>Ga0137374_10007747_pt1 | contig 12749 bp, 9 predicted proteins | sample SagtaG_20_FD_104811 | JGI IMG/M metagenome (GOLD analysis project Ga0137374, IMG submission 104811) | Vadose zone soil microbial communities from Sagehorn Ranch, Mendocino, California, USA - Sage1_R_100_16 metaG | ecosystem: Environmental > Terrestrial > Soil > Vadose zone | place: USA...
TCGGCGACGAGGATGCTGCCATCCGCTGCGCGAACGATGTAATGCGGCTCAGCGATCTGATCATCGCCCCAATGGCCCGCGAAGCGGCCGTCGCGATCGAAGATCACGATCGGATGCCCGGCACCGCGATGCGCGACGTGCACACTATCGTTCTCGTCCACCATGACATCCGAGACGAACCCGAAGGTCTCACCGGACGGCAACCGGGCCCAGCGACGATGAATCGCGTAGCGGCGATCGCCCAGAACGACCGTCAATTTCTCGTTCGCGACGCGCGGCGCGGCGGCGAACTGAGACCCGCTGCGACGGCGGATGGCATGACCGTCAGGAAACTCCGGCGTCCAACTCCAGGCGGTCGTGACTTGGCGTCAGACATCGAAGGTCATTCGCTACGCGACCGCGTGAGTTGACGACTGCAGCGTGTTTGCACAGTCGATGACGCGCCGGCGCAGGTCCTCCGATATGCCATAGAGCGGCGGACGCGTCCGGCCGACAGGGAGGCCCCGCGCTTCGAGAGCCGCCTTCAACGGCGCAGGATGGGACGCTTCGTACAGCAGGTTGACAATCGAGAGCAGCTGGTAGTGTTTGGCGCGGGCGGTCTTCAAATCCCCCGCCGCAACGGCGCGTTCGATGGCCACACAGTACTCAGGAAAAACTGCCGCTGCCGCCAGAATCCCGCCATCGCCGCCGATCGCGATCGACGGCAGATAGAGCGCATCGACGCCTTGCAAACACGCAAACGGGGCGGCACACCGCCTTCGCACCTCGCCGAACTGGACGATGGCGCGGCTCGATTCCTTGATGCCGGCGAGAAGATCGATCGCTCCGGCGACCCGCGCGATGAGCGGTGGCGACATCAGGAAACCCGTCCGGCTTGGCACGTTGAAGATGATCAACGGCAGCGTCGATCGCGCGGCGACGCGTGTGATGAATTCCGCAACGTCTGAGTCGGACGGGCGCACGAAGGGCGGCGTGGTGATCATGCATGCGCGCGCGCGATGCCGGGCGGCCGCCGCGATGTCGCGGGTCACTTCGTCCGGGTTACCCACGAGTGCGGCAACGACGACGTTCATCGAGGGACCCGCCGCCTCGACGCTTACCGCCATGACGCGCGCGCTCGGCCGCTGTCATCGACATCGGCTCACCGGTGCCGCCAAGGACAACGATCGCGCTGATTCCGTGCTCGCGCTGGAATTCGATATTTCGCCGGATTCCTTGCTCGTCGAGACTTCCGTCCTCACGGAAGCTCGTGACCAGAGAACTGATGACGCCGCCTGGTCTGTACATTTAGTCCGCCAGCATATCGCCGAGGACGCCGGCCCTCGCGTATTTGAGGGGCGGCCAGTGCGCGATGCACGACATCAATGCCACGAACGCGACGTGGAGGCGCTCCGGGATACCGTCGGCGGTCGAAATTGCGTAACCGTCGATGTTCACGTAGCCGGCGCGCGCGCAGCCGCGCAGCAGATCGCGTTCGCGGCGCGGAGAATGCGCCGCGTATGGCGTTCCGGTCACCGCAGCCATATACGTGGCAAGGCCATAGGCGCCCCAGTTGGACACCGCGGCGACAATAAGTGAGTCGGCTTTCTGCTCGGCGGCAATGGAGCCGCCGCACGGACAGACGCACTTCCGCATGTGAGGGAACGCCTCGAGGATGGCGTCGCGCACGTTGCCCATCCCAAGCTCGTTGCCGCCGTCGCCGATGCCGACGGTCAGAATGCCGCGCTCGTGACACACATCGAACAACCGCTCGGCGCGAGCCTTACAGCTGGACGTGTCCTGCTTCAGGCTGTTGTGGTAAACGCCTTTTTCGTTGCGTCCGGCTTTTTCAATCGCAACCAGGGCCACCGGGTCGGCGCGGGTCACGAGATCCTCTGAGATGGCGCGCGCTTGCTCGTCGTCATCAGACAGTTCGGCGATCGAGACTGCAGAGACGTGAGGCGACCGCTCCGACTGGATGGCGAGGTTCTTGAGCGAGAAATCGTACATGCCGAGCGATCGGCACGCCGCCGCCAGCATCGGCCCTTGACCGGCGTCGGTGATCAGCACAGGGAGCGCCGAGAACGCCAGACCGATGAAGCGCGCGAGAACAATCGCGCCCGGCGGCCCGTCCATCTCGCCGATGTAGTCCGCAAGCCCGGGCCGCTGAGTGGTGGCGCCCGTACAAATCAGCACGGCACGCCTGCGATTGGACTGCAGCCGCTCGAGGAGGCGATCGCCGGCGTCCTGCACCAGCGGACGTCCGGCGAGCGCGCGCGCCGCCGGATAAATCCGGCTGACGAATCCGCGGCCGACGATGTCGGCGTTCATCAGGCGATCGATGTTGTCCGCAATCTCGAAGCGTTCCGCTTCGGTCAGCTGGGTGCCGGGGCCAGTTTCGTGAGTACGCCTGTGAACTGCCATGCGGATCAACGCCTCTACTTACGCTCGGTCAGCGAGCGAATCTGCTGCACGGCAGCATTGACTTTGAACTCGAGCCCCTTCTTGCCGAACTCGACCGAGGCAAACGTCGGGTTGCCGCTGACACCGCTGCCTTCGAAGCCGCCGCCTTTCGCCAGCTTGTCCCACCGAATCAACTGGCCTCTCTTGAAGTACGTCGCCTCGATGGCCATCAGCGTGGACGTGTCTCTGACGCCGGCGTGCGTTCCGATCTCTTCCTTCTTCACACCCTGTTCGATGACCCATTTCTCGAACGGACCACCCGCGGTCGTCGCCATGTAGTAGTCGTTGACGAAGTGCGTACGGACGTCCGTACCGGCCCATTCTTTGTTGAGTTGCTCCGCGGCCGCTTTCAGTCCGGCCTGATTGCCCCCGCTGTTGCCAATGAACACGACGTTCTTGAACCCGTTCACCTTGAAGCTGCGACCAGCCCACAGGAGCACCTGGATGAACATGTCTTCAGGCAGCGTGATGCCACCGGGGTAGCGCAATGCTCCCGATGGCGGATCCGCATTCCCTTCGGGGACAAACGCCAGCGTCGGTGCGACCAGAGCGTTGCCGAGGCGTCGCGCGATCTCTCCCGCGGCGTAATGCACCGCGATGTTCTCCTTGCCGAGAACCATGTGCGGTCCGTTCTGTTCGGTCCCGCCTGTTGGGAGAATTACAGTTGTCTTGCCCGCTTTGATGGCGTCGCGGACCTCCACCCAGGTCAGCTCCTCGACATACACGCTCGTTTGCGCGAACGCGGGCGAAGCGGCGGCGAGCAGCGTGACGACGGCGGATGAGATGAGAGAGAGACGCATCACTCGCTCCCTGATCGTGGCATGCATTGTCGTTGGGCAGGATACGCGCGTCGACGCGCCGTCGTCACCGCGAACCCGACATCAATTGACGCAGGAGTTCCGCGGTGTGGAGTTGCCGTCGCTGCGTCGAATCGCCGGCGCCCAGTTCGGCAATCGTCAACGGAGTGCGTCCGCGCTTGTCTTTCGCCTCCAGCCTGGCGCCCTTGTCGACGAGGAACTGCACGATGGAATTCGCCCCGCGAATCACGGCGCCGTGCAGCGCGGTAAAGCCGATGGCATTGCCGGCGTTCACGTCGGCGCCCAACTCCACACAGAGCTTCACGGCTTCGAGCGCCTCGGCTTCCGACCCGGGACTCTTCCCCTGCTCATAGCCGACACCGGCCGCGGCCATGAGCGGCGTCGTCTTCCCTGTCGTCGCGACAAGCGGATCCGCGCCGCGTTCGAGCAGCAGGCGCATCACCACCGGATCCGCGCCCTTGGCCGCAAGCCAGAACGGCGTGGCGCCGGGCAGCGGTACGTCCAGCGGCGATCCGAGGACGATGAACGGCTTGGTCATCTGCGCGTTCGGATCCGCGCCTCGTGTCAGCAGCAATTTGATGAAGTCGAGGCTGTTCAGATGTCCCGTTTGCACCGGCCGGTAGAACTTCTCGTAGTCGGGGTTCCTGATCTGAATCGCAAGGTGTAGCGGCGTGTAGCTGCTGGTGCTGACGTTTACATCCGCGCCTTTGTCGAGAAGCAGCGCCGCAAGCTCGTAGTGCGCGTTGTGAATCGCCATCATCAACGCGCTGGCGCCCGCCGATTCCGTCGCGTTCACATCGGCGCCCGCCGCGAGGAGCACCTTGATCGTGTCGATATCGCCCTCGCGTGCCGCGAACATCAGCGCCGTGTACTTTCCGGCCGATCGAGCGTCGACCTCGGCGCCGTGCTCCAGAAGAGTCTGCACGGTGCTCGCGTGGCCTTCGGCGGCCGCCCACATCAGTGCGTCCTGGCCGCCGCGACTCTCCTTGGCCTTTACGTCGGCGCCGTGTTCGAGCAGCATTCGGACCGCAGCGACGTTGCCTGTGAGCGCCGCCGTCAGGAGCGGCGCCTCGCCTTCGGGCTGCGCCAGATTCGGGTTCGCGCCAGCCTTCAGCAGCAGCTCGATCATCGCCGCGCTGCCGTTGACCGACGCGAGCGCCAGCGGCGTCACGCCGTATCGATTGGCTGCGTCAACCCTGGCGCCGGCGCGAATCAGCAAGCCGGCGCTGACGAGATCGTCGCGGTGCGCCGCCCAGTGGAGCGCGGTCGTTCCGTCGACTTCAGCGGCGTTGACATCGACATGTTGCTGCAGGAGCGCGCGAACCGCCGCCGCGTCCGGCCTTTTTGCGGCCTCGATCAGCAGCACGTCGCGGGCCGGAGCGCCTTCCGCGCGACCAAGGGTGACGATCGCAAATAGCGCAACAGCGATCGAGATCACGACGCGAGGTCGCATGATGATCTTCCCTCCATCCCGCAAGAAGTTTCCAGTTGCCAGTTCCCAGTTCAAAGTTGAGTTGTCCGTTTCAGGAGTTAATGGTTTCTTATCACTTCAAACTAACTGCGAAGACGCAACTAAAAACTTAACTTTGAACTGACAACTGGCAACTGGCAACTCACGCTGTTCACACGTCTACAGCTCTGAGAGATATGCGTCAGAAAAATCTGACAGTGGCCCGATGCTGTCGCCGATCGACTCGATCGGGACACCCATTTTGTTCACGAGACTCACGAGCAGGTTTGCCATCGGCGTGCCGCTCGGGTATTTCAAGTGCCGTCCGCCTTTCAGCTTGCCGGCCCCGCCGCCGATCACCACGAGCGGCAGGTTGACGTGCGCGTGCACGTTGCCGTCGCTCAGCGCGCCTCCGTACAGAAGCATCGTGTGATCGAGGAGGCTGCCTTCGCCATCGGGAATCGACTGCAGCTTTTCGAGGTAATACGTGAGGAGCTGCACATGGTACACATCGATCTTCGCGAGCTTCTCGAGCTTCTCTGGGTTCTCCTGATGGTGCGAAGTGCCGTGATGCGGATCGTTCACACCAATCTGCGGATAGGTCCGATTCGTAAACTCCTGCGTCACCAGGAATGAAATCACCCGCGTGATGTCGGCCTGATAAGCGAGGGCCTGCAGATCGAACATCAGCTTGCAGTGCTCTTCGAACGATTGCGGCGCGCCGCTCGGACGATCGGGGACGAGAGTTTCGAGCCGCGCGCTCTGCTCCTCGGCTTTTTGAATTCGGTGTTCGACGTCGCTAATGGAATAGAGATATTCATCGACGCGGAGCCGATCGCTCGGGCCGATATTTCGCTGCAATGCCGCCACCTGCTGCATGACAGCATCGAGGATGCTGCGGTTCCGGCGCATGTGCGCCAGACGCTCGGCGCTGGTCGTCCCTTCGCCGAACATGCGCTCGAACACCGTGCGCGGGTTGTTGTCCATCGGCAGCGGAGTCGTCGGCGAGCGCCACGAGATGGTGTCCGTGTAGACGCAGCTGTATCCCACAGAGCTGCAGGCGCCCACGAGGTCGGTGCGCTCCAGCGCCACTTCGAGCGACGCGAGCTGCGTCTGCTGCCCGATTTCGCTCGCGACGATCTGGTCGATGGTCGTTCCGGCCCGGACGTGCGCCTCGGCCTTTTTCGGATGAGTCGCACTGAGCCATGAGGGCTGCGCGCGAGCGTGATCGCCGCCACCGGCGCCCCACGACTCGCCCGGATCGCTGTCGAGGCCGCTCAAGATCGTGACGCGATCGCGGAACGGCGCAAGCGGCGTCAGCGTCGGCGAGAACTCGAACGTCGTTCCGAGGCCGGCCGGCGTCCATCGCGAGACGTTCACCCCATTGGGCACGTAGACGAATCCGAGCCGTCGCACCGGAGCAGCGACGGTCCTTGCCGAAGCGGAGAGCGCAGGCACCATCGCGTCGAGCAGCGGCAGCGCGAGCGTCGCGCCGACCCCGCGGAGAAACGTACGACGAGGCACCGACTTCTTCGTGATCATCATGGCCTAACAGCGCTCCTTGTTGTCTGTCGCCAGCACGTCATCGAGCTCCACGTCACCTCTGAGCAGCCGTCGTGACGGGGCGATCGAGCGTTCGCCTCATCTGAAATGGCAGGCTCTTCACGATGCCCAGCACGAACGACGAGAAGCGGTAATCCTGCGCCGCAGCGTCGCGCACGATCCGCCGGACGGCCGGGCCGTCGTAGTATTCCATTCCCCGGCCCAGCGCGTAGGTGAGCAGCTTCTCGGTGAAGGTGTTCACGAACGCGTCCGACCGCGAAAGCAGCGCCTTTTTCAATCCGGCCGGTCCGTCGAATCTGGTCCCATCGGGCAGCGCGCCCGACGCGTCAATCGGCGTGTTGGCTTCGCTCATCGTGCGCCACTGTCCGACTGCATCGAACGTCTCGAGCGGCAGACCCAGCGGATCCATCATGGCGTGGCAGCTGGCACAAACCGGATTCGACCGATGCTGGACCATCCGTTCGCGCATCGAGAGCACCTTGCCGTCGTTGCTGGTGTCTTTCAGTTCCGGCACGTTGGGTGGCGGCGCAGGCGGTTTGAGTCCAATGATGTTTTCCAGGATCCAAACGCCTCTCATGACCGGCGACGTGCGGTTCGGATACGACCGTACGGTCAGAATGCTGCCCTGCCCAAGCAGTCCTCCACGCGCCGGGTCGGTCAATGTCACACGACGGAAATGATCGCCGTACACATTCGGGATCCCATAGTGTCGCGCGAGGCGCTCGTTCACGAACGTGTAATCGGCGGATAGCAAGTCGACGACGTTGTGATCTTCCCGCAGCACGCTGTCGATGAAGAGCTCTGTTTCCTTGAGGAAGGCGCGGCGCAGGTTCTCGTCGAAGTCGGGAAACACCCCGCGATCGGGTTTCATCTCCGGCACGTTCCGCAAGTGCAGCCACTGACCGGTGAAGTTGCGGATGAGCGCTTCAGATCGGGCGTCCGCGAGCATGCGGCGCACCTGCCGTTCAAGCACGGCGGCGTCCTTCAGCTTGCCGCGCTCTGCCAGATCCAATAGCTCGTCGTCGGGGATGCTGCTCCAGAGGAAAAATGACAATCGCGACGCCAGTTCGAGATCGTTGATGCGATAGGTGGCGCCAGCCGGCACACCACGCGCCGGATCCTGCTCGATACGGAAGAGAAACGACGGACTCACGAGAATGATGGACAGCGCGTCTTCGATGCCCTTTTCGAAAGCACGCTCGCTCCGACCCTCGTTGTACTGACGAAGGAGCAGCTGCAGGTCGGCATCCGTGACCGGACGACGAAACGCGCGACGCGCGAGCGACGCAATGATCGTTTTCGCGCAGCCCTCGTCCGCCGCTCGCGCTGCGGGCCGGCACGTGAAAATCCGCTGTCGCGAGGATGTGTTGCCCGTGCTCGCTGCTCCGTAGGGACCGTCGATTTCGATTTTTGCGAGCGACGGCTGGCCCTGCGTATCGCCGAAGTCGCTCGCGTCCCGAAGGATGGGTTTCTGAATATCTTCGAACCGCGTCAACGGGCGCTTGAGAAAAGCGACGCCCACCGCGCGCAGACCGGCTTTAACCGGCAGCCGCAGCCGCAACTCATCGTCCGGGACGCCGGCAGCCGGCCGGGGGCGTCCGCCGCGCCCTGGTGTCGGTTCTTTGCTGCCGATGTCGAACACCTTCACACGCTCTCCGTCGATGGTGATTTCAAGGCGGTGCGGCTCGTTCAGGCCGTTGATGTTGTTGTTGAAATTGCGGCCGAGACGAATCTGGATGACGTACTCCGCGTCGACTGGAAAGTAGTGATCGACGAGCGCGCCGCCGCGCGTTCCAAACGGGAGCCCGTCCAGCCGATCGCGCTGGGTGAGATCCGAGGGTACAACGTAGGTCTCGACCGCGGGGCCGAGCGTTGGATCGGCGATCGCGATGCGGCTGATTCGTTGCGCCGCCGAAAGATACCGCTCGAGCAGCGCGGGCGACAGTCCAAGGACATCGCCGATGTTGTCGAATCCATAACTCGAGGCATCTGAGGGAAGCCACGACGTGAGATCGAGATCGAGCGCCAGCAGGTCGCGAATGGCGTTGCGGTACTCCGCGCGATTCAACCGATGAAAAACGGCGGGCCGGCCGGGGTTCGGATTGGCTCCCCCCGCGGCGTCGAGATCGGTCTCGAGCGACACACGAAAGGCGTCATAACTGGCGCGGTCCGGCCGCGGACGGCCGGCAGGCGGCATCACGCCCGCTCGCAGCTTACGAACGACTTTTTCCCACGTCTCCGGATCCGCGCCTACTTGCTCCACGTTCGCGACGTCGAGCGCGAGCCCGCCCGCTTTACTCCGCTGGTTGTGGCAGGTGACGCAGTACTGATCGAGCAGCGCGCGTCGATTATCGATGGAGGATGGAACTTTGGGCGCGCCGGCTGGCCCAGTTCCGGGCTCGTGTCCGATTGCAATCGCAGGTCGACTCGAGGCGGCGCGCGGCGCGCGGTCCTGGGCGGATCCGGTGAGCGAAACAAACGTCAGGCAGCTTGCAGTGAGCGCCAGCAAGTATCTGCGCATAAACACGTTGGGCGCCGTTCGTGATCGCGGGATGGTCCGCATCCTAGCATGTGGATATTGGCCGAACTTGTCGCTTTTTGTAAGAAACTGTCGCGCGCGGCGGCACAACGCCTCGGCCAACGGGCTGCGGCGTGAGCACGAAGTGACGTTGTGCGCGTCGCTGTTGGCGCGACGGGCGAGAGGCTACTGCGATGACGGACGCCGCACGGGATTGCCGTACACCTCGAGCCAGGCGACGCGCGAGGCGGGTGCCCGTGGACCGTGACCGGGGCCAATGGAGAGATCGGTAAATCCGATCTCATCCACTTTGCTCAAGTCCGGGTGATCGGCCCACTTGCCATCGGGGAATTCAACGACTTTCGTCATGTCGAGCCGGCGCCAGCGCAGATCGGCGAGTGTGATGTCGCTCTCCCTCCAATCCAATGTGGCTCCGTCTGCGTAATCCCCAGCGATCCAGGTTCCGTCGGCGAGCTTCAGGATGGGTCGCAAGAGATGGAATCCGGTCTGCATCGAGCGCCATCGGATTCTAGCCAGTCCCGTCAGATCGACGTAGTTGGCCTTATCCCGGAAGGCCACCGCACAATTCGTCTCGCAGAGTCCGGTAAACGCATACGTTGGCTCCTGCGCATGCTGCGTCCAGACAATGTTTTTTCCGTCCCCGTACAACTTCAACTCGACCCGCTGATCGATCAGATCGTCCTGCTTGACCGGATGCTGCGGCGCGTCCTGCCGCTTCCACTCGGCGCGGAACACGAGCGGTGGGCGATGCGCATCGAAGTCGTTCTTGACCGCGGCCTGTCGCCTCGCCGCCGCGGCAGCGTTTTCGCGCGGCTGCTGGGCGTTGAGCGCCGCAAGCGTCAACAGCAGCAGCGCGATGGTCAACGGCAGAAGGAACCGTGTTGCGATCCGTGTCATGAGAGTCAACTTGCCGTTCGGCCAGCCAACTGCAAATCGGTCATCGAGTGGTAGGCAGCGCCAAGCGCGCTGACACCTTCGTCGATTTGTTCGAGCGTCGAGTAGCTGTGCGCCAGCCGCACGAAGTTCTTCGGCGGACCACCGCGCCGCCCCGCAAAGAATTTGCTCCCCGGAATGATCGTGACGTTCGCGCGTGCCGCCCGCCTCGCCAACTCGTCGCCGTCCATTGCGTCCGGCAGGCGCAGCCACAGGTAATACCCGCCATGGGGTACGGCAAAACTCGCCTCAGGAATGTGCCGTCGCACGGCAGCGACCATCTGATCGCGATGCTCGCGATACAGCTTCTGGACCTTATCGATGTGCGCCGAAAGATGCCCCGCGCGGCAAAACTCGAGGATGATGCGCTGCGTCAGGGGACACGACCCGCCATCGGATTTCAACTGCGGAACACGCGTGAGGATCTCCGGCGCCGCGCTCAACCAGCCGATGCGCAATCCGGGGGCGACGAGTTTGGCAAACGTCCCCACGAGAATCGTTCTGGCACCGCCGAGAGCCTTGAGCGTGGGCTCGGACTCGCCTTCAAACCGCACCTTGCGATAGGGGCTGTCCTCGACGATCCACACGCCGTATTTCGACGCGACTTCCACCAGCTGTTCACGGCGTCTCCGGGACGTCGTCAAGCCCGTCGGATTGTGGAAATCGGGGACGTCGTAGATGAACTTCGGCAGCCGTCGTCCCTGCTTCACAGCCGCGTCGAACGCGTCGGCGACTTCGTCGACGATCATTCCCTCCGCGTCCTGGCCGACCTCGACGAACTCCACGCCAAAGCTCCTGAAGAGTGGGATTGCGGTGAAGTAGGTTGGCGAGGTCACGACGATCGAATCGCCTTCCTCGAGGAGAATGCGGCACACGAGATCGATGCCGTGCTTCGCCCCGTTGACCACGACGACATCATCGGCGGTCACATTGGCGCCGTCGTCTTTCATGTAACCGGCGATCCACTCACGCAATTCGGGCAGCCCGGGGCGAGGGGCGTATTGAAGGGTCTCCGACCGATACTTTGTCAGCGCGACGTCGGCTGCGGCCGTGAGGTCTGGCAAGACGCCGGGGAACGCGTCTCCAGATCCGAAAATGATGCCTCCATGCTCCGACTCCGGCATGATCGCGGACAATCGCGCCGCACGGCGCGCAAGCGTGTTTGATTCCATGTCATCACTCTCCAAAGGGCGAATCGACTGTAGCATTACCGCAATTTGAAGGCAGTAGCCGCAAATGCAATAAATTGTCGCTGGCCGGTTTCTTCGAACATTCCAAAGGTTCGCTGGTCGAGCACCTGCTAGAGTGTCACGCGGCAGTTCGGTTTTTCCTCACTCTGCCAGCCACGGAGCTACTGTGAACGGAAGTCCGATCAGCGGGCGAGGCGACATACCTCGCATCGCGCAGCCTCCGACGGAAATCGACGCGGCCGCGTGGACGGCGGCCGCGGCCGGCGACGCGACCGCAACCACTCCCTCGATTCGCCGGATCCTGCTCGCCAGCTTTATCGGTACGACAATCGAGTGGTACGACTTCTTCATCTACGGCACCGCCGCGGCGCTCGTTTTCAATCGTCTATTCTTCCCGAGCGTCAATCCTTTCCTCGGAACACTTGCGTCGTTCGCCACTTTCACCGTGGGGTTCGTCGCGCGTCCATTCGGCGCGGTCGTGTTCGGGCACTTCGGCGATCGCTTGGGCCGGAAGTCGATGCTGATCTACTCGCTGCTGATCATGGGCATCGCCACGTTCCTCATCGGCATGCTGCCGACGTACGAAACCGCCGGCATGTGGGCGCCCATCATCCTCGTGCTCATGCGAGTGGCGCAGGGAATCGGCATTGGCGGCGAATGGGGCGGTGCGGTGCTGCTGGCGATCGAGCATTCAGCGCCCGGAAAACGCGGCTTCGCAGGAAGCTGGCCCGAGATGGGCGGGTCGGCGGGCCTTCTGCTGTCGACGCTCGTGTTCGCCGTGGTCACCGGCAATCTCACCGACGAGCAGTTCGCCGCGTGGGGATGGCGCCTGCCCTTCTTGCTCAGCGTCGTGCTGATCGGCGTCGGTCTCTGGATACGTCTTCACGTGCCGGAGACCCCTGCGTTTGCGAAGGTGAAAGCGCGGCGCGTCGAGCTCGAGCGTCCCATCGTGGGCGTCGTTCGCGACTACGGAAAGAACCTGCTCCTCGCAATGGGGATGCGTATTGCCCAGAATGCGCTCTTTTACATCGTGACCGTGTTCGTGCTCAGTTACGCCCAGTCGAAGCTGAACATTTCGCGCAGCACAGTCTTGACCGGCGAGACAATCTCCGCCGCGATCGGACTTTTCGCCGTGCCGTTTTTTGGCGCGTTGTCGGATCGCGTTGGGCGCAAGACCGTATATCTGTCCGGCGCGCTGTTCGCGTTCTGCTACGCGCTGCCCTTTTTCTGGCTGCTCAATACACAGTCGACGCTTGTGATCTGGCTGGCCATCATCCTCGGGATGAATCTGGGCCACGACTGCATGCACGGTCCGCAGGCGGCGTATTTTTCGGAATTGTTCGGGACCCAAGTGCGCTACAGCGGAATCTCGGTGGCCTATCAGTTGACATCGATTCTCGGCGGCGGGCTGGCGCCGCTCATCGCGTTTGCGCTGCTGGAGACGTGGGGCTATCCAGCGGTGGCGGCCTACGTCATGACGCTGTGCGCGATCACCGCCACGGCAACCTTTATCGCTCCCGAGACATACCGTCGAGACCTGGACGACATTCAGATGAACCGCGCGTCAATCGACGTGGCGCGGCCCTAAACCCGGATAATTCACATTTCGCTTGTCGCTGCACGCCATTTGCGACGAGAAACCGGGTTCCGCACGCCGGAAAAACGCGGCTTCGGCGTGCGACTTCTTAGACAAGCGTGTTGGGGTGGCGCATAGGCGTGTCGCCCCCTGTACCTTTTTTCTAGAGACAGCGCCGGAGCGCCGAAGGCGCGAAGGCGCCCGCAGAAATCGTGGATAGATCCGACGAGAATGGCAA
>Ga0137374_10007758_pt1 | contig 12740 bp, 12 predicted proteins | sample SagtaG_20_FD_104811 | JGI IMG/M metagenome (GOLD analysis project Ga0137374, IMG submission 104811) | Vadose zone soil microbial communities from Sagehorn Ranch, Mendocino, California, USA - Sage1_R_100_16 metaG | ecosystem: Environmental > Terrestrial > Soil > Vadose zone | place: USA...
CGGTGTCCGGCTGGCTCGTCGCGGTGCCCAGGTCACCGCAGTACTGCTGTCTGAGAAGGCTCATGCCGCCGGCCTGGAAGCGCTGCGCGCCGCCGGTGGACGCGTCGGCTCGGTTGACGACATCGCTCAGGCCGACGTCGTGGTGGACGGCATCGTCGGCATCGGCGGCAAGCCCGGCCTTCGCCCGAACGCCCAAGCTGCCGTGGCGTTGGCGTCCGACCATGGCGTGCCGATCGTTGCCGTCGACACCCCATCCGGCGTCGACGTCGACACCGGCGAGACCCCCGACTCGCACGTTCGTGCCGCACTCACCGTCACCTTCGGCACCCACAAGATCTGCCACCTGATCGACCCCGCCGCCAGCGCCTGCGGCCCGGTCCACCTCGTCGAGATCGGCCTCGACCTGCCTCCCGCCACCGTCGAGTCCCTCCAAGCCGCAGATGTCCGAGCCCTCTACCCGACACCACAGGCTGAATCCGACAAGTACTCCCGCGGCGTCCTCGGTCTGATGGCCGGCTCAGCGCAGTACCCGGGCGCCGCCGTCATCGCCACCGCCGGCGCCCTCGGCGGGCCACTCGGCATGATCCGGTACGTCGGACCCGACGCGGTAGCGGCCGCGGTACGGGCGGCCCACCCGGAGATCGTCGCCGGGGAAGGCCGAGTGCAAGCCTGGGCCGTGGGCTCCGGACTCGGCGACGAACTCGACGTTGGCTGGGTCCGCGAACTGCTCGAGACCGAGGAACCGGTGCTGCTCGACGCCGACGGCCTGAAGGCGCTCGACGATTCAGGCGACCACACCGGCGTACTGGCGACACCGCACGCGGGCGAACTGGCGCGCCTGCTCGGCGTCGAACGCTCCACGGTAGAAGCCGAACGCCTCAAGCACGCCCGCCTGGCCGCCGAACGCTTCGACGCCACAGTCCTCCTCAAAGGCGCCACCACCGTCATCGCCGCTCCCGACGGACACGTCCGCGTCAACACCAACGCCACCCCCTGGCTCGCCACCGCCGGCGCCGGCGACGTCCTGGCCGGCCTGTGCGGAGCCCTCCTGGCGGCAGGCCTCACCACCCTCGACGCCGCGAGCGTCGGCGCCTACCTCCACGCCGCTGCCGCCAACCTCGCCTCCACCTCCGGCCCTGTCACAGCCACCGCAGTAGCCGCCGCCCTCCCCGAAGCCACCCGCCAACTGCTTGCTTGACCTTCACCTTCGGGAAAGGTGTCTCCAACAAAACCCCACAAAACATCTGCCTCAGCGGGTGGCGGTGAAGTCGAGACCGTTGCCTCGGGCGCGGAGTTCGAGGCGGTGGGAGTCGATCTCGTAGCTGACTTCGCCCTTCAAGCCGTTGAGGAATGCGGTCTCGAGTGTTCCGGCGTCGTCGATGCAGGCTCGGCGGGAGGTGGCGATGTCGCCGAAGGTGAGCTTGCCGTTGTCCTGGGCAACGACACCCTGCAGCTCGTTGCAGCCTGTGAAGCCGGTGACGCGTCCGCCGTTGAAGGTGATCCACATCTTCTCGGAGCCGGCCTGTTGGGAGGCGACCTCGCCGGTGATCACGGTTTCGAGGGTCCACCTGGTGCCCTCGAGGGGCAGATCCGGTTCGGCGGTCTTGCGGTCCAGCAAGGAGATCGTCGTACCGCCGGAACTGACCGTCAGCGTGTCGGCGTCCAGCTTCCAGGTCGGCTTGTTCTGCAGGAGTTTCGCCAGCCAGTCGTCCTGTGCGTGGCGCGGTCCGTCGCAGCCCATCTCGGTCATCGCAAGGTCTTTCACCGACAGCTTGCCGTTGCTTGTCGACACCGGTGACTGCATCGAGTTGCAGCCGGCGTCCGCGATCAGCCGGCCGTCGTCGGTGAACTGCAACCGGATCCGGGTCTTGGCGGCAAGCTCCTTCGCCTTCCCGTTCTCGGTCACCGCGGTCGACAGATACGATCTGCCCTTCAGCGATCCGCCGACGCTCGACTCGTCCCCACACGCCGCGAGCGCCAGCAGCAAGCCGGCTCCGGCGACCGCGATCATCCGCATCTTCACACCCTACGGACGCCCAAGCCCATCCGGACGTTGCAGTTCAGTCCGTCAGATGCCCGCGCAGTACGTCGGCAGCACGCTCGCCATCTGCCTCGGACGTCGACAGATGAAACGACAACCGCAGCCGCCCAGCCCGCACCGACCCGACGATCAACGCCGACTCCATCAGTTCAGGTACGGCGTCATCCGCCACCGCAGACACGATCGCCGACGGCCGCTTCGGGACCTCCAGCCCCACCGCCTCGCGAAACCTCCGAGCCAGCCCCACCGAGTGCTCATGCAGAGCATCGGTGCCGACGTCCCGCAGCAGTTCGAGCGACGGAGCACCTGCGACCCACGCGTGCCAGGCCGGCGAGAGATCGAACCGCCGAGCATCGGATGCCAGCCGCAACGGAGACCCGTAGATGGAGGACCAGGGATCGTCCCCGGCATACCAGTTCGCCGCGGCCGGCGTCAGTTCGTCCAGCATCGACGCCTGCACGGTGAAGAAGGCCGTGCCACGCGGCGTGAGCAGCCACTTGTACCCACCCGCCACGGTGAACGCGTACTGCGAAGCGTCCACCGGCAACCACCCGATCGCCTGCGTCGTGTCCAGCAGGATCGGTACGCCGGTCGCCCGCAACCCCTCGAGATCGGCGACCCTCCCATCCGCCGACTGCACCGCCGACACCGCCACGAGAGCGGTGGACGGCCCGACCTCCTCGGCCAGGCACTCGAGCGGAACCTCTCGCACCCGATGTCCGCGCGCCAGGAACGGAAACGTCAGGCTGGTGAACTCGCCCTCGGCGACAAGGACCTCCCCACCACGCGGCACCCGGTCCGCGACGATCCCGACGTACGTCGACACCTGGCTCCCGCACGCGATCAACCCCGGCTCGACCCCGACGAGACTCCCGTACGCCGATCGTGCGCGCCGGACATCCACGTCGTACGCCTGAGGGTTCGCCGTGCCGTCCTGCCAGTCCGTCAGCGCCTGCTGCAACGCGAGCCGGCTGCGACGTGGCGGGAGGCCGAGCGTGGCGGTGTTCAAGTAGGTCACCCGGGCGTCGAATTCGTCTTGCGCAGCAGCGATCGTGAGTGTCATGAGGATCAGCCTCGGTCCGGACGAGCTCCAACAGAAGACCGATCTACTGAGGGAAAGCCAAAGCTAAGCTTTGATCCATGGATCCCCGGCGACTGCTCATCTTCCGGGAGGTCGCGCGCCAGGGTTCGCTGTCGAAGGCCGCGGCGGAACTCGGCTGGACCCAGCCCGCAGTGGGGCAGCACATCCAGCGCCTCGAACGGGAACTCGGCCTCCCGCTCGTCCTCCGTTCGGCCCGCGGCATCACGCTCACCGAGGCGGGCGCGGCCCTCCTCGAGCACGCCGACGCGCTTGCCGCCCGCATGACCGCGGCCGAGGCCGAGCTCAAAGCGCTCGCAACCCTCCAAGCCGGCTCGCTCCGACTCGTCGCGTTCCCGTCCGGCGCAGCGGTTCTCATCCCGCCCGTGCTCGCCGAGCTGGCCGCCCACGCACCTGACCTGGACGTCCGGCTGACCGAGGCTGAGCCACCCGAGGCCCGCGCGCAGATTCTGTCCGGCGATGCGGACCTGGCGCTCGTCTTCGACCACTTGCCGGCGAGCCCCGACGACCTGCTCAGGATTGACCTCTTCGAGGACCCGCTGAAGGTGGTCCTGCCGCCAACTCACCGGCTGGCCAGTCGACGGCGTCCGGTTGCTCTCGGTGATTTGGCGGAGGAGCGCTGGATCGCCGGATGCCCGCGGTGCGAGGCCCATCTGATGAGCGCGACGGCCGCGGCCGGCTTCACCCCCGACGTACGTCATCGGACCGACGATTACGTGGTCGTCCAGCGCCTGGTGGCCGAGGGGCTGGCGGTCACGCTGCTGCCTCAGTTGGCGCTCACGGCAGCGCCCAATCCGGCCGTGACAGCTCTGCCTGTCCGCACCCGACCGAAGCGCCGGGTGACCTTGCTCCTGCGCGCCGAAATGCGCGCGAACCCGGCGGTCTCGGCCGCCGTCGAGGCACTGACCGCCGTACGGCGATAAAGCGTTTGGACGCCACAACTCTGTGTAAAGTTCGGCCCCCGGGTTGGACTTTTCACATCACGGTTGGATAACGTCAGCGGCCGTACTCGCGAGAGCGAACGCGAAGGACATGACCTGGCGAGCCCCCTCGCTTGGTCTGCCCGGAGTGATCGGCGCAACGGGGAACGCCGGCTGTTCCAGGCCTCACTGGGGATCAAAATGAACAGTTGAGGGCCGCTTTGGAGCGCTGGGGCAGTCAGAGCGGCCCGTCGAGCAGACAAGGAATGCTTACGCATGCCCCCCATCCGAACTGCCCGAAGCCGCGTCGTCATCGCAGCGGTGGTTGCCGCCGGTGCGTTGGTCGCCGCGCCGATCGCCGTCCAGGCCGCCAAGGAGGCCCCGGTCGCGGCGACGACCACAGCGGACAGCACGGCCCTCCCTGGCGTTGGACGCGTCGAGAGTTGCGTCCTGGACGCCAATTCAGGTTGTACGGTCGTGTACGGCTTCAGCCAGAAGCCCACCGCGATCGTGGCGACCGCCGCCGGCTCGTCGATCCTGTCGATCGACCCGGCCAAGATCACTGACACCACCTACCGGCTGCAGGCCGTGAGCAAGGGCGGTTCGCCGTACGCCGCCGGCAAGCGGCTGCGGTACACGGCGCACTACGACTTCGCGCCGGCGCCGGCCCAGCCGACCACCCCGACCCCGCCGGCCGGCACCACCCCGACCCAAGCGCCGTCCCCGACGCCGACCGCGAGCAGCACGCCGACGGCGACGTCGACCCCCACTGCCACGTCGACGCCGACCGCAACGTCGACCCCGACCGCGACGTCGACTCCCACGTCGACGACCAGCCCCTCGAAGACCTGCACCAACCCGTCGTTCACCGACACCGCGACGGGTAACTCGGGCGGCGGTCAGACATTCGGTGCGTACTACGTCCACAACAACATGTGGAACAACAGCAACGGCACCTACACGCTGGCTGCCTGCAACTACGACAACTGGTACGTCGACGTCACCCAGCCGCTGCCGGGCGACCGCGGCGTCCAGGCGTACCCGAACGTCCACAGGGACTACAACGACGTGGCGCTCTCCACGATCACCTCGGCCCGGTTCGCCGCGGCGACCCCCGACACGTGCACCGGCTGCATCTACGACGTCGCCTTCGACATCTGGATCGGTGACGGGCTCAACAACGAACTGATGATCTGGACCGAGAACAAGGGCCAGGCTCCGGCCGGGAACAAGGTTGGGACCGTGACCTTCGGCGGCTACACGTACGACGTGTGGCACGAGTCCGGCTACACCGCGTACGTGTCCCAGGTCACGCAGAAGTCCGGCACGATGCCGCTGGCCAGCTTCTTCAACGACATGAGCAAGCGTGGCTGGGTCTCCAAGGCCACCACCTGGCAGGTCGACTTCGGCGTCGAGACCGTGTCGACGGCGAACGTCAAGAAGCGGTTCGCCTTCACCGACTTCGCCATCAGCTAGAACTGACACCCTCGCTCTCGTGAGCATGCGGCCACCGCGGCGAACGCCGTCGCGGTGGCCGCATTGCGTAGGGTGCTGCCGTGATCGGACTGGTGATCTTCGACAACGACGGTGTGCTGGTGGACTCCGAGCGGCTGGCCAACACGATCCTGGCCGAGCTGCTCACCGAGGCCGGGCTGCCGTACACCTTCGAGGAGACAGTGCGCGACTTCATGGGCGGCAGCATGGCCTCGATGCGACGGAAGGCCGAGGCGCAGCTGGGGTCGCGGTTGCCCGCGGACCTCGAGGATCGCTACCACCAGCGGCTCTTCGACGGGTTCGCGAACCTGCGTGCCATCGCGGGCGTCGAGGCGGTGCTCGATCACCTCGACGATCAGGGCGTGAGGTACTGCCTGGCATCCTCGGGCACACATCGCAGGATCCGTACCGCGCTGACAGCGGTCGGTTTCCTGGATCGCTTCGAGGGCCGGATCTTCAGCGCGGAGGACGTTGCCCATGGCAAGCCCGCACCCGACCTCTTCCTCCATGCCGCGAGCTCGATGGGGGTGAAACCCGCCGACTGCCTGGTCGTCGAGGACAGCCCGCTGGGCGTCGAGGCGGCGAACGCGGCCGGCATGAAGGTCTTCGGGTACGCCGGGATGACGAACCCCGCGAGACTGTCCGAGGCGGACACGGTTTTTGATGACATGGCCGCCCTGGCGGAACTGATCGACGGGGCCTGAGACACTGGAGTGGCTATGTCTACTCATCAGTCACCTGGCGGCGACCGTCCGGTCCGCGCCGAAGCGGTCGTCGACCTGGCCGCGATTCGCCACAACGTGGCCGTACTGCGTGCCCGTGCCGAGGGCGCGCAGCTGATGACCGTGGTCAAGGCCGACGGGTACGGCCACGGGATGATCCCGGTCGCCCGCGCGGCCCGCGAAGCCGGCGCCGACTGGATCGGCGCGGCCGTGCTCGAGGAGGCGCTCGCGCTGCGCGACGCCGGTGACGCCGGGCCGATCTTCTGCTGGCTGACCACGCCCGGCGAGCCGCTGTCGGAGGCGATTGCCGCCGGCATCGATCTGTCCGCCGGCGCGCCCTGGGAGATCGACGAACTCGCCGCCGGAGTGACGGATCGCCCGGCCCGTGTCCACCTGAAGATCGACACCGGGATGAGCCGGGGTGGCGCCGTACCGGAGGAGTGGCCGGCGCTGATCCGTGCCGCCGTACGGGCGCAGCATTCCGGCCGGATCGAGATCAAGGGCATCTGGTCGCACCTGTCGTCCTCGGACGAGCCGAAGAGCCCCGCGAACGAGGCCCAGCTGTCGACGTTCAAAGAAGCGATCGAGGTCGCCGAGTCGTTCGGCGTCGACGCGGAGTTCAAGCACCTGGCGAACTCCGGCGCCACCCTCGCGCTTCCGGAGACTCACTTCAACCTGGTCCGGCCCGGCGTGGCGACGTACGGGCTCTCACCCTTCGGCCACGCGCTGCCGTCCGCCGAGCTGGATCTGCGTCCGGCGATGACGTTGAAGGCCCGGCTCGCGATGGTGAAGCGCGTCCCGGCCGGCGCAGGGGTCTCGTACGGGCTGACCTGGACCGCGCCCAGGCCGTCGACGCTCGGACTGATCCCGCTCGGGTACGGCGACGGCCTGCCGCGGCACGCGTCGAACGGCGGCCCGGTCCAGGTCGGCGGCGAACGTCGTACCATCGTCGGCCGGATCTGCATGGATCAGTGCGTGGTCAACCTCGAGGACGGCCAGGCGACCGCGGGCGACGAGGTGATGCTGTTCGGCCCGGGGACCGCCGGCGAGCCGACGGCGGACGACTGGGCTGACGCCGCGCAGACCATCAACTACGAGATCGTGACCCGGCTGGGTGCCCGGATCCCCCGCCGGTACGTCGACAGCGGGAGGTAGACCGGCATGTCCAAAGCAGGACGGACCGCTGGTCTGATCGGAGCCGCGGTCGGAGTGCTCGCCGCGGGCGCGGCGGCCGGCGTCGCGGTCGAGCGCCAGGTCATCGGCCGCCGGTCGGCTCAGCGTGCGCAGCTCGAGGCGGAGCCGTTCGGCTCGCTGCGCGGTACGCCGTACGTGTTCACCGCGGACGACGGAGTCGAGTTGTACGTCGAGGTCGACGAGCTGAAGCGATCGCGCCGGCCCGAGCCCCCGCCGAAACGGCGGTTCGGCAAGAAGCTGCCGCTGCCGCCGGAGGACCTCACCCTCATCTTCGTGCACGGCTACGGCCTGAACATGGACTGCTGGCACTTCGAGCGCCGCGACCTGGCCGGCATCGGCACCATGGTGTTCTACGACCAGCGCTCGCACGGCCGCTCCGGCCGGTCGCCGAAGGAGAACGTCAGCATCGACCAACTCGGCCGCGACCTCTACGGGATCCTCCGGGAGTTCGCGCCGACCGGCCCGGTGATCCTGATCGGGCACTCGATGGGCGGCATGTCGATCATGGCGCTCGCCGAGCAGCACCCGGAGCTGTTCGGCGACCAGGTCATCGGCGTCGGTCTGTGCTCGACCAGCGCGGGCGGACTGGACCAGGTCCCGATTGCGCTGCCGGGCAAGGCGGGCATGTTGGTCCGGGCGCTGGCGACGCCGACGATCTCGGCGCTGTCGCGGATCCCGGACGTGGTCGAGCGCAGCCGCAAGGCAGGCACGGACGTCAGCTACCTACTGACCCGGAAGTACTCGTTCGGCTCCGAGGTGCCACCGGCGTACACCGAGTTCGTCAACGAGATGATCGCGGCGACGCCGATCTCGGTGATCGCGGACTTCTACCCGATCTTCGCGCTGCACGAGAAGTTCCACGCCCTGGAGCCGCTGCAGAAGGTGGAGTGTGTGGTGATCGGCGGGGACAGCGATCACCTGACCCCGTTCGACCATGCAGAGGACATCGTCCGGCACGTGCCCGGCGCGGAACTGGTCGAGGTGAAGAACTGCGGGCACCTCGGCCTGATCGAGCACCACCGCGAGTTCACCGCCGCCCTCCTTGGCATGATCGAGCGAGCCGAACAATCCTTGCTGGGACACCAATGACCGTGCTTTTGGCCGGGCCTTCGGCGCCGGCGTGGTCACGGGGCTTTGGCTCCCGGCCTTCCCTCGTCGCTTCGCTCCTCAGTCCAGGCCGGGAGGCCCCGTGACCGACCTACACGTCGTCGATGCCACCGGTGATCATGTGGACGAGATGGTCGCGGTGATTCACCATGCGTTTTCGGCCCGGAGGGTGCTCGACCCGCCGTCGACCGCGCTGACCGAGAACGCTTCGACCGTGCGCGACGCGGTGGACAAGCACGGCGGCCTGCTCGTTCGCATCGACGGTGTCCCGGCGGGGGCTGTGTTGTTCGAGGAAGTCGGCGACGTACTGACCCTGCGCCGGGTGTCCGTCGATCCGCGGCACCAGGGGCGTGGGGTCGGGTCGGCGATGGTCGGCTGTGCCGAGGAGGTCGCCGTACGACGGGGACTGAACCGGGTGCGGCTGATCGCCCGGGTCGAGCTGCCGGACACCGTGGAGTTCTGGCGGCGGCGTGGGTACTCCGTCGTCGAGCGGCACGACCACAACCTGATCTACGCGAAGGCGCTGCCGGCCGAGCTCACCGTCCCGACCGCCGAAGACATGCGGGCAATCGGTGAGGAAGTCGCCGGGCAGTTGCGGCCGGGTGACGTACTGGTGCTGTCCGGTGATCTGGGCGCGGGGAAGACGACGTTCACGCAGGGACTGGGTGCGGGGTTGCAGGTGCGCGGACACGTCGCGTCGCCGACCTTCGTGATCTCGCGGGTGCATCCGTCGCTTGTCGGTGGACCGGCTTTGGTGCACGTCGACGCTTACCGGCTGGGCGGGATCGCCGAGCTGGACGACCTCGATCTGGACGCGAGCTTGGACGACGCGGTCACGGTGGTCGAGTGGGGCCACGGGCTGGCCGAGTCGCTGGCGCCGGACCGCCTCGACATCACGCTGACCCGCGGCGACGACGACACCGACGAGACCCGCGAGGTGCGGATCACGCCGGTTGGTGCACGCTGGGCAGCATCCGGCGTACGCGTCTCTGTCCTGGAGAAGAACTGACATGCTGCTTGCTTTCGACACGTCCAGCGCGGCCGTGACCGTCGCACTCGCGGATGCTGTGAGCGGCGAGATCGTCGCGTCCTCCACGACTGTCGACGCGCTGCGGCACGGCGAACTGCTCGCGCCCGCGATCGCTTCCGCCTTGGAGACTGCGGGCATCGCGCCGCGCGACCTGACCCGGATCGCGGTCGGCGTCGGGCCCGGGCCGTTCACCGGTCTGCGGGTCGGACTCGTGACTGCGCTGACCATGGGCGACGTACTCGGCATCGAGGTCGCCGGGGTGTGCAGCCTGGACATCCTGGCGCGGCAGTCCTCGCTGGCGCTTCCTCTCGCAGTCGCGACCGATGCGCGGCGCAAGGAGATCTATTGGGCTCTGTATGACGGCCCCGCCGCGGACGGGAGCCGGCGTCGCCTGGAGGGACCGGCGGTGGATCGCCCAGCCGAGGTGGCGCACATGCTGTCGGGTGTGCCGGTGATCGGTCGGGGCGCTGTGCTGTATGCGTCTGCGCTTGGTGTGGCTGAGGCGGATGTTCTTGAATATCCGTCGGCCGAGGTCCTGGCTGCCGGCGTGGCGACCGGGACGCTGGAGGTGGTCGCACCCGAGCCGCTGTACCTGCGCCGGCCCGACGTGACGCTGTCCGCCGGTCCCAAGAGCGTGCTGCCTTGAGACCAGCGATTCGGCTGGCGACAGCGGACGACCTGCCCGCTCTGGTCGCTCTGGACACGCTGTGCTTCGGGTCGTCGGCGTGGAGTACGGTCGCCTGGACGACGGAGTTCGAGCGGCTGCCCGAGGACCGGGTGATCCTGGTCGCCGACGAAGGTGAAGTCGTCGGGTACGTCGTACTCCTGGTGCCGCCGGTGTCGTTGGATGTGGTCGAGTTGTTGCGGATCGCGGTGACACCGGGCGAGCGTCGTACCGGGATCGGTGGGCAGTTGATGACGGCGGCGTTGTCGAAGTGCTCCGGCCGGACGGTGCTACTGGAAGTTGCTGCAGGCAACGATTCGGCGCTGGGGCTCTACAGTGCTTTCGGGTTCGAGGTGATCAGCCGGCGGCGCGGGTACTACGCGGGCGGCGAGGATGCGGTGATCATGCGGTGGCGGGAGGAAACGTGAGCGAGCGCAGCGAGCGAACAACAGGTAGAGGAACGTATCTCGTTCACACCGGAGCCGAGCGAAGCGAGGTGGAGGTGTGAACGGTGAGCCCCTGATCCTGGGGATCGAGACGTCGTGCGACGAGACCGGTGTCGGGATCGTCCGCGGGCAGACGCTGCTCGCCGACGCGATCGCGTCCAGCGTCGAGGAGCACGCGCGGTTCGGTGGCGTCGTACCGGAGGTGGCCAGCCGGGCGCACCTCGAGGCGATGGTGCCGACCATCCGGCGCGCCTGCGAGACCGCCGGGATCAAGCCGGCCGACGTCGACGCTGTCGCGGTCACCAGCGGCCCCGGCCTCGCCGGCGCGCTCCTTGTCGGAGTCGCCGCCGCCAAGGGACTGGCGCTGTCGCTCGGCAAGCCTTTGTACGGCGTGAATCACCTCGCGGCGCATGTCGCGGTGGACACGTTGGAGCACGGCGATCTGCCGAAGGGCTGTGTCGCCATGCTCGTGTCTGGTGGGCACTCGTCGCTGCTCGCGGTCGAGGACATCACCGAAGGCGTGCAGCCGATGGGGAACACCATCGACGACGCCGCGGGGGAGGCGTTCGACAAGGTCGCGCGGGTGCTGGGGTTGCCGTTCCCGGGCGGTCCCTATGTCGACAAAGCGGCTCGGGACGGCGGTGACCGCCTCTACGTCAAGTTCCCGCGCGGGCTGACTTCGCAGCGGGATCTCGAACGGCATCGGTTCGACTTCTCCTTCTCCGGATTGAAGACCGCTGTGGCTCGATGGGTCGAGGCGCGGCGTCGCGATGGCGAGGACGTGCCGGTGAACCACGTCGCCGCGGCGTTCCAGGAAGCGGTGTGCGATGTACTCACCCGCAAGGCGATCGACGCCTGCAAGGACCGTGGCTTCGAGCACCTGCTGATCGGTGGCGGGGTCGCGGCGAACTCGCGGTTGCGCGCGATGGCCGAAGAACGCTGCGCCGAGGCGGGGATCGCCGTACGCGTGCCGCGGCCGGGGCTGTGCACCGACAACGGTGCGATGGTCGCGGCGCTCGGCTCGGAACTGGTCCGGGCCGGGAAGGCGCCGTCGCCGCTGGGGTTGCCGGCCGACTCGTCGATGCCGATCACGGAGGTGCTGAACAAGTGAGGTGGACCGGTTCGGACGGCTTCGAGGCCGATGACGACGCGGCGCGCGTCGATGTGGACATGGTGCACCGCTTCCTGAGTACGTCGTACTGGGCGGCGGGCATCCCTCGGGAGGTCGTTGCGCGGTCGATCGAGGGCAGCCTGAACATGGGTGTGTACGCCGCGGACGGCTCGATGGTCGCTTTTGCCCGGGCTGTCACCGACCGGGCGACGTTCGCGTGGATCGCGGACGTCTTCGTGGTGCCCGAGCACCGCGGCCACGGTCTCGGCAAGTTCGTCGTGTCCACCCTGCTGGACCACCCCGAACTCAAGGGGCTCCGCCGCTTCATGCTGGCCACCGCCGACGCTCATGAGCTCTACCGCAGCTACGGCTTCACCGAACTCGAAGACACCACCCGCACGATGGCCATCCGCAAAGACGCCGCCGACCTCTATGGGGCGCACTAACCGCCCTTGGGGGGCTGGGACACCTTCTGGGAACTGGAGAGTGGGGCTGCGGCGCGGGGAAGGGCGCGGCAGTGGCAGAGACCTGGGGCGGGAAGGCCGCTGGTCCCCAGGTGAGCGGTCAGCGGCAGACCGGTTCTGGACTGCACACTGCACGAGTGAAATGAACGGCATGTGACGGTCAGTCGACGTACGTCTCCTCAGTACGTACGTCGACTCACCGCCCGCGGTGCTAGTGGCGGATCCCCGGGAGCGTGCGGCAACGGACGCAGCACCTCGCCCGTCGGCAGTTCTCCCGGGGACCCGCTCGCGAGGTCGATCATATGTTCTGGGTATCTGCTTAAGTGCAGTGCTTAGTACTGGCCCGCCTTGAGGAGCGTCGGCAGGGGCTGGGGGTCGGTGTTCACCGCTTGTTGCAGCAGTCGGTAGAAGAGCAGGCCGCGGCTGTGGGAGGTTCGGCGGTTGAACC
>Ga0137374_10007759_pt1 | contig 12739 bp, 4 predicted proteins | sample SagtaG_20_FD_104811 | JGI IMG/M metagenome (GOLD analysis project Ga0137374, IMG submission 104811) | Vadose zone soil microbial communities from Sagehorn Ranch, Mendocino, California, USA - Sage1_R_100_16 metaG | ecosystem: Environmental > Terrestrial > Soil > Vadose zone | place: USA...
AATGGCAGTTGGACTGAAGCCGAACGCGCCATTGGCCTTGTTCGCCACGCTCAATACCACGCTTTCAGCGTACGCCCGCAATTCTTCCGGTCCGAGAAACTCATTGGTGCCGCGGCGTGGAGGAGCCGGATTTTGGGATGAATAAAGGACTTCGTGCAGCTCCTCGGGCGACATTGGCTTCGCAGTTGCGGGCTCGGGATTGCTCCTCGTCGCTTGAAAGCTGGATTGTCTGGTCGTCGGCCTTGGCACCAATGGGTCGGGGGCCGACTGAACTGGAGCAGTTGAGGCTTGAGGGACCTCGCTCCTCCGCCACAAGCTGACCGCGATGCAAGCCGCGAAAAGCAAACCTGCCAAGACAAGGTATTTGGTCGAGAGTTTCATGGGGGAAAAGAGTAAAACATGAGGGTTTTGTCACCAATGATACGAATGCCATTTCTCATGGATTTGTTAGCACCTCCGCCCGGGTCTGTTTGGGAGATCGTGACCGCCGCCCCCAAATTGTTCAGCAGATCGCCAGTATCGGGATGCGTTGCAGTCCAGGCTTCGATAAGCCGCTGTGTTCCGTTAACCAACTCGGTATTCGGCACGAGAATCACTCCGCCGGATTGCGCAGCAGCGAATTTGTAATCCGTAAATCCCACCCCGGCTCGTGAAGGAATCCCGAGCCCTGAAAACCAACCGGCATTTATCTTGTCCGCTGATTTGTCCTGAGGAATCCCCAACAGAGCTTCAAAAACTTGTCCATCCGTTCTGGCGGCATTGCAGCCTATAATAATGGCACTTCGATAAGGATGCTCGTTTTCCCCAGACCCATCCGGGCCGAAGTTGCCAAGCAGGGCGAGCATGGCCGCCGTGCTGATCGCCAGGTCATTATTGGCCGCGCCTGAATAACCGATGTTGAATCGCGAACCATGTCCGAAATAGAACAAATTGCGGCACAAAGGCCGCCCCATCCAATTGTAAGCTTCCTGCCATTTGTTGGATGTGTTCAGGCTGAAAGCGCCAGGGATTTCGGGACGGGGACCGGATGAATAGCGAGTGGTGTAGCGCTCCCAAACATCGTCCATCTTCTCTTGGAGGAAATCGGCGTTCACATTGCCAACAGCGCTGCCCCAGATCGGCTGGTACGCTACGAACGCTTCGTTCGAGTTCGTCGGCCAGATCACCTCGGTGAAGTAACGGTTCGTAACCCGAATGGTACTTGAATCGTCCGCGGGCAATAACTCGGATGGCGGGTAAGCAAGAACGACATCGTAGTAAGGCTGCGGCGCCGGGATTGGCAGGCCCGCAGGACTTAAGAATTGCACGGTTTGGACTAAGGACCCTCCAAAAGCTGTGTTCACTGAACCCCCGAAGAGATTGGCGGGCGGAATCGTCCCACTTGGTTCGTAAACGGTAATCCAAGCCAGATTGGCGGTATCGAAGACAGGACGAGTAACCTGCGCCTGAATATACAAAGACGATCCTCCCGGGTGGCAAAGGCCCGGGGTATCGTAGCCAACTGCAAACCATGCTGGATGATCGAGTGTAATAGTCACCGGGTCTGAGTACGCCAGATTTCCTCGGCCATCATCAAGCGGCGCCGAATCATCAATGGCTTCCACTCGCAAACGATGCTCGCCCGGCGGGAGCTTCTCCATGGCGGCTTGAAAGGAAACCGTCGTGAGGCCATCCACGGAATGGACGTAGTCGATTGTGTTCGTCTCGTAATCCAGGAGCACGGCCACAATGACACGATTCGGCGGCTGCACAGAGACTGAGGCGGTCACTTCAAGAGGCGCGAAGCCCTGGAGCACTGCGCCAGAGTTGGGCGAGAGGATGGAGGCAGAAAGTCCGTTCGCGGGCGCTAACTGAAGAACTCTGAAAAACCGCGCGACTTGTCCAGCGGTTGGTGAGTCCGCTGGCGACGGCCCGTTTGGGGAGCCTTCCATATTGGCGGGGCTGAGAATTTGAGAGAGGTACATTTCTGGGGTGTACGGAGTGGGAGGCAGCGGAGGGAAATTGCCCGTCAGGGAGCGGATCAATTCAATACGCAAGAACTGCTCTTCCCTTGATGCATCGGGTGCGAGAGGGGGAAGCACCGGCATCGGGGGAGGCACCTAGAACTGTTGGGTCAGCGTGCCTCCTTCCGCCCCCGCAATCGTGGGTGCCGCGAGAAGAGCGTTCAGGCCTTGCGCGCCGGCAGGCATCTCGATCGGGACAGTCCACGACACGCTCGGCCCTGAAGCTTCGAGGATCACTTCAATTGGCGCGAAAGGAACGCTCAAATCAGGTGTAGCCCAGAGCTGGTACTGGAGTTGCGGCAGGGTTGGCGAGGCGATGATCGTGAGAGCAATGGTAGACTGCAAAACTGTCGATAGATGAAGCGGTGCCGGCGCCGCTTCAACCGATGCCGTAAATATGAATAAGGCGATGACGCCGTTGCCGATCCAGACGTTTTTCATACTGTATTCTCCTTTGATTGCTGCGAGCCAAATGGCTCACGGATCAAAAGGGGCGCGAACCCAACGCACCCCTACCGAGGCACCGCGAAGCGCCCTTCCGAGAATGCGCCAAGCCGCGCCCGAGCGGGCGCGGGCTTGGGAGGTCTCGGAATGAAAATTCGCGGTTTTCGGTAGGACCGTAGCCAAAGCCACGCAAAGTTAAGTTTTTCGTTATGTTTACATGGTTTTACCGGAGCGGCGTTCTTACCCCAATGCGGATGCCTTGCCAATCGTAAAAGTGACTTGTTGAAAAGTTTTCACCCTTTCAGGGCTTGGATTTCTTTTGGTTCGTTACCCAGGGCGGCGCTCGTTTCGCTCCGCTTGCCCTAGGCCATTTTCTTTCGGGCTTTCAGCCCTTTCAGTTTGAGCCTTCTCACGTCGGCGGCTACGGGCGGACTTCGATGCGATAAAAGCGCGGTGGGCCCGTAGCCGGATTGGTCGGGCTGAACGAAGTCGTTCCGGCGGCGGCTTGAATCCAGGAGGAGAGCGGCGTCCAGTGTGTAAAGTCGGTGGTTCCCTGGACCTGGTAGATGCGGCCGGCGACGGAAGGCCATTGCAAGAGAATCGTTCCGTTGGCTTGAACGCTGTAGCTGGTGAGGCGCAGGTACGAATTGGGCAGCGTCGGGTTGGTGCCCGCGATGAATTCGGCGTGGTCGTTGAAACCATCGCTGTCGCTGTCGAGGGTGCCGGGGTGTTGGTTTGTGGAGCCGAAGTATTGCAGTTCCCAAATGTCGGAGATGCCGTTGCGGTTCGCGTCGGGGAAGGTGTAGCGGGCCGAGAAGGTGGCGGTGGCGCCTTCAGGGAGCGTGTTGGTCTGCGGGGACGGGGTCTGGTAGTAAGGAACCGGGTTAAAGGTGACTCGGTAGGTGCCCGGCGGCGCGTTGGTAACGAGCGTGCGATAGCCCTGGCCGGAACGGCTGATGGGGCCGCTGAGGAGGTAGCGGGCCTGGGCGAGGTTGTTGGTGATTTCGATGGTGACGGGCGGGACGTTGCTCATGACGACGGAGACGTCGTCGACGAGCCAGCCGGCGCGCTCGGCGACTTCGAATGGGTGGAAGTCGATAAGTCCGTAGTTCCAGACCAGGAAGATGACCCGGCCGACATGGGGCGTGAGGTCAATCTCCACCTCTTCCCAGGCGAAATTGCCGCCGTCAAAATTCGTCAGCACCAAGGGCGCGCTGAGGCTGTTGGTGAACAGGTAAAGGATGCCCCCCTCGTAGAATTCGGCGCCTGTTTTCTCAGTGAAATCGTAGCTGTGCCAGAACCGGAGCGTGGCGACGTTGCCACCGGTCAGCTCGATGGCCGGGCTGATGAGTGAGGTGTCGGCGTAGCTGAACCTGGCGCCGTGCAAGCTGCTGCCCCAGCAGTTGGGAGGCGAATGGGCCGCCGTTTCGACGCCGTTGTTGGGAACGCCAAGCTCCCAATCCGACTCGGAGCCTTCATTCGAGAACACGCTCCAATTGGTGGTGGCGCCGGCCGAGTTCATGTCGTCGAAGAAGGGCGGGCCGAGCGGGACCAGGGTCCGGAACTGATACAGATTAGTGGCATTGTCATCCACGCGAGCGTTGCCGGCGGGGTCGCGGCTGACGACCTGGAAATAGTAGAGATGATCGGGAATGAGGCCCGTCAAGCGAAGCTCGTGGTTGAGCGCAAATGAGGGATCGTAGGCGGTGCGGCCCAGGAAGGCGGACTCGCCGAACTGCACGAGCGCGTCGGTGGGTTCATCGGTGCTCCACGCAATGACGGCGTCATCGTAGCCGGGCGTGACGGTGATGCCGGTGATGGTGGGAAGCACATTGTCGATTTCCGCTTCGGTGGTGATGGTTTCAGCACTGGAGGCATCGAAGTATTCAGCGTAAATCCGGTCGCCATGCAGCGCGCGAAGCACGTTGGGATCGGGCGGATTGGTGGCGGAGACGAGCGGGACGAAGCCGCGGAACAGCCCTGGGATCGGCGTCTCCTGAAGGGTGATCGAGATGAGGGTGGCGTCCGTGTCGGAATGGAAACGCACCAGCGGCCCCGGACCGCCCGCCAGGTCGGCGTCACTCACCTCCACGGTCACCAGGTCCGGCAGTGTGTATTCGGCCTGATCGAAGGCGATGTTGGCGGCGGTCACCCAGCCCGGCGCCAGGAATTGAATGACCCGCCGCAGGAAGCTGGCGCGATTGTTCGGATTGAGGCCGCTGTCGGGAATGGCGTCGAGCGGGAACGAACAAAAGACCACCCGGCCGGTGCTGTCCTGCCCCGTGCGCGGAAAGCGAATGCCGCACGGTTTGCCGCTGGCCAGGTCGAAGAGCATCGGCGCCGCGTTAGTGCCCGGTCCGAAGGTGTCGGAGAGATCCGGTCCGAGTCCCAGTTCCGCGAACTCCGGATAATTGTGGTAGTCGAGCGTGACAAGGATGTTCCGGCCGATGGGATCGGCGGTCTCCCCTTCGATGGTGGCGACACCGACGTCCTCGTCGCAGTTGACGCAGCCGCCGCCGAACGGGTCGTTGAAGACGAAGCTCTGCACGTAAAGCACGTTGGTTCGAAAGGCCGATTGCACGCCGAGTCGGGAGAGGATTTCCATGGAGGCCATGAAAAACGCGCCGCCGTTGGTGACATACTGCTGAATGGCGGCCTGCTGGGGCGTCGGGATGCTGTCGTTACTCCGGTAAAAGCTGTCGTTGACGCGCCAGATGACAAGCGGGTAGGGCCGCAGCGTGGTGAAGCCGGGCAGCGTGGCGCTGTCACTGGTGGCATTCCACACGTCGAAGCTGACCCCGTTCTGCCCCAGGGCGTTGGTGTACGAGCTGAGGGGAATGAAATCGGACCCCCCGGGGTTGTCCGGGATGTAATTATTCACCAGCAAAACCGTCGCGGTCGGCTGGGCGACGAAGGAGTAGGGCACGACGTTGTGGTTGGTCACGGCAGTATTGCCGGCGATGTCGGTGGACTCGACGACAAAGTAGTAGGTGCGTCCGACGACGAGGTTCGTCAGTTCCACGGCGTGCGTGGTGCTGATGACGGAATTGGTCATTGCTCGGCTCAGGGAGCTGTTCGTGTTGAAGCGAACGACGGCGTTGGCCGGTTCGTCGGTGACCCACGAGACAATCGTCTGGCCGAAGCGGTTGGTGATGCTGACCTGCGAAATGACCGGCGGCACGAGGTCGGCGGTGGCGTAGGCGTATCGGTTGGTGTTGTCGGTGACGTCGATGTAACGGGCCTGTATCCAGTCGCCGTGGGCGATCTGAAGGCGGCTGTCGGCCGTGGCTGGGCCCACTGCCGTGGCGACGCTGCCGGTGAAGGCGCCCGTGGCGGGTTGCAACCGCAGGAGCAGTGGCAGGCCGTTCGTTTCGGTCGCGCTGGACAGGAGAACCTGCGCCGAGGTCAGGCCCATGAGGTCAGCATCGTAGAGTTTGACCTTGATCTGGCTCGGCGCACGATAGGCGCTGCGGTCCAGCAAAACGACGCCCGCTTCGGGAGGCAGAATGTCCCCGCTGATGACCAGAGCGAAGTCCTGATCAACGGCTGGGGTGTCGAGCCGGCAATCCTGCGCCACGTTGCGGGCGATGACACGAACCCGATATTCGCCGGCGAACGGCAGGCTGATGCGCACGCACTCGACGTTATTGAGATTGTCGCTTCCGGGGGCGTCGGGGACGGACTCCCCGAGCTCAAACTGGTTGCCATGGTAGATGCGGCCGTCGGGGGCGATGACCTCGAGGTCGAGGTCGTTGACGAGTGCCGGCAAGACAGCGGGGAATCCCGGGTAGTCCGTGTAGGCCAGCGTGACTTTGAAGGGCTCTTCGCCGCTGCTGATGATGATCTGGCGTTCGTAGGTCTGGCCGGTGGCCAGCAGGTTTGTCTGGTCGATGAAGTCGTGAGTGCGTGCCGAATTGATGATTTCCGTCAGGTCGACGCGGCCCCAGCCTTCGTCCATGTTGGGCGTCGGACCCGTGCCGGCCTCGTCTTCCATATCCACCGCGGCGTTGATGAGCGCGGCCTTGAGCAGCGCCGGGGACGGCTTGCCCATGGCGTAGGTGTCGACGTAGTACTGCATCAACGCCGCTGCGGCGCCGGAGATGTGCGGGCCGGCCTGGCTGGTGCCGCCCATGTAAAAGTAGTTCGAGGAGATCTCCAGCCAGGCATTTTCGTCGTTGGCGTACTTGGAACGCAGCGAGGCAATCCACGTGCCGGGGGCGACCACGTCGGGCTTGATGCGGCCGTCCTCGGCGGGACCGCGGCTGGAGAAGTCGGCCATGGCCTCCTGGCCGTCGGCGTATATCACGAAGTCAGAGCGGTTGTTTTGGGAGGCGCCGGTGGCGATGACGTTTTTGGCGACGGCGGGGCTGCCGATGGTCTGGATGGCCGCGGCATTGCCGGCGGAGAACTCGAGGAAGTACTGCTGGTCGCCGGGCGTCTCGATGTCCGCGTCGCGCACGAGCGCGTCAAACTCGGCGGCGCTGACATCGTAGCGGCCTTGCGTGTCGTCCCCCCAACTGTTGTTGCCGATGTCGGCGCCCGCGCGAACGGCGTCGTGGGTGAGCACTTCGAAGGAGGAGGGCGCTTCGAAGTTGCCGTCGCCGTCGAATATCCGTTGGGCGATAATGGTGGCGCCGGGCGCCACGCCCAGACCGTAGAGTTCTCCGGACTCGTCGACTTCGCCGGTCGCGCCGTTGCCGGCGACGATGCCGGCGACGTGCGTGCCGTGGCCGTGATAGTCGGCGGCATCGGTGAGATTTCCGTGGAAAAAGAACGCGGTCACGCGGCCTGCCAGGTCCGGATGCATGTCGTTGGTCCTGCCTGTATCCAGGCCGCTGTCGGCCACCGCGACGCGCACTCCGGTGCCGTCGAAGCCCAGTTCCTGGGTGCAAGTCCAAGGCCCACCGCAGTCACCGCCGACGATTTTGGAGGAGACTGCGTCAACCAGCTTCATTTTTGGCGCCGGCTCGATCCAGAGGACGGCTGGTGACTCCGCGAGCGTTTGGAGGAGCCGGCTCGGGACAACGCCGCGAATGACGACCCCGAATCGGTGCGTGGCGTGCTGATGTACCGATTGAAAGGCGGCCCGGGTCCTGGCGATTTCAGGCGGCGTCGAGCTAGGAGAAAGCAGGACGGTAATGGCCTGCTGCGCGGGCTGCGGGCCGGCTTGAGCAGCCCGAACGCGGTCGTGCATTTTGTATTCGGGCTTGTATTCACCCACCCAGCGGACAAACGGCAAGGCGCGAAGCTCTCGAAGGCTCGCGCCGTCGAGCCGGGCGACGAACGCGTCGTCAGGGACATATTGCAGCAATTCGATGCGCTGGGCGGCGAGGGCGGCGCGCCAGGCCGGCTGGAGATGGTCGCGGAACTGGACCAGGTAAAGCCCGGACGCGGCTTGCCCACCTTGAGCCGGTTGAGCGGCGGCAGCAGGTCGCTCGGGTTGGCTCGTATCTATAATTCCGTGGCGCAGGCGGATGTAACGCGGTTCACCCTGCGCGGCGCAGTTCGCGAGAACCGCCGCACCAAGCAACAGCCATCCCCAGCACCTTGTTCTGCGGAGCTTCACTCGGACACCGTAGCCGCAAAATCACTGCCCGACAAGTTGCCCAGTGAAGAATTTCTAGCGCACGCGATGGGTGCATCTCACTGTCGTGCAGACGGTCGCTTTCCCAGTTCCCACCCTTCATCCTGGCCTTTTCCCTCCTGGGGGAGAGCGAGAGTGCCGCGGATGTCGCAGGAGTTCGCTGATCATGCGGCTGCCCCCTCACCCCGACCCTCTCCCCCTCCGAGGGGGAGAGGGAGTCCGGTGGCGCCGTTGGTTCCGCTGTGGCAAGCACCTGGCCGTTCGACGACTTGCGCCGCAATCGGAGCGGACTGTCGGCGAGAGATTCCCCCTCTCCCCCTCGGAGGGGGAGAGGGCCGGGGTGAGGGGGAAGCCAGTGCTCGCAGTCGATGCGCGTTAGAAGAATGTGAGAGGCACTCGAGCGCGATTGGGGCGCGAGGATTCCAGTGGCGTGTGGACCGGTTTTCTGCCAGAATCCTGGTAGCTCAGCCCCGTTTCCTATGAAGTCGCGCTTCCTTCGCGCCGCCGTTTGCGCGGCGCTGCTTCTTGGCAGTCTTGCTGCCCGTGCCGCGGACATTACGCCGCCGACGAGTCAATCCGTCTCACCCGTTGCCGGCGCCATAGTCAGCAATCTCACGCAAGTCATTGTCACTTTCTCCGAGGCGGTCACCGGCCTGGAGATCGACGATTTTCTCATCAACGGAGCATCGGCTGCAGCCCGCTCCAGCGCCGGCAATGCCTGGACGATTCAGTTTACACAACCCTCTCCGGGCCTCGTGCAGTTCACGTGGGATGCCAGCCATGCCATTTACGACCTGGCCGGAAACCGCTTCGATGAAAACGCTGCCGGCGCCACGTGGTCATGCACGCTCGTGGACACCATTCCACCTGTCGTGCGCGTGACCGAGCCCGCGCGCGGCGCCGTGGTCGCAGCGCTCACGCAAATCCAACTCACCTTCAGCGAAGCGGTGAACGGCGTGGATGCCGCGGACCTGCGTGTCAACGGCGTGTCCGCCTCCAGTGTCACTGGCGGGGGCGCTGGGCCCTATCTCTATTCATTCCCGCAGCCGGCCAGCGGCCTGGTGACGATGAGCTGGGCCGGCGGGCACGGCATCGCCGACACTGCGCCTGTGCCAAACGCGTTTGCCGGCGGGTCGTGGACCTACACGCTCAACCCGGCGTTCACGGCCGACGTCGTCATCAACGAAATCGTGGCGGACAACCTCACTGGCATCCGGGACGAGGACGGTGACAAAGCGGATTGGATTGAGCTGTTCAACCGTGGCAATAACAGCGTGAGCCTCCTCGGCTGGTCGCTCACGGACGACCCCGCGAACCCGGGGCAATGGGTTTTCCCGGCCATCACTCTGGCCGCCGGTCAATACCTGCTCGTCTTCGCCGACGGCAAGGACCGCGCCACCACCGGACCCCTGACGAATCACACCTCCTTCGCTCTCGGGACCAGCGAATACCTCGGCCTTTACAACGCGCAGTTGCCGCGCCAGGTCGTGCATGAATTCGCGCCCGACTACCCGGAACAGCGCGGTGACAAGTCGTGGGGCCGCACCAGTTCGAACACCTTTGCCTACCTCGCCACCCCCACGCCCCGGGCGCTTAATTCAGAGCCGACCAATTACTCGGGCTTCGTCGCGCTGCCGCACGCGTCGGTCAACAGCGGCCTGTTCCAACAAGCCTTTCAGGTTGCGCTGGCTTGCGCCACGCCCGGCGCCTCGATCTACTACACGCTCAACGGCGACATGCCGACGCCGGCCAACGGTTCGCTCTACACGGGCCTCATTCCGATCGCCGGCACCTCGAACAAGGCGGTCATCCCGCTGCGCGCCGCCGCCTACAAATCCGGCCTCCTCGAGTCGAGTGTGCTCACGCGCACCTACGTTTTCCCCGACCAGGTGCTCTTTCAACCGATTCGGCCCGCCGGGTTTCCCACCAACTGGGTTTCGGAATATCCCGGCGCGACGGCCGACACGTCCGGCGATTACGAGATGGATCCGCAAGTCCTGACCAGCGGCGCCAACCTGCAGATCGCCCGACAGGCGCTGGCGCAACTGCCCACCGTGTCGCTCGTCACGCCCATCGACACGGCCTTCGGCCCGACCAATGGCGTTTATTCCGGGCGCAAAAAGCAAGGCAACCAGCGCCCGGTCAACGCCGAGATGTGGTTGCCCAACGGCGAGCGCGTGTTCCAATCGGACTGCGGCTTCGAAATTCAGGGCGGCAGCAGTCCCACCGACGCCAGTGGAGATTGGAAGGACAAAAAGCTGTCGATGCGCCTCATTTTCAAAGGCGACTTCGGCACGCCGAAGCTGCATGCCAAAGTGTTCGACGACACGCCGGTCGAGGAATTCGACACCCTCATCCTCGACGCCGGCCTGAATTTCTGGTGGACGCACATGACCGATGGCGACCAGCGCAACCGCGCCAAATTCATCACCGACACGATCACGAGTGATCTGATGAACAACGCGGGCATGGTCGCCCAACACGCCCGCTACGTGCACCTCTATCTCGACGGTCTCTACTGGGGCCTTTACTTCCTGCACGAGCGCATGGATGAAGCCGCCGCCGCCAGCTATCTCGGCGGGCAAAAGGAAGAGTGGGACGTGTTCAAGCACACCGGCGACGCCAGCGGCCTCCAGAATGGCACGGTTAGTAATTACAACGCGATGCTCGCCGTCGCGCGGTCGGGCCTGGCGAACAACGCCAACTACGAGCAGTTGCAGGCCTGGCTCGACGTGCCGTGGTTCAACGACTACATGATCGTGAACTTCTGGGTCGGCAATACCGACTGGCCGCACCACAACTTTTACGCCTGGCGCCGCAGCCGCCTGCCGGGTTCGCTCCCGTGGCGCTTCGTCAGTTGGGACGCCGAGCACACCTTCAGGCAGTGGGATTTCGCCTTCCTCGCCAATGCCAACCTCAACGCGGCGAATTCTCCCGGCGAGCTGTTCCGGCTGCTCACGAACAATGTCGAGTACCGCGTGCTCTTCGGCGATCGCATCCACAAGCTCATGTTCAACGGCGGCCCGCTCTACACCACCCCGAACACGGCTGCGTTCTGGAGTCCTGCGAACCCCGCCGTCAATCTTCCGGCAACCGCCTACCGCAAGCGCACGGACGAAATCTGGGATTCCGTCGTCTGCGAATCCGCCCGGTGGGGCGACGTGGCCACCGTCCGGGCCAATCAGCCCTACACCCGCGAACTCGAATATACCCGGGAACTGAACGCCCTCTTCACCATCACGAACATCAGCGGCCAGACGCCGAACTTCTTCCCGCTGCGCGGCTCCAACGTCCTGGCTCAGTTCCGCATCGCGGGCCTCTACCCGGCTGTGGCCGCCCCCGTCTTCAGCCAGCACGGCGGTCACGTCGCTCCAGGCTACAGCCTTTTCATCACCAACGCCGAGGGCGCCGGAACTGTCTATTTCAGCACGAATGGATCCGACCCTCGCGTTTATGGATCCGGCGCGGTTTCGGCGCAGGCTGCGGCCTACGCGGGCGGGCCCGTGCCGCTGGGTCGCTCGTCGACCGTGCGGGCGCGCACGCTCAACGGCGGCAACTGGAGCGCGCTCAACGAGGCCGATTTTCTTGTCGGCTTCCTCGGTGTGCCGCTGCGGATCACGGAAATTATGTACAATCCGCAGGGCGGGTCCGCCTACGAATTCATCGAACTGCGAAACATCGGCTTGACCGAACTCAATCTTGGGGGCTGTAGCTTTGAAGGGATCACCTTCGTCTTCCCGCCTCAATTCATGCTGGCGGCGGGCGCGCGGTTGGTGCTGGCCAACGATAACGATGCCAATCCCGCCGCCTTCGCCGCGCGCTACCCCGGCGTCGTGGTTGCCGGTTACTTCGCGGACAATCTCAGCAACGGCGGCGAGCGGCTTGCCCTGAAAGACGCCGCGGGCAACACGGTCATTTCCGTGAACTATGACGACGAGAACGGCTGGCCCACCGCGGCCGATGGCGCGGGGGCGTCGCTGGAGATCCTCGACGAAAACGGCGACCCCGATGACCCGGCCAACTGGCGGGCGAGTGCCGCACCGAACGGCACTCCCGGCCAGGCCCCCGGGGCGCCGCCTGCGCCCGTCCTGGTGCTGAATGAGCTCATGGCCTTGAACCTCTCGACCACGAACAACGGTGGTGCGTATCCGGACTGGGTCGAACTTTACAATCCTGGCCCCAACGACGTGAGCCTCACCGGTTGGAGTCTCTCGGATAACGGCGACGCCCGGCGGTTCGTTTTCAACAGCGGCCCCGTCCTGTCGGCAGGGGCGTATCTCGTTGTCTGGTGTGACACGAACATCGCCGCGCCCGGACTTCACACCGGCTTCGCTCTCGATAAGGATGGCAGCAGCCTGTTCCTGTACGACGGCTCCACCAACCGCGTCGATGCCATCAGCTTCGGCCCACAACTGGCCGACTACTCGATCGGCCGGATCTCCGGGGTCTGGACGCTCAACGTTCCCTCACCTGGCGCGGCCAACGTGGCCGCCCCGACCATCAGCGCGACAAACCTTGCCATCAACGAGTGGCTGGCCAATACAGCGCCCGGTGGGTCGGACTGGGTGGAACTCTACAACCGCTCGGCGACGCTGCCCGCGGAGTTGAAGGGCGCGTTTCTCGGCACGAGCAACGCGGTGTTCCGTTATTCCCTGCCAGCATTCATCGCGCCCAGCGGGTACCTGCAATTGCTTGCCGATGAGGCGCC
>Ga0137374_10007780_pt1 | contig 12724 bp, 8 predicted proteins | sample SagtaG_20_FD_104811 | JGI IMG/M metagenome (GOLD analysis project Ga0137374, IMG submission 104811) | Vadose zone soil microbial communities from Sagehorn Ranch, Mendocino, California, USA - Sage1_R_100_16 metaG | ecosystem: Environmental > Terrestrial > Soil > Vadose zone | place: USA...
CCACGGACACCGGTCAGCATCAGGGGCACGAAACCGTCCACCGCAAAGAACGAGGCCGACAACAGGAACGCCGATGCGGCCGCCGCCGGAATCCCCGGCCGCGCGCGGAATGTTCCTTTCGGCACGATGCGGGCGAGGGCAGGCAAGGCGAGGGCGATTCCGGCTGGGCACAGCCCGATACTCGCGGGCGATGGCGTTGTCAGGCCGCTGAGGAAGAGCCCGGCTCCCAGCGTAAGCTGCAGCGGCCATCGCACGGGAAGCCGCGGCCCATCTCCGCGCCGAGCGCCGGGCAGGACTGGAAGGACGAGCCAGGCCGCGACGGCCAGGATGGGTGTGGGAGCCACGAACACCCATCGCCAGCCGACTGCCGTCGCGATGAGCGCGCCCAGGGGCGGGCCGAACAGCCCGGGCAGGATCCACATCGAAGCAAGGAGGGCTAGCACCCGCGGGCGCAGCCGCTCCGGATACGTCTTGGCCACCACGCCCAGCGAAACGGCGTACCGGCCGCCAGCGGCCACGCCTTGGAGAAACCTGCCGGCTGCCACGACGAGCAGGCTCGGAGCAAAGGTGGCGACGAGCAGCCCGGCGCCGAACATGGTGAGCAAGGTGGAGAGAGGACGGCGGGGGCCGAACCTGTCCACGGCCCGCCCGCCGATCGGGATCGCTCCAAAGGCGCCAAAGCTCGATGCGGCGAGCGCCCACCCGTACAACGACAAGCCACCCAGATCGGCGCGGATCGCTGGCAGCACCGTGGTGGCCATCAGCGCCTCGATGGCGAAGAGGGCCTCCAGGATCAACAGACCTGCGGTGAGGCGTCCGCGCCCTGCCCTCGAATACCTCGCGCCGTGACGGCGGGCGCGCCGGCTCGCTTCTCAACGACCCTCCTAGAAACTGGTCCCTGTGGTGCCCGCGCGCCGAACTCGCCGCCCGCACGCCCGCCGGCCCCCACGCCCGCCCCCCAGCGGGCCGCGGTCGGGCGACCCGTAGAGTCCCTCACCGGGTCACGGGCGACCCGTAGAGTCCCTCAGCGGGCCACGGACACCTCCGGCCCGCACGCCCGCCCCCCAGCGGGCCGCGGTCGGGCGACCCGCAGAGTCCCTCACCGGGTCACGGGCGACCCGTAGAGTCCCTCAGCGGGCCACGGACACCACCGGCCCGCACGCCCGCCCCCCAGCGGGCCGCACGCACGCCCGCCCGCACGCCCGTCGGCCCGCACGCCCGCACGCTCAGCGGGCCGCGGTCAGCGGGCCGCGGTCAGCGACCCGCAGAGTCCCTCACCGGGTCACGGGCGACCCGTATAGTCCCTCAGCGGGCAGCGGACACCGTCGGCCCGCCCGCACGCCGAACTAGCCGCCCGCACGCCGAACTAGCCGCCCGCACGCCCGCCCGCCACTGCCTGCTATATTCCTATAGGGGGTAAGGGTATAAACAGGCCGGACAAGCCGGAGCGGCAGGAGGGTCACGGTGCATCGGCTCACGATTCTGTTCTGCGGTGCGACAGGGCGGTTCGGTCCGCTGACATCGCTGCTACGCGATCGCGGCCATCGGGTGCTGGCCACGACGCGTGTTCCCGCATCAGCAGCCGCTCGGCGGTTGACACAACGCGGGGCGGAAACCGTGCGAGCGGATTTCGACGACGTCGTGAGCCTGGCGGCAGCGGCCCGGCAGGCCGACGCCATCGTAGCGGCGGGAACCGCGCACGCGGCAGGCCCGGCCGCGGATGGTCGTCACGGGCGCAACATAATCGATGCGGCCAAGGCCGCCGAGGTGAATCATCTCGTTTACATCACAGTCGCCGACGCTGACCGGCCAACCGGTGTCCCGATCCTCGATAGCAAGCACGCGGTTGAGCAATATCTTCGCAGCAGTGGTGTACCGCACACGATCGTTGCGCCCGTGTACCTCATGGAGAATCTGTGGAACCCATGGAACGCGGCCGCGCTCGATGCTGGCCTGCTCCCTAGCCCGGTATCCCCCTCCCGGCTCCTGCAGCAGATCCCGGTGGCTGACGTCCTCGCATTCACCGCGCGCGTCCTCGAGTCCCGTGATGACATGCTGGCCGAGCGCATTGAGATCGCCTCGGACGAGGTCAGCGCCGAACAAGCGGCCAGGATCGTCTCCCGCTTGCTCGGGCGCCAGGTCGCCGTGGCTGATCATCTGGCAGGCCCCCCGAACCCACTGTTCACACGCCTGGAAGAAGTCGGCACCGCCGTCGACATCGCCGCACTGCGCCGACGCCACCCCGACCTCGTTTGGCACACATTCGCTGATTGGGCGCTTACGCAAGACTGGGGGCGGCTGAAGGAAGGGGATGTGCCGCCGGGATGCGACACTGAGGTGGGAGGCTGGTAATGGCAGGAATGCGCGTGACCCTCGATTCGGCGATGCGGGCGCGGGATGTGTCCACGCCGCGCCCAGAGCACGAGGCCGCGGCCACGCAGTGGGCGGACCGGCTAGCCGCACCGCAACCAGCCAGACCGCACGGCAGGTGGCAACGGGCGACGCCGCCAGGAACCACGGAACCGGCCACGGCACTGGGGGAAACTGCGGGGCAGGGAGCGAGGCCGCAGGAAACACCAGAACGGGGCGCGGGGCCGCGGCGGGACGTCCCGGAGCGGCGCACCAACAGGCCCGCAGCCCCGGGCGACCGGCTCAGCGATTCGGCTCGGCGTGCGCAAGCACCGGATGCCGCGCGCCTTGCCCCGGCCCCCAACGCCGGGACCAGCGGGCACAAGCTGCGACGGCGCAAGCGCCGCCGACGCACCCACTAACGCCGATTTCACCAATCACCGGCCGCGAAGATCGGCGCTAACGCTAACGAATGACTCACGCCCAAGCGGAGCGTGCAGGGGCCACGGTGGCGCACCGTGGCCCTACGCTATGGCCCTTTTTGGCACCGCGGCCCCTCCTGTGGCCTCGGTGGCCCAGCGCGGCCCCGAGGTGGCCGGGAACCGCTGCAGATCCATGGTGGGAACGACGCGGCAGCCGTAGTAATACGCGTAGGCCCTGGGAGGACTTGCGTTTAGGAACGTCCTCCTGATGCGATGTCGGGCTTGGTGTCCCAGCGCAGTCGAGGAGGGCTTTCGTAAGCCAGCGTAGCGGTGTGACCCGTCGTTCGGGACCCAATTCGCCGGAACTACTCCGGCGAGCAGCACGCCCGCGGTCGGCAACCTGGTCACCCCGCGGCGGTCGCCCTGGCAGCGGTCAGCCCACACCGGCTACCTGGTCAGTCCGGCACTGGGGGCAGCTCGCCGCTCTGCTCGTAGCGCGTGATCATCGCCAGCCGCCGAGCGTGCCGTGGATCGCCCGAGAACGGCGTGCTCAGGAAGGTCGCAGCGAACCCGGCGGCGTCGTCGGTGGTGTGCATGCGCGCGCCCAGGCTCAGGACGTTCGCGTCGTTGTGCTGGCGCGCCAGCCGCGCGGTTTCCTCGCTCCACGCCAGCGCCGCCCGCACGCCCGTCACCTTGTTTGAGGCGATCTGCTCGCCGTTTCCTGAACCGCCGATCACAATGCCGAAACTGCCAGGCTCAGCAGCCACCGCGCGCGCCGCGCGCAGCACATAGACCGGGTAATCATCGTCGGGGATGTAGCCCGCGGGACCGCAGTCAACCGGCTCGTGACCGAGCTGGGCGAGCCGCTTCACCAAGGCGGCCTTGAGCTCGTAACCAGCATGATCCGAGCCAAGATAGACGTGCACGCCTACCAGTGTCCCAGACAGTGGCGGGCGGAACCGGCGTGCCTGGCGTTGCGGCCTGCTGCTCAGGTGAAGATCGGATCGCGGTTGCGGCTCCGTTTGAGCTCGAAGAACCCGTCCGTGCCGGCGACGAGCAGCACGCCGTCCCACAGCCGGGCAGCGGCCTCACCGCGCGGTATCGGCGTGACCACAGGCCCGAAGAAGGATGTGCCGTCCACGGAAATCACGGGGGTTCCTACTTCGTAACCGACCCGGTCCATGCCGTCGTGATGAGATGCGCGCAGCGCCGCATCGAACTCGGGTGAATCCATCGCGTCGGCCAGCTCGGCCGGCAGCCCTGCTTCGGCGAGAGCGGCCTCAACGGTGGCGCGGTCCCTGGGCAGCTTCTGCTGGTGAAATCGGGTGCCGAGCGCCGTGTAGAGCGGGCCGAGCACGCCAGGACCGAACTTCTGCTCGGCCGCGATGCACACCCGGACCGGCCCCCAGCCAGTGCTCAGCAGCTCCTGGTACCGCTCGGGGAGATCGGGCTTGCCCTCGTTGAGCACGGAAAGACTCATCACGTGCCAGCGGGGCCGCACGGGCCGCAGCTCCGCTACCTCGATCATCCAGCGGGATGCGATCCAGGCCCAGGGGCAGATGGGATCGAACCAGAAGTCGACCTGTGCGGGGCCTTGTGTTTGTGCCATGTCCGTCATGTTCGTCGAAACCATCGTCCATACCCGGTCATTCCGTGACAAGCGTGAAAGGATGCCGGAACGAGGCGGTGGCTGCGCATCCGACCAGGCGCTGGGGGGCACCCGCCGCGGCGGCGGCGCCGGTACCGTGTAACGGCGCGGCCGCATGCGAGAGCGAAGGGACACAAACACCGTGGCGGGCAACCTCACAAGGAACGAAGCACGGGAGCGGGCACGGCTGCTCACCGTGGATTCCTATGCCGTCGACCTTGACCTGACGGCTGGGGAGGAAAGGTTCACGTCGGTTACGGTCGTGCGGTTCCGCTGCACGAGCCCTGGTGCCGCGACGTTCATCGAGCTGGAGGCGGAGGGCGTCCGCGAGATTATCCTTAACGGCTCCGCGGTGGAGACGTCGGCCTTCCGCGGTAGCCGGATCACTCTTGCCGATCTTGCCGCCACGAATGAAGCCCGGATAGTCGCCGACTGCGCCTACTCAAGGACGGGGGAAGGCCTGCACAGATTCACCGATCCGGTGGACGGCGAAGTGTACCTTTACTCGCATTTCGAACCGGCCGACGCGCACCGCGTGTTTGCCTGCTTCGACCAACCGGACCTGAAGGCCACCTTTGAATTCAGCGTCACCGCGCCAGCCGGATGGGTCGTGGTGAGCAACAACGCGCCTGATGTGGCAGGCGAGCCGATCGAGCCGGGGGGGTCGCGGTGGGTGTCCCCCCGCGTGGGCTGGCACTTCCCGCCGACGCCGGTCATATCCACCTACATCACGGCAATCTGCGCAGGCCCGTACCACGAGGTGCGGGACTCTTACAAGGGGATCCCGCTCGGGGTGTACTGCCGCCGATCCCTCGCCGAATACCTCGATCCGCCAGAGATCATTGAGGTGACGAAGCAGGGCTTCGCCTTTTTTCAGCAGGTCTTCGGGTTGCGGTACCCGTTCGGCAAATACGATCAGCTGTTTGTGCCGGAATTCAACGCGGGCGCGATGGAAAACGCGGGTGCCGTGACGTTCCTGGAAAATTACGTGTTCCGGTCCCGGGTGACCGATGCGTACCGGGAAGCCCGGGCCGAGACCATCCTGCACGAGATGGCGCACATGTGGTTCGGCAACCTGGTCACCACGCGCTGGTGGGACGATCTTTGGCTGAACGAGTCGTTCGCCACATTCGCCGGGACGCTGGCCCTTTCCGAATCCACCCGCTGGAAGGGCGCCTGGACCACGTTCCTGCAGCTCTTCAAGACGGCGGCGTACCGCCAGGACCAGCTGCCCTCCACCCATCCCATCTCGGCCGACATCCCCGATATCCGTGCGGTCGAAGTCAATTTCGATGGGATCACCTACTACAAGGGCGCCTCGGTGCTCAAGCAGCTGGTCGCCTACGTCGGTCTGGACAATTTCCTCGCGGGCGTGCGCCGCTACTTTGACCGGCACGCCTGGAGCAACGCGACCCTGAACGACCTGCTGGCCGCGCTCGAGGAAACGTCGGGGCGGGACCTCTCCTCCTGGTCCAAGGAATGGCTGGAATCGGCCGGTGTGAACACGCTGCGGCCGTCGTTCGACGTGGACGGCGCCGGGGTGTTCACGTCGTTCGCGGTGCTGCAGGAGGCACCGTCAGGGCACCCGACGCTGCGCACGCAGCGGATCGCGATCGGGCTCTATGACCGCGATGGAACGGGCATTACGCGCCGTCACCGCGTCGAACTGGACGTGGCTGGTGCACGCACCGAAATCCCGGCCCTGGCGGGCCACCGACGCCCGGATCTCGTCCTGCTCAACGATGACGATCTCGGCTTCGCCAAAATCCGGCTGGACTCATCGTCGCTGCGCACGGTCGTTGACGGCATCGCCGATATCACTGAGTCGCTGCCCTCGGCGCTCTGCTGGACCGCGGCCTGGGACATGTGCCGTGACGCGGAAATGCCCGCCCGCGACTACGTCCGGCTCGTCACCTCCGGCGTCGGCTCGGTGCCTGATATCACGGTCGCGCAGAGCCTGTTGCGCCAGGCGTCGGCCGCGGTGCGCCGGTTCTCCGACCCGGCGTGGCGGGAGAATGGTCTCGCCGCTCTCGCCGACGCGCTGCACACGATGCTGCACGAGGCGGAGCCCAGCTCCGACCGCCAGCTCGCCTACACACACGCGCTCGCTCGCACCGCGACCTCGCACGCCCATCTTGCCCTGCTGGCCGGGCTGCTCCACGAGTCGACGGTCATCGAGGGCCTGGCCATCGACACGGAGCTGCGCTGGATGCTGTTGCACCGGCTGGTCAGCCGCGGCGTGGCCGGCGAGACCGAGATCAGCGCCGAACTCAAACGTGACGCGACAGCCACTGGCGAACGGCGTGCCGCCATGTGCCGTGCCGCCATCCCTGAACCGGAGGCCAAACTGGCCGCCTGGGACAAGATTGTCGCAGGGAACACGATGACGAACGCGATGTTCCGCGCGGTCGTCGCTGGCTTCGCCGACAGCGACCAAACCGACCTGCTCGAGCCGTTCGCGGCGCGCTACTTCGCCGTACTCGGCGAGGTATGGCATAACTGGTCGTCCGACATGGCGCACAACTTCGTCCTCGGCACGTACCCGACCGCGATCAGTGAGACGACCGTCGCGATGACCGACGACTTCATCGCGCGCGAGCAGCCGCCCCCACCGCTGCGGCGGCTCCTCACCGAGTGCCACGACGACATCCAGCGTGCCCTGCGGGCCCAGACCCGCGACCGCGAGGCGGGCGCTACAGGCCCGCGGTGACCGCGCCCACCACCAGGCGCACGACCTTGCTGGCCGGCAGCTCCTCGAGCATGACCGCCCGGCCCGCGCCGTCGGTGAGCGGCAGCCGCCAGTTCGGGTACTCGTTGGTTGTCCCCGGCACGTTCTGTGGCCGGCGGTCGCCGACGGCGTCGGGGAGCGAGACGGCAAGCAGGCGAGCTGGCGTACCGGCGAGGAACCGGTAGAGTGCCGCGGTCATCTCCGCCGTATCTGGGCTGGCGTCACCGGGCAGCAGGCCCGTGTCCCTCAGCATGGTGCGCCACGCTCGGATCGTCGCATCCGCGTCCAGCCGTTCGGTATCAATTGGCCGGGTCAGCAAGCCAAGCCTGGCGCGCAGGGCGACGTGGTCGGCGGTAATAAAACTGGCGGCTGGCGGCATATCGTGCGTGCCAACGGTGGCCAGGCACCGGCGGCGCCATCGCGCGGCTGGCCGCGGCGTCCCATCCTTGTTCCGCTCGAACCACAGCATGGACGTGCCGAGCACGTCCTTGCGGGCGAGGAAGCCCCGCACCCGGGGCTCTACCGTGCCGAGGTCCTCCCCGATGACCATGGCTCCGGCGCGCGTCGCTTCGCTGGTGAGCGTGCCCACCGTCGCGTTGTGGTCGTAACGCACGTACGCCCCACGGTCCGGGGTCATGCCAGCTGGCACCCACCACAGCCGGAACAGCCCCATAACGTGATCAACGCGCAGCGCGCCCGCATGCCGCAACGAGGCGGCCACCAGCTCCCGCAGCGGGCCGTAACCGCGGGCGGCGAGCCGCTGCGGATGCCACGGGGATTGCGTCCAGTTCTGGCCCAGCTGGTTGAACTCGTCCGGCGGTGCGCCCGTGCTGATCCCGGCGGCGAGCACGTCCTGGCACGCCCACGAGTCCGCACCGCCAGGATGCGCGCCTACCGCCAGGTCGCGGATCACGCCGATCGGCATTCCGGCGGCTCGCGCAGCCGCCTGGGCACTGGCGAGCTGCTCGTCCGCCAGCCACTGCAACCAGGCGTGGAACTCCACTCGCGGCCGTCGGTGCGTGCGCTCGCGTGCGACCGCCGGCGACCGTGGGTGGGCCAAACCTGGCGGCCATGCGCGGTAGTCGGGGCCGTACTCCTCGGCGAGCGCACACCACGTCGCCCAGTCCTGCAGTGCCTCGCCTTCGGCGCGGCGGTAGCGCTCGAACGCCGCCTGGCGCACGTGGCTTTGCGGTTTCTGGCTAAGGAGCTCGAGCGCGGCACGTTTGGCCGCCCAGACCGCGTCACGGTCAATGAGCTCGCTCGTGCCGTTGCGGGTTTGGAGGGTGGCGCCCAGGTTCGCGATCCGCGCTTGGTCAGCCGCGGGAAGCTGCGCGTACTCCGGTACGTCCTCCACCCGCAGGTACAGCGGGCTGACGTACCGCCTGGTCATCGGCAGATACGGCGACGGGCTGACCGGTGGCGCGGGCTCGGCCGCGTGCAGGGGGTTGACGAGGACGAAACCCGCGCCCAGGTCACGTGCGCTCCAGACGGCGAGCTGGGCGAGGTCATGCAGGTCGCCATGGCCCCAGGAATCGCGGGAGCGCAGTGAGTACAGCTGAACCGCGAACCCCCACACGCGGCCGGCCGGGCCTTCCGGCGCGGAGGGGCAGGGCGCGGCCTGTGGATCTGCAGGTGCATCGGGCGGGTCGCCGAGCACCGCGAGAATGGCCGCCAGGGTGTCGCTTGCCACCCGCACCTTGCGGCCGTGCGAGTCGCGATAGGCCGGCTGCACGCCATGCGCCCGCGCCAGCCGCTCAAGTTCCTGCCGCCTCACCACTCCCCCTGCCGGTCATGCACGCAGGCGCCGAACGACCCGCCGCCGAAGCCACCACGGCTCTACGGCCACGGCCACAGGCGCTCACCAAATCGGCGGATGGCGGTCCTTCCACGGACGAGCGTCTTCAAGCTGCGCCGACAGGGAGATCAGCGTGCTCTCCTCGCCGATGCGCCCGCCCAGCATCACGCCAACGGGCAGACCGTCGGAGGTCCAGTAGAGCGGCAGGCTCACCGCCGGCTGACCGGTGACGTTGTAGATCGCGGTGAACGGCGCGAAGCGCTTTTGGCGCTCAAAGTTCTCCGCGGGCTCCTGGTCATGGAAATATCCCACCGGGGCGGGTGGCAAGGCCAGCGTGGGGGATAGCACGGCGTCGTAGGCGTTGACCAGCGGCAGGGCGCCGCGCACTATGATCTGCAGGTATGCTTGGGCGAAGATCAGATCCGCCGCGCTCGCGGCCCGCCCGCGCTCACGCAGGTAACGAGTCAGCGGCAACAATTCGCCTTCACGCCCCGGATCGACCGGCATCAGCGTCGCCATGCCGTACCACAGCGTCTCAAAGAGCGGGACGACATCCGGACCGAACGGCGCCGGCGCATCCTCCACCTCATGTCCGAGATCCGCGAGCAGCGCGCTGGCGTCCTCGAAGGCGGTGCGGCAGTCCGGGTGCACCTCGGCGCCGGGCACCACCGGATCGATGACCCGGGCGATGCGCAACCTCCCAGGTGGACGGCCAGCGTGGGACAGGAACGACTCGCCGTCGGGAAGCGGTGGCTGGGTGTACATGTCACCGGGTTGGTTGCCCGTCATCACATCGAGCAAAAGCGCTGCGTCCGCAACGGTCCGGGCCAGCGGGCCGTTGATCGACAGGCCAGTAAGGTCCGGGACAAGCGGCGCCTGGGAAATCCGCCCACGGGAAGGCTTGATTCCGAAAAGGCCACACACGCTGGACGGGATACGGATCGACCCACCGCCATCGCTGCCCTGCGCCACGGGCGCCAGGCCAGCCGCCACCGCCGCAGCCGCGCCGCCGCTCGATCCGCCGGCCGACCGCGACAGATCCCAGGGTGTGCGCGCCGGCGGCCCGACCTCGGTCTCGGTGTAGCATGGCAAGCCGAATTCGGGCGTTGCCGTTTTGCCAGGGATGACCGCGCCAGCGGCCCGGAGCGACGACGCCACGTGATCGTCGGCGTCGGCGAGGTTGTCAGCGAAGAAGGCAGATCCAAAGGTGAGCCGAACCCCCGCGACCATGTTCAGGTCTTTGACCGGGACCGGCACGCCGAGTAGCGGCGCCAGCGCGGCCGGATCGGCCGCCTCGGCAACCGTGCGCTCCGCCTTGCGCGCCTGGTCTCCCGCGAGATCGGCGGTCACCGTGAAGAACGCACCCACCTGCGGGCCAAGGCGATCGATTCGGTCCAGGTAATGATCGAGGATCTCCACCGGTGACAGCTCGCGGCGGCGGATGGCTAGCGCCTGGTCCAGCGCCGTGAGATCATGAATCTGCGTCACGTTACCGAACGGTAGACGGCTGACGGGCAGCCGTCCAGCGGTTGGCAGGGGGCAACGGCCCCGTTGCGCACCTGATCCAGCGGGCTCAAAAATGGTTAATCCATTCTTGTACCCGTAAACGGATTCACGAATCCGCAGGCCATGGCGACAATAGTGTGAACCGTTGCCGGGCTAGGCGGCCCGTTCGCCATCGGTTACCCTGAGCAATGTGGACCCGGTGACACGGCCCGATGCGGGTGGCCGCGAATCAACCGCCCCGCACCAGACGCGGCCGGAGGCACATGTCGTGCCCGCAGACAAGCATGCGCGCCCGACCGCCGACAGCGGCCCTCCCGACGGCGGCCCTCCCGACCAGGAAAACCGCACTCCCCCCGTTCGGCGTGGCGGCCTGGCCACCCTCGCTGCCAACCCGCGGCTGCCGATCTGGGAGCGGCGGTTCGCCATAGCGCTCGTGGCCGCGATCGCTGTCACCCTCGTCTTCGGCTGGCGGATTGGCGTGACCGTGGCCGTCCTCGTGGCGATCAGCGACACCATCTACCGATCACACAGCACCGCGCGGACGCGGCCCACGCGCAACCCCGCGCAGCGCAAAACCGAGCGAAACCTCGAAAAGCTGGTCACCGCCGGGTATGTGGCGCTGAACGAGCGGGCAATCCCCGGCAGCGAGGCGATCATCGATCACCTCGTGGTCGGGCCGACCGGGGTATACGCGATCGACTCCGAGCGCTGGGACAAACGGCTGCCGGTTCGGGTGATCGGTGGCAAGCAACTCTTCCTCGGCCCGTTCAGCCAGAAGGAAAGGCTCGACGAAGCCCGCTGGGAGGCAGCCCGGGCATCGGAGCTCATCGACCAGACCCTCGGCCGACGCGTGGACGTGCGCCCGTCACTTGCCGTCTGGGGGCCAAAGATCCCCTGGACCATCCTCACGGTGCGCAACGTCGACGTATTCAGTGCGAAGCGCTTGCGCAAGTACCTTCGCCGCAGTATCAAACACGGCCGCGGGTCTCCGCTGGACAGCAAGGAGATCGAGAAGATCTACGCTGCCGCGGCGCGGGTGCTGCCGGCCCGCTATTAGGGCATCCCGGGGTTTCGATCCCAAGGACCAGTGTCACCGTGCGTGACTCCGACGTGCAGCGGCAGCCGTTCGGCATCTGGGTTGTGCGGGCTGACCAGCCATGGCGCGCGGGCCATCAGATCCTCAGTGCAGCCGATCACACGCGAGTAGCCTGAGAACCCGCAGCCTGGCCCGGGACCCCGCCCAACGAGGGAGCGCAGCATGCCGCCGCTTCGATCACGCACGGTGACGCACGGCAGGAATATGGCCGGGGCGCGAGCGCTGCTGCGCGCCGCCGGCGTCGCGCGCGAGGATCTTGGGAAACCCATCATCGCGGTGGCCAACAGCTTCACCGAGTTCGTACCGGGCCATGTTCACCTCCGCGAGGTGGGCCGGGTGGTCGCCGACTCCGTACACGCGGCCGGGGCGGTGCCCAGGGAGTTCAACACGATCGCGGTCGACGACGGGATCGCGATGGGTCACGCCGGCATGCTGTACTCGCTGCCGAGCCGGGAGCTCATCGCTGACTCGGTCGAGTACATGGTCAACGCGCACTGCGCGGACGGTCTGGTGTGCGTCTCCAACTGCGACAAGATCACGCCTGGCATGCTCATGGCCGCGCTGCGGCTCAACATCCCCACGGTGTTCGTCTCCGGCGGGCCGATGGAAGCAGGCAAGATCGCTGCGGGCTCTGGCGGGCGGCCGGGGCCGGGGCTGGTGGCGCACCGCAAGCTTGACCTGATCGACTCGATGACCGCCTCCGCCGACCCGCTCGTTTCCGACGCGGAGCTCAGCGAGATCGAGGAATCCGCCTGCCCCACCTGCGGGTCGTGCGCTGGCATGTTCACAGCCAACTCGATGAACTGCCTCACCGAGGCGATCGGGCTCGCGCTGCCAGGCAATGGGACGACTCTGGCGACGCATGTTGAGCGGCGCACGCTGTTCGAGCGGGCCGGCCGGCTCGCCGCCGAGATTACCCGCCGGTACTACTCGGATGGCGACGAGTCGGTACTCCCCCGCTCCATCGCCACCCGGGACGCCTTCGAGAACGCGATGGCGCTCGACGTGGCCATGGGTGGGTCGACCAACACGATCTTGCATCTGCTCGCCGCGGCACGCGAAGCGGGCGTGGGATTCGGGCTGAAGGACATCGATGAGCTGTCCCGCCGGGTGCCCTGCCTGTGCAAGGTGGCGCCGAGCAGCGACTATCACGTCGAGGACGTACACCGCGCCGGCGGCA
>Ga0137374_10007781_pt1 | contig 12724 bp, 8 predicted proteins | sample SagtaG_20_FD_104811 | JGI IMG/M metagenome (GOLD analysis project Ga0137374, IMG submission 104811) | Vadose zone soil microbial communities from Sagehorn Ranch, Mendocino, California, USA - Sage1_R_100_16 metaG | ecosystem: Environmental > Terrestrial > Soil > Vadose zone | place: USA...
CCGCGTGTCGCAGTCTGCGCCTACCCACCGACACTTTCCGCGTCCAGGTCCGCGACGATCACGGTGACGTTGTCGGGGGCCCCGCCCTGCAGCGCCAGTTTGACCAGTTGGTCGGCGCCCGCCTGGGGGTCGTCGTGGTTGGTCAGCGCTTCGGTGATCGCCTCGTCGGACACCACGTCGGACAGGCCGTCGCTGCATAGCAGATACCGGTCGCCGGCCCGTGGTGTGAGCCGCTCGGCCTGCGGGCGCAACGGGTCGGCCGGCACCACCCGGGTCACCACCGAGCGTTGCGGATGGTGCCACGCCTCCTCGCGGGTGATCGCCCCCCGATCCACCAGCATCTGGACGTACGTGTGGTCGGTGCTGAGCTGCTCCAGCTCACCGTCCCGCAGCCGGTACGCCCGCGAATCCCCGACGTGCACCAGCGCTAGTTCCTCGCCGGTGAGCAGCAGCGCTGTCACCGTGGTCGCCATGCCGTCGTGATCCGGGTCGCTCCCGGCCGCGTCCCGCACCGCCTCGTTCGCCGCCAGCACCGCTTCGGTGAGCGCCGCCAACGAATCGCCGCCCGTGTCGGCGTCGAGGGGCTTCAGCGCCTCGACCACCAGGTCGCTGGCGACCTCGCCGGCAGGTTGGCCGCCCACTCCGTCCGCGACGGCGACCAGCCGCTGGCCGGCGTACCAGGAATCTTCGTTGTTGGTACGGCCCAGGCCGAGGTCGTGCGCCGTCGCGGCGTGCAGTCGCATGATCCGAGCCTGCCAAGCCGCACCGGCGGTGTCACTACGTATAAGTACGTAGCCTTGGTGCATGGTCATGGTCGGGCGGTCCGGTGAGCTGCGGCAGCTCACGTCCGCCTGGCGCCGGGTGACGGCCGGCAGGCACGGCGCGATCGGCAGGCGCGGTGGGGCCGGCAAGCGCGGTAGGGCCGGCCAACCTGGCACCGTCCTCGTCACTGGAGAGCCGGGGGTCGGCAAGAGCCTGCTCGCGGCGACGGCGGTCGGCGGCTTCGAGCCGCGACCGAGCGTGGTGCTGACGGGCGCCGCGCGGGTGCACTCGCCGGCGCCGTACGACTGGCTCGGCTCGGTGCTGAGCGGCCAGCCGGACGCGCGGCCGAGCGTGCCGGCGGAGGCGTTGGCGTGGCTGGCGCAGCACCCGGACGCGCCGCGCGAGCGGTACACGCCGGACTCGCTGTTGCGGATGGCCGTACGGGTGGTCCGCGACCTGGTCGGGGACGGGCCGGCCGTACTGGTGGTGGAGGACCTGCACGCGCTGGATCCGGCGAGTCTGAACCTGGTCGCCGAGCTGGCAGCGGCGCCGGGGTTGCCGGCGTTGTTGCTGGTCACCAGCGAGTTGTCGGAGGCGCCGTTGGTGTCGCGCACGCTGGCCCGGCTGTGCGGCGTCCCCGGTACGGTCCGCGCCCACCTTGCCGCGCTGGGCCCCGCCGAGGTCGGCGACCTGCTCGCGACCCGGTACGCGGACGTGCCGGCCACGGTGCTGGACGCCGTCATGGAACGGACCGGCGGGAACCCGTACCGGTTGACCGAGCTGGTGGCGATGAGCCCGTCGCTGGACGACCTCGGCGCGCCCGCCACCGAGCTGACCGCGCGGGAGCACGAGGTGCTGTCCTGCCTGGCGAACGGCATGTCCAACAAGCAGATCGCGCGTTCGCTGGGCATCTCGATCCGTACGGTGACGGTGCACGTGTCGAACCTGCTGCGGAAGACCGGCTCGGCGTCGCGTACCGAAGCGGCTCTCTGGGCGGTACGTCACCAGCCGGTCGCCGGCGGCTAGAGCGAGCCCCGGGGGGCGACCCACTCGGTCGGCTGACCCGTGATCGCGGCGATCCGGTCGTAGTCGGCGTCGTAGTGCAACACGGTCGCGCCCGCCAGCTCCGCACTCGCACCAGATCTGTTCGGGATCCTCCGCATCGTGGTCGCCGCCGGGCCGGAAGCCGCTCCATTTCCGGGCCGGCGGTATGAATATGGCGTGGAGTTCGGGGTTCTGGGGCCGGTGGAGATCCACCACGCCGATCGACAGGTGCCCGCCGGCAGCGCCCGCGAGCGGTACGTCCTGGCGTCCCTGCTGCTCAACGCCGACCGGCTGGTGCTCGCCGAGCAGCTGATCGACACCCTGTGGCCGACACCGCCGAGCTCGGCGAAGTCGCAGCTGCAGAACCTGGTCAGCAAGCTGCGCACCCGGCTGCGCGGCATCGGGGCCGACTCCGACGACGTGATCGTGACCCGTCCCGGCGGGTACGAGCTGCGACTCGGCCGGCACCGGCTCGATGTGTCGCGGTTCCGGGAGCTGGTGGCGCAGGCGGCCGAGTCCGGCGAACCCGCGACGGCGGCCGAACTGCTGGGTCAGGCGCTGTCGCTGTGGCGGGGTCCGGCGCTGGCTGACGTACCGGAGAAGTTCGCGGCGGGGGCGAGGCAGGCGCTCGAGGAGGAACGGCTGGTCGCGGCCGAGGCGAAACTCGACGCCGAGTTGACTCTCGGCCGGTTCGATTCGGTGGTACGCGACGCGGAAACGCTGCTCGCCGTACATCCGTACCGGGAGGATCTGCACCGGCGGCGGATGCTGGCTCTGGCGGGCGCCGGGCGGCCAGCGGACGCGGTGGCGGCCTACCGGGAGGCGTACCAGAAATTCGTAGACGATCTGGGGGTCGAGCCGGGAGCCGAGCTGCGCGCTCTGGAGCAGCGGCTGCGTACCGGTCGGCCGGTGACCGGCGAGCCGGCACGGCCGGTGCCACGCCAGTTGCCGCCGGATGCGGCGCTGACCGGGCGGGACCTGTTGCGCGACGGGATCGCCGACGAGCTGCGCGACGGCGGGACGGTGCTGCTCGTCGGGCCGGGCGGGATCGGTAAGACCACGCTGGCCGCCGCGGCCGGCCGCCGGCTGGTCGACCACTTCCCCGACGGCCAGTTGTACGCCGACCTGCGCGGCAGCCACGCTCAGCCGGCCGACCCGTACGAGGTCGCGGGGCAGTTTCTGCGGGTGCTCGGGGTGGCCGGCACGGCCGTACCGGAGGACCGGCAGGAACGGTTCGCGACGTACCGCAGCCATCTGGCGAACGGCCGGATCCTGCTGCTGCTCGACGACGCCGCCGACGAGGCCCAGGTACGCCCCCTGCTCCCCGGTGCGGCCAGCTGCGCCACCGTGGTGACGTCCCGGCGGCAGCTGGCCGCGTTGCTCGGCGTCGCCCGGATCACGGTGCCGACGTTGTCCGCGGCCGATTCGGTACGGCTGCTCGCGCGGGCCGCCCCGGACCGGGTCGCCGCCGATCCGGACGCGGCCTGGGGGATCGCCGAGCTGTGCGGCGGCCTGCCGTTGGCCGTGTCGATCGCCGCCGCCCGGCTCGCCGCGCAACCGTCGGTGACGCTCGCCGAGTTCCGGTCCCGGCTCGCCGCCGAACGCGGCCGGCTGGACCAGCTGCGTACCGGTGACCTGGACGTACGGGCGAGCATCGGGCTGTCGTACCGGGCGCTGCCGGACCCGGCGCGGAGGCTGTTCCGGCGACTGGGGCTGGCCGGCGCCGACTGGCCGGGCTGGGTGGCCGACGCGGTGCTCGGTACGCCGGCCGGGTCGCTGCTGGACGGGCTGATCGACGTACACCTGGTGGAGCCGTCGGGACGCGACCCGGCCGGTCAGGAGCGGTACCGGCTGCACGACCTGGTCGCGGTGCACGCCGCCGAGCGCGGGTACGCCGAGGACCCGGACTCCGATCGGGTCGCCGCGCTGGGCCGGGTGCTCGACGGCTGGCTGGGCCTCGCGTCGGCCGCCGACGAGCACATCGACCACGGCATGATCTCCGCCGCCGGACTGTCCGCGCCGTCCCCGCCGGTGCCACCACCCGCCCCCGACGCCGCCTACGACTGGTTCGAGACCGAGCGGGCCAACCTGGTCGCCGCCGTCTCACGGGCCGCCGAGCTGGACGGAGCAGCGCCGGACAGTGCCGAGCGGGCCGGCGGCCTGGCGCTGCGGATCTGCGGCTTCCTCGGCGTACGCGCGTACGACGAGGACCGGGTCACGGTGCTGGAGGCGGCCTGCGGGGCGGTCCGGCGGGTCGCCGCCGACGAGCTGCTGTTGCGGCTGCTGAGTGCCCTGTTCGCGGCGTACTGGGACCGGGGGCGGTACGACCGGCTTCCCGCGATCGCCGCCGAGCAGATCGACACCGCGCGCCGCATCGGCGACCGGCAACGGGAGGTACGCGCGTTGGCGCAGGCCGGCCACGCGTCCCGGGTGTTCGGCCGGCTCGCCGAGGCCGCCGTACGACTCGACGAGGCGATCGAGCGCTGCGACGACGACACCCCGACCCAACTGCTGTCCACTGTGTACGCGTACCGCGCCTCCGTGCATCTCGACGGCGGCCGGCCGGCCCGGGCGCTCCCGTTCTCGGAACGCGCGGTCGCCATCGAACGCACCCACGACCGGCCGCGGATCCTCGCCTGGCGGCTGACGGCGTACGCCGAAATCCTCACCGACCTGGGACGCCTCGGCGAGGCGGAGGACGCGCTGCTGGAGGCGACGGCGGGGATCGCGTCGCTCGGCGACGAGCTGACCGCGGCGACCCTGGCGCAGAAGCTCGCGGTGGTGGAGATCGGACTCGGGCGTCGTGATGCCGCCGCGGGACGGCTGCTCCAGGCGTTGCCGGTGGCCCGGGAGCACGGTGACCGGGAGGCGGCCGCGCTGGTGCTGCGTACGCTCGGCGACCTGGCGGTGGCGTACGGCCGGCCGGGCGACGGGGTGACGCCGCTGCGGGAGTCGCTCGGGATCTGGCGGGCGCTCGCGGCCCGCCCGTTGGAGACCGCCCGGGTGCTGGCCCGGCTGGAGCGGGTGGCGACCGCGCTGGACGATCCGGACGGTGCCCTGACGTACCGCCGCGATTGGCAGTCGATCCTCGACGGGCTCGACCTCGATGCCGCCAGCCTGCGGCTGGACAATCGGCCGCCCTTGCGGCTGTGAGCGAGTTGTTAGCGCGGCCGACCACACTCCCCGGTCGAGACAGGCACGCATCCAACACGAGCGGGGAGCTTCATGGTGCGCAGGAAACGGCTGCCGCTGATCGTCGCGGGAGTCGCCGCGCTGGCCGCGGCGGCGACGGTCGCGATCCAGGCGAACGCGGCCACCAGGGTCACCAGCGCCAGTTTGAGCCCGAGCTACGGGCCGGTGTCGGTGGAGACCGCGGGTACGACGTACAAGTACCGGTCGATGCCGGCGTTGCAGTACATCACCTGGACCAACTCGACCGGTACGCACAAGCGGTTCATCCGCAGCTTCCAGATCACCCGTGACGACGGCACCCTCAACACGGTGATCCAGTACCACACGGGCGGCAGCATGACCGACCGTACGCACTGGAAGGAAGCGCTCGACACCAGCGGCCGCCGACTGCTCAGCACCACCCCGTACGCCAAGGTCAACAACACGTTCAAGTCCGGCAACGCGACCGTGACGATGGACGAGATGGCGCGGAAGGACTCGGCCGGGCGGTTCATCGCGCGGCGGTCCTCGTCCGACGGCGGCGTGCACTGGAGCAACTCGCGCGCGCCGCTGGACATGGCCGGCGGCGCGATCCACCCGTGCGCCCGGGGTCGTGCGTTCCAACGGGTGATCCGGCTTCCCGACAACACGCTGGTGATGCCGTTCTACGCGGTCCACAAGGCCAACGCCACCAGGTGCGCCGACATCACCCGGACCTGGTCGGCCGCCCACCTGCTGATCAGCCGGGACGAAGGCAAGCACTGGCGGCGCGCCAGCACGGTGTTCAAATCGACCACGAACACCTACTCCGAGTCGACCGTGGCGCGTCGTAGCGACCACAAGCTGATCATGATCTCCCGGTACGACGTGGTCTCCGGCAACAAGCAGTACGCGAAGCTGGCGTACCGGGTGACCAAGGCGCCCGTGGACAACGCGTACGGCCTGCTGCACGCGAGCTGGGGTCCGTGGACCGCGGTGAAGGTGCCCGGCGCCGCCGACTACCCGAACACCGCCCAGGGCTCCGCCCCGGTGCTGCACCAGATGGACGGCGGCAAGCTGATGCTGGTGTTCGGCCGGCCCCGCAACAAGGTCGCGTTCAGCTCCAACGGCGGCGCCAACTGGAGCACCGCGCACAGCTTCTACGACAACATCCCGACGTCCGGGTGCGGCAGCGGCTACCGGCTGAGCGACGGGACGTACTTCCCGTGCTCGTCGCTCGGCTCCAGCGGCTACCTGGGGGTGGCGGTGACGTCGCCGCGGACGGCGTACGTGATCGGGGACAACTGCCACACCAACTGGGGTTGCGCCGGTTCGTACGCGTACCCGCACGGCACGACGTACCGGCTCTGGTACAGCACGATCCGGCTTTCGTAGGGGATGCGCCGGCCGGCCGCCACGGGGGGCCGGCCGGCATCCGGGTCGACGGCCCGACGGATCACGGGATCAACCGGTAGAACCGCCACTCGTAGTCGTCGACGGGCAGCACCTCTACACCTGTGTAGCCGGCCTCGAGCGCGTAGTCGCGGAGCGTATCGGGTCGCATCACCGCGCCGGTCGCGCGCGAACTCGGATCGGTCAGTGACGCGGGCAGGCAGCTGATCACGCTCCAGCCGTACGTGTAGCGGTCGAAGTCGGTGCCGGGCGCCGCGTACTCGCTCGGCACCCGCTCGTCCGCGACGATCACGCAACCTCCCTCGGTCAGGAGTCCGCGCAGCAGGTCGAGCAACACCACCGGCTGCGACAGGTCGTGCAACGCCTCGAACACGGTGACCAGGTCGTAGCGGTCCGCCGGCTCGAGCGTCGCCACGTCGACCGCACGGAACGACACCCGGTCGGCGACGCCGGCCTGCTCCGCGTGCTTACGGGCGAACCCGATCGCGACCTCGTCGAGGTCGAAGCCGTCGACCCGCACCCGCGGGTACGCGAGCGCCATCGCGATGCTCGACCAGCCGCTGCCCACGCCGATGTCGGCGATCCGGGCCGGCGGCTCCGACGACAGCCGCCGGTGCACCTCCGGGACCGCGGGTAGCCACTCCGTACCGAGCCGGCGGAGGAACCGCGGTCGGTTGCCGTCCGGCCGCCCCTCCACCCAGCCGTACGCCTGCTCGAGGCCGCGGCCGGTGCGGAACGTCTCCTCGAGCGCCGGCAGGAAGCCCACCGCGTTCAGCAGGTCCAGCGCGGGCGGTACGGCATAGCTGAAGCTGTCCGCGTCGGTGAACGCCTCCGCGGCCCCCGGCGCCAGCCGGTAACGCCGTTCCGGCTCGTCAGCCACTGGCTCCAGCTGCAGGAAGCCGGTCACGGCCTGCTGCTCGAGCCATTCCCGCACCATCCGGCGATTGGTCCCGGTACGGTCGGCCAGTTCAGCCTCGGAGCACGCCCCGGCGGACAACGCGTCGTACAGGCCGAGGCGATGGCCGAGCCAGATCGACATCAGGTCCATCGTGCCGGCCGCGGCCTGCCGTACTCGCTCGGAGAGGTCCCCGGCAGCGGTGCCGGGCGCTGGGTTCAACGATCCACCTGACATGGCACCCATCCTTCCCGCCGGCGACGCCGGATGGGGCATGGCCACTGGGTAGAGTCGCCCCGGTGGGTACCGGGGTGGAGTTCCGGCTGCTCGGGCCGGTGGAGGTCTCGTACGACGGACGCGTGCTCCCCGAGGGCAGCGCCCGGGAGCGGCTCGTACTGGCGAATCTGCTGCTCAACGCCGGGCGGACCACCGCGACGCAGAGCCTGGTCGGGCAGCTGTGGCGGGAGCCGCCCCGCTCGGCCAAGGCGCAGCTGCACAACCTGGTCAGCGGCCTGCGCCGCCGACTCCGCTCCGTCGACGACTCGCTGATCGAAACCCGTCCGACCGGGTACGCCCTGCGGCTGGACTCCCACCGGCTGGACCTGCTGGAGTTCCGCCGGCTCGCCGAGCAGGGCCGTACGGCGGCGCAGTCGGGTGACCATGTCGTCGCGGCGGGGCTGCTGGGCGAGGCGTTGTCGCTGTGGCGGGGCGCCGCCCTCGCCGACCTCCCGGACGAGCTGGCCGGCGAGTTGCGTGAAGCGCTGCACCAGGAGCGGCTCGGTGCCAGCGAGGCGAAACTCGACGCGCTGCTGGCGCTGGGCGAGCACCAGCAGGCGCTCCGCGACGTCGAGCCTCTGCTGGGCGGCCATCCGTACCGGGAGGGTCTTTACCGGCGGCGGATGCTGGCGCTGGCGGCCACCGGGCGGCGGGCGGATGCGCTCGAGGTGTACCGGTCGGCGTACCGGCGGTTCACCGACGACCTGGGGGTGGAGCCGGGCGCGGAGCTGCGCGACCTGGAGCAGCGGATCCTCCGAGGATCACCCGTGGCCGCGCTCGGCGAAACCCGGTTGGTGCCGCGGCAACTTCCGCCGGCGACGCCGCTGACCGGGCGCGACGAACTGCTGAAACAGGTCGCCGACCAGCTCGGGGACGGTGAGGTGGTGCTGCTGGTCGGCCCCGGCGGAGTCGGTAAGAGCGCCATCGCCGCCGCTGCCGGCCACCGGCTGACTGCCGGGTTCCCCGACGGCCAGTTGTACGCCGACCTGCGCGGCAGCCACGCCCAGCCGGCCGACCCGTACGAGATCGTGGGCGGGTTGCTGCGGGCGCTCGGGATGGCGGGCGACGCCGTACCGGCGGACCGGGAGGAGCGGGTCGCGGCGTACCGGGCGCGGATGGCGTACCAGCGGATCCTGGTGGTGCTCGACGACGCGGCCGACGCGGCGCAGCTGGCGCCGCTGCTGCCCCGGTCGGACCGGTGCGCCACGGTAGTCACCTCACGGCGTCACCTGGCCACTGTGGCCGGGGTACGGCTGCCGGTGCCGGCGTTGCCGTACCAGGAGGCGACCCGGTTGCTGGCCGACCTCGCCGGTCGGCAACGCGTCGACGCGGAGTCGGACGCCGCCGCCGAGATCGTGGCGTTGTGCGGCGCGCTGCCCCTCGCGGTGTGCGTCGCCGCGGCCCGGCTCGCCGTACGGCCACAGTGGAGCCTCGCCGAGTTCGCCCGCCGACTCGCCGTCGAGCGCGGCCGGCTGGACGAGCTGTCCGTCGGCGACCTGGACGTACGGGCCAGCATCGGACTGTCGTACCAGGCGCTGCCGGAGCCGGCCCAGCGGTTGTTCCGCCGCATCGGCCTGCTCGGTACGCCGCACTGGCCCGCCTGGGTAGCCGAGGTGCTCTCCGGCGGCGGCGCACTGGAAGAGCTGGTCGACGTACACCTGGTGGAGGCGCTGGGCGAGGACGCGGTGGGGCAGGCCCGCTACCGGATGCACGACCTGATCGCCGAGTACGCCGCCGAGCGCGCCCGCCCCGCCACCGCCGCGGGTCGGACCGCGCGGGTCGAGGGCGGGTGGGTCGAAGATGCGTCGGCCGTTCTGGCGCCGGTGCTCGAGGGGTGGCTGGCGCTCGCCAGCGTCGCGGACGAGCGGGCTGGTCACGGTCGCCGCCACGGCAGGGACGTACCGGCGCCGGCGCCGCCCGTCGCGGCCGGTCGGGTGGCCGAGGATTCGCCCCGGGAGTGGTTCGACGTGGAGCGGACCCACCTGCTCGCCGCCGTCGACCGGGCCTGCCAACTCGGGCTGCCGGACATCGCCGGGCGGCTCGCGTTGCGCCTGTCCGGCTATCTGATGCTCCGGGCGTACGACGTGGACCGGGAGCGGATCATGCGCACCGCCGCCGACTGCGTACGCGGCACGGACCATGACGCGCTGCTGGTACGCCTGCTCGGCGCGCTGTACGAAGCCTGCGCCCAGCGCGCGGAGCTGGACAAACTCGCCGACATCGGGGCGGAGGAGTTGGCGGCGGCGCGGCGGCTCGGCGAACCCAAGGGGCACCTGCGGGCGCTCTACCACGCCGCCTTCTCCGCGAAGGTCACCGGCAGGTTCACCGAGGCCACGGCCCTGGCGCGGGAAGGCGAAGCCCTGTCCGCGGACGCCGACGACACGTGGCTGGCGAGCTTCCTGCTGATCCGAGGCGACATCCACGTCGACCTCGGCGAGCCAGCGGCCGGCGTCGACCTGCTGCGCGAAGCGGGGACGTACGAAGACGAATCCCAGCGGTCCCGGCAGCGGGTGCTCTACCTGTTGAGCTGGAGCACCGCCCTGACCGAAGCCGGACAGTACGCGACCGCCGAGTCCGCGCTGGCGGAGGCGCTCGGCATCACCGCCGAGATCGGCGACGAGCTCGGTACCGCCCACGTGGCGTGCGCCCTGACCCTGCTGGACCTGGCCCGGGGTCGGCCGTCGGACGCGGAGCAGCACCTGGGCGCCGCGTTGCAGGTCGTGGAGCGGATCGGCCACCGTACGGGGATCGCGCTGGTGACGCGTACCAGGGGACAGCTCGACCACGCGCGCGGGGCGCCGGGCGAGGCGATCCCGGCGTACCGGCGGTCGCTGCGGATCTGGCGGGAGATCGGGTCGCCGATCGAGGTGGCACGCGGGCTGGCCCGCCTGGAGTGCGCGGCGGCGGCCGTCGGGGACGAGCCGGCCGCCGCGGAACACCGGCGCGAGTGGCGCGCCATCCTCGACCAGCTCGACCTCGACGAGCCCTGCCTGCGACTGCCGCACTACCTGCGCCCACCGAGCTAGCCGAGACTCCCGAAGGGCAGGGCACCGCGCGGAGTCGGGTCAGCGGGCGCAGGTGGGGTTCGGGTGGATCGGGTGGTTGGCGAGCAGTTCCCGCGCCCGGTCCCGCGACCCGTTGTACGCGTACCACGGATCCGGGTCCTTCAGCGACGCCGCGATCGGCGCCAGGGCGCAGGAGCGCTGCGGTTCGGGCAGGCGATCCAGCACCGGCACCGCGTCCGCGGACAGGTAACCCAGGTACGCCAGGTCGATCTTGTGGCTCTCCTGGTAGCGGTCCAGGTTCTGCCGGGCCACGAACGCGTCCGGGTCCAGCGCCGCGAGCGCCAGCAAGGTGGCCACCCCGGTGGCGACCACGACGCGGGGGAGCCAGCCGCCCCGCAGTGCCGCCCCGGCGACCAGGATCAGCAGGAACACCACGCCCAGCCAGAGCTCGAAGGCGTCCACGAGCAGTCGCAACTGGGTGAACCCGTACGCCTGCTGGTAGAGGTTCAGGCGGTACAGCGCGGAAGCCACGATCACCAGCGTGAGCAGGCACAACGCGCCTCCCACCAGCCGCAGCAGCAGCTGGTCGGACCGGCTCCGCCGGGGCGCCCACCGGGCCACGGCGGCCAACACCCCCAGGGTCAGTACGGTGACCGCGACAAGCTGGCCGAAGCCCTGCCGGGCGTACTCCGCGTACGTCAACCCGGCGGTACGCAGGACGTGCTCGTCGCCGCCGAACAGCACCGTCAGCTGCACCCCGACGAACGTGGCGAACAGCAGCACGAGCGCGCCCAGCGGCAGCAGCCAGTCGATCCGGCGGACCGGGCGCGGCTGGCCCCGGCCGATCCGGTCGAACCGGGGCGGCACCCGGGTCGCGAACGCCGCGCCGAGCGCGAAGCAGCCCACCAGGACACCCATCACGACCCGTACGATCAGCCGCGGCTTGAAGTCCGGCAGCAGCGCCCCGACGACCTTGTCGAAGGCGGCGTCCGCGCTGGCGAACAGCGCCCCGAAGATCAACAGCAGCAGCGCGGTGCCGACCAGCACGCCCGCGGTTCGCAGCGGTGCGCCGCCGAGCCGCCAGCGGCGTACGCCGCGGGCGAGCCACGGGATGCCGCGCAGCAGCCCGATCGGCGCGGCGGCGGCGCCGAAGAACACGCTCGGCCATCGGCGGCCCGCCACGAGTCCGTACGAGCCGAGGCCGAGCGCGGTGAGCAGGCACAGCGCGTACAGCCAGCCGGCGGCGCGGGCGGCGCCGACCGATACCAGCGCCAGGGTCGCCACCCCGGCGGCGATCGGCAGCGGCCTCACCAGGCGCCAGCGGGCCGACCGACTCGTCAGCACGACCGCCAGCGGAGCGGCCGCCACGGCGAGGCCGGTCAGCACCCCGCCGATGCCGTTCCAGGCGTACGGCTCGGTCACGGCGGTCACCACGGCGGCGACCAGTGCGGCGAGGAACACCGCCGGCGGCGCCCCCTGCGCGACGTCGGGCCAGAACCGCCACAACCCGTCCCGGCCACGCCTCGGCGCGAGCTGGTAAACAGGCGCCATCGCCGGGCCGGCGGACGGGTGGATCGGCAGGTCAGCCATGGGTTCCTCCCCCATCAGGTAGGTGCACTCGGATCCGGCAACCGGGTTCGTCACCGTCGGCGACGGCGATCGAGCCGCCGTGCAGTTCGACCACCCAGCGCGCGATGGCCAGGCCCAGCCCCGTACTCCCGTCGCGGGCGCTGCCGGGGCTGAACCGTTCGAAGACCGCGGACCGCTGGCCGTACGGGATCCCGGGCCCCTGGTCCGCGACCTCCAGCACCACCCCGCCGCCGGCGTACCGCGCGGAGACCACCACCGGCTCGCCGGGCGGACCGTGCCGCAGTGCGTTGTCCAGCAGGTTCGCGACCACCTGGTGCAGCCGCGCCGGGTCGGCGTGCACGCTGAGCTGCTCGGGCCGCACCCGCACCTCGATCCGCGCCTCGCGCCCCACCTGCGCCTCCCGCGCCGCCGCGGTCAGCCACGGCCCCAGCTCGAACCGCTCGCGGCGCAGCGGCACCACGCCGGCGTCCAATCGCGACAGGTCGAGCAGGTCGGCCACCAGCGCGCCGAGCCGCTCGGTCTGGGCAAGAGCGGCCCGCAGCGTCTTCGGTTCCGGTCGTGCCACCCCGTCGACCAGGTTCTCCAGCAC
>Ga0137374_10007783_pt1 | contig 12722 bp, 12 predicted proteins | sample SagtaG_20_FD_104811 | JGI IMG/M metagenome (GOLD analysis project Ga0137374, IMG submission 104811) | Vadose zone soil microbial communities from Sagehorn Ranch, Mendocino, California, USA - Sage1_R_100_16 metaG | ecosystem: Environmental > Terrestrial > Soil > Vadose zone | place: USA...
AAGCCCCGGCTTGCTGGCCGGCAACCCTCCTCCGCGGTGGGGTGCCCCGGGTGAGGACCGGGCCGTTCGGAGCCCCGATCGGCAAGTGCGGACCACCCGGGAGCTGACGTGTCGATCCTGTCCATCCTCGAGCCTGCCTGTACGACCGCGGCCACCCCGCGGCCGCCGGTGAACGCGGCCAGCCTGCCGACCACCGCCGGCGCGGACCTGCTGGTCCCGCTGGCCGACGGCCGGGTCACCGACTACGCGAACCTCGACCACGGCGCGAGCGCGCCCTGCCTGGAGACGGTACGACGCGCCGTCGACGCGGCACTGCCGTCGTACGCGTCGGTGCACCGGGGCAACGGCTACGCCTCCCGCGTCACCACCCAGTGGTACGAGCGCGCCCGCGCCGAGGTGCACCGGTTCGTCGGCGCCCGCCCGGACGACCAGGTGGTGTTCACCCGGCAGACCACGGACGCGCTCAACCTGCTCGCCCGGTGCTTGCCGGAGGCAACGACCGTGGTGGCGTTCGAGTCCGAGCACCACGCGGCGCTGCTGCCGTGGGAGCTGAACGGAGCGAACACGATCCGGCTCGCTCCCCCGGCCTCGCCGGCCGCCGCCGTCACCGCGGTCGCGGACGCGTTGCGGAACGCGCCGGAGGGGCCGCGGCTGGTCTGCGTGACCGGCGCGTCGAACGTCACCGGCGAGCTGTTCCCGGTCGCCGAGATCGCCGCGGTCGCGAGGGCGCACGGCGCGCGGGTCTGCCTGGACGCGGCCCAGCTCGCGCCGCACCGGCTGGTCGACATCTCCGCGCTGGACGTGGACTGGGTGGCGATCTCGGGCCACAAGCTCTACGCGCCGTTCGGCTGCGGGGCACTGGTCGGGCGGGCGGACTGGCTCGCCGGCGCCGAGCCGTACCTGGCCGGCGGCGGCGCCAGCGCCGCCGTACGGCAAGACGAGGTGGTCTGGGCGGACGGGCCGGCGCGCCACGAGGCCGGCTCGCCGAACGTGATCGGCGCGATCGCGCTGGCCGCCGCGTGCGCCACGATCGCCGCGCACCGCGACGTCATCGAGCAGCACGAACGCTCGCTCCTGGAGCGGCTACGGACCGGCCTCGCGGGCATCGACGGTGTCACGACGTACAGCCTGTTCGGCCGCGACGCCGACCGGGTCGGCACGGTCGCCTTCACGATCGCCGGGCTGGACTCGACGGTGGTGTCCGCCGCGCTGGCGGCCGAGTACGGAATCGGCGTACGGGACGGCAAGTTCTGCGCGCACCTGCTCACCGACCAGCTGCTGGCCGGCGCCGAGCACGGCACCGCGGTCCGCGCCAGCCTCGGCCTCGGCACCACCCGCGAGCACGTCGACCGCCTCGTCGGCGCGATCCGGTCGCTCGCCGCGCGCGGACCGCGCTTCGAGTACGGCGTGACCGCTCACGGCTGCCAGCCCGTCGACGACCCCCGCGACCTGGTGGCGCCGCCCATCTGGTGAACCGGCCCTGGTCAACCGGCCCGCGGTGAACCGGCCCCGGCCCGCGCCCCGACGTACGATCGAATCGGGGTGATGACGTGGAGATCCTGTTCAGCGTTCTGGGCGTGGCCGTCTTAGCCGGCGGAACGGTAGCCGCGGCCAGCTTCAGAGTGGTCAAGCAGTTCGAGCGCGGCCTGGTGTTCCGGTTCGGCCGGCTCCGGGACGGGTCGCGCGGGCCGGGCCTGACAATGGTGGTGCCGTTCGCCGAGCACCTGCAGAAGGTCAACATGCAGGTCGTCACGATGCCGGTGCCGAACCAGGAGGGCATCACCCGCGACAACGTGACCGTGTCCGTGGACGCCGTCGTGTACTTCAAGGTCATCGATCCGGCGGTCGCGATCGTGAACGTGCAGAACTACCTGTTCGCCGTCGGCCAGGTCGCGCAGACCTCGCTGCGGTCGATCATCGGCAAGAGCGAGCTCGACGACCTGCTCTCGAACCGCGAGCGGCTCAACGAAGGTCTCCAGCTGATGATCGACAGCCCCGCGGTGGAGTGGGGCATCCACATCGACCGGGTGGAGATCAAGGACGTCCGGCTGCCCGAGGGCATGAAGCGGTCAATGTCGCGCCAGGCCGAGGCAGAGCGCGAACGCCGGGCCAGGGTCATCACCGCGGACGGCGAGCTGCAGGCGTCGCAGAAGCTGTCGCAGGCCGCGGCCGCGATGGCCGCGACGCCGACCGCGCTACAGCTCCGGCTGCTGCAGACGGTGGTCGAGGTGGCGGCGGAGAAGAACTCCACGCTGGTGCTGCCGTTCCCGGTCGAGCTGCTCCGCTTCCTCGAGCGGGCGACACCGCAGCCCGCGCAGCAGACGCCACCGTCCGAGCAGCAGCCGGCGCTCGCCGAGTCCGAGAAGCCTGAGCTCGGCGGGTCCGAGCGGCCGGCCGCGCTCGACCCGGCCGGGCACGGCGAGCTCCGCGGGATCACCGACGCCTTGCGCGCGCTCTCCCAGGACCGTGCCACCGAGCCGCAGGCCGCCGGCGGGGACAGCGACCCGCGCGCAGGTAATGACGGCGTAACACCCGTGACCTAAAGTCCGTACATGGCGGACCTTTTCGAGGGTTACGAGCTCGGCTCCGGATGGGACGAGACGTTCGGCGAGCCCGGTCTGCCGCGTTCGACGTACGACGCCATCCTGACCGCGCTGCGGCCGCTCGGCACCGAGGAGCTCGGCCCGCGGGTCGACGCGCTCGCCCGGGCGTTCATGGACAGCGGGGTCACCTTCGCGTACGACGGCCAGGAGCGGCTTCCCGGTCGACATCGTGCCGCGGGTGATCGCGGCGGACGAGTGGGACCTCGTCGACCGCGGCGTGCAGCAGCGGGTGCGGGCGCTGGAGGCGTTCCTGGCCGACGTGTACGGCGCCGGCGAAGTGCTGCGGGACGGGATCGTGCCGCGGGAGGTGGTGGTGACCTCGCGGCACTTCCACCGGGAGGCGTACGGGATCGAGCCGCCGAACGGGGTCCGGATCCACGTGTCCGGCATCGATCTGGTCCGCGACGAGGCCGGCCGGTTCCGGGTGCTGGAGGACAACGTCCGGGTGCCGTCCGGGGTGAGCTACGTGATCGAGAACCGGCGCGCGCTGACCCGGGTGTTCCCGGAGGCGTTCGCGACCTCGCGGGTGCTGCCGGTGTCGGGGTACGCGAACCGGCTGCTGGCGGCGCTGCGGGCAGCCGCACCGGCCGGGGTCGACGACCCGACGGTGGTGGTGCTGACGCCGGGCGTGTTCAACTCGGCGTACTTCGAGCACGCGCTGCTGGCCCGGCTGATGGGCGTCGAGCTGGTCGAGGGCCGGGACCTGTTCTGCGCCGGGAACCGGGTCTACATGGCGACTACGTCCGGCGAGCGGCCGGTGCACGTGGTCTACCGGCGCATCGACGACGACTTCCTCGACCCGGTGCACTTCAAGCCGGACTCGGCGCTCGGCTGCCCGGGCATCGTGAACGCGGCCCGCGCCGGCCACGTCGTCCTCGCGAACGCGCTCGGCAACGGCGTCGCGGACGACAAGCTGATCTACAGCTACGTGCCGGACCTGGTGCGGTACTACCTCGCCGAGGAGCCGGTGCTGCCGAACGTGGACACCTACCGGCTCGGCGACCCCGACGTCCGCGAGCACGTGCTGGAGCGGCTCGGCGAGCTGGTGCTGAAACCCGTCGACGGCTCCGGCGGCAAAGGCCTGGTGATCGGGCCGCAGGCCGACGAGCCGACGCTGGCCGACCTGCGCGCGAAGGTCGAGGCCGACCCGCGGGCCTGGATCGCGCAGCCGGTGGTGACCATGTCCACGGTGCCGACGTTCACCGACGACGGGTTCCGGCCGCGGCACGTCGACCTGCGGCCGTTCGCGGTGAACGACGGCGAGCGGGTCTGGGTGCTGCCCGGCGGGCTGACCCGGGTGGCGCTCGGCCGCGGCGAGCTGGTGGTGAACTCCAGCCGCGGCGGCGGGTCGAAGGACACCTGGGTGCTGGCCGCGGAGGGCGTACCGGTTGCCGAGGGCATCGACCATCCGGAGGCCGGCGGGACCGCGCTGCCGCCGCGGCCGAGCAGCGCGCCCGACCCGGGTCCGGCGGACCTGCGCGGCACCGAGCAGCAGCAGTGAGGGGACGACGATGACCGACGACGTGTTGCTGCGCCGGATCGCCGAGTCGGTGTTCTGGATCGGCCGCTACCTGGAGCGCGCCGACGCCACCGCGCGCACCCTCGACGTCCACCTCACGCTGCTGCTGGAGGACCCGTGGGCCGAGGAGGACGCGGCCTGCCGGTCGATGCTGTCGGTGATGGGCGTGGCCGTGCCCGAGCAGGCCACGGTGACCGCGCGCACGGTGCTCGACCGGCTCGCGTTCGACGCCGGCCCGGGCTCGATCAGCGGTGCGCTGAGCGCCGCCCGGCAGAACGCGCGCGGCGCCCGAGAGATCCTCTCCTCGGAGTTCTGGCGCAGCGTGAACAGCACCTGGCTGGCGCTGCCCGACGTGCGGCGCCGCGCCGAGCTGCTCGGGCCGCACGTGTTCTTCGCCTGGGTCCGCGAGCAGGCCGCGACGCTGGCCGGGATCGTCGACCTCACCATGAGCCGGGACGTGGCCTGGCGGTTCCTGGTGCTCGGCCGCAGCCTGGAACGCGTCGACATGACCGCGCGGCTGCTGATGACCCGGGCACTGCCCGGCGCGCCGGGCCATGGCCGGCCCTCCTGGTCGGCGCTGCTGCGCTCCTGCGGGGCGTACGAGGTGTTCCTGCGCACCTACCGCGGCGCGGTCGACGAGGCCGCCGTGGTGGAGTTCCTGCTGCTGGACCGGCTGGTCCCGCGTTCGGTGTTCGCGGCGCTCTCCGCGGCCGAGGGCTGCCTCGGCGAGCTGGATCCCGGCCTGGCCCGGGTGGGCGTCGAGGACCTCGCCCGGCGCCGGCTCGGCCGGGCCCGGACGATGCTCGAGTACCGCGCCGCCGACGACCTGCTGGCCGACCTGCCCGCGGTGCTCGGTGACCTGGAACGGTGCTGCTCCGAGGTCAGCAACGCGGTCAGCCGGCGGTTCTTCGAGGCGGCCCGGGCGACGGCCTGGGCCCAGGAGGGCGCGTGATGGGGCCGGGCGACGTGACCGCGCGACTGCGGATCCGGCACGAGACGGTGTTCCGCTACAGCGGCGAGATCAGCGCGTCGTACAACGAGGCGCGGATGTCACCGGTCACCGAGCCGGGGCAGGCCACCCTGCACACCCGGATCGACACCCGGCCGGCGTCGCCGGCGCTGCGGTACCGCGACTACTGGGGCACCGAGGTGCACGCGTTCGACGTGAACCAGCCGCACGACGAGCTCCAGGTGGTCGCGACCAGCCTGGTCGACACCCGGCCCGGTCCGGCGGCGTCGGCGCCGGCCGGCTGGGGCGCACTGGCCGACGACCGGGTCCGGGACACGTACGTGGAGTGGCTGCAGAGCACGTCGCGGACCGAGCCGGACGACGAGCTGCGCGCGCTCGCCGCCGAGGTCGCCCGCGGCGCCACGCCGGGTGATGCCGGCCGCGCGGTGTCGGCCTTCGTGCACGGCGCGGTCGAGTACGTCCCGGGCGCGACCGGCGTGCACTCCCGGGTCACCGAGGTGTGGCAGGAGCGCAAGGGCGTGTGCCAGGACATCGCGCACCTCACGCTGGTGCTGCTCCGGCTCGCCGGCGTTCCCGCCCGGTACGTCTCCGGCTACCTGCACCCGATCCCGGATGCCGGACCCGGTCAGGCGGTGACCGGCGAGAGCCACGCCTGGGTCGAGTGGTGGGACGGCGGCTGGACCGGATACGACCCGACCAACGACCAGCCGGCCGGCGAGCGGCACGTGGTGGTCGCGCGCGGCCGCGAGTACGGCGACGTCGCGCCCTTCAAGGGCCTCTACTCCGGCGCCGCCACCACCAGCACCCTGGCGGTCTCCGTCGAGATCACCCGCCTTTGACCGCGGGCCCTGTCACTCAGCAGTCACTCAGCAGTCACTCAGGAGTCACTCCGGAGGGACGACGAGGCCGGTGTGGTGGGCGGCGAAGGCGAGGACGTCGGCGCACTCGGCGGCGACCACCCCCGCGGGTTTGCCGAAGCCGTGGCCGGTGGAGGTCTCGACCCGGGTCAGCACCGGCTGGTCGCCGGCCTGGGCCCACTGCAGGGTGGCGGTGAACTTGTGGCTGTGCAGCGGTACGACGCGGTCGTCGTGGTCGCCGGTCGTGACCAGCGTCGCCGGGTACGCCGTACCCTCGCGGACGTTGTGCAGCGGCGAGTACGCGAGCAGGTCGGCGAACTGGTCCGGGTCGTCGGGTGAGCCGAAGTCCGACACCCAGGCGGCGCCGACCGTGAACAGGTGGAACCGGAACATGTCGTGCACGCCGACCGCCGGCAGCGCCGCGGCCATCAGGTCCGGCCGCTGACCGTGTACCCGGCGACCGAGTCGGTGCCACCCGCCGACAGCATGTTCGGGTCCACGATCGCCCGGCCGCCTTCGAGCAGCTCGGCCAGCGACCGCGCGGCGTACACGATGTCCTGCGGCGTGCTGCCGTCGTTGCGGCTGACCAGGTACCAGCCCGCCTTGGTGCCCGGCACCCCGGCGCGCGGCCGGTGCATGACCGCGCTCATCGTGCGGCTGAACCAGGCCCGGCCCGGCAGGTCCGCGAGATAGGCCTGGCTCAGGTCGTGTTCTGGCGTCGTACCCAGTCGGCCGTCTCGGCGGAGTCGGGGTCCTCCAGCCAGCGGTACGGGTCGGTGACCTTGTGTCCGTGCAGGACGTCGGCGACGGTCTCGTCACGGCGGCTGTCCGGGTACGTCAGCGGGATCTCCACGAGCCCGAACCTACCGGACAGCCAAGCCGTGCTTCAGCGCTGCGGCTCCAGGTCGCGCGTCCACAGGATCGTGCCGGTCAGGTCGCGCAGCGAGGCGGTCAGCACCAACGTGCGCGGGTCGATCGAGACGTGCCCGAAGAACTGGTTGCCGTCACTCGGCGGCTGGTTCGGGTACGCCGCGGCCTTCACGAACTCCACCTTCGGACCGAACGTCGGGTCCAGCGTGTTCGGCCCGAAGGTGCCGGCGTTGATCGGCCCGGCGACCAGCTCCCAGAACGGATCGAAGTCGGTGTACGCCGCCCGGGACGGGTCGTAGTGGTGCGCGGCGCAGTAGTGCACATCCGCGGTCAGCCAGACCGTGTTCCGGACGCCGCGCGCCTTGAACGCGCTCAGCACCGTGGCGATCTCGTTCTCGCGGCCGCCGGGTGCGCCCGGGAGGCCGTTCGCGACCGCCTCGATCGCGGTGCCGTCCGGGACCAGCAGGCCCAGCGGCATGTCGCTCGCGATCACCTTCCAGACGGCCTTGGACGCGGCCACCTCGCGGACCAGCCAGTCGACCTGCTCCGCACCCAGGATCGCGACGTCACCGGAAGCGTCCGGCGACGGGTTCTGGTCCCGGTAGGTGCGCATGTCCAGGCAGAACACGTCCACCAGCGGCCCGCGGGCGACCTTGCGGTAGACGCGGTCGCGGCCACCCGGCTGGGACAGCGGCAGGTACTCGCCGAAAGCCTGCCGGGCCCGCGCCGCCAGTACGTCGATCCGCCGCTCGGTATAGCGGGTGTCGGTCAGGATCTGGCCCGGGTACCAGTTGTTGTGGGTCTCGTGGTCGTCCCACTGCGCGATCACCGGAACCTCGGCGTTCATCGCCCGCACGTTTCCGTCGAGCAGGTTGTAGCGGTAGCGTCCGCGGAACTCGTTCAGCGTCTCGGCCGACCTTCGAGACCTCCTCGGTCACCAGGTTGCGCCACACGCTGCCGTCCCGCAGCGTCACCTGCGGCTGGATCGGCCCGTCGGCGTAGATGTTGTCGCCGGAGTGGATGAAGAAGTCCGGGCGCGTCTCGTGCATCGCCTTGTACGCCGTCATTCCGCCGGCGTCCGGGTTGATCCCCCAGCCCTGGCCGGCGGTATCACCGGTCCACACGAAGCTGACCGGCTCGGTCGGCCGCAGCGCGGCAGTACGGAACGAGCCCTGCTCGGTCTGCCCGACGGAACCACTCGCGTCGGCAAAGCCGATCCGGTAGTCGTACCGCTGCCCCGGCCGCAGCCCGTGCAGCGGCAGCTTCGCGGTGAAGTCGGCGTCCGCACCCGCGACCGGACCGCGCAACCGGACCGCGTGCTCGAACCGCCCGTCGCTGGTGAGCTCCACGACGAGCTGGGACGGCTGGTCGGTACGCGACCACAGCACCGCTGACGTCGAGGTGACGTCACCACTGGCCACGCCCGAGGTCAGCGTCGCGCGGTCACGTCGTACGAGGGCGGGTGCGGTCGCACGCGCGAGCGGCGCGACGGTCAGGGCGGCACCGGTCGCGACCGCGCCGGTGAGGAGGTTGCGGCGGCTCAGACTCATGAGCGCCAACCTGCACCGCCCGGGTGACACCCCGGTGACGCCCGCTGGAACGGCCCGCCAACTCGGCCCCGATACGACCTGCCCGGAATGTCGGGCAGGTCGCGGGAAGGCCCGCGATACGAGCTGCCCGGAATGTCGGGCAGGTCGGATCAGGCGGCCTGGGCGGCGGTGATCCGCTCGCGCCTGCGGCTCCGGGCCGGGTTCACCGCCGCGCGCGAGCGCTTGCCGAAGAAGTCGTTCGGCAGCGAGAGGCGGAAGACCTTCGCCCAGGCCGAGGCGACCTGCTTGGGCAGCGGGCCGGTGACGTAGTTCAGGCCGTAGCGCTCGAACAGCTCGCGCACCTGCGGTGCGATCTCGGCGTACCGGTTGCTCGGCAGGTCCGGGAACAGGTGGTGCTCGATCTGGTACGACAGGTTGCCGCTCATCAGGTGCATCGCCTTGCTGCCGGAGATGTTCGCCGAGCCGAGCATCTGGCGCAGGTACCACTCGCCGCGGGTCTCGCCCTCGATCGAGGTCTTGGCGAACGTCTCGACCCCGCTCGGGAAGTGGCCGCAGATGATGACCGCGTGGGACCACAGGTTGCGGACCACGTTCGCGGTCACGTTCGCGGCCAGCGTGTGCAGCACCGACGGGCCGGACAGCAGCGGGTGCACCACATAGTCCTTGGCGACCTGCTTGCGGATCTTGGCCAGCACCTTCTTCGCCTTGGGCAGGAACTCGGACTTGTCCACCTTGCCGTCGAGGAACCCGGCGAGGTCGATGTCGTAGGCGGCGATGCCGTACTCGAAGACGAAGGCGTTCAGCAGGTTGTACAGCGGCTGACCCAGGTACGCCGGGTGCCAGGGCTGGTCCTCGTCGACCCGCATGATGCCGTAGCCGAGGTCGTTGTCGCGACCGACCACGTTCGTGTACCGGTGGTGCAGCTCGTTGTGCGACTGCTTCCACTGCTCGGCCGGCGAGGCGTGGTCCCACTCCCAGGTGGTCGAGTGGATCTTCGGGTCGCGCATCCAGTCCCACTGGCCGTGCAGGACGTTGTGCCCGATCTCCATGTTGTCCAGGATCTTGGCGATCGAGAGCCCCGCGGTGCCGAGCAGCCAGGCGGGCGGGAACAGCGAGAACAGCAGCACCGCACGGCTGCCGATCTCCAGCTTGCGCTGCACGTCGATCACCTTGCGGATGTACGCCGCGTCCCGCTCGCCGCGGCTGGACACCACCTGCTCGCGGATCGCGTCGAGCTCGCGGCTCAACTCTTCGATGTCCTCGGCGGTGAGGTGTGCGATCGGGCTCTCGGACTTCTTCTGGATGACAGTCATGTCGGATCCCTCTTAAACGTCGATGTCGCAGGCACCGGCCGCGGCCGACACGCAGGTCTGGATCAGGACGCCGTCGCCGGGCGCCGCGATGGTCAGCTCGCCGTTGCGCAGGTCGCGCACAGCGCCCTCGCGCAGCGGTACGACGCAGCCGAAGCAGATGCCCATCCGGCAGCCGGACGGCATCAGCACACCCGCCGCCTCCCCCGCGTCGAGCAGCGCGGTGCTGCCGTCGGCCTGGACCACCTTCCCGGACCGGCTGAACGTGGCCTCGCCGCCGTCGCCGGTCACCAGCACGCTCGGGCGGAACCGCTCTGTGTGCAGCAGGTTCTCGATCCCGGCAGCCTCGAAATGCTCCTGTACGGCGTTCAGCAGGCCGGTCGGCCCGCACGCCCAGGTCTCGCGCTCGGCCAGGTCCGGCACGATCGCGGCCAGCTCGGCCACGTCGAGCAGGCCGTCACTGTCGGTGTGCCGCTCGACCAGCCGGATCCGGCCCTGCGTCGCCAGCACCCGCAGCTCGGGCCCGAAGATCACGTCGGTCGCGGTCGGAGCGGAGTGCAGTACGACGACGTCGCCGAGCCGGTCGACCGCGTTGCGCAGCATGCCCATCACCGGAGTGATGCCGCTGCCCGCGGTCAGGAACAGTACCTTCGGCGGCGCCTGCGCCGGCAGCGTGAAGTCGCCGGTCGCCTGGTCGAGCTGGATGATCGTGCCGGGCATCGCCTTGCGGACCAGGTGGTTGCTGACCTTGCCGTCCGGCATCGCCTTCACCGTCACCGTGATGCAGCCGTCGTCGCGGTCCGTCGGCGACGTCAGCGAGTACGCGCGCCACAGCCGCACCCCGTCGACGTCGACACCGATCCGCACGTACTGCCCCGGCACGTGGGACCGCCAGCTGCGGCCCGGCCGGATCACCAGGGTGACCGCGTCCCGGGTCTCCGGCAGGACGGCGACGATGCGCCCGCGCAGCTCCGCGCCGGCGCGCAGCGGGCTGATCAGGTCCAGGTAGTCCGCCGGCAACAGCGGCGTGGTCAGCAGCTCCGCCAGGCTCGCCACCCGGTCGCGCAGTGACCTGGTGGTCGTGCGGCTCGGGAGGGTACTCGTCATGTTTCCAGGATGTGCGCTTGCAGGTGTAATCTCCTGTCCGCAGAGCGTGAATCGCGACCCCTGATCTATTCCAGAGGAACAAAATGTCCTCGGACGACAAGGCCACCCGGCGCCCGGCGGACCTGGAGCTCGGCGACGACGTCACGGCGGTGCTGCGCGAGCAGCTGCCGGTGATCGCCGAGCTGATCGTCTCGGCGATCACCGAGGAGGTGCCGAGCTACGCCGACGCGTTCAGCGGCCGGATGGGACCGAACATCGAGAACGCGGTCCGGCTGGCGCTGGCCACGTTCCTCAAGCTCGCCTCCCAGGCGAAGGGCGCGGACGACCCCGGCACGCTGCTGGGCCCCGCCGCCGAGGCCGCGTACGCGCTGGGCCGCGGTGAGGCGCGCAGCGGGCGCAGCATGGACGCGCTGCTGACGGCCTACCGCGTCGGGGCCCGGGTCTTCTGGAGCGAGGTCGCGCGGATCGCCGTGCGCGGCGGCCTTTCCGCGGAGACCGTGGCCCGGTTCGCCGAGCTGGTCTTCGCCTACATCGACGAGCTGTCCGCGGCCAGTGCGACCGGGCACGCCGACGAGCTCGCCACCACCGGCCGGGTCCGGCAGCGCTATCTGGAACGGCTCGCCAACAGCCTGCTCACCGGCGCACCGGCTGATGCCGTCCGCGCCGCGGCGCACCGGGCCGACTGGGAACCACCCGCCACGCTGACCGCCGTACTGCTGCCGGACGCCCAGGTGCGCGGGGTGTTGTCACTGGCCGACCCGAGGACGCTGCAGCTGGCCGAGCTGCCGGACATCGACTCCGACAGCGACCTGGCCGCACTGCTGGTACCGGATGCCGGCGGGCGGTCCCGGAAGGTGCTGCTGCGCGCGCTGCGCGACCGCCAGGCCGTGGTGGGTCCGGCCCGTCCGTGGCTGCAGGTGCGGGCGTCGTACGACCGTGCCGTCCGGGTGCTGGCGCTGGTTCCGGCTGCCCGGGGCACGGTCGACACCGACGACCACCTGACGGACCTGGTGCTCGCCGCCGACCCCGAAGCGCTGGCCGACCTGCGGGCCAGGGCGCTGGCGCCGCTCGCGGAGTTGCGGCCCGGAAGCGCGGACAAGCTCGCCGAGACGCTGCGGTCCTGGATGCTGCACCAGGGCCGCCGTGACGACATCGCCGCCGACCTGTTCGTGCACCCGCAGACGGTCCGCTACCGGATGTCGCAGCTGCGCGAGCTGTACGGCGACCGCCTGGACGACCCGCGCACGATCCTCGACCTCACCATCGCCCTCGGCGTGAGCACCTCGGACGGCGGCGGAACCTAGGGCGGTGGCGGGATCTCGCCGGAGCCGCGGATGGTGAGGCGGACCGGGACCCGGACGGTGCGGCCCGGACGGTGCGGTTCGGGCAGCCGCTCGGTCATCAGCTGGATCGCGGTACGGGCCATCACGTCGGCGGACTGCGTGACCGCGGTCAGGCCCGGCCGCAGCAGATCGCCGAGCTCGAGGTCGTCGAACGAGACCAGCGCGATCTCGTCACGCCGGCCGGCCAGCCCGCGCAGCACCTCGACCGTGGTCCGGTTGTTGCCGCAGATGATCGCGGTGGCCGGGCCCGGGCCGTCCAGCACCGCGGACAGCGTGATGCCGATGCCCTCGGTGGTCGGCTCGGCCAGGTGTACGTGGTCCTCGTCGACGTCGAGCCGGTGCCGCCGCATCGCGGCCCGGTAGGCGACCACGCGTTCCCGGGCGGTGAAGATTCGCTCGTCGTCACCGAGGTAGGCGATCCGCCGGTGGCCCTGCTTGACCAGGTGGTCGACGGCCTGGTCGATGCCGCCGGCGTTGTCTGCGAGCACCGCGTCGGCCTCGATCCCGTGCGCCGGGCGGTCGATCGTGACCACCGCCATACCCGCGTCGACATGCGGGGCCAGGTAGTCCTGGGTCTCGCCGATCGGCGCCAT
>Ga0137374_10007786_pt1 | contig 12720 bp, 11 predicted proteins | sample SagtaG_20_FD_104811 | JGI IMG/M metagenome (GOLD analysis project Ga0137374, IMG submission 104811) | Vadose zone soil microbial communities from Sagehorn Ranch, Mendocino, California, USA - Sage1_R_100_16 metaG | ecosystem: Environmental > Terrestrial > Soil > Vadose zone | place: USA...
GCGGCGCGGGCCGGGATGGCGGCGGGCTGCTGCGATGGTGCCGATAGTGGCTGGCTCGTGGCCGGCCCACCGCCCGGCACGCGCCCGCAACCCCCACCACCGGCGCCAGCTCCACGACGGTCGCCTCGATCACTGCATGGGCTTGTCCTGGGCGCTCTCGGCCAGCAGCCCCTCCAAGAGCGCGGAGAGATTTCCCTGGGCGGTGATGACCAGCCTGGCCCGGTCCAGCTCGGCCTCCAGCCGCTGGGCGCGCCGGCGCAGCCGCTCGACCTCACCCGCCAGCGGGTTGGCCGGCTTGCGGCCGCGCGTTTTGCCAAGTGCCTCCAGCGCGCCGGCGTCGCGGGCGCGGCGCCACTCCACGATATGGGAGGTGTACAGGCCCTCCCGCCGCAAGATCGCGCCCTTGGCGCCCGGCTCGCTGGCCTGGTCGAGCTCGTCAAGGACCGCCAGCTTGTAGCTGGCAGCAAAGCGCCGCCGCTTGGCACGCTCGGGCACTTCCGGGTCGGGGATGCTGGCCATGCGATCAGCATGCATGCCAGACCCGGCCCCTTGCACGGTGGTGGTCAACGGAAGCGTCTCCTTACCCGCCCTTGCTGGTCAGTGATTACGACAGGGCAGGTGCCTCACCGAAGGTTGCCACAGAGGGGAGCATGTCGCGGAGCGTAGGAGGCGCGCATGACCGAGTCGCATCGGCCTGCCCAGCCCACCGGTCCGCCGCCGCGGCAGGGCGAACCTCGCCGGGACGTCCTCCGTGAGCAGGCGGCGTGGCTGCAACAGCAACAGCCGGCTTACCTGATCGCAGCGCTCGGCCGACCCGGATCGCGCGATTGGCAGATGCTGGCGTTGGAGATCGAGCGGTACCGGCGCGCCGCCGGTGTTACCAGCCGCGCGTGTGCGCTGGGTGGGGTGCCGGGCAGCCCCGAGGAGGCGGGGCGGTGGGATCGCCTGGCCGACCGGATCGCCGCCTACCAGGGCGTGAGGACGCTGACGTTCGACGACCTGTGCGTCTTCCCCGCCCAGGCGGCCCACAGGCGGGAGCAGGCGGCGCTGTCGCGGCTGGAGGACCACCGCTGGTTGGGTGTCATGTCGCCGCGGGAGACCCAGACGATCGCCCGTATGCCGACGCTGGTGCTGCGCCGGCATGTCAGCTTCGCTGCTGGGTTGCTCGCGGAGCGGCCGGCGGAGCGGTCAGCGCGGCTGATCGCGGTCCAGGCCGAGCTCGCGGCGGCTCGCGCGTACCAGGCTGACCACAAGGCCGCCGTGGAGCAGGCGGGCGCGCGGCGCCGGCTCCAGGCTACGATCGGGGTGCACGGCGCGGCGCTGGCGCGGCTGGCGACGGTGCAGCGCCGGCTGGAACGCCAGCAGGCGGAGCTGCGCCAACAGGCCAGCCGGCGGCTTCGCTGGGACAGCCCGCTACCAGCTCCCGCTGGCGATCGGACTGCACAGCGCCTATGAGCTGGCCCGGCGTAAGCTGGAGCTGGTGATCGAGCTGGAGCGCGAACCGCCTGCCTATCTGGTCCGCGAGCTTGGGACCGCTCCCGAGGCTGGGACCGGCCAGGCGGCATGGCGGGACGGCGCCCGGCTGATCGAGCGCTACCGCGCCCAGCACAACGTCCACGATCCGACCACGGCGTTTGGTTCCCGGCCAAGCGACCAGATCGTCGAGCAGGTCCAGGCGCTGCGGGTCCAGATCCGTCGCAGCGCCGTCACCCTAGATCGGCCTGCGCTGGGGGAACGGCCCGCGATCGATCTGGAAACCCCATAGGAGACCCGGGCCCGGGCGCAAGCCGCGGCGCCCTCCCATGCCATCAGCCAACATGGAGCCTGCCAGCAAGCCGCCGGTGAGCACCCCGTGCTCTTTGAGGCTGGACCAGCACTGTCCAGCCGAGCAGCACGGGGGACACCCAGCATGGTCCAGTTCACGCTCGCGACACCTCTCGGCATCCCGGTCCGGCGCAGCGACTTCGAGCAGGCCCACCGGGACCTGGAACGGGCCGGTCGCCTCCAGGAAGTCGACCGCACGGCCGCGGAGCAGGTCATGGATGCGACGTTCCGCGACGGAACCCTGCAGCACGCCAGCGGCCGATGGAGCCCGGGCAGGCCAGACCCCGACTCCTTCGTCCCAGGCGATATCCCCGCGGTCCGTACGATCGCCGCCGACGCCATCCTCCGGGGACTCGGAGCGGTGAGCCTCAAGCGGGCGACGGAGCTGCACCTGCAGTCCACCCGTGGTGGACGCCTCGACGTCCTCGGCGATCGCGAGGCGCTGCTGCTCCGGCTGGATCCCGACCGCCTGTTGGACTTCCCCATCGTCTCGTTGCTGCTGGTCGACCTGTACCGCGCGGTGCCCTACTTCATCCCCACAACCGCGGCGGTCGCGGTCCTGGCCAGCAAGCCACCCCAGCCGAGCCTGCAACGCGAGCTTCGTCTGCCGTTCGAGCGGACCCTGGTGCTGTTCGGCGCCGACCTTGAGCTCGATCCCGCCAGCTACCCGTGGCCACGACAGTTCCCCACCGAGCAGCTGGACCGCTTCGGCGTGGTCGGAGACCTGGTGCGCCGCGGCGGCCATCTGTCAGGCGTGGTCCTGCTCGCCGACGACCACGGCCACCTGCGAGACGACGTCGTCTGGATCGTCGCGGCAAACCCCAACCCCGACACACCCGGGCCGGCGTCGCTGGACCGTATCCGCGGGCTGGTGCGCGGCTACCGCCACGCCGCCACGCTCGGGCCGCTGGTCACCAACGTCGCCGCCGCAGTGACCTGGGCCATCTGGCGCGACCCGCCGCCAACGCCGGACCTGCCCGCCAACCCCACCGAGCGGCAGCTCCGCAAGGCGCTCAAGCGCAACTCGGTCCGCGCGCGGGAGCGCCAAGGCGCCCTGATCGGTGTGCGCGTGCTCGACCTGGCCCGCAACGCCGCCCACGCTCGCGCGGCACCCGCCGATCCCAAGGGCGCGCGCTCCGGTCGGGCGTCTCCGGTACCGCACCTGCGGTCCGGCCATTTCCGCAACGTCCGCGTCGGCCCCCGCGACGCGTTCCACCACGAGCCGCGTTGGATCCCACCGACCTGGGTGCGCGGCAACCTCGACAGCACCGACCAGCGCCTGGTCGTCCGCCGGATCCCCTCGCCGGCGGTCTGGGCCCCACGGGAGGTGGACATCGAGCACCAGCCGGCCAGGCGCGATCGCTGGGAACACGACAACCCGGCGCCTTCCCGGTCGGTTGACCTGAAGGCCACACGCCGGCGTGATCCCGGGGTCCCACCCCTGGTGCGCGCGGATCCGTTCGAGCCAGGCCTGGGGTAGCCGCATGCTCAGCAGGACCTCGGGGTTCGATTACCGACGACTCAACGCTCAGCGCGCCGTCAGTGCCCGGCACCACCATCCCGCGGCACACTCGCCGAACGCGGGAGCCGGGGTTGACACCATGGGTCCGCACCCTCAAAGCCACTGTTGACCCCGACGAGGACCGCTGGCGGCAGGCCTGCCGCCGGCAGCGGCGCCGAACCCTCCCAGCACCCGCACCCGCGGCGGTCGTCACCGCCATCACGATCCTGGAGGTCAGAGCGGGCATGCGACCCGCCAGACAGCTCGAGCCGCTGTGCCATCACAGCCTGTGGCCTGTCTTGCAGACCCTGCCCGGTCTTCCCAGCGGCGACCCGATCCCAGTGGTTCCGCGACCACGCGCGGTCGTCGTCAGGGAGCCGATCCCTGGCTTGGTCGATGCCGCCGTCGTCATCGAATTCGGCGGCCGGCCCCAGGCGCTCGGCCTGCGCCTGGACGGTGCGAGAGGGTTCTGGGAGCTCGTCGAGCTCGACTACGCAACCGAGCGCACCCGTTACCTCTCGGCCTCCGACCATGGCCCACCAGCGCCGCGCGCATTTGACGCGGGAGGGCCGCTTCCTCATCGCCAGACGCCAGCCCGCCGACGGGAGCCCTCCTTTGACCTTTCGCAACGTCTGCGGCAGGGCAATCTCCAGCGAGGACGCCAACCACTCGACGGTCTCGGAATCGAGCTTGATATAGATCCATAGGTCAGCACGAGGAGACAGTGAGCCCCTGGTAAGGCTGCGCTGGTACGCTCGGGCATCGCGCCGCCCCCACACCGGCTTCGGGGGGCGACATTCTCAACATCGGCAAGCTCGTCCGAGACCAGGCCGACTACTACCTGGACGCCGTCGGGCGCAACCAGGAGGAGTACTACACCGGCGCTGGCGAGGCGCCCGGCTACTGGCTCGGCGGTGCTGCCAGCGAGCTCGGGCTTGCCGGCCAGGTGAGCGAGGCGGGGCTGCACCGCATCCTCAACGGCGCCCATCCGATCACGGCCGAGCGGCTTGGCGGCCCGCCTCGCGGCAACCGGGTTGCCGGCTTCGACCTCACCTTCCGCGCGCCCAAGAGCGTGAGCCTGCTGTACGGGCTGGGAGATCTCATGGTCGCTGGCCAGGTCCGGGCCGCGCACGAGCAGGCGATCGCGCAGGCCCTGGGGTACCTGGAACGCCACGCCGCCCAGGTCAGCCGCGGCAGTGCCCGTGCCCAGCAGGAGCAGGCCAGCGGGCTTGTGGCGGCGGCCTACCAGCACCGCACCAGCCGCGCCGGCGATCCGCTGCTGCACACCCACGTGCTGGTCGCCAACCTCGGCCGCGGCCCGGACGGGCGCTGGACCGCCCTGGACGGCCGCCCGCTGTACCGGCACGCCAAGACCGCCGGGTACCTCTACCAGGCGGTGCTCCGCGCGGAGTTGACCCGGCGGATCGGCGTGGCGTGGAATCCGGTGCGAAACGGCGTCGCGGACGTGCGTGGCGTGCACCGGCCGGTCATCGAGGCGTTCAGCCAGCGCCGCCAGCAGATCCGCCGGCGGCTGACCGAGCTGGGACACCACAGCGCCAGGTCGGCGCAGGCCGCCGCGCTCGATACCCGCCCAGCCAAGCAGACCGGCATCAGCGAGGCGACCCTTCGCGGGTCCTGGCGCCGCCGCGCCGCCACGCTCGGTCTCACCCCACAGACCCTGGCCGCCGTGCTGTGGCAGACGACCGCCAGGCGACCAACCAAGGCGCAGGTCGACGCCGCCATCACGCAGCTCGCCAGCCCGCATGGGGTCACCCTGCACGTCAGCACGTTCACACGGCGGCACGTGCTGCAGGCCGTGTGTGAGGCGCTGCCAGCTGGCGCCGACGTCGAGGTCGCCGAGCTGGAGCGGCTCGCCGACTGGTTCCTGGACAGTGAGCTGGTGTGCCCAGTCACCGCCACTCCTCGACCGGAGCGGGCAGCGGGAGACATCCGCCAGTGGGCGGGGGAGTGGCGCTACACGACCCGTGAGCTGCTGGCCACCGAGGCGGCTGCGGTCACGGCCGCCATGGCCCGACGCGCCGAGCGCGCGGGCGTGGTGCCACCGCCAATCCTTGAACAGGTCCTGGCCACCCACTGTCGGGATCGGCCCATGCTCGGCGACGAACAGGTGGCGATGGTCCGCACCCTGGTGAGCAGCGGCGATGGGGTGCAGCTGGTCAACGCCAAGGCCGGCACGGGCAAGACCTCTGTTCTCAGGGTGGCCCGCGACGCGTGGGAGCAGGCCGGCTACCGTGTCGTCGGCGCGGCGCTGGCCGCCCGAGCCGCACGACAGCTGCACCACAGCGCCGGGATCACGGCCGACACCATCGCCAAGCTCCTGATCGACCTCGACGACCCCACCAACCCGGGCTTCGCACAGGACACTGTGCTGGTCATCGACGAGGCCGGCATGGTCGGCACCCGCCAGCTCGCACACCTGCTCGCCCACGCCCAGCACGCCGGCGCGAAGGTCGTCGCCGTGGGTGACGTCGAGCAGCTGCCGGAGATCGAGGCTGGCGGGCTGTTCCGTGGGCTGGTGCGGCGGCTCGGCGCGGTCGAGCTGCAGGCCAACCGGCGACAGCGGGAGCCGTGGGAGCGCCAGGCTCTGGATCTGCTCCGCGCCGGCAACGCCGTCGCCGCGATGGTGCTGTACGCCGAGCACGACCGCGTGGTGATCCGCACCCGCGCGGGACGGCTCAGACGCCGGCTGGTCCAGGACTGGTGGACGGCCAGCCAGCGCCCCGGTGAGCGGCCTGCGCTCATGATCGCCCTACGCCGCGGCGACGTCGCCGACCTCAACGCCCGCGCCCGCGCGCTCCTCGCCGAGCGCGGCCGACTCGGCCCGGCATCCATCACCATCGACCAGCGCGACTTCGCCGTCGGCGACCGCATCGTCACGCTGCGCAACGCCCGCCGCCTGGGCGTGCTCAACGGCACCTTCGCCACCGTGACCGCCGTCGACCACCAGCAGCGAGCGCTGCTGGTCCGCACCGACGACAGCCGCGACCTGGTCCTCCCACGCTGGTACCTCGACAGCCCCACCCGCCTCCCGCACCGGCGCCGCATCGACCACGCCTACGCCATCACCTGCCACAAAGCCCAAGGCATGACCACCGACCGCGCCTTCGTCCTGGCCACCGACGACCTCTATAAGGAGTGGGGCTACGTCGCCATGAGCCGCGGCCAGCTCGAAAACCGCCTCTATCTCGCCATCGGCGAGCATCCCCTCGCCGGCGACCTCGATATGCCGTGGGAGGCCCGGCCCGACGAGGCCCTGGCCGTTACCGCCGCCCTCGAGCAACCCCGCGGCCAGCACCTCGCCCTTGACCAGCTCACCTCCACGGCCACCAGCGCACAGCCACAGCTCCAGGCCCCCGCTGACCCACAGCAGCCGCAGGACAGGCCGGCTCGCCAACCCACACCAACCGGCAACGACTACCAAGATCACGTCGCCGCGCAGGTCCTGTGCCGCAGGTACACCATGGAGCTCCTCCACGCTCGCGAGCACCTGGCCACACAGCGCCTCGGCTGGCAGCAGCGACGGCACCTGCACAGGACCATTGCCCACCACGAGCGCCTGCTCGCCGAACTGGATCAGCAGCTGTCTCGATGGAGCAGCCACGACTCCGCAATCAGCGACGGCTACAGCGGCGCTGGAGGGCTCCCGACCTCGCGAGGGACCACGCACTCGCACGCGCTCGAACACGATCCGCCCCGATACCTCGTCGCCGAGCTTGGCGGCTGGCCACAAACCGCCGCCGCGCAGGCACTGTGGCGCCTCGCCGCATCCCGCGTGGAGACCTACCGCGCCAGCACCCTGGTCCGCGACCCCAAGCACGCTCTTGGCCCCGTACCCGACGATCCGGCACAACGCGCCCGCCACCAGTCCATCACCACCCTCGTCCACACCACCGCCACGACCATCGACGCGCTCGAGCGCGCACAAGTGCCGCCTCCGAGCCAAGACCTCACGTTCCCGGACCCGCCGTGACCGAGCCCGCAGACGTGACACGCTGACCCCCTGGGAGCCGGCTATTCGGCCAGGTCCAGCGGGGTCGGCGGGCACTGGCCAGCCAGGATCGCCGGGAGCAGAGTGGGCAGGCCCGGCGGGATGATGCGCTGGCCCGATGCGGCGCTGAGCTCCTGCAGCGTCCACCAGCGCTCGCCGAGCAGCCCGGCGCGCTCATTGCTGGTGTGGCGGGTGGGCACGCGTGGCCAGCCGATGGGGACCCGGGCCAGGTGGATCCAGTCCTTGCGGTGGTGCCGGCGGCCCTTGTAGGTGAAGCGGGACTCGCGGACCCAGATGCACGGGCCGACGTGGTCCAGCAGGATGCCGGTCTCCTCGGCCAGCTCGCGGCGGCAGGCCGCGGCGCTGCTCTCGCCAGGCTCCAGGCCCCCGCCGGGCAGCTCCCACCAGTGCCGCGTGGGGGCGCTGGGGTCGGCGGCGTGAAGCAGCAGGACCCGGTCGGCGGCGTCCAGCAGCAGCACCCGCGCGCCGGGCCGCGGGCCGGCTGGAGTGGGGATCGAACGGGCTGGGCTGGTCATCGGGTCGTTGGTCCCTCCCGGTGGGCGTGGCGACACGGCGGCCTGGACGGCCGGGCGGGGAAGGCGGGGAAGCTGGCCGGCGCGGCTAAGACAGCGAACGTGCTGTGGCCGCCAGGGCCGGGCGGGACCCTATCAGGACCGGTGCGTGGATGCGCAAGCACAGGCTGAGCGCGGCATGGTCGCTCAGACGCAGCGCACGCGGCTGGTGCAGGTACACACAGCGGCTGACGCGCTCGGCCAGCGACGTGCCGACCAGGGCGTGGTCGTAGCGGTAGCCGTCGCCGGTCCGGCCGATCCAGCTGTGCTCCACCCGTCGGGGATGCAGGCGGCGGAAGGCATCCACCAGCCCCAGGCGGCTGGTCAGGTGGCGGTAGAAGTCGTATTCGAAGGCCTGGAAGAACCGGTAGCGCGGCTGATGGTCGGGCTCCAGGACATTGAGGTCGCCCAGGACGACCACCCGCGTGCTGGCGCCGGCGAGCGCGGTCATCGCACCCTGGCAGAACTGCTGTTTGCGCAGCACTTTCCGCGTGCTGGCGTCGCGGCTTGGGACGTACAGGCCGATGACCTCAAGCGCGCCGGCCGCGGTGGGCAGCAGCAGCGAGGCGGCCCGGGCGGGAAGGTAGCCGACCCGGCCAGCGCACCCGCCTGGCTCCACCGCGACGCGGGAGGCGAGCAGGACCCCGCGCTCGCCGGCTGGAGTGGGCAGCTGCCAGGTGACTGACCAGCCCGCGGCGGTGAGCCGGTCGGCGAGCAGTGCGCTGCCTGGGCCAGGGCCGGTCTCGGTCAGGACCAGGACATGTTCGGGACGGCTGGCGAGCCAGTCGAGCTGCCGGCGGGCCCGGTCGACCGAGGGATTGCCGATGTTGGCGGTAAGGAATTGGAGGTGGGTCACCTGACTTGGGCCTCCACGAGGGCGATCACCGAGGGCAGGATCCTAGCAACCAGCTCGGATGGCGCGGCGCTGGTGCAGTCCAGGCCAAGCACTGGCCAGCCCGCGGTCTCCAGCAGGGCGATGGTCTGCTCATACAGCCGGCTCTGATCGGCGCTGACGCCGGGATCCTCGAAGCGGTTATGGCGGCCGCGGGCGGCGAGCCGCTGCTCGAGGACGGCGGGGTCGGCAGTGCAGACGATGGCCAGGTCTGGGGGTCGAACGTGCCGGTTGACGGCCCAGATGAAGTCCAGATCGACCCCGTCGAGACGTTGCAGGACCAGCGACGCGGGCAGATAGCGGTCGGTGACCACGATCCTGCCAGCCGACAGCGCAGGCAGGATCTCCGCGTCGAGGTGGTGGTAGCGGTCGGCGGCGATCAGGCAGGCCAGTGCCCGACCGCTGAGATGGTCGGGTGCGTGCCGGGCGAACTGCCCCAGCGGACTTGGGGACGGCTCAGTGGTCGACTGGGTCGTCAGCCCGCGCTCAGCGAGGATGTCAGCCAGCCTGCGGCTCAGCGTGGTCTTGCCGACCCCTCCAGGCCCGTCGAAGCTGATCAGGAGGCCTCCGCGTACGGCCGAGCCGGCGACGGCCGGGCGGTCGGCTGTGCTACCGGTCATGCCGGCAGGACCGGCAGCTGCCATCTCTGGCGAGTGGTGACCGGGCAGACCTCGGCGTCGACCGTGCCGATCCGCTGCCCGGCGGCGATCACGGCCGCCGGGCAGCCCTTGCCGCACCCCGACGCGATCGAGCAGCTGGCACAGGTTGGGTTGGCGCCCAGCTGGTAGCGGTCGTGGAACCGGTAGGCATCGAGCCGTTTCGCGATGTCGGCATCCTGGAAGATATTTCCGACGATGAACTCGGAATCGCGGTGCTGCGAGGCTGGCGTTCTGGCGGCGAACACCAGGTACGGGCACACGGTGACCTCGCCAGGAGCGAACACGTAGATGATCGTGCCGGCCTCGCAGCCGGCCAGCGGCCGGTCGGTGTTCGGAAACCGAATGTGGACCACGTCCAGGCCCTGCTCGGCGAAGGGAACGGTCAGCTCGAAGATGTGGCGCATCCGCCCTTCAGCGGCGGCCAGCGCCGGTTTTGCCTTGGCGCCGCGACCCATGCTCGACAGCGGGTTCATCAGCACGTACTCGGCGCCGCACTCAACGGCGAACTGGCACAGCTGTCGGTACTCCTCGTCCTCGGCCAGGTTGTTAGGGGTGCACAGCAGTCCCTGCAGCAGGCCAGCGTCGGCAAGTCGGCGCACCGTTGCCACGGTGGTGGCAAACGAGGCGCGGTCCCCACGGAACCGTCCGTGGGAAGACTCTCGGAAGCCGTCCAGGCTGACGTTGAGGTGCACCCCAAGCTCGCCGAGGGCGGTGAGCTGCTCGTCAGTGATCAGCGTCGCGTTGGTGCAGATCCCGATCCCCATTCCGGCCGCTCGGAACGCCTGAACGATGGAGAGCAGCTCCGGATGGGCGAACGGCTCCCCGCCGGTGAGGGTGACGCGGGTCACCCGGCATGCGGTCAGCCGCGGAATGACCAGCTCGACGATTTGGTCGACCGGCATGGTGTCGCCCTGTTTGGTCGCCGACACAAAACAGTGCGCGCAATGCAGGTTGCACCGCTCGGTGATCTGGACCAGCGCCTTGCGCTGCCCGTCGGCAACCGAGGTCCGGAAGTAGCAGGAAGCGGCCTGACCAGCGGCGATCAGACGTCGGGCAGTCGTCATGATCGCCTCCGCAACCACACCCCACGTGGGGCGCTTGCGCTAGACTGCCGGCTCCTTTGTCCCGATTCTTCGAGGAATGCAAGGTCATGAGACTGCTGGTGCTGGGAGGAAGCTGGTTTCTCGGGCGTGCGCTGGTCGAGGACGCGCTGCGTCGAGGCCATCTGGTCACCACCTTCAACCGGGGTAGGTCCGGCGCCGACATCCCCGGAGTCGAGTCGGTGCACGGTGACCGGGAGAATTCAGCCAACCTTGCGGGCCTGATCAGCGGGCGGAAGTGGAATGCTGCGATCGACACCAGCGGCTACGTCCCGCGCGTGGTCCGTGAGTCCAGCCGCGCGCTTGCCGGCCACGTAGGCCAGCTCGTGTTCGTCTCGACGGTCTCGGTGTACGAAGGCTGGCCGGTTGCGCCGCTCAGCGAGGAGTCGGCGGTGCTGGAGGCACCCGCCGACGCCGGGCCGGACTTCGGCCGAGACGATCCTCGCGGCTACCCGACCCAATACGGTTTCCAGAAGGCAGGCTGTGAGCGCGCCGTCCGCGAGGTGTTCGATGAGCGCGCCTTGGTGCTTCGGCCCGGAGTCATCCTCGGTCCCTACGAGTATGTTGGCCGGCTTCCGTGGTGGCTTGGGCGTCTCGCGCGCGGGGGTCGCGTCTTGGCGCCAGGTACTCCCGAGCGGGAGATCCAGCCGGTCGACGTGCGGGACGTCGCCGCCTTCATTCTCAATGGACTGGAGGCCAGCCTCACAGGCACCTTCAACGTCGCCGCGCCGATCGGTCACGCCACCTTTGGGTCGCTTCTGGCCGGGTGCATCGATGCGACCCGCTCGGACGCCGAGCTGGTGTGGGTCGATGACGAGTTCCTGCTGGGGCACGGTGTCCGGCAGTGGACGGAGCTGCCGCTGTGGCGCACCTACGCGGGAACCTGGAACGTCGCTTCCGATCGGGCCGTGGCGGCCGGGCTGAGCTGTCGACCACTCAGCCACACTGTTCGGGACACGTGGGAGTGGCTGCATTCCGGCGACGTCGCCCCGCACGAGCGGCAGGGCGAGCACGGCATCGCGGCTGAGAAGGAAGCCCAGCTCCTCGCCGGCTGGGACGCCACCCGCTGAGCGCCTCATCGGCCCCTCCTCTCAAAGGTCAGGTTCGACAACATGCAGGGTGAGGCCACTAAGAGCGCGTCAACCCGCGTGGCTGGCCGGTCGGCAGCGTCCGCCCGGGCCTAGTTGCGGTGAAGTCCTCGATCTGCTCGCCAAGCTGGCGAGCCTCACGGGATCGACGGTAGGGGTTTGCGAGCAGCAGGCTGCGGACTCTTACAAGCCGCTGCGTCAAACCCTGGACACGGTGCTCGGGCGGAAGCGCAAGGACAGGAGCAAGTGCCTCGCGGGCGCCATCGAACTCGCTCTCCAGAAGGTAGGCGGCGCCGAGATCAGCATGAGCCTCCGCCTCGACCTTGGGCCACCGGCGATCAGCCGGCATGGCGCGATACAGCTCGATCGCCCGTCCTGTCTCCCTGATGGCTTGCTCGGGATCTCCCAACTCTACGAACGCGCTGCCGTTGCAGAACGCCTGCCGAGCCGCATCGAACGAGAACTCTCCTCCGATCTCGTCATGCAGCTCATCGGCCCGATCACCGCGGGCCCACGCATCGTGGGCCGCCCGCATCGCCCCCTTCGCCTCGTCGCCGTTGCGAAGGTGTGACCATGCACGGGCTTCGATGCAGAGCACTCGCACCAGCGCGGTTCCCGGCGGGCAGTACTGCCTCGCTTCGCGCGCCAGGCGCACTGCTTCGTGCGGACGATCCGACCAGAAAGCGATGAGCGCCTCCATGCCACGCGCCCAAGCACAGAGGCTGTTGTGCCCGATGTGCGCCCCGTAGATCCATGCGGCCCGTGCCTGCTCGGTCGCCGCCTCTGGGTTCCCCAGGTCGAAGCTCACCGATGCCAGCAACCCGCAGGCCTGACCGATGATCAGGTAGAGGTCATGTTCTTGGTCAGTGCGTTTGGTCCGTGCAAGGAGGTCGAAGCCGCGGTTGCGGATTCGCTTTCCTTCGTCGTGCACAAGGAGTGGCGGCATGTATGCGTGTGGGCGATCACGGAAAGCCGCAGGTTGAGGGCTTCGGCGATCAGCTAATTCACCAGGGGTCACGATCACGGAATTCATCACCCTGGCCAGCCCTGACGACACCCTCCTCGTCATCGCACC
>Ga0137374_10007804_pt1 | contig 12709 bp, 10 predicted proteins | sample SagtaG_20_FD_104811 | JGI IMG/M metagenome (GOLD analysis project Ga0137374, IMG submission 104811) | Vadose zone soil microbial communities from Sagehorn Ranch, Mendocino, California, USA - Sage1_R_100_16 metaG | ecosystem: Environmental > Terrestrial > Soil > Vadose zone | place: USA...
AATCTATAAGAGCCTGGGAGCCAGAAGTAACACAAAATAGCCTGATCCCCATTACCAAGCGATCCAATAAGTCATGCGAAGCGAACGTGAGCTTTGTTCACTTTTGTGGTACTAAGCCATAACTTCTTCTTTTTTTGCAAGTTCTTTTGAAGTCATAACGTAGACGCGCCAACTCAACTGGAACAGGTAGCCACCTTGTAGGGGTGAAATGTTTATAGGCCGGAGTCGCCCCCTCTGGCGCCGTTCGGAGGGGCGGAATTCAAGTTGACAGAAACTAATCCAGTCACATTCCGCCCCTCCGAACGGCGCGCGGTCTTTGGTTGTGCTCAAGGCTATAGACATTTCACTCCTACGGAGTAAGGAATGGTCTCATTGCTCGACCTGAATTCCCTTTGGTTTCGGCAGAAGCCCACGTTGTGGAATCGGGTGATGATTCCTCAGATCTCTTGCAGAAAACTCTTCCCCGCAACGAGTCGAACAGCAAAATTCTCCGCTATCGTTTGGCCAATATCTGATAAAGAGTCACGCGTTCCGAGGTCAACTCCGGACTTTGCCTGCTTACCGTAGACAAGCAACGGCGCGTACTCGCGCGTGTGGTCGCTTCCCGGAAACGTCGGGTCATTTCCGTGGTCAGCCGTAATGATAATTAAATCATCTTCGCGCATCGCACTTTCAATCTCTGGCAAGCGACGGTCAAAGTGCTCCAGCGCGCGAGCATACCCTTCGGTATCGCGGCGATGGCCGTAAAGCATGTCAAAGTCAACCAGGTTTGAAAAAATCAAGCCTCGTGTTTGCCCCCCTAACGCTACGATTGTCTGATCTATCGACTGCTCGTTGTTTTTTGCGGTCAAATCTTTCGTTACCCCAAGTGAATCGTAAATCGAAGCAATCTTCCCGATACAAACAACATCCAGTCCTTCAGCCGCAAGAGCGGGTAAGAGATTCTCTCCTGGCGGAGCCACGGCGTAATCGTGACGATTCTCAGTCCGATAAAACGAGCCTGGCTGGCCCAGGAATGGTCGCGCAATCACACGTCCAACTTTGTGTTCGCCATCGAGAATTCTGCGAGCCGTCTCGCAGATGTCGTAGAGCCGAGGGAGAGGGATAACCTCTTCGTGCGCAGCAATCTGAAATACCGAATCAGCCGAAGTGTAAACAATGGGCTTTCCCGTTCTAACGTGCTCGGCGCCGAGATCTTTAATGATCTCCGTTCCTGACGCGGGAATATTTCCCAAAATCCCTGGCACTCCTGTCTCAGAAATGAATCGATCGATGACGGCGGGAGGGTAACCATTAGGGTAGGTGGGAAACGCTTCGTCAAGGATTATTCCAGCCATCTCCCAGTGACCTGTGGTCGTGTCTTTTCCATTGGAACGCAAGGCGCACCGTCCATAAGAACCGGCTGGTTGGGCCAGCGGAGGCAAGCCAGGTAGCGAACGGACGTTACCAAGACCGTAGCGTTGCAGATTCGGAAGTTGCAGTTTGCGGGATTGCAGAATGTGGCCAAAGGTGTCCGAGCCAGCGTCGCCCCATTCAGCCGCATCGGGCATCTCGCCGATTCCGGCGCCGTCCAGGACGAGCAAAGTGATCCGTTCAAAGGTAGGCACTTGAGCTTAGTTCTTTTGCGCGTAATACCCTTCGCGCGCGCGCACGGTAGTTTTATCTTTAAGCCCCTTGACCTCTACTTTGATCGCGCGATACTTCCCATCGCGCGCTTTGTTGGAGGGGTAGTAGCCTAGACTGTATTGCGTTCCGATGTCCGCAGCGACGCGACCGAATGCGGCTCGCGCGTCCTGCAAAGTCGCCGCCAGAAAGTTCTTTCCGCCCGATGCCTTTGCGAGATCGTTCATCTCCCGTCGAGCGAGATTATAGAGGTCACGACTGATAGACATGCGCTCGAATGGACCCATCTTACAAAAGTCTGCGTAATCTTCCTTGTTCGCAGCCGGCACGAAAATTCGTCGGTATCGCTCGAGCTGTTTCTGTGACAGACTAAGCCGGCCATCGTCCTGGCAGTCCTTCATCAATCGATCTTCGACAAAATCCTCGGTGTTGACCTGAATAAAATAGCTGGCTACACCGGCGCTTGTAAGCTTTGCCTTGGCCTGCGCAAAGTCGGAATTACTCGTCGAGTCAACCCCATCAGTCAGGGCCACGACGGCTCGCCGTCCCCGCACTTCTTCGTTAGCCGGCTGGCGAAAGATGTCGGTGGTCACCCGAACGAGCGCATCGTAAAAAGGCGTGCCGTTGCTGGCGCCCAGATTCTCAATCGCTTTGCGTAGCGCTTTTCTGTCGCCTGTCAACGGCGAAAGCACCTCGACAGTCGCGATTTTCCCCTGTGCGTTCTCAGCAGTATTAAATGCTTCAACTGCCACACGGTCTCCGGGACGTAGGGCATCGATAAAAGCGTTTGCAGCCTGTCGAATCAACACCACGTCGTCGCGGGTCGATCCGGAAGTATCAAGCAACAAAGCGATTTCAAAGGGCGTTTCAGTTGTACCAAAGTTGGAAAGAGTCTGCGGTTGCCCATCTTCATAGACTACGAAGTTCTCCCGCCGCAAGCCTGAGAGTGGATGCCCATCGTGGTCAGTGACAATAGCCGGCACTGAAACCAATTGCGTCTCGACGCGCACGACATCGCCCTCATCGACCTCTTCCGGTGAATTTGACGAGCTGGATCCTGACTGGTTTTGCTCGCCAGTGACGCGGCGCGGGCGCTGCTGGTTGGTTTGCTGCTGAGCGCCAACCCGCCAGGTGGAAAAGGCAAGGAAAACCGCGCAAAGCAGCAGGACCAGGGACAGGGCAGGCCTGAGCAGTAGACTTGCTTTGTTAGTTCTCATGATGACTACTTCGGGTTGGGCTCTGACTGAGCAAACTATAACCGGAAAAGCCGCAGCCAGCCAAATCAAACAGGGATTTTGCCCGTAGTGGCTCAGTTTAGAGTTCAAACTTTAGTTTGCGGCCGCGAAACAACAACCTTAAGGTTGAACTCTAAACTTTGGTAATCAAAGAGACCCACTACCGAATTGACCGAATTGTCCGTAGCTTGACAGCCCACTCTGCTTCTCTTAGCATGACGATTCATTCGTCGTGACAATGTTCTTTGTATCTGCCTGTCTTATCCTAGGCACGTACGTCAATGGTAGACGGCTTCCCTTACAAGGAAGAGGTTGGGGGTTCGAGTCCCTCCGTGCCTACCATTCTCAAATTTCAGATCTCGGATTTCAGCTTACGTAGTACGCGCAGGTTGAAAGCTGAAAGCCGAAATTTGAGATGCGGATTTAATTCGGATTTGAAAACCTGGTTTCTATGCGGAGTCGTAGTTCAGTTGGTTAGAACGCCGGCCTGTCACGTCGGAGGTCGCGGGTTCGAATCCCGTCGGCTCCGCCATTTATTTTCAATAAGTTACAGTTCACATGATCGCTCTCAAACCACGTAGTGAGTTCCTCGCGAGTAATCAACATCAACGGAAGAAGGAAAGTGAGAGCTGAAAGTCCAAATGTGACTTGTGAAGGATTCACTTCGGTCCTTATGTATAGTCACGTCAACCTCTTACTTCAATAAAGATCTCAAGCGGTTGAATGACAACTCGGATTTGAAGGAATGATTGTGCTAATCACATCAAACCGCGAAGCTCTAACGCATTGCGGAGCGCGGTATGGTCCATTTGCCCTCGAACGATGAACCCGTCGAGTAAGTGCGCAACAGGAGAGTCTCCCTTGGAGCGACAGACCAATGCCTGAGCATTGAGCTGTTGTTGCCTTCTGTCTGTCAATCTATCTATCTATCTATCTATTCGTAACTCTATATCGATTAGTACGCACCTACAGGGCCGTTGGTAAAACCGTTCCTAGCGACCAATTGTTCGGTATTACTGGACAAACCGCTGGCGATATTCAGAGGACTGAATAAAAGCCTTGACCATTTCTGCTTGGGCGAAGTCACCACCGAATTGATCGAGCTTGGCCAACCAGCTCACGTTAGGTGAACTGAAGCTTTCGGCGATTGACAGATTTTGCTTTTGCTTCTCGTTGACGAGTTGCGCAGTTCAGCCATCAAACCCGAAAGCTTCCAGATAGCCCTGCAAGAAGATGGTTCGCCTTATTGCGAGCCGTCGTTTTGCGCTCGGGCAATGAAAACTTCAGCAACGGATTTCCCCAGCGTTACGCCAGAGACGTTGTCCATCTGGTAATGAATGCCTGCCCAGATTCTTGAATCTCCTGCCTCTTTGCCGACACCGCGAATGAAATCCGCCCGCGATGGGAACAAGTACGCGAGGACCTCAGACCTTGCCGCGGAGAAGGTCGAATGATTGGAGGGATAACTCGGGAAATTCGGGACTGGGAAAAGCGGAACGATACTTGGATCGAGTTGATGTGGTCTGATGTACCAGTAGGCGAACTTTCCGTCCTGGCTGGCGATGAAAGCATCGAAGAGCACGGCAGCGATCAACGCATAGATTCGCGCAACACGAGGCGGGTTCTGATCCAGCTGGTCTTCAGAGATCCACTTGTCAGCGTACCGATAGGGCCACGTATTCAGACCCTCCGGACTTTGCCAGTAGAACGCTTTAGCTCTGAATGGGAATGTTACGGCCGTTCCGGGAGCTGATCGTGGAAAGTTGCGAACATCCGCCAACTCGGACTGCACCTGCGTTGAGTTGCAATCAGGTGGTGTGGGAGGTCTGAACTGACTCGGCGATGTTAATAGCAGCGGTCTCCAATTCCCAGCGGTAACGTTGCCAGGATTTGTACCAATCCATTTACATGGACCAATCGGGACTGTACCCGTCCACGTTGCCGACGAGCCATCGGTATCTGCCTGCGCGATTACTTGCTCTGCTACGCTTTGGCCCAGCGATTTTCCCGCATAGTGATCGCTCGGAAACTGCACCCCAGCAAGCACTCTGGACCATCCTGCTTCCTCGGCCATCGCATTAAACGAAGCCGCCTCTGCAGGTAAAAAGTGAGCGAGCACGGCCGCGGCGGCCTGCGCCGCAGCAGAGTGCTCGGAGGGGTATGATGGACTTCTCGGAACCGCTACTGCAGTTGGCAGGTTGTGGTCCCATTCACTGGGCCGCCGTCGGTTATAGAAGTACTTGGACTCCCACGCAGCGATCGTCGCGTCATACATTGCCAGCGCCACGTAGGTATAGACGCGATGTGGGTAAGCCGACGTTGGAGTACCGGCCAATAGGCGCGAGTTGATCAAATCAATCCACCGATAAGCTGGGGCACCTGCGTCCCAGAATGCAATTTGCTGTCGAACTTGTTGATTGTTTTGGCTAATCAAGTCAGCTAACGATCTCAATTCAGACCATGTTGCTGCCGGATCAGGTGGTGGAGGAACGCGGTAGTCGCGGCCTGAAGAAATAACCCAAGTTCGCCAGTTGCCTGCGTTGGGTTCGACTTGGTTGCTCGTTGAGATCGACGTTGCACTTTGGGCGTCGAAGTTGTTTTTGTTTGCGTAACCCGTCGCCGTCTGAACAAAGAGGAAAGAGGCGATTAGTATCGTCGTAAAAATGTTTTTCATGCACATGCTCCTTTCGAAACTTGCTTCTCCTGATTGGGTGAGATCCGTGGATCGGGCACATAAGCTGTCGTCGAAGAGTTGCGGAGGAACGAGTTGTTTTGAGTAGTGTTCCTCAGCAAGATTCTTCGGTTTGTACAGTCCGACACCAGACGCGGGAACAAACGCAATAACCTCTAACGGTCTTACCTAATTTTTTTGGGAAGGGTAAAATGCTGAAGGAAGTCACGAATTAGTCCGTGTGTATTTTCGAGTAGTCTTACATCCATAGCCACATAGAATGACAGCGTCTTCCAATGAAGTAACCCAACTTCTCGTCGCATGGGGCAATGGTGATCAAACTGCACTTGATCAATTGATGCCGCTCGTTTACTCAGAACTCCATCGGTTGGCCCATCGACATATAAAGAAAGAGCGACCGGGGCACACCTTACAAACCTCAGCACTTTTGAACGAAGCATTCCTGCGTCTGGTGGACCAGAGAGATGTTCACTGGCAAAGCCGGGCCCACTTCTTTAGCATTGCAGCCCAGATGATGCGGCGCATCCTGGTTGACTACGCCCGCTCGCGCCGCTACGCAAAACGAGGTGGGGACGCGCGGCAGGTAACGTTTGATGAAGAATTGATGGTCTCCCGTCAACTAAGCGCAGACGTAATAGAGCTTCATGATGCCCTAAACGAATTGGCCGCTATTGACGAACGGAAAAGCAAAGTGGTGGAGTTAAAATTCTTCGGTGGGTTAAGCATTGAAGAAACTGCTGAGGTGCTCGGAGTTTCGCCGGGTACCGTCATGCGCGACTGGACCCTTGCTAAAGCTTGGCTCAGACTGGCTATGGAGTCGCACCGAATAAACGCCACCCCCTCAAAAACTCGTTAGAGCCTACAGCTACTTTTCTCGCGTTAGGGTTGGAGGGAAAGTGTGGGTCCATGTCCCAAAGCAAAGTGAAAACATTGACCCCTATGACTTGCAAGCGTAGGATAGGCTCGAATTCTCAGGCAGCTAGGCCTCAGTCAACTCGTCCCGAAGGAGCGAAATGCGAAAGCTCTCAATTGTCGTAATCACCATACTTTTCATTCAATTTGGAATGCAGTATCCAGAGGCATGTGGTGATAAGACAATGCGGGTCAAGACTGGTCTTCGATTCTACCAAACGCAGGCTGCCAAACACCCTTCAACGATTCTGATCCATTCGGCCGCGCTGCCTGCCGGCAACGCCGCTCAACTCAGAGAGTTCTTGAACAAGGTCGGTCACAGAGCAACGGCTATGGACGACGTGGGCAGTATTAAGAATAGTCTTAGAACCTCGCATTACGATCTCGTCTTAACGAACCTCTCTCAAGCATCTGAACTGCAGAAACAAGTCGAATCGTTCACTCCAAAGACAATCGTTGTACCAGTGTTGTTCAAGCTTCCCAAGTCTGAAGAGAAGGCGGCTGCGAAACAATACAAGGTGATCGTGAATAATCCACGCGTCGGCGAAGACTTTTTGATGGCCGTGTGGCGAGTGATGAACTCACAGTCAAAGAAAAGCTAAACAAACAGTCTCAGCAAAGGTCGATCACAATGAGTCCGGGATTGGTTCGTTCAACCATTATTGGTTGTGCCTTGCTCGTTTCAAGTGCGCCACTCAAGTCGACGCACGCACAAGCCTGGTTGCCATTACGGGGAGAGGGTCAAATCACACTCACTTATGAAAACATTTACGTCCGAGACCACTTTGATTACACAGGCAAAAGATTTGATGGGGGCCCGATTCGTACAAACACGGTCGTGACGACGTTTGAGTACGGGCTAACCAACAAACTAACCCTGGACAGCGAGATTACGCACGTGACTTCCAAGTATGAGGGATTTGTTGGACCTGTACCTCACGGTCCACCAGATACCGGTTTCTATCATCCTACCTTCCAGGATGTACGCATTGGTATTCGTTACAATGTATTCAATCGGCAGCTAATCGTTACTCCGTTTATTGCGACTGTGATACCGACACATCATTATGAAACTCGAGGGCATACGGCTGTAGGTCGAGACCTTCGTGAGCTGCAGCTTGGAGTAAACGTGGGTCGTGATCTTGAAAACATCCTTCCGCGAACGTATGTCGAGGGTCGTTACTCTTATGCAATTGTTCAAGATGTTCAGCAGTTCAATCTCAATCGCAGTAATGCGGATTGGGAATTTGGTTATTACGTTACGCCCCGCTTATCGCTACGCTTCACCGGGGCCTGGCAACAGACTTACGGCGGAGTCAGGTATCCGTTGGACAAGGACATCCCTGATTTTCACGAGCTGCACGATCGAGCGGCCCAATCGGGTTTTGTTCGTTTCGGTGGTGGGCTAAGCTTTTCTTTAACAAAGTTTCTTGACCTGCATGCGGACTTTGGCAACACGGCTAGAGGCGCAAACACACATGCCTCAAGAGGCATGTCATTCGGGATTAGTTGGAGATTCTCACACGGGGGATTTCGTGTAGGAAAATTCTGATTATTTCCGTCTCAATCGATCGATGTGGTTAATATTTGCTGTAACAGTATCCAATAGGTGTAAACGCACACCTTTCCATCGGGAGTAATTAGAATGCCACCGGGATTTAATTCAAGACCAACGAGTCCTACCTTGTTCGGTGGATCGATATTTTTCCATTCTCGACGATCACCCGTAGCAAGGTTCACGCGGTAGATCTTGGTAGCGAATTCTCCCGGTCCTATAACGTACAGTGCCCGACCGTCATCGCTCCACTGAATTGGCTCATCATCAGTTTCAAGTCCGGGAATTGCTTTGGGTTCTCCTCCATACAAAGGTTGAATGTAATAGGTCTTATCAGGTTGAAGAGTGATCACTCTTTTGCCATCTGGCGAGACGCGAAGTGCGACCGTCAACTCTTCCGTAAGCGGATGAACCTCACCCGTGTTCACGTCCTGAACATATGAACGAATAGCGGCATCCTCGCGCGCTTCTACTCCAGTAAAGAGAATTTGTCGTCCATCGGGGAAAAAGGAAGCGTAGTGATATTCCTTAATGCCGTGATTCTGTAACGTTTTGGACTCGCCTGGAGAAGTCGAAAGGAGGACGAGTTGCGGTTGCGGGCTAGTTTGCTGCAATGCCAGCGCCCAGTTACCGTCGGGCGATAAAGCAAGCGCTTTTCCTAGGCCGAGCTGAACGCGTTCGGAGCGATCAAGTTTTCGCAAGTAAACCGCGTTTTCGCCGAAATGATTGCTAGTTTCATATCCCCATTCGTAATAGAGAAGCGCTTTCCCATCGGCGGAAATATCAGCAGATGTACTCCATGCAAATTGGGAACCTACCGGCGCTTCAGTAGCTGACTTGCTGCCCTCCAAAATCATCATTGTCGAGTGATTACTACCTTGCGTAATCAACATCTTTCCGTCATCAGAGATGTCATCGACCCTCGCACCCATACCAGCCACTTCATACACTTTCATTCGCACTAGTCCCGAGAGAGACACAGCGTTGATGCTCAGTAGTCTGCCTACTTTGGAACCGCCAAACCAGATTTCATCGTTCTTAGGATTCCAGGCAAGTCCTTTGAGAGACTTCCAGTCAGTTGATATATCGGTCTTCTTCTGTGAGGCCAAATCAAAGACCGCTATCGACCCACTAAAGTCACCTAATGGGTGTTCGAAAAAAGCAATTTTGTCACCCTTTGGAGAGAATCGAGGATATGACATCCAACCACTGGACTTGTATAGAACGTGACCGGCGGGATACTCAAGCTGCTGCTCGCCCATTACCGACCTCATGATCGCGAAAGTATTTCCGTCAGGGGCGAAAGCGGCATCGTCAATCCCATCCATCATCACCTCTGGCTTACCACCTTCCGCTGGTAAGATGACTAAAGTTCCATTGTAGCCATCGCTCCAATTGAGTTCGAAGTTAAACAATACGGCAATTTTCCCAGAGCGCGAGACCGATTTAAGTGCCGCTGATTGAATGCCAGCACTCTGGGATTCGGAACCTTGGACATCAGTGAAAAAAAGCTCAAGAGGCTTTCCATCAAAACCAGCACTGTAGATTATGCGCTTTCCATCAGGAGCGAACCGCGTTGCCGAGATGAAACCATCGCGATTGGTAAGAGAGTGCGGTGTACTAATCGTCGCAATCGAGGCTGATTTGCGACGATTCAAAGAAACAACTGCGGCTATCGCTACTGTCGCAACAACTACTAGCACTCCCAACGAAACCCCAACTGTCCATTTGTTAGAAATATTTGTGAGGAGTTGCTTTGTCTTCCGCTGGGCGTGCGGATCAGTCGAGCTCAAACCGCGTGTTCTAGTCGTTTGGGGATTGCCTAAATCCTCAAACAAAAAGCGAGAACCATCCGAGTTCGTGCGCACAAGTGCGTCCAACTGAATCTCATTTTTGAGTCGTTGTAGATCTGACAGAAATTCCGCGATTGTTTGGTAGCGCAGGTCAGGATCTTTGGTAAGAGCCTTGTTAACGACTTGTTCAAACACCGATGGTAGTTCGGGTACACTCAAAGACATCGACTCAGGCTCGTCCTTTATAAGAGCAGCAATGATGTCACTTGTGGTCAGCCCATCAAACGGCACCTTTCCGGTCACCATTTCATAAACAACGGCTCCTAAACTGAAGATGTCTGTTCGGAGGTCCACCTCAAGCCCACGCGCTTGTTCTGGAGACATATATCGAGGAGTGCCCATCACTACTCCAGGGTTTGTTCCAGCGGTTGCTGGCGACAAATCCTTTTCCGCCAGTTTTGCTAAACCAAAGTCGAGAACTTTGATATACCCATCGGAGCGGATCATTATGTTTTCAGGCTTGATGTCACGATGCGCAATTCCGGCGGTGTGGGCCGCCTGAAGCGCACTTGCTACCTGAATCGCAATATTGAGTACCTCGTCTAGGCTCATTCGCCGAGTATTCATGTGCTGTCGCAGCGTTACGCCGTCAACGAATTCAGTAGCGATGTAGTGCAGCCCGGATCTTTGTTCTACTTCATGAACTGTAAGGATGTTTGGATGATTCAACGCTGACGCAGCACGTGCTTCTTGTTGGAACCGTCGGAGTCGATCTTTGTCGTTTGTGAATTGTGAGGGAAGAAGCTTGAGAGCGATCTTTCGACCGAGCCGCGCATCTTGGGCCAGGTAGACAACACCCATGGCTCCTGAGCCAAGTTCGGAGAGAACTTCATAAGGCCCAATTGTCTCCCCAACCCTATCAGCAAACATCTCGGCAGCAAGAGCAGACGCGGAGTCTTCAAAAAACTCATCGTCTTTTTCGTAGGAAGTGAGGAGGGCCTTAACATTGTCGTACACCGCGCTTTCGCCAACGCAGGTTTCTTTGAGGAAGTTGTCACGCTCTTCCGGTTTGCGCTGTAACGCCTCGTCAAAGATTTGTTCAATTTTCAGCCATTGGTCAGCTTTCATACGAGATGCCGATTGTCAAACTGTCTGTTGTACGGGACCAGGCACGAGAGATTCTGCCAGCGAGCTTCCGCTTGAGCAACAAATTGAAAGGGCCGGACCGATTTTGTTTCAACAATCGGATTGATTGGAGATTTCTCCGGGGAGTTGATCTGCATAAGCCACTCAATTCACCTGCTTCGTACCGTAAATAGGTTATGCATTCAAGCCGGCCTCAGGAGATCGCGAGAAACACATGACGAACCTCTAAGAAGCAAGAGTCTCCACGAGCGCATTCTGCGCCGGCTTGCGGTGTGTTGCGAGCTGCAACTCGATCGTTCGTTTTTGTCGCTCAACGAGGAACTCCAACAGGACACTCTGTTCCAGTAGGTGTGCCAGTAAAGTATGCGTGACCGTGGCTTTACATGACGCTAAGTGTCGGTCTAAGGGGTCGACAACTACTTACACCGCACGAAATTGCGCCACGTTGGTCGAGACACACTTCAGCCTCTCACGTCGGAGGTCGCGGGTTCGAATCCCGTCTGCTCCGCCAGTTTTTTCAATAACTTAGCGTCACTGTGACGAGGCGCTAATCGCCGCTGTGCCACTAATTATGTCACTGGCTTTTCTTCTAAGTCCTGAGCGATAAGCTCGACAGTCTGTTGTTTAAATAGGGGGCTGAGGTGCTGATAGCGCTTCAGCTCCCTACTTCTATGGCCTGTCATTTTTGAGATGATCGAATCCGGAATACCTTTTATGAACAGAACAGTCGTAGCGTAATGCCTTAGATCGTGAATTCTTAAGTTTGACACCTTCGCCAGCTTACAGATTCTTCTAAACCGTTTGCCGATGTCCCACACATAGGGCTTCGAGAAATTCTCCTTATAACGTACATTTGGTTTGGCTGGGAAAAGATATTCATCGCGGCCAAAGCTTGGCAGGTTTCTAATGACCTCGATCACAATCTGCGACAAGGGTAGCTTGATCGGAGGCTCAACTTCCCGATAGTCAATGCGGTACAGTCGCTTGGTTCCAATGGTAGCTATGTCCAAATCAGTAGCCATGGACCTAGCGCCCTGGACTTCCACATTGCCTATTAGATAGGGAAGTTATCCGAAGCCCATCCGGACGCATACTTCCACATCATCTCTAAAGACAAGGGCTTCGACCCCCTAATAAAGCATCTAAAGGATCAGAAGATATTTTGTTCCCGCTCGGCGTCTGTATTGGAGATTCCGTTGGTTAAATCGACGGATAAGCTGCCTCCTAACCGCATAGTCCCCATTTGGAACGTTTGTTTTTGTGAGGCCGGTGTGTGTTTAGCTTGTGGTTTTTCGGACACGCGGGCGTGGTTTTGTAATGATGTTGCGCTGTGATTGTGCCGGCAAGTTCATTCAAGTTCACGCGCGGGGGGCCACGCTACCATTTCACCGCCAGCGCACCCGTCGGCCAAATTGTCCAGAATTGCGGACAATCTACTTTCTTCGAATCGAGACGATTATGCGAGAATCTTTCGGCATACGAGCTTAGGGTTTAGTCATCGCATTGAGTCAGAAGCTCTCTTCAAATATCCTATTGTTGCTGTGCTTTTCACTTCCAGAGCGCCGATCCCCCCACTCGACATTTGCGTCGAGCGTCTTTGGCTGCTGAGTGATGCACCGGCGCATTCCAAGGAGCGGATTGCCCCGAGCGGTACGATTGATCTGGCGATCAATCTTCACGAGAACGAACTTCGGATTTACGATCCCGCGAAACCGGAGCGATGCAAACGCTTTTCAGGAGCAGTCGTTTCCGG
>Ga0137374_10007814_pt1 | contig 12703 bp, 9 predicted proteins | sample SagtaG_20_FD_104811 | JGI IMG/M metagenome (GOLD analysis project Ga0137374, IMG submission 104811) | Vadose zone soil microbial communities from Sagehorn Ranch, Mendocino, California, USA - Sage1_R_100_16 metaG | ecosystem: Environmental > Terrestrial > Soil > Vadose zone | place: USA...
AACCCCGGAGAGCGAAATCTGGCGCGCCCTGCACGGCGCGTCGGCGCTGCACCGCTTCGCCGGCAAATGGATCGTGGCGGTCGACGAGGACATCGACCCCGAGAACGCGGACGCCCTGTTCTGGGCGATGTCCTATCGCTGCCAGCCCCAGCATGATCTCAAGGTCGTGGGCCACAAGGACCCGGGCCACGGGCCGCGCGGACCGCGCGACGACGGCGAGACCGCCGCCGTGCTCATCAACGCGATGCTCAAAGGTACCTATGCGCCGGTCGCGCTGCCCAAGCGCGAGTTCATGGACAACGCCCGGGCGCTGTGGGAGCGGCTCGGCTTGCCGGCGCTGTCGCCGCAGACGCCGTGGCACGGCTATGATCTCGGCTACTGGCCGGCGGAACTGGAGGCCCAGGCGCAGCGCGCGACGCAGAGCGAGTATTTCCTCACCGGCGAAGATTTGGCCAAGCGGCGGCGGAACGACGTGGCGATGAATTCGCCGGTGCCGCAGGGCGGCGAAAACCGGCCGGCACGATTGCCGGGGGATTATGAATGACAAAAGGCCCGGTCCTGCGACCGGGCCTTTGCATTGCATGCCGGCTTGAAACGCCGCCGTCACGCCGCCTTGTCGGTGACCACGGCCTCCTCGCCCTCGGGCTTGGGACCGCGGCGCGGGCCCTTGGCGAGCGCTGCCTCGATCTCCTTGATCGCCTCGGTCTCGGTGATGCGCTGCACCGCCGAGATTTCGCGCGAGAGCCGGTCGAGGGCGGCCTCGTAGAGCTGGCGCTCCGAATAGGACTGCTCGGGCTGCTGGTCCGAGCGGTAGAGGTCGCGCACCACCTCGGCGATGGCGACGATATCGCCCGAATTGATCTTGGCCTCGTATTCCTGGGCGCGGCGCGACCACATGGTGCGCTTGACGCGGGCGCGGCCCTTCAGGGTCTCGAGCGCGCGGCGCACCAGTGCCGGCTCGGCCAGCTTGCGCATGCCGACCGAGGCGATCTTGGCGATCGGCACCCGCAGCGTCATCTTGTCCTTGACGAAGTTGATGACGAACAGCTCGAGCTTGTACCCGGCGACCTCCTGCTCCTCGATGGTGGTGATCTGGCCGACGCCGTGGGCCGGATAGACGATATATTCGTTCGTCTTGAAGCCCTGGCGCTGGGTCGCCGCCTTCTTCAAGGCGTCGTTGTCGACGACCTTCTTGGCGACGATCTTCGGGACGATCCGCTCAACCGTCTTCTTGGGCGCAATCCGCTCCACCGCCTTCTTCGCGGCGGTGCGAACGGCCGTCTTCTTGTTGCCGATCATTCTGCGCGTTACCTTTTTACCGTTCGGCATGGAGCGGCCGAGCGACTTGGTTTTGGGAGCCGCGCGACGGGCAGCGCCCCGGGATGGGTGCGAGATCCTACGGCTTGAGCCGGCGGTGCTCTTCTTGGTGCTTTTCTTCAAGCTCTGACGCGATTTTCCTGCCACAGCTCACGCGTGGTACACACGCCCTCCGTTCGACGTTTCCCCGGGGGATCACCCGAAAAAAATGTTGCTCCCCAAGGGGAGCCGGTTCGGGTGATATAATTACTGACCACGAAATGTGTATACCACATTCCTGACCGAAATCAAAGCTTTGCGGCGATGCGAAAGGTCGAATTTTGCATCGTCCGGCAAGCAAAATTGCGAAAATCGGTTAACAACGGCGTCAACGCGCCGCAGGCGCCCTCGGTTCCCCCTGGCGGGCTTCGGAAAAGTGGCTCGAATTTGCCCCGGAGGGCCCGACCCGTTCAGCCGGCATCATCATACCAGCGAAGATGATCGAGCTGCCGCCGGTCGCGCTTCGTCGGCCGGCCGCTTCCGCTCCCCCACGGCGTTCGGCAAAGCCCAAGACCTTCATGACCCGGACGGTCCGGTCGAGGGCGACGGTGACCACGTCGCCGGGCTTGACGGCCCGGCTCGCCGCATCGATGCGCTGGCCGTTGACCCGGACATGACCGCAAGCCGCAAGCGCCGCGGCGGCGCTGCGCGCGCGCACCACCCGCGCGTGCCACAGCCATTTGTCGATACGCTGGCGGTCGTCGGCCACGGGTTCCATCCGTTCGAACAGGAATCAGCGATCAGTAGCCTGTCCTCAGACGAGGAAATGCTCGGCTGTCCCGATTACCGATCACCCGACTTCCGATCCCTGGCATCAATGCCGCTCCTTGGCGTTCGCCTCGAGCTGCTCCTTCAAGGCGGCGAGCTTGGCGAAGGGCGAGTTCGGATCGGGCTCCCGGTCGCGTCGTTCCTTGCGCGACCCCTTGATGAAGGCGGCACGCAGCTCCGGATCCCGTTCGGGCCGATCGCGGTCGCCACGGTCGCCGCGGTCGCGGCGGCGCCCGGCACCGCCCGAACGCTCGCGCCCGCGATCGGGCTCCGGACGGTCGCGCCGCGGCCGCCGGCCCTGACGCTGCGGCGCAGGGGTTTCGGCTGCCGGTTGCGCCGGAGCTGCCGGCGCTTCGGCGCCGGCAGACACCGGCGTCTCGGCGGATACCGGCGCCTCGGCGGGCGCCGGCGTCTCGGGGGATGCCGGCTTGGACCGGGCAGCGTGACGCTCCGCCTTGCGCGGACCGCGGCGCGGCCGGCGCTCGCCGCGCCGCTCCTCCGGACGGCCGGGCCGCCACACCTCGATCAAGGCGTCCTCGGGCGCGGGCGGCCCCGCAGCCGGCGGCCCGGGGGCTTCGCCTGGCGCCGAATCCGCCGTCGCGGCCGCGGGCGCTGATTCGCCTTCGCTCGCCGCGGCTTCCGCCGTTGGCGGTTCCTGCCCATGCTCCACCGCAGCGGCGTCCGGGCCGGGGGAGACAAGAGTTTGCGCCGGCTCGACCGCATCAATCGCCTGCACGGGTCGCGGCTCCGGCGCAGGGTCCGGAGCCTCGGCCGGCATCGTCACCGCCGCGGGCGCCTCGGCGGCGGGCTCGGACGCCAGCGCCGCTTCCGCTGCCGGCTGCGGCATCTCGGCCGATGGGTCGGCCTCAGCCTTCGCCGGCGCCGGTTCCGGCTCCGCCGGCTTTAGCCGCTTCTCCATGCGGTAGCCGAGCGAGCGCAGGACCGAGGCGAAGTCGTCGCCCGACGACCCCGTGAGCGACGTCATGGCCGGAGTGACGGTGAACCCCAGGCCGTCCACCGCGCCCGCAGGCTTCTCCCCCGTAGCCCCCGACCGCCAGCCGAGCGCCGGCCGGATCAGATCGGCCAGCCGCTCGAGAATGTCGACGCGGACCACGCGCTCGCCGCACACGCGGTAGCCGACCGTACGGTAGAGCGCCTTGTGCACCTCCTTGTCGACCGGGAACGAGGTGCGGCCGCTGGACGCGAGCGTTCTGACCTCGTCGAGCCCTTTGAGCTCGCCGTCGCCGCGCTTGAGCGCCCACAATTGCGCCGCCAGCGCGCGCGGCGCCGGCTTCAACAGCGCCGGCAGGTAGAGGTGATAGGCGCCGAAGCGCACGCCGCACTTGCGCAAGGATGCCCGCGCCGCCTGGTCGAGCCCCTTGACCTCCTCGGCGACGCGATGGCGCTCGAGCACGCCGAGCGCCTCGATCAGCTGGAACGCGACCCCGCGCGCCAGGCCGGTCACGTCCTCGGCGCGCGCGAGCGCGAGGAGCGGCCCGAGCAGCTTTTCGATATGCGCCTTGATCCACAGGTCGAGCCGTGCCTGCACCGCATCGCGCGGGGCGCCGGTCAAATGCTCGTCGGCAACGATGCGCACGCGGGGCCCAAGCACCTCGTCGCCGCCGACGAGCTTGCCGACCGCCTCCCCCACCCAGCGAATGGTCGCGTCGGAGGCGAGCACGAACTGATCGTCCGCCGCGTTGGCGAGCCGCACGGCGCGCGTGTCGATCTCGCCGGCGAGCGCCTTCTGGGCGGCGGCGCGCAGCGCCTTCGCTTCCGGGGCGCCCGCCGCCGGATCGGCCATGAACTGGAAACCGCCGAGACGGCCGATGACGTGGCCCTCCACCGTCACCTCGCCGGTCTTCGCGATCTCGGTTTCCAGCATCGTGTTCTCTCGCAGGCGCCGCATCAGCACGCTGGTGCGGCGGTCGACGAAACGCTCGGTGAGACGCTCGTGCAGAGCGTCGGACAGCTTGTCCTCGATGCTGCGGGTGACGCCTTGCCAGTGTTCGGGATCGGCGAGCCAGTCCGGACGGTTTGCCGCAAAGGTCCAAGTCCTGATGTGGGCGATTCGCGTCGAGAGAGTGTCGATGTCGCCGTCGGTACGATCCGCCTGCGCCACCTGGCGGGAGAACCAGTCGGTCGGAATTCTACTCTCCCGCATCAGGAAACTATAGAGGGTGGTGGCGAGTTCCGCGTGGGTCGCCGGTGCGATCCTGCGGTAGTCGGGAATCTGGCAGACTTCCCACAACCGCTCCACGTCTTTCGGCGTCTTCGCCAATTTGCGCACCTCGTCGTCGCGCGCCGCGTGCTCGAGCACGAGGATGTCTTCGGCCACCGGCGCGCGCGTGAGACCTTGCTCGCGCGGGCTCGCCGCGAGCGAAGCGGCTAGTGCGCCGAGCGAGGCGAAGTCGAGCGCGGTGTTGCGCCACTGCAGGATCTTGACCGACTCGAAGCCATGGCCCTCGAGCGCCTGCACCAGCTCGGTTTCGAACGGCGGACAGCGGCCGGTGGTGCCGAACGTTCCGTCGCGCATGGCTCTCCCGGCGCGTCCCGCGATCTGGGCAAACTCCGCCGGCTTGAGCCGCCGGAACTGATAGCCGTCGAACTTGCGGTCGGAGGCGAAGGCAACGTGCTCGACGTCGAGATTGAGCCCCATGCCGATCGCGTCGGTGGCGACCAGGTAGTCCACGTCGCCCGACTGGTAGAGCGCAACCTGGGCGTTGCGCGTGCGCGGGGAGAGCGCGCCGAGCACGACGGCGGCGCCGCCGCGCTGGCGGCGGATCAGCTCGGCGACCGCGTAGACCTCCTCGGCGGAGAACGCGACGATGGCGGAGCGCCGCTGCAGGCGGGTGAGCTTCTTCTCCCCGGCGAAGCTCAGGCGCGACAGGCGCGGCCGGCTCAGGATATGGGCGCCGGGCAGGAGCCGTTCGACCATCGGCCGCACGGTCGCCGCGCCCAGCACCAAGGTCTCCTCGCGGCCGCGCAGGTTGAGCATGCGATCGGTGAACACGTGACCGCGCTCGAGATCGGCGCCCAGCTGGACCTCGTCGACGGCCAGGAACGCCACGTCGAGGTCGCGCGGCATCGCCTCGACGGTGCACACCCAGAACCGCGGATTGGCCGGCTTGATCTTCTCTTCGCCGGTGATGAGGGCGGCGGCCTCGGCGCCGACCTTGTCGATGACCTTGTTGTAGACCTCGCGCGCGAGCAGGCGGAGCGGCAGCCCGATCATCCCCGACGAGTGGGCGAGCATCCGCTCGATCGCCAGATGCGTCTTGCCGGTATTGGTCGGCCCGAGCACGGCGGTGACGCCGACCCCGCGGGCGCGGGCATCGCGGTTCTGAGGGGCGGAGAAGGAGACGGGCATCGGCGCTTGGATTCTGTACCACAATGCGACGCCGGCGCGGCGCGGTTTTAACAAGTGGAACGAGTCTTGAACGAATCCAGGCCGAATCGCTGACTCGACCTTTTTCGGATTCCGTTCACGGCGATATGTGGCAATGGCGGGGCGCCACGCCACTACGGGAAGTAATATTAAGGCATTCTTACCTAGGCTTCACGCGCCCAAACGTTAACGCGCCGGGCGATCATAGAATCCTGCCGGAGTCAACATGATACCGTTGTGGATTCCTTCGGATCGGGACGCCGCTCAAAAGGTCTTGGCATTGCTCGCGGCCGGCATGGGCTGCCCGGCCTGCGGGGCGGTCACGAACTGGGTGGCCTCCAGCACCGCCGGCCCGAGCAAGGTCGGGACCGTCAGGCGGTACGGCACCAGCACCCGGGTGCCGGCGAGCGGCGCCAGCGCCATCTCGATCTCGCGCTGCTCCGTCAGGTATTTGATGGCGAAGCGGGCTGGCCGGTGACCGGAGATCGGGCGATACCGCACCGCGCACACCACCACCGGCCCGGCGTAGCCCCGCTCGGACGTGACGCGCTCCATGCGCTTGAACGAGAGGACAAGGTCGAACCGGCCGCGCCCGTCGAAGATCGCCAGCGTGCGGTTGCAGGCTTCCGGCCTCACCGGATCGCCGTTGCCGGCGACCGCCATGAGGGTCGCCGACATGGGATCGGCGATGCCGCGGCGATGCGCCTCGGTGACAGGCACGCGGTCCGGCGTCGGCGGCCAGGTCGGCTCGGCGGAATAATCCTTCACGGTGCCGCCGCTGACCGCCATGCGCACGTCATCGATTTTCTTGTCGGAGGCGACGGTCGCCGCATAGTTGGAAGAGACCGGCTTGCCGCCGTTCACGGTGCCGCGCGCGGCCGCCGAGCCTTGGCCGTTCGCGAACACCTGCGCGAGGCCGGTGGTCTTGCCGCTGGCGGCCGCGGTGTACTGATCGTCCGCGACGTCGATGATCCAGACGCCCCGGCCGACCGGGATGCCGGCGAGCCAGACGGTGTAGCGCGCCTCGAGCTTGCCGTGGCCGCCCGCGTAGCCGGGCGCGCCGGCGGCAAGCAGCCCCGCCGCCGCGGTCGCAACCAAGACGGCACATCGCGCTGCTCGCCGAAGTGACACCAAAAGCCCTTTCTCGAATGGGGTCCCTGGGATCGTGCCGTGCCGGCGCATGCGGCGTCACGCTAAAGGCCGCCGTGACGCGGCGCCTCTTGTGTCGAGGGTGAATGCGTCCTTTGTGTGATGTGCTCGGAGCCCTTAAAGGACGCTCTTCGGGCTACGCCCTTCCCATTACCAGATCGTCCCGGTGCACCATCTCGACGCGGCCGGAGAAGCCGAGGATGAGAAGGATGTCGGACGACGGCTTGCCCATGATCTTGGCTGCGTCCTCGGCGTCGTAGGCGGTCAGCCCGCGGCCGACCTCGCCATCGGGACCGCGGATCACGACCGCGTCGCCGCGGGAAAACGCGCCCTCGATCTTCTTCACGCCGGCCGGCAAAAGGCTCTTGCCGCGCTTGAGCGCCGCGACCGCGCCGGCATCGATGTGCAGCGTGCCCTTGGGCTCGAGCGAGCCGGCGATCCATTTTTTGCGCGCGGTCACCGGGTTTGCCGGGGTGAGGAACCAGGTGCAGCGCCCGTCCGCGATCGCCGCGAGCGGATTGTCGACCCGCCCGGACGCGATCACCATGTGGGTGCCCGCATGGGTCGCGATCTTGCCCGCCTCGATCTTGGTGCGCATGCCGCCGCGCGAAAGACCGGAGCCGGCGAGGCCGGCCATCGCCTCGATCTCGGCGGTGATGCGCGGCACCAGCGGCACCAGCCTGGCATCGCGGCCATCGCCGGGCGGGGCGTCGTACAGACCGTCGACGTCGGACAACAGCACCAGAAGATCGGCGCTCGCCATGGTGGCGACACGCGCGGCAAGCCGGTCGTTGTCGCCGTAGCGGATTTCGTTGGTCGCGACCGTGTCGTTCTCGTTGATCACCGGGACGCTGCGCCACTCCAGGAGCTTGGCGACGGTCGACCGGGCGTTGAGATAGCGGCGGCGCTCCTCGGTGTCGCCCAGCGTCAGCAGGACCTGGCCGGCGGTGATGCCGTGGCGTCCGAGCGCCTCGGCCCAGGTGCGCGCGAGCGCGATCTGGCCGACTGCGGCGGCGGCCTGGCTGTCCTCGAGCTTGAGCGGGCCGGAGGCAAGCTTGAGCCGGCTGCGGCCGAGCGCAATCGCGCCCGAGGACACCACCAGCACGTCGCGCTTTTCGCCGTGCAGCCGCGCGATGTCGTCGGCGAGCGAGGCGAGCCACGCCTCCTTGAGCCCGCCCGCCTCGGAATCGACGATGAGCGAGGAGCCGACCTTGACCACGATGCGGCGGAAGTCGGCGAGGCGGGGCGTCTTCATGGCAAGGCGGCGCGGATGTCGGTCAAACGGAAATCATCCCGTTCCGCTTCCTTGAGCGCAATTGCGAGCAGCGCCGAGCTATCGACGGCGATCACTTCGGCAGTGGCTAGCATACCATGTCGCGGGTTTATCGACAATTTCTGGCTAAGGATGCCAAGCCTCTGCCACTGCTGAACTTTCGGCGTCGCGCGAGCGTGCGCCTTTGATCCCGGAAAACACGTCGCGCAGCGCCTCGGCGATCCCCTCGCCCGAATGAGCGGAAACGACGAGCGGCGTTTTCTTGGCAGCGCGCTTGAGGCGGGCCGACTGCGTCTTGATCTCACCCGGCGCCAGCGCATCGGCCTTGGTGAGCGCGACGATCTCCGGCTTCTCGGCAAGACTCTGGCCATAAGCTTCGAGCTCGCGGCGGACGGCCTTGTAGGCCTCGCCCGCATGCGCGCCGGTGCCGTCGACGAGATGGAGCACCACCCGGCAGCGCTCGACATGGCCGAGGAACCGGTCGCCCAAACCCGCCCCCTCGTGCGCCCCCTCGATCAGGCCCGGAATGTCCGCGAGCACGAACTCGGCGTTGTCGATCCGCACCACGCCGAGCTGCGGATGCAGCGTGGTGAACGGATAGTCGGCGATCTTCGGCTTGGCCGCGCTCACGGTCGCGAGGAACGTCGATTTCCCGGCATTGGGCAGCCCGATCAGGCCCGCATCGGCGATCAGCTTCAGCCGCAGGCGGACCGTGCGCTCCTCGCCGGGCAGGCCGGGATTGGCACGGCGCGGCGCGCGGTTGGTCGAGCTCTTGAAGTGGGCGTTGCCGAAGCCGCCCGTGCCGCCCTGGGCGAGCACCGCGCGTTGCCCCACGGCGGTGAGATCGGCCAGCAGCGTCTCGCCGTCTTCCTCGAAGATCTGCGTGCCCACCGGCACCTTGAGCACCACGTTGGCGCCGTTCGCGCCATGGCGGTCCTTGCCCATGCCGCCGCCGCCGCGCTTGGCTTTGAAGTGCTGCTGGTAGCGGTAGTCGATGAGCGTGTTGAGGCCTTCGACCGCTTCGGCCACCACGTCGCCGCCCTTGCCGCCGTCGCCGCCGTTCGGGCCGCCGAACTCGATGAACTTCTCGCGCCGGAACGACACGCAGCCGTTCCCGCCGTCGCCCGAGCGGATATAGATCTTGGCCTCGTCGAGGAACTTCATGTGGGGTAGGTAGCGAGCCCACAGGCGCACAGCAATCGGCGGCTCGATCTTTATGATCGCGCCGCCGTCAATCCACTCGAACGTGTTTGTGGCCGTTTTCCTTAGAAGAACCGGCGTCCCATCGAGAAACCGCCGGTTCGGAACATCGGGCGGGGGCCCATCGCCATCGGGCGACCCATCGACATGCCGCGATTCATGGTCACGGTGCGCGGCGTATAGCCGGTCGACCCCATGACTTTGAGGGTCTTGGTCGACGTCGTCCGCCCGCCGGTGGGGTTCCACTTCGAGGGCTTGTCGTTCCCGGTCGTGCGGCCCGGCTTATCGTTGCCGGAGGGCTTGTCGGTGCCGGTGGAGCGCCCCGGCGGATCGTCGTGCTTCTTGCGCGGGGGCCAATTGTCGCGGACGCGAATCCGCACCGGCGGGTCATAGACTGGGACGGGGGTCACCACCGGGGTGACGACCGCGACGCTCGTGGCAGGTCCGCCGGTGACGGGCCCGCTGGTGACGGGACCGCCGGCAGAATTCCCGCTCGGCGCCAGATCGGTGCGCTTCTGGCGCAGCGCCGGGCTCGTATTGGGCTGGCTGCAGGGGCAGCTCGGGCCGGCCGACGCGAAGGCCGCGGCGGCGTTGGCGACCGACCGGCTGCGCGAGCGTTCGAACAGACGGTTGGCGGTTAGCGCGAAGTCGCTGCCGGCGTAGCCGGCGAGGAAGGTCTGGTAGGACACGACCGTGTTGACGGTCACGGCGGTGTACCAGGCGATCACCTCGCGCCGCCGCTCGACGATGGTGCGGACGACGGGCGCCAGCGACTGGGACGGGTAGAGCGCGAGATAGGCCTGGTACGCCTCGACCTTGTCCTCGCGGACGACGATCTCGTAGGCCTCGCGCGCGGTGCGGGATTTCAGCTCCTTCTGCCAGGCTTCCACCGACCTCGCCTCGGACCGGGAGCTTGCACTCGGCTGTTGGCCGGCGCTGGCAACCGTGGTCCGCCCCGAAGTCGCGGTCGGAAAGAACGAGAATTCGCTGGTCAGCGAGGAGCTTTCCCACGGGAATTGCTGGCGGTTGGTCGTATCGCTCACGACCACCCGGATGCGCTTGAGCGCCTGCTCGATCGGCAATCCCGGCTCCTGGCCGATCTTCATGAGCGCGGCCGTGTAGGGACTGTTGGTGCCGTCGCCGTCCTGCGCTTCGGTGCCGGGCGCGGTCGAATAGGAGACGAGCGAGCCGTTCGGGGCATCGACGATCGCGAGCCCGCGGCCGGTCGTCTTGTTGATCTCGGAGAACGGATTGTTGCGGCAGGCATCGAGGATCACGATGCGGGCCTTGCTGGGCACCGACGACAGCGCGTTCATCACGTCGGCAAGCCGCGTGGCCTGGAGCGGCACGTCGGCTTCGCGCTGGATGCGCGCGTCCACCGGCACCAGGAAGTTCTCGCCGTCGACCTGCAGGCCATGACCGGCGTAGAACACCAGCGCGACCGTGTCCGGCCCCTTCTCGGCGACCATGCCGGCGAAGTCACTCAGCGTCTTGCGCATGTCGCTTTGGGTCAGATTCGGCGCCTGCAGCACCTGGAAGCCGGCCGAGCTCAGGAACTTCGCCATGGCCTTGGCGTCGTTGGCCGGATTGGGCAGCGCCGTGACCGACTGATAGGCCGAATTGCCGATCACCAGCGCCAGCCGGTTCTCGGCGAGCGCGCTGCTCACGCTCATCCAGCAGGTCGATGCCAGCGCGGCGATCTTGATCAGAAGACGAAACGACATGGCCGAGCCTCCCAATAGGCGCGCAGCGTTCAACGTGCTGCGACAGCAGGCCCTGTGGCCCTGTCGATTGGTTGCTTGGCCGGTGGGGTCGGTTCAAAGCGCGGGCCCGCGCCGAGGGTCTTTTTTCGGCTGAATGGGACACGCCCAGCGGCTCGCCGGCGCCCTGCAAACCATTGTTTGTCGTGGCGCTTTCGCGCCGCACGCACAACCCGGGGAGGTGGGCGCGGTGATGCCTTAGACGGATTCGCGTCGCTCGTGGCGAATGTGACCGGCGTCACGTCACCCCTTGTGCTGCATCACGTGCTGCATCACGTGCTGCATCACGGCGCGTTCGAGCGGCTGACGGATTTGGCGCTGGTAGGGAATGCCGGGAAAAATCGCTTGAAGCGACGCCGGGAAGGGCCAAGGCGGGCCATGCCTCACTGATGCGGCCCAAGAGGCCGTTCCCGGCGCGTCGTTCGCAAGGTGCCGCTACGCCACGACCCGAACGTTGCCGTGGCGATCATCACGGCTCGACTGGCCCGGTGGGAACATATCCACCTCCTTTCGGGCGCGGAGCGCGACCTGCCGCGATCCGCGCGGGAGCCAAAGCGTGCTCCTCTTGATTCATACTGTCAACGCCGAGCGGACGTGCTTTGATCCAAGTCAAGGAGTGGATTGCCGGACCTCGCGGCACGCGTCTCGAACCGGTCGCTGGATCACACCACCCGTTTCCCGCTGCCCCAGCTCTTGAGGGAGGCCCAGATTCCGCGGTCGAGCCGGAAGCGGTCGATCGGCGCCGAGCTTTTCAGCGCGCGGATGCGGTAGAGGCCGACGCCGGTCCACTGGAAGGCGCACTTCTCCAGCACCCGGCGCGAGGCCGGGTTGGTGACGCGCGCGCCTGCTTGCACCGCGTCGGTGCCGAGCGCCGTGAAGGCGTGATCGATCACGGCGCGCGCCGCCTCGGTGGCGTAGCCGTTGCCCCAGTAGGGCGCGCCCAGCCAATAGCCGAGGTCGGGCGCCGGGCCGTCGAGCTTGGCCAGGCCGCAGGCGCCGATCGGCTCCCCATCGAGGGTGATCAGGAGGGCAAATTCGCCCCCGGCCTTGTTGACCTGCTCGATGAAATCCTCGGCGTCGGCGAGCTTATAGGGATGCGGAATGCGCGTCGTGTTCTCGGCGATGCGGCGGTCGTTCGCGAGCTGGGCAATGGCTTTGGCGTCCCCGAGGCGCGGCGCGCGCAAGACCAGCCGCTCGGTCTCGAGGACGGGGGTACTTCCCTCCCGCAGGGTCTCCGAAGAAACTTCTTCCAGCAGCGTCATGGCACGGGCTCCTCTTGAAAAGCCATGAGGGGGAGCCGGCATCCGGTCTCCCCCTCATGTGGAACCCGTTCGGGTCCGCCGGTTCGACTGGATGTCGGCGGACCTCGGTTATGGTCTCGCCGTCTTATTCGGCCGCCGCCTCCGTCATCGGATTTACGGATACGTAGGTGCGGCCTTTTGCTTTGGTTTTGAACTCGACCTTTCCATTGATGAGCGCGAACAGAGTGTGATCCTTGCCCGTTCCGACGTTGCGGCCGGGATGCCACTTGGTGCCGCGCTGGCGCACGAGGATGTTGCCGGCGAGACAGCTCTCGCCGCCGTAAAGCTTCACGCCGAGTCGCCGGCCCGCCGAGTCGCGGCCGTTGCGCGATGATCCGCCTGCTTTCTTGTGAGCCATGGCTTGGTCCTTCGCCCTATTCTCTACACGATTCCGGAGACGGAATCATCTCACTTCTTCTTTCCTTTGGTTGCACCCCTGGCCCTGGCGGGCTTGGCCGGCCTCCTGGACGCCTTGGGCCTCGCCGCGCCCTTCCTGGCGGGCTTGGCC
>Ga0137374_10007816_pt1 | contig 12701 bp, 10 predicted proteins | sample SagtaG_20_FD_104811 | JGI IMG/M metagenome (GOLD analysis project Ga0137374, IMG submission 104811) | Vadose zone soil microbial communities from Sagehorn Ranch, Mendocino, California, USA - Sage1_R_100_16 metaG | ecosystem: Environmental > Terrestrial > Soil > Vadose zone | place: USA...
CGAATGCCGCTTACTTCAATTAGGAGATGCCCGTATCTTTCTGTTATTGCAGCGCCTGCCTGCTCTGCCAGTTTTTGAACCTGCTCTATTGATATAACTTCAGGATCATAATGAAAGCAAAGTTGTGCTTTTGTTGTTTCTGTTTCGGGTACAATGTGAGCCTTTTCAATTCCTTTTTTACGTTCCATTGAGGAAATAATACGGTGCACACAAGCATCTTTTTCATCAGGAACATCAGGTAAGACTATATCAAGGTCGATCTTTATTTTATCCATTGTACTGGAGTTTTATGAGTAATAGCTTATTCTTCTTCCTCACTTCTCTGCGATTTGGAAAGAATATAGAATGCTCCTTTAGTCACAATTTTTGCATCCTTTGGTATTTCATCTACTAAAGCGATTTGAACATAACCTAATTCAGAAACACCTGTTACTACTTCAACTTTTTTGAAATGATAAGTTTGTTCGGTACTTTTCTTTTCATTCTCATCTTTTACAGTTTCCTGTTCCGTTTCACTTACCATAAAAATGTAATCCTTCCCTTCTGAACGAACAACTGCATCTACGGGTACGGCGGGAGTTAACTGATTTCCGATATCAATTAAAGCAGTAACGTACATGCCCTGGATCAAATTGTATTTTTCAGCGCCCTCAATTACTGCATGAACAATAATACCCTTGCTTTCATTTTCGAAAGATTTGTTGATTCCAAATATTCTGCCTTCAATCTGCTGGTTATTTTGATTGGTAAGCATGAAGTTTACTTTTTGTCCAACCTTTACTTTGAACAAATCCTTTTCGTAAACGATGAGATCGCAATGGATCTTTGAATTATCAATTATTTCCATTAATGGTTTTGCTATTTCAACATAAGTACCGGTATTTACTGTAATATGTCCTATAGTTCCACTGATAGGCGCTGTAACTGCTACCTGTGATGCGATGTTTCCATTTTCAACTGAAGAGGGATTGATACCCAACTGTTGCAATAGTTTTTCAAGTGTGGCAATCTTTGATTTTTCTGTATTATAATTTGCCTGCACCTGCTGAAGATTTTTACCTGTTCCGGCATTTGCCTCGTTCAGTTCTTTTTGTCGCTGAAGTTCCTGTTGCGTATAAACGGAACTGCTTTTAGTAGTGAGATAATCCTGCTGCATTTTTATAAAGTCAGGATTTTCAAGTATTGCCAGGGTTTGACCTTTATGCACCGTTTGTCCCTCCAGTACATCGATCTTCGTAATGATGCCTCCTATTAAAACATTTACATCAGCCCTGTTTTGCGGCGGTACTTCCAACTGACCGCTTGCTTTTATTACTGCATTAAGATTTTTTTCTTCTATGTTACCTAATTGAATACCTACGGCTTTTATTTGTTCTTCGGTTAATTCAATAATATCACGGTGTTCATTTTTTACTTCCGCAGTATCCGCTTTTTTATTGCTGCTTTCAGCAGAAGGATTTTTAGCACCGCATGAATAAAATGTAACCACTGCAAAAACTAATGCAGCTACAAAAAGGAAATTGATATAAGATCTTACTTTCATCATAATAATTTTTATTGTTGATTGCCTTGTAAATATTGAAGATTGATAACAGCCGTGTTGAGTGCATTAATGGCTGATAAATAATTAAGCTTGCCTTGCACGGCAAGTGAAATATTCTGGATAAACTCTACATACCCTATCTCTCCTTTACTAAATGAAAATTCAGCTACTCTTATCTGTTCATTTGCGAGTTGCAAACCTGATGTTGTATAATAATCGGTTGTTTGTTTGTATTTGAGATATTCCTGGTATGCCTGCTGCCACTGCGTTTGCAGCTTTTGCTGTGTGGCAGACAATTGCGTTTGAGCAACACGTGCCCCTATTTTTTCAGCATTTATTCTTGCCCTGTAAGAACCGCTGAACAATGGAACGCCAATACCGATTTGAAAACCGGCTATTCTTGTTCCATTGAAATACTCTCTCTTATTATCTGCCGGGTCAAATCCTTTTATCAGGAACTGATGACTATAACCTAATGTTAACTCCGGTAACAGTTTTGCCTTTTCCAGTTTTATCCTTGAGTTTGAAAGATTGATGCTTTGTTTATAGTAACCAAGTAAAGGGTTACCCTGAACAACAGTTGTATCATTCACATCAACAAAAGAAATTATACTTAATGAATCTTCTTTTATCACAACATCATTCCTATTCAATAACTGTTGCAGGGAAAGCTGATAAACTTTTAAATCACTTGCCGCTTCTCTTTTTAGCAATTGCACTTCCTGGTATTTGTTTTGCGCTGTAAGCTTTTCAAGATTGGATGTTTCTCCGGTGCGCTGCCGCACTTCTGCTTTTTTTGCAAAATCATTGTACAAACTATCGAGATGATCGAGCACTTTTATTTTTTCCAGTCCGTAGAGATAATTGTAATATACTTCTTTTACACTTCTTATAATTTCTGCTTCTGTAATGGATTTACTTTTTTCAGTAAGCATTGTTTGCTGCTTCAATACTGTTTTCTGTTTTTTATATAAACCGGGCAAAGCAAAACTTTGTATAACACCAATGGCGTTGTCAATATTGCCACCACTTGTAGGGTCTTGTGTAAGCGTGAGATTTGTTTTAGCAGGATCAAAAGCTGATTTCTGCAACGCCCTGCTCTGTTCAATTTCGAGTGATGCTGTTTTTACATAAAGGTTATTTTTTAAAGCAATACTGATACAGTCACTCAAACTTAATGGCTGTGTTTGTGCAAACGATTTTACTGCTACAAAAAAAAGTAAGATGCTGCACAATGCTGAATAGCGAACAAAGCGTTCAAGAGTGCGACGCAACGGAAGTATCATAGTAGCAGTAAGACCGGCTCCAAGAAATTTATATCGTTTCATGTGCAACTTGTTTATGAGTAACTTTTTTTTCTTTTCCTGAAAACAAAACATATAAACATGGCAGTACAAAAAGTGTAAGCATTGTTGCGGTTAGCAAGCCGCCAATAACAACTGTTGCCAAAGGCTTTTGCACTTCTGCGCCTGCACTGGTTGATATAGCCATCGGCAAAAAGCCAAGTGATGCAACAGACGCAGTCATGATAACAGGACGTAATCTCACTCTTGTTCCTTCAATAACTCTTTCATAAATATTGGTGATGCCTTGTTGTTTTAGCTGATTAAAGTAACCTATCAGAACAATTCCATTTAATACAGCCACACCAAACAATGCGATAAATCCTACACCTGCAGAAATACTGAAAGGCACACCTCGTATAAGCAGAGCGAACACGCCACCAATGGCAGATAAAGGAACGGCTGTAAATATGAGCAGCATATACTTAACGGAGCGAAATGTGATAAACAACAAAAAGAGTATAAGCATTAATGCAATCGGTACTGCGACAGATAATCTTTGTATGGCTTCTTTGAGATTTTGAAATTGTCCACCATACGTAGTGTAGTAACCGGCAGGAAGTTTTATGTTTTGATTTAAGAGTTGCTGTATTTCGTTGACTGTACTTTCTATATCACGACCGCGTACATTAAAACCTACATAAATTCTACGCTTGCCATCTTCTCTTGAAATTTGAGCGGGTGCATCTTTAAACTGAATGTCTGCCACCTGGTTCAACGGAACTTTATTTCCGGAAGGCAACGGAATGAACAAATTTTCGATGTTGATAATGTTCTCTCTTAAATCGTGTTGTAAACGAACTACCATATCAAAACGTTTCTCTCCTTCAAATACCACTCCTGCAACATTCCCGGCGAACGCAGTTTTTAAGATCATGTTTACATCACTAATAGATAAACCATACTGCGCCATTTTATCACGATTATATTCTACTGTTATCTGCGGCAAGCCTGTGACTTTTTCAACATAAGGTGTTTCTACTCCTTTTACATTTGAAATGAGTTTAGCAATTTTATTTGCCTGTTGAGTTAATATATCCAAATCATCACCAAAGATTTTAATTGCTACGTCCTGCCTTATTCCGGTCATCAGTTCATTAAAGCGCATTTGCATGGGTTGGGTTATCTCTACATTGATGCCGGGGATTACTGATAATGCCTGCTCCATTTTTTCCATCATTTCCTCTCTTGTTTTCGCAGTAGTCCACATTTCTTTTGGCTGCATAGCCACCATCATATCACCTCTCTCAAGTGGCATTGGATCAGTAGGAATTTCGGCGCTTCCAATTCTTGTAACCACCTGCTTCGCCTCCGGAAATTTTTCTTTTATAATTTTTTCTGCCGCGCCAAAAGTTTTGACCACCTGCGATAATGATGTACCCTGCATCATGGATATTTCCACAGTTAAATCTCCTTCTTCAAGTGTTGGTAAAAATTCACCACCCATTTTATTAAAGATGATAATGCTTATGATGAACAAACCAACAGCAACCACTACTGTTTGTATTTTAAACTTCAATACAAACTGTAACATGGGTCTGTATATGCGTTGCAAAAAATTGATTATCCTGTCTGAAATATTTTTCCTGTGTGTAGTTTTTTTGCTTAGAAACAGCGAACTCATTACAGGCACATAAGTAAGTGAAAGCAGAAAAGCACCAAGAATTGCAAAGGCGACTGTTTTTGCCATCGGTGTAAACATCTTTCCTTCAATACCCGTTAAAGAAAGTATCGGGAGATAAACGATAAGAATGATGATTTGTCCGAAGGATGCAGAACTCATCATAGTGCTTGCACTTGTATGAACCTCTTTATCCATCTCTGATTGTGAAAGTTTTTGAATACCCGCATTATGTTGCTTATTCATAAAAAGCCGGTGAACCACACTTTCAACAATGATCACTGCGCCATCTACAATTAAACCAAAATCAATTGCACCAAGACTCATTAGATTTCCTGAAACACCAAATGTGTTCATCATACCAAAAGCAAAAAGCATTGAAAGAGGTATAATAGAAGCAACCAATAGACCAGCACGAAGATTTCCAAGTAACAATACCAATACGAATATTACTATCAGCGCACCTTCAATCAGATTGCGCTCAACCGTACCCATTGCACGACCAACTAATTCAGTTCTGTCAATGAAAGGCTCAATCACTACACCTTCGGGTAAGCTTTTTAGTATCTGCGCCATTCGTTGTTTAACGTTAGCAATCACCTTACTAAAGTTTTCACCTTTAAGCATCAGAACAAGACCTGCAACTACTTCGCCTTGTCCATTGCGTGTAACTGCACCATAACGAATAGCACTTCCATATAGTACCGTTGCAACATCTCTTATAAGTATCGGAATATTATTTATGTTTTTAACAACGATCTTTTCAATGTCAGAAAGATCTTTTACCTGCCCGAGACCACGAATGAAATATGCATTGCTTCGTTGTTCAATGTAAGAGCCGCCGGTATTTTGATTATTCTCTTCAAGCGCTTTGTATATTTCGGGAATAGTGACATTTTGGGCATTGAGTTTTTCATTATCAATTGCTATTTCATATTGCTTTACATAACCGCCCCAGCCACTAACTTCTGCTACTCCTTCTGTTCCTGCCAACTGTGTTCGTACAATCCAATCTTGTATAGTTCGCAAATCAGTAGCAGTGTATTTATTTTCATAACCAGGTTTGGTATGAATAACATATTGATATATTTCACCCAATCCTGTTGTAATGGGCGCAAGAGAAGGTTCGCCCATATCAGCAGGAATTTTACTTTCTGCTTCTTTGAGTTGTTCACTCACTTGTTGTCTTGCCCAATACACATCTATGTCGTCTTTAAAAACTATTGTTATTACCGAAATCCCTGAACGTGAAATGGAACGACGTTCAATTATATTTGGAATATTTGCCATTGAAAGTTCAATGGGCGCTGTGACATATTGTTCCACTTCCTGTGCGCCAAGTGTGGGCGCTTGTGTAATAATTTGTACCTGATTGTTGGTAATATCAGGAACTGCATCAATGGGAAGTTGTTTTGCAGAATATATTCCCCAAACAATCGATGCCAAAGTCAGGACACCAACAATGAGTTTATTTTTTATAGAGAATTGAATGATCTTATCAAACATGAATTCAGTTTTTAAATAGTCAATGCTTGGCAATAAAAATTTATATGCAATCTTTTATAAGAAATAAAGTAATGAGCAGATATTTTTTATGTATCGGGCTTCAGTATAGCTATGATAGATTTCTTGCGTTGCACTCCTATACGCAAACAATTCTGCTCAACAAATGAAGAATGTTGAATTATAATTGAGGGGGCTGCCAAACGGGTATTGCTACCTGATGAATATCAGCAGCAATAAAATCAGGGTAATCAGCAGTTATTTGATATACGTACTTAACTACTTGCGGAGATGAATAATAAACGCTACTACCTGCACAACAACTACAGATACACAAGGGACTGCAATCATCAGTGCTTCCGTTGCAGTTGTGATTGGAAGCAGCTTTCACAACAGTCATTTCCGTTTGATTGAAGGCAGCAGCATCTCTGCAGGGTACTATACTTGCAATGAGAATAACGCATGACATTATGAAAGCAAAAAGTTTCACGGCACAAAGTAAAGGTTTATATACGAAAAGGCATTTGTGAAAAGGGTAAAAAGATAGTAATGGAGTTGCAAATGCGCTCAATAATTCTAAACTAAAAATAGGTTGAAATCCCAAACTGAAATCCAGCCAATTTCGAAGGCGGATTACCTAAAATATCTTTTTGCCAGTTATAACGATAATTGAAACGTATAACGGTTTGGGGGGTTGGTCGCCAACTAATGGCAGGAACTATTGAAAAAACTTCATCCCCGATTTTATTTCCTGTTGATTTGAATGTTCCTTTATTCCAATCCACATACTCTAATCGCAGCGCTGCATTCAGCACGGCATTTTCAAATCCAAACATTGGCCTTTTTAAAATGGGTTGTACAAAATCTATAAATCCCCCTTGTTGCTTTTCTTCAAATTGTTCAGAATAAGTTTCGGGCACATCCACGTTCACCCATGCCCATTCTGCATTGATATAAGTTTTAATTTTTGGAAGCGTGGTATTGAAATCAATGGCATATACATTTAGTCTTCTCTTTTTATCCAGTGTTAATCCATCATCCTGATACTTGTTATATACTCCTCCCATATAAGAAAGACCGAGTTCACCCATCTCAATGTTTCTTACGGCAATCTTCCCGGTAAATAAAGGGATGCCATTAAAGCTTTCTTCAAAGCGGTCGGGATTCTTTTTGCTGGCAGGTAAAAAAGTTTTGTTTTCCGTATTAGCAATTATCTTATCATCAAAGCCATTTGTTAAATAAACTTCATAACCATAAACCCATTTGTTTGTATATTTTTTGCCATACAGTCCAAAACCCACATTGCTCCATGTAGCAGGCAGCATTTGCGTTGCAGCAATGGGTCTGTCCACAAATTCCCATTTGGGGCCATCATGGTTTTGATTGAATGCGCCAATGGGGTTCATTATTACACCACCACGAAAATTCAGCAATGGAGCAAATTCAAAATCCACTGAGGCAAATTCAATATTGATTTCTTTGGTGCCATCTTCAAATTCTATCTCACTCAAAAACTTTATTCGTTTGTAAATGGAGGAAGAAACAAACAATGTTAATCGTCGCATTTGAAACTGATGTCCTTCACTCACGCCGCCTTCACTCAAATACTGGTAATTCGCTTCCACATACCCACCCAATGCCACGGGTAGTTTGCCAACCTGTAAAAAAGGGCGGTTATATATGTTTTTATTGAACTCCAGTTATGTCATACTCTTAATCGTGTAATCACTGTTCAACAGAATTGCAATCAGTATAGCCGCATGAAGCAACGATGTTGATTAGCGTTTCAATGCATAGCTCATAAAATAATTCAACAGCCCTGCTTTTGATAACAGCTTATAAGCTCTCTAAGAACTTAATCAACTTATTTTTTTCTTCGGGTGCTAATTGCTGATAGTTCATTTTGATCTGTTGCGCTTCGCCTCCGTGCAACGATACTGCTTCATCAATGCTTCCCGCCCTGCCATCATGCATTAAAAAGTATTGCCCTCCCTGTGAGTTTTCTGACAAACCCAATCCCCATAAAGCAGGTGTGCGCCATTCAGCTGTTTTAGCGCTTCCTTCTGTATATCCATCGTTCAAGTCATCACCCAAATCATGCAGCAGTAGGTCGGTATAGGGGAAAATGATTTTGTTAGATAAAGCAACGATGGATGTTTGACCCGTTTGCAATTGCGGGGTATGACATTTTGCGCAACCTGTGTTGATGAAAATTTGTTTACCCTGCTGCACTTCGGTATTATTTTGATTTCGTTGTACAGGCGCTTTCAGTGTTTGCAGATAAAATACCACGTCGCTCACCCTTTGGTTAGTTACTTCGGGGTCCATAATCTGCCCGGTGTATGTATCAACCGATTCATATGTAGAAGTGATCCCCATATCCTGGTTATACGCGCCAACTGTTTGTTGCAAAAGGTTATATACAGCCGCTTTTTTTCCAAACCTTCCTATATATTTTCCATTCTTCTCAACGGCATCTCCAGTAATGGATGCATACGAAGGAACAATAATCCAGTTAGGGCGTCCTGAGATACCATCTCCATTAGTATCGTTTTCATCTGAAAGGGCAAGTAAAGTTGCATCAGGAACAGCTTCCAGCAAGCCAAGACCTGTATTTGCCGGTGGGGTGAAATTAGAGTATGGAGTACCTGGCGGAATCTGTTCTGGTTGGTAACCAGGGATAGCCCGGTGTTGTAATTGCGGCCCGCCCATTTGTAGATAATGATTGCCTGTACTATCTGTTTGTCCGAAGCGTGTAAGGGTGGTAAAAGGATGCCCTTTGCCGTCGCCTGCATGGCATGTGCCGCACGATGTTGCCACAAACAATGGCCCAAGTCCTGTTTCGGGCGTAAATATTTCATCGTTAAAGGCTACATCACCCCGTAAAAAAATATTGTTCTGCTCAGGGGTTAAACCTTCCACGGGACCATCTAATATTTCATCATTTGAGGGCATTTTGGGTAATATCTTTTCACAGCCTAAACCTGCCATTATGAGTAATGCTATTGATGATATTATAATTAGTTTTTTTGACATGATATAAAATAGGTGTACAAAAGTATACATTTAGATTTACAAAAAAATAAAATTAGGTTAGTCTAATTAAAGTTTCTGCTGCTTTGCCTACCTTGCAGACAAATATTTTAATAAAGTGCACTCGTTTACTGAAGAAAATTATCTCAAGTCCATATATAAACTTCAGGAAGATAATGGTGAAGCTGTTGCTACGTCGGAACTGGCAAAGGCATTAAGTGTTAATGCTGCCTCTGTTACAGATATGATGAAAAGGTTGGCGAAGAAAAAATATATCTTATACCAGAAAATGAAAGGCGTAAAGCTTTCAGAAAAGGGAAAGCAGGTGGCTATAAGCATTATTCGTAATCATCGCTTATGGGAGGTTTTCCTCGTAAACAAGCTGGGTTTTCGATGGGGTATGGTGCATGAAATTGCCGAACAATTGGAGCATATCTATAGCGAAGAGCTTATCACCAAATTAGATAGTTATCTTGGTTATCCTACGGCAGATCCGCACGGAGACCCCATACCAGATGCCAACGGTGTATTTGCAAAATCAAAATCTGTCGTCCTCGCCAGTCTTGGAAAAGGGAGCAACGGAAAGTTTACAGGAGTTACTGACCATTCCGTCGCCTTTCTCAATTACCTCGACAAAATTGGTCTTTCCCTCGGTGATACTATTAAAGTAAAAGAAGTTGAAGAATTTGATAAAACTTATACTATACAATTAAAAGGTAAAAAAGAAGTTGTTGTAAGCTTAAAGGTTGCTAATAGTTTGTTGGTTAGTGAATAATTCAAAATATCATCTTGTATGTTTCAGCAAAACCATGGTAAACTATTCTTTAAGAATGTGTATTTATATTTTTTTCTGTTTCAATATAAATTTTGTGAGGGCAAAACTTAGAGGAAATAAAATCAAAAATTGAAAAACGGGCACAACAGAAATTTCGAGTCCGGGTATTAAAGGGGCTAAATCAGTATAATCCCATACATTACGAGTTTGGGCAAATAGCTCAACCGAAATGCTTGATAACAGTGCAATTCCTTCCATTATTATCCATTGTTTCAAATGCCATTTATTGAATATCCATTTCCATGACTTCGAAAAAAATGCAACAATTGCATAAACAACATAAGTGACTGCAACATCACTCAATGCTGCACCAAGCATATCGAGAGCCATATAAGTTACAGGAGTGTAATTAAAGAATGGTGCACATTGTAAATTTTCCCAAGTGTACTGCAGCGCAAAACTTACTATGCCAAGAGTAACAATGAATTTTTTAGTTTGCGCTGCAGACAAGTATTCCATACTATTTTATTTTCTTGTCATTTTGACGATAACAAGAATCAATAATACAAGCACGGCGATTCCTATCAGAATCCAAAGCCACTTAATGCCCTATTCCTCCACAATAGTTATTCATAATGCTGAAATTAAAAAGGAGAAACACTTTTTGCGATTAAAGCGTCTCTCCTGTTGTTACAATTAAGCTGTTGCTCCTGCCATTTGTCTGCATTCCTCTGCGCATTGATGACAAACCTTTGCGCATTCTCTGCAATGTTCGTTTTCATGTTTTTCACATTCTGCACCACATGTATCACAAATGTCTGCACAGATTTGACAAATTTGTTCAGCTGTTTGTCCGCCTATGCTCATGACTTGTGCTGCCGCATAACAAACGGCCGCGCATTCCATATCAAGCTGAATACATTTTGTCATCATTTTCACATCGTCTTCCTGCAGACAGGCAGAAGCACAATGATTGCATATAGCGGCGCAACGCAAACATGCATCGACGCAACTTTGATAAGAATGATAACCTTTCATAACATTTAGTTTTACTGTTTAAAATGATGTTGTTATTCCTTATACATTTTTATGCCTACCACAATAATTATACTGGATTTGTACCGCTTTTTTTATCTTTTTAAACAATTTTTATTAAAGTCTTGCCATGCTGTTTTCTACCTTGACCAATTCAACAATTTTATACTGTTTGTAATAGTTGTCATACCTCAACAAGTCATCATCATTCCTGAACAAAATATCCATTGCATAATACAGATTACGGTCACCCGGATATGCTTTTTTCACATTCATTATGCTGAGGCTTTGTACCGGAGAATCAGCACTTGTACTGAAAAAATACAAAGGTTGCTGCTGGTTTTTTGAAAATGACAAACGGTTTAATTTATAAATCAAAAAACCAATTTGTGGATTTAATACTTCATAAGCAACTCCATTGTAATACCGATAAGTTTTATTGTCCTTTGTTTTATAACCATAGGTATTTACCTTATACAGCGTTGTTGTTTTATCATCTTGAACCATCTTTATGTCTAATGGATTAAAAAGAAGGTTCGTTTTGATCTTAGCACCTTCATAACTTATTTTTTTTGAGGCAAAATCCTGTCCGGATAAATAAACGCCGCTATTGTTTTTTTACGCGTTAACATTCATTGCTGCAATTAGTGCAACAGAAACGAATAAAAATAATTTCGTTTTCATAAAATTTTTGTTTAGAAATTTTTTAAAGAGAAAATGTAAATTGGAGGATGCAGTAGTATTAGTGCTGCCAATTTATAATAGCGTGAAGGGCATGCGGCTACATGGGAATGTGGCAGTACAAGTTAAATCTTAAGTAGTATCAAATAAGGTAAACGCAGTTTAGTTTGTATAATGAAACATTCTCCTTTAATGGCGGAGATGTTGAAGAATAAGAAAGAATTGAATATGGTAATGTATAGGAAACAGTATTTGTCGGTGCTTCAACTATATGATTTGTTGACACTGGCTTTACAACTTTCTTGACAGCATATTCAGGCTGATGATCTGATTTGATTTTTATTTCAACCTGTTTACTGTCACAGCAACCTTTGGTTGATGCCTGAAAAGACAAAGGACATTTCTTGTTATCAGAACCTGAAAGATCTATTTTATCAAGCTTACCACAGCAGTAGTGCATATAAACTGTCATCCCTGAAGATGACACTCCATATGCAGCAAGCAACAATACTATGATAAGATTTTTAAACACTGGTACAAAGGTATTATAGTTTTAAAATATGATGTGTCAGATATGTTACAAAAAAGAAAACAAGACATTGTTAATTATAAAAAACAAAGCCGGATAAATTGCTTTTCCTGCTTTTTTATTCACTCACTTAGCCGATTTCTTCAATTTTACATCCAGCCTTCTTCCCGCACCCATTACTGCTTCCTTCTGTTGCATTTAGTTCAGGTGTTACTTTTGCTACACATTCCACTACAGTTGATATTTGTTTTGAATTTTAATGTTGCCATTCGCATTGATAACGCAGCTTCCATTGGTATATATGATACAAAAGCGAATAAGGTTTATGGCATTAATTACAAACCGTACGAATCATTTACATTTTCCGGGATTACTTTATGGAATAATCTTGTGATGTATGCAATGCGCGGCAACAGCAATAAAAAACCAAAATTATATTTTTATAACCCTGATAAAAACATAATGACAGATAGTATTGATATGGGTTTTGATGATTATGGAAGGATATATATACGGCAAAATATATTAACCGGTTTTGCCAACAACAGGATTTACAGTTATGATCTAAAAAAGGGAAAGTTGTTATGGAATTATACTTTTAACAACAATTCTATTGGTAGTTCTTGTTTGTTACATAA
>Ga0137374_10007823_pt1 | contig 12695 bp, 16 predicted proteins | sample SagtaG_20_FD_104811 | JGI IMG/M metagenome (GOLD analysis project Ga0137374, IMG submission 104811) | Vadose zone soil microbial communities from Sagehorn Ranch, Mendocino, California, USA - Sage1_R_100_16 metaG | ecosystem: Environmental > Terrestrial > Soil > Vadose zone | place: USA...
CCCTAATCAGGTCGATCCCCTGGATGGAACGCCCGTACGCCGACCGAGTCCGCGCCTCCCTCGCACAGCACGACCCCGGCGCGCGGAACATCATCAGCCCGACCATCGCGCCGACAGGAGAGCCCTCGTGACGCTGCCCGACACCGAGTGGGATGACACGGCGTACGGCGACGACCTCGACCAAGCGCAGCTCGAGGCGGACCAGCTCGAGGAGGAAGCCGCCGCGGCCGGCGACGCCCTCGAAGAAGCCGCCGGCCAACAGCCGCAGCTGTACTTCAAGACCCTGCCCGACTTCGTCGAGCACTTCCTGATCAAGGCCTTCCGGCGACACATCCCCGCGAACGCACCCTGGTGCAGCGAGTGGTGGAAACACGGCGAAGCCGTCTGCGTCCTATCCGCGCTCTGGCGCGCCTGGGAAGCCCTCCGGCTCGAACCCGGCACAGGGATGAGCGTGTGGTGGCGCGACCACTGCTACCCCCATATGGCCAAGCTGATGGATCGCGACGGCACCTTCAAGAACTGCACCCGCGCCACGCACCACGAGAACGGCCCACTCGAACCACTGCCCTGGACCACACCGCCGCCCGAGCTCTACGACCCACTCACCAACGGCGCCTGATGCTCAGCGCTCGTCGTACGGGCCTACCTGGTCACGGTCTCGCGGCCCACGGTGTACCGAGTCCTCGAACGCCACCGTGCCGGCACCAATGACGCTTAACCAAGCTCGTTTGCGGCTGGTGACAGCGCCCTTTACCTACACCCCTACTTCTGCGATCGTGCTGCGGCACAATCGCACAATGCAGCAAGAGAAAGCAGCACCGTGGAGCAACTGAGGTTCGACGTACCGCTCGGCACCTGCACCGTGAGCGTTGCCCCTGAGTCAATAGGGATCTTCAAGGGGATGGGGACTCACTACCTCCAACTCCAGATCCAGCTCGGCATGCCAGGCCTAGGCGCGGAGGCTGGCCGACTGCTCTACCTGGAGACCACTCTCTGCGCACCGCTGACCGGCGGCCAAGTGGTACCGCTCGCGGCGGCCAACATGTCGGTGCCCTTCGCAACGACCGACGGGATCTGCCGAGCCACGCCGCAGTACCTCATCACGAACGCTCAGCTCCTGGCCCTGGATCAGTACAGGACAGGTGACCTGCGCCTTGAGCTGCACATCAGAGGCTTCCTGCCGCAAGCATCCGGATACCCAGGCGGAAGCGAGGTCGTCGAGCACATCGCCGTAGCCGAAAGCCGTTGGCGTCAACAACTCGCCGGCCTCGGCCGCACCCTCGGCGTGGAAATGCTGATCCCGTTCCCGTCAGGCGACGAACCTCGTCAGGCCGTCGCCAACCTCCTCCGCGAGGCACAACGGCTCCTCGGTGGCAACGAGATCGACAGCGCGATCCTCCAAATCCGCAAGGCCCTCGAAGAGATCAAGCTCATGAGCGGCTGGAAGTGGCCACCGAACAGCACAGACAAGAACGACCGCACAGCAGACCAGCGCTGGGCCGTCATCCGAGGAGCACTGGAACACCAGGCCAGCGGCGCCATGCACGGCGACCGCGGAACCAAGGACCACACCTATAGCCGAGTAGAGACGGAGACGCTCATCGGCATGACAGCAGTCCTGCTATCCGCAGTGCCCTGACTCCGACAGCATCCAGAACTTCCCGGTCTATCCGGCACGTCGTGCATGCTTGCGGGATGGATTCACTCCCAGGAGCAGCCGCAGCCGGTGAGCACCTGAAGAAGACCGCCCTACGGGATTTCGGTCCTGCCCCTGAGCAGGGGCAGGACGAATCACCAACACCATGCTGGCAGCTGAGATTCGGGCCGCATGATGCGCCCGTTCCCGCGCTCCTCAGGTACGCACTCGGCCTCGTCGGTCTGGACTCGCACGGCCCGGGGGAGAAAGTCTGTCGCGTGGTGGGTGAACTTCACCTACAAGGGAGATCTGTGTGAGCTGGCCCACCAGAAGTTCGGCGTCCGCCTCTTCCTCTGGACAGACGCGCCGGAGGAGACGGCTAGTAAAACCCTGCTTGAGATCGCAAAGAAGCTGCAGGCCTCGACGCGCACGGTCGAAAAGCTGATCGCGGCGGCCGGACCGGATCTTCTCGGCGGTGGCGACGCCACGGTGGTAAACCAGCACTACGCGCTCCGGCGCGCCTACGAGTACTTCCGCGAGCGCGCCCTCGCGCCGGCCGTCATCGAAGATGAGGCGACTACCCACGAGTATCCCGATGGAAGCACCGGCACCTCGTTCAAAAGCGGGCACCTCCAGATGAAGTTGAACGCCTTCCACGATCTTGTAGCTGCGCTCACCGCCTACCTCAGCGTCCTGGAGCACGACCTCGTACTGGCGCTAGCATTCACGGATTTCGACCCTGCGAAGGACAACCTCACCTCGATCATCGGAGATCGGTGGGGCGACAAGTTTGCGCGTGTCCTCGGTAAGCAAGGCGAAGCTGCACGGCTGCGCCAGCAGCTCGGGGAGGTCGTAGAACGATGGCGCAACCCCTACTCACACGGAGGATTCGAGAAGGGCCACGGCGCAACGATCTATCTGCACACCCCCGGCGTCGGGGTCGTACCGGTAGGGATGACCAAGATCCGGGAGAGCCCTCTCTTCTCGTTCCTGCCAGCTGGTGAGTCCGACGTGGCGCAGGTGTTCGCCTTGCTCGACGAGATCGACACGTGGCTCGAGGCCGAACTGGCAGACGCCATGCTGTGGATCCTTGAAGGCCTCGCAGTTCGCTTCGACGAGGACTTCGACGAGAGGCTGCAGCCGCGATGGAGACCGGGACGTTCGACCGCTTCGTCGAGGGGCATTCGTACCGTCAGGACATGATCGACAACATGGATTACTGAGTAGCCGACTGGTTGCCACGGCTTCGGGCAGCAAGATCTTCGATCGCTGCGCGCAGTACGTGGCGTGCGATCTGAGCCGTGACCCGTCGCGGCCGGAATTGCTCGGTGACTTGCTGCTGCGGATGGATGTAGTTACGAAACTCCCGGACCGCACTGGCGAACTTCACTACGTCCTCGCCCAAGACGCTGAGCTCGCTGGCGCTCACGATCAGGTTGTTCAGGCTCCACTCATGCAGCCGCAAGACCTTCCCGGCGCGCTGGGGTGCCGAGGTGGCCTGGTTGAAGGCTGCGGGGTGGTTCTTCGCTACCTCGTACAGCAGCCCTTCGAGGGTGCTGCCGCACAGGATCACCACCGCCAGCGGCGCCTCGTTGTCGAAGCAGATCTCGATCTCTTGAAGTCGGTCAGCGATGACCGACTGAAAGTCGATCGAGACGTCAATGCTCGCGAGATCCAGGGAGCTGAAGTCCTTAGCGAGAAACGCAGCTTCCTCCGGGGTGAGGCGATTCTGCGATTCCAACCCCTTTCGCAGCTGCTCGACGATCTGTTCGCTGAGACGGCGGTCGGTCTCGGCCTGCTGCTCGTTCCAGGCGCCGGCGTACTGCCCGAGTTCTTGCATCAGGAGTCGGTGCTCAAGCATGTCGATGGTCAGCTTGGCGAAATCCGCATCGGACAGTACTGACCACAGGTGACGTAGCACCCGTGCCTTCGACTCGTTGCAGAGGCTGTACGGGTCGATGCCGATGCTGTCGCGGACGAAGTCGGCGAAGGTGGCGTTGGTGAAGTTCAGGACGTACCCACCGCTCATCTCAAGAAGGTGCTCGAGTGTCAGCTTCAGCTTGTGGTCGACCGTCGCCACCATGAGCTCCCGGGATCGTTCGAGCGGGCGAGTGAGTACTAACAGTCCGGCGTACACCTGTAGCCGGTCTAAACGGGTGGAGCGCTGGGCTGGCTCCGAACTACGTTGCTAGGCCGTCTGGGGATCGGCCAGGGGAGATCGTCGATCGTGATGCCGTCACCGTCACGGCTGGGATCCGCTGCGCTCATCTTCTCGAAAGCCTCCGCCTGCACTGGATCGTTCTCCATGTGCGTGAACAGCCCTTCCTCGGACACGAAGTGAGAAGCTCCTCGAGTGTCGAGCTCAGCGTCTCGGGGCTCAGGCAGGTCGAAGCCAGCTAGTGGGTGGTCATCGGGGTGGTGGTAGACGTACCGGCGCGCGTTGTGGATGGTCTTGCCGTTGAAGGTTCGGGCCATATCAGAAGTGCCAGGGAGCACCACTTCTGGTCCTGGATCGATTGTCATCGTGAGGCCAACGGCCCTGTTGACAGGAAGGACGATGCCGCCGGCGTTGAAGAGGCCCACTCCGCGGGAGCGCGAATGGCCTTCAGGAGCTAACAGGGACACCGGGTGGTCCGAGGTCGCGAGCCGTTTGCGTTGGAACGTCCAGAGTGTCCACCGCCGATTGGCGAAGTTCTGCGCGACATCTGGCAAAAGATCGATCAGCACCCGTAGGTGGGTGTCTGGGTCGGGAACGAGGTGTGAGTGGTGAAGTCCCATAGGTGGGAACCCCCTGCGCATGACGCACCCTCGGCGTGGTCGTGCGGCCACGGGGCGGAGGAGGGACGCCTGACCGTATCGGTAGCACGCGAGTCCGCCGGTCGATCATGTGGGTATCAGACCACCTTCATGGTGGTCGGCTGGAACCGCGCGGCTGGGGGTGTAGTGAATAGTGCTGTCAACGGTGGGTCGCCGAGTCCCAGGCGGGGGCGGATCGGCTCGCTCGGTGTGAGGTCACGGTCTGCGGGCATGGCGTCTCGCGAGGCGCGATTGAAGGCTCTTGCACGTGAGCTCTTGCGCCAGGCCCAGCTCGCAGCGAACCGGGATGACGAGCGGTTCAAAGGGCAGAGGCTCGCTGAGGTTGAACGCGTGCTCACACATCTAGGTCCTGGCGCCGGTCAGTCTCAACTGCAGGCCGATGTGGAGCGTCTTCGAGGACCGAAGCAGCCGCAGCCAGTTCCTCGGGAGCCACGGGGAGATCGGTACGTGCGGCGACGCGGTCCTGCGATGCTCTGCAACGACTGTGGTGTGCGTGAGGTCTACCGGGCTAAGAAGTACTGCGACGATTGCGCAACTCGCCGCGGATTCCTCGTGTGCCAGCGGTGTGGCGGAATGTTCCCTCATGCGAACATGTCGACCGTGCAGTTCTCTCTGTGCCACAAATGCTCGAAGAAGCATTCCGACCGGGGCAGCAGCTCGGTCCGGACAATTTCCGGCGGTCTGCCAACACTAGGCAAGCGCCGATAGCGCAGCCACCGGACCCAGAGTACGGCGGCCCCCGCGCTGGCCATCCGTTGCGCGGTGCACCAGGACGGCTGGATTGTTCGGCAATGGGTCCGATCGAGGGCGTCGCCGGCCAGGTGAGGTCGGCCCGGGGCGCGGTGTCGGTCGTTTCGACCGGTCCGTTTCCCCGGGCCGCCTCCCGAACCGGACGTGCGGCACCCTCATCACCCGCCACAACCTGGCCGGCTGGCGCAGGCGCGCCGGGTTGGGCTGGATCAGGCCACCTGAGGATCATCGCTGATCTGGTGATCGCAGCCGTTATCACAGCGCGCCGGACCACTGACCGAGTCACTGCGCCGGCGCGGTCATCGCGACCGGGGTGTTGAGAATCGATCGTTTCTCAACACCTCGAAGGCAGACGCCTCGACGACTGTGAATGTCCGAAGTCGTCTGCACTGGTGACCGGGGATTTCGGGTGGGTTTGCAGGCGGCTTTGGATCGTCGGTGTGTCGCGAACTCGTCTGCACTACGGTGCGTTCCGTCCTGTACTCGTGTTCACGACGGTGGAGATTGCGGAATGGCCGAGGACTCGGCGTTGGTGGAACGGGGTGCGCTGACCGCGGATGAGGCCCGGTGGGAGCTGGCGGCCCGGCGTGCGGGGGTGATCGGCCGGCTTGCTCAGCAGGATCGAGTGGGTGTGGCGGCCGCCGACGAGGCCGCCGCCGAGTTGGGGGTGTCGCGGCGGCAGGTGTATGTGCTGATGGAGCTCGATGCCGCCACCCAGACCGCGCCCGTCGACGGACTCCGCGCCTTCGGATACTCCTGGGGAGAGATCGCCACGCGGATCAGTACTACCCACCAAGCCAGCAGCGCCGGGGACGTTGATCCAGCTGCCTTTGTCGCCTCCCCCCTGCGTGCCTGATCCCAGGGCCACTCGGAGACGACCACGGCCTCAAGCGAGCACCCACGAACGTCAGCATCCTCCGTGCAGGGGGCCCCACGTCAGCCGGAGACTCGCCGGAATGAACGCTGGGCACGCAGCGCGCCGCGCCTGATGCTGAATCAAGAGCCATCGGCGGACGGTGCAGCGATCACATCGGGGGCAAACAGTCGCAGGAGTTGAGCTTGGTCCGGTCGGACAGTCACCAAAGCGTTGTTCGCGCGCGGGTAGATCTCGGCCGCCGTCCACTGCGCCTTGAGAACGCTGGCTGCAATCCCGATCTTGACCCTTCGTCCCCGTAGCTCATCAATCAGCCGCTTGGCATCGAACAGGTACACCGATTCGACGCACCAGGGACGAGTCGCGCCCTGCGATGTGAGCGCACTCGGCCGCGGCCCGGCCAGCACGAGGTAGTAGTCCGGCGCGGCCCCTTCGCTGACGTCCAGGACGCTCTCCTGCTTGAGATACCACTTCACGTTGACCGTCCGCCCGCTCAAGGGACCAGACGTGAAATGACCGTCGATCGCCCGGGCTGAAGCCGACCGTTCCAGCATGATCCCAAAGATCTCGGCCGCGATCCATTCACCGGCATGGCCGGCCGTCATGGGCCGCTGAATGATCGCTGAGATCCGTTCATCGATGGCGTTGCGCGCCTGTAGCAGCTCAGACAGCCGCCGCAGCTGTTCGTCGTTCACATGTCAGAGCGTGCCATCGCCCCGAACTGAGAACCCCGATGCTGGCCCACGTGACAAGGAGCGGCTGATGGCCCCCGCGCGCCGAGTGTCAGCCGAGCGGTGAGGTTCGCGGCCGCCGCGGGTGCGGGTTCGCTGTTTCATCGGTGGTCGCTCGTGAACAACGCGCCCCCACACCGTGCACACACCAGGCGCTGCGCTTCATGAGTTGTTGCAAACAACGGACGGGTGAAACGTACTCATGAAACAGTCAGTCGCTGTGAGCAGCGACTACCAACGCGTGGAAGCGCACGCGTGCCGCGCCATGCGTCGTACGGTGCCAAGCCGGGCCGGTTAGCGTCACTTGGCGACAGCTTCTGGAGTTCCGGTCCTAGTCGCGGAGGAGCCGGGGGGCGGTGGGTGTGGCCGTGGGATTCAAGTCCCAGCCTCGAAGCGGTGTTCTCTGCAAGGGAGCGGTCCGCGCCCCAGCACAAGCGCCGTCCTCCACAGCAGCGACGGTCAACCGCTCCGCGCGACTTGCCGATAAGGCGGGTGGTGATAGGGCGCGTGATGCGCGGGCGAGGTCCGTGACCGGTCCTGTCGCGAAATCGGGGAGAGAATCGATGCGTCCGATGAACAATTACGCGAACAAGTACGCGGTCGCGTTGGCCGCGATGAAGCAGGCCAACGCAATCGACGTGACCAAGTGGCTGCTGTGCATCGCGAACACGCTGGCCGTGCCCGTCGTCGCCATCGCCGCTGGCGCTGCCGCGGAGTCCGCCGGCGCTGGCGACGGCGCCTTCGTGGTCGCGGCCATCGTGCTCGTCTTCGGAATTCTCGGCGTGCTACTGACGACGACGGTGCTCGGCTGGTTCGAGCACATGCTGCGCGTCAACGCGCAGATGCTGGCCGAGGCCGGCGGACCGCAACCGCCCGCACCGCCGATGCCACAGCCGTACCCGCAGCCACCCGCCGAACCGTGGCGCAACGCGCCGTCCCCTGACGCTTCACATCGGTCTTGACTTTGCCTTGCCGGCAGAACGAACTGTCGTGCAGACGAGTTCGCGACACGCCGATGTTCCAGCGCCGCCTGCAAACACACCAGCACTACCCCGTCACAAGTGCAGACGAGTTCGGACATTCACAGCCGACGAGGAGCCTCAGGCGGGTGGTGTCAAGAAAACGATCGTTTTTTCGACACCCCTGTTCTGAGTTGCCTCGATGTCGATGTCCGAAGTCGTCTGCACAGGATCCGCGCTGTCAGACAAGCACTGTGCAGGCGGGTGCGAGTCGTATCGGTGTCCTGGAGTCGCCTGCACTGTCGGGTCGATCGGAGTACGCCGGAGACCGGCAACAGGCGACTCCACCTGATGGTCTGGAAGTTCGAGATGGGTTACGGCGCCGCTCGGGGCGGGGTGATGATCGCGGCGACGTCGCGGCCGGCGGCGAACAGGTTGTCGATCCGGTCAGCCGCGGTGCCCAGTTGGTCGACGGCGCGGGACAGGTTGGTCGTGACCGCGTCGGCGCGTGGGTCGTCGAGGCTGCGCACGGTGCACACCTCCAGCAGCAGCTTCAACGCCTCGGCCGCTCCCGCCGCCGCGGCCATGGCGCCCAGGTCGACCGGGAGCCGATCGCTGATAGTTCGCAGCTCGGACGCCAGCCGCATCGCGGAGTAGTGCAACAACATCGCGGTACCTTCACTGGTCGCACCGGCGGCACGCCATGCCTCGGCGCGGTACCCGTCACCGGTCCCGGCCTCGACAGCGACGTACTCGGCGCTCAGCACATGAGCCAGCGCAACCCCGTATAGGGCGTTGGCCAACCTCGCCGTCAACGCTTCCTTGCCTTCGGCCTCTATCGCCGCCGCAAGGTCGGTGTCAGTGGGTGGCTCGGCGTAGGCACCCAACGCAGCCAGAGCATCGGACAAGGCACGCACGGGTACGGTCTCAGGCTGGTTCACACCGGACACCGTAGAACTCCAGGCCTGTTATCTGAAGCGGTCCTTGGTGAGTCGCTACCTGCCTGGAGCCTGGTTATCTGAAGTGAGCCCAAGGGGCTTCGGAGAGCACGGTTGGCGCATGCTTGCATCCGTGGAGGAGCGAGAGCTGCTATGTCCTGAAACACGGCCGCTTAATGGTTGGCGGCTCTTTCGAGTGCGCCGGTCAGAGAGCGGCTTCGTGCTGTCCGCGCCGCTCATTCACAACCCAGACTTCGAGCGTTTCCCGTCGCGGACGATAGACGCCACCTGCTACACCCAGGACCACCCTGCTCCCGCCCCAGGGTGCCGCTGCGGGCTGTACGCGGCGATCGAAGGGACGCTTGATTCGTTGTCGGGATACCTCAGCGACAGTGCGTATGACCGTGATCCGTCGATCTACGCCGAGGTCGCGTGCACGGGGCGGGTATTCGTCGACCTGCGCGGAGTCCGCGCCGAGCGGATCGAGGTGGTACGGCTCGCGACGTCGGTCTCGTTGTGGCCAGACCCGGTTGTCCAGGCGCAGGCGTCGGCAGAGTTGAGCGAGCGATACGGCGTCGAGGTCTGCGATCTCGAGGTGATGCCCCCGTGGGTGCTCGCGAACGTTATGCCGCAAGGCGCGCCACCCGAAGATGCCGCCGCAGATCTTGACGCGCTCCTGATGGGCCTCGGACTTCGGTCACCCCAGTCTCCTTGATGGCGATGGAGCGGAAAGGTCTCTGTGAGTGCTCGCTCAGATCCCCAAACGGACGGCGCCAGACGTCCGCGGTCCGTCGTGCGTCGTCCCACCGGGGAATCGGTACGTCGTCCCCACGGGGTCATCACTGATCGTCAGGGTGGGGAAAGTCGTGACGTACCCGCGGGCCGCCATCGAGTGGTGTGACCGTCCCGTACGGCTGGCCGGAGTCGTCGGGGTACGAGACGATCCAGGCGTGACTGCGATCGGTCAGCACGCCCTCTGTGGGGCCGAGCGATCTGACGACGGTGATTTGGTGGTCGGCGCCGATGCGCAGGATCTGCGAAGGGCCGGGGACATTGCAGGTGTTGGCCGCGGAGTACGTCGTGGCGGGGCTCGCAGCCAGGACAGCGACATACTCGCCGGCCCGGGCTACCGCGCCAGACAGGGCAGTCGCCCGGCCGGTGTCGAAATCGACCATTCGTAGCCGGTCCCCACCGAGCAGCACCCTGATGCCTGTGCGCTCTACAGGCCGAACGCTCGACACCAGTGGCAGGAGTGCCAGCGCGCCGCATGCGCCCGGGGCTGTCGGCCAGGGCGCGGGCGACCGTCCGGCCGAAACCACGCCCGCCGGCGCCGACGGCGTGGTGGATGGAACCCCCAGGTCTTGCGTCGCCCGGGAACTCGTCCAGGCCCGGACGGCGATCAACGCCAGCACCGCCATCAGGACCAGGATCCATCCGGCCGTTCGACGTCTGCGTGGCGGAGGCCGCCCGAACTCGAGGAGCTCCTCGTCCTCATGCTCCACGCCACCATGAGATCACCACGGCCCGAATTGGAGCATGGAGACGCCGTCAGGAAACCCGCACGCGGCGGTTTGCTTCTGACCTGGCAACGGGGGATCCCGGGTGGAGGAGTACCCACACCTGTCCTTTGTTTGGTGGATGGATTCAGTGAGGTGACCCGGCGGCGAGCGTTGCCGCCATCCAACGGCACCACTCCTCCCGCATCTCTTCGATGGCTATTCCGTAGCGCAGGGTGGCGTAGTTGCCGAAGTTGGGGTGTTGCGGGTGGCTGGCGCCGTCGTCGGTCAGGTCGGTGAGTTGGCTGCGGTATTCGGCGAGGCGCTGGGCGTGTGCGTCTGCGGCCACGCGGTAGAGGTCGGCCATGCGGTGCGGGTCGGCGGCGGCCACGGCGTACGTCTTGAGGAGGAGCTCGTCCTTGGGGGCTCGCGGCGCGGCGGGTGTGACGAGCCACGCGGCGAGGGCACGCCGGCCAGCCTCGGTGATGCGGTAGGTCTTCTTCTCTCTCGGCCCCGGGCCGGCGCCGGCGGAGTACGTGACGAGTCCGGCCGCGGCGAGGCGGGCGAGTTCGGGGTAGATCTGGGTGTGGCCGGCCGTCCAGTAGTAGCCGATCGGTCGGCGCAGCCGCCGGGCGAGGTCATACCCGGTGCTCGGGCCGCGAACCAGCAGACACAGCAACGCGTATCCCAACGCGCTGACCGTCGACAAGGCCGGTACCTCCTCGATCTGCCGAACGCCCCGCCGCCAGGACTAATCGGATCGGTGGTATCCGCCGGCCGCGGCGAACGGTGCTTCCCGTGCGTCGGGCTCCGCGCGGGTGGCGGTACCAGGTCGAGCCCAGCGGCGTGACGTCCTCGGCTGGCACCACTATGTCAATAGTGGCATACTGGCGCCTGAACGCAGCAGGTATCAGCGAGTGACGGTCGCACACCCGCCACGGAGACAGGACCTGGCCGAGGCTTGCATGCTGCACAACACGCTCATCGCGCTGCACGCTGGCGCCGGGGTGGTCTGCTTCGCCGCCGGCGTAGCGAGCCTCGGCCTGCATACGGCGGCGTCCTGGCGCTTCGCGGCCTACTTCGGTGCGCTGTTCGCGCTGCTGGTGTTCATGGGCGGGGCGATCGCGGTCGATTGGGCCGGGCTCGACTCGACCGCTCGGCTGATCTACCTCGGCCTGGCCGCGCTCGGGCTGTACATGCTCTGGCGCGCGGCCCACGCCGGCAGCCGGCTCCGCCACCGGGACGGCGACTGGCGACCGCGCTACCTGGACGACATCGGCTTCACCCTCATCTCGCTGTTCGACGGCTTCGTGATCGTCGCCGCCATCGACCTCGGCGCGCCCGTCTGGCTCGTGGTCGTCCTCGGGGTGATCGGGGTCGTTGGCGGCATCCAGGCAATGAACCGTGTCAAAACCCGGCTCGCCGGACGCTGAAAAGGCGGTGCGGCGATGCGGGCAACCACGGTGCCGGCAACGGCACACTCGCCGGGAGGTTCTCTCATGCGACGTCCGATCCTGGCTTCGCAGCGGCGGGAGCGCCCTCGTGCCTGGCCCGTCGCAATCCGACCGCCGGGACACCGGCCTGATGAAGGAGGGCGACGATGACCAGTCGACTGCTCACCGGGGCGACGATCTGGGCCGGCGCGAGCTGCACCCCGCGCGCGGGCTGGCTGCTGGTCGAGGACGACCGGGTGGCCGCCCTCGGCGAGACGCAGCCTCCGCCGCCCGCCGATGAGGTCATCGACCTGACCGGCTGTCACGTGCTGCCCGGGTTCGTGGACGTGCACCTGCACCTGAGCCAGGCCGCCTGGTTCCCGCACGGCGGCGACGGAATGGCCTGGCGCAGCCTGGCCGAGGCGCTGCGCGCGATCCGGGTCGCCGCCGACGCCGCGCCGGATGCGCTGTGGCTGCTGTTCTGGCGGATACCCCGGTTCTCCTGGCCGGAGGGCCGGCTACCCACCGCCGCCGAGCTGGACCAGGCCGCGCCCGGCCGCCGGGTTCTGGTCAGCACGTTCGATATGCACCGCGGCGCGCTCTCGCCGGCGGGCCTGGCCGCGCTCGGCCTGGACACGCCGCGCGGCGTAGGCGGGTTCGGTGAGGACGTCACCCGCGACCGGCGCGGCCGGCCCACCGGCGAGGTGTGGGAGGCGGCCTACGGCATCGCTCTGCAACGCGCGCTGGCCGACACCGCCGCGCACCACGGCGACCAGGGCACCGCGGCGGTGCTGGCAGCCGAGGCCGACCGCTGCCTCGCCCACGGCATCACCCACGCGCACGACCCGTACGTCTCGCCCGACATGCACGAACAGATGCTCGCCCTGCACGCGAGCAGCCAGATGCGGCTGTCGTGGGCGACCGGCTCGCGGGCCGGGATGCTCAGCCGACCACCGGGCCCAGCCGAAGCGCCGGATGGTCCGTACGGCGACGCCGCTCGCGAGGTGAAGCTGTTCGCCGACGGCGCCGAACGCGCCGCCGTCCAACTGCCCTCGCGGGCG
>Ga0137374_10007832_pt1 | contig 12685 bp, 10 predicted proteins | sample SagtaG_20_FD_104811 | JGI IMG/M metagenome (GOLD analysis project Ga0137374, IMG submission 104811) | Vadose zone soil microbial communities from Sagehorn Ranch, Mendocino, California, USA - Sage1_R_100_16 metaG | ecosystem: Environmental > Terrestrial > Soil > Vadose zone | place: USA...
AAGTCCACCCAGTCGCCCGGGGCTCGAGTCTGCGCGCCCTTGCCGGGCACGCGGTCTGGATGGCGTGCGGGGTTCGGCCCTAGAAGCCGGCCGTCCCGTTGGGCGTCCCGAGGCCGCTCGGGCCATCGTAGCCTGACGTGCCCGTGCACAGGTAGGAGCCCCCGCAGCTGCCGTTGCTTCCCGACGTGACGTCGTTCAGCGAAGAGGTATGGCCGTAGGGGTAGGAGCCGTACGTAATGGAGGACGTGTTCCCGGCCAGCGCGTAGACCGACGCGATGATCGGCGACCCGGCGCTCGTGCCGCCCACGACGAGCCAGCCGCCATAGCCGAAGGTACCGTACACGGCCACGCCGGTGTTCGGGTCGGCGACGGCCGAGACGTCGGCCACTGTGCGCTTCCCGCAACTGCCGTCGGTCTGCCAGTTCGGCTTGGAGATGTGAGCGCTGCAGCCGCTGCCGGCGCCGCTCCAGACCACCTCTGACCAGGTGGTGCCACTCTTCGTCAGGCTCGTTCCGCCCACACCCGTGACATAACGCAAGTCGGCTGGGAATTCGACGCCATATCCATTGTCGCCCGAGCTAGCGGTGACGGCGACGCCCGGGTGATCGTAGGGCGATGCGTAAACCGAGTTGGTCACCCAGCTGCCTTCTGACGCGCCGTAGCTGTTGCTGATGGCCACGGCCCCGAGCCTGGCAGCGGTGTTGACTGCAACACCCAGGTTCGCGATGCTATTGTCTCTCGCCTCTACCAGCAGGATCTTACAGTTCGGGCAGATAGCGCTGACCATGTCGAGATCCAGCGCGATCTCCAGGCCCCAATTCGAATTCCGCCGCGGTAGCGGGAACGAATTTCCGTCCTGATTGACCTTGCGGAAGCAGCCGTTTGCCGTGGTGCAGGGCGGTAAGCCGAACTGATCCCGGTATACGGCCAGGTCGCTCTCGGCGTTCGGATTATTGAACGCGTCCACGATCGCGACGGTTTGCCCGACGCCCGCCGTATTCGACGGGAGGCTGTAAGCCGACTGGAGATCGATGGGACGGTAACCGGCCGGGGTGGTCGTCACGAATGGCTTCCCCTGTGGATCGATGCGTACGTGCGAGTGGCACCGCGTCGTACCCGGAGCGGCGGGGCCGGGACAGACCGGAACGGCCGAAGGAAGCGGTGGTGGCCCCGGCGGGTTTGGGGAGCCCTGCGCCGCCGCCGGCATCGCCGCAGGCGCCAGGCCGATCAACACCACTCCCACAACGGTGAGGAACGAGACGAGCCGCCCGGCGCGCCGCGGATTCATCATGTGCACCTGAGTCCCCCGAAACCGAATTCAGCAGCGGAGCTGTGTGTATACGTCTTAACGGGCGACCACGGCAACTGTAACGCGGGCACCCACCAATCGTAACACGAATCCGTAAAGAAGCAACAGGGCCACGCTTCAAGTCGCCACGCGCTCCGCGTCGAGAACCGGACGCGAGGCGGCCGCCCTGGCCCGATCAGCGACCCCCGTCCACATCCAGGCCCCGGCGCGCCACGGGACCGGGCCTGACCACCGCCAGGCGCTCGGCAGATTGGTAGGCGCCAACGATTCGGCCGCCCGAGTCCACGAGCGCCAGGTTCGTGTGGCCCCACTCATCGGGCTTGCCGGCCAGCGCGAAGAGCGCCACCGCCTTGACGCGTGGGTCGACGTTCCAGGGAGTCCAGCCGATACCCGGACCGTCGAACGCGAGCGAGACGTAGTCCGCGAACCGCTCGTCCTCGACGGTCGCGCCCGACACGTCGAGTGAGGCGGCGACCTGACTCTGCACATGGCGCCAGCCGGTCTCCGTAATGTAGACGGGCAGCTCTCGCCCGAGGCCAAGCTGGCCGAGCTTCCACAGCTCCCAGGCGTAGCTGTTGACGCCGCGGTTTGGGAGCCCGGGCGCCGGGGCCGAGCGTGGGGTGGCCTCGGGCCGGACGTCGTCGATCCGAAACTCCTGGCGGCCCGGCGGCTCGCCGAATGGCCCGAGCGGGTAGGCGTGCGCGGCCCAGCCATCGACCAGCTCGAGGCAGTCGGGCACCTCGGCCAGCATGCCCTGCAGGAATCGTTCGGCGTCAAAGCTGGCGCCGCCTGGCCCGTCGCGACTGGGCGCGAAGCCGTCCAGCGCCGCGTTCAGGACCACCGGGCGGACCGACGAGACGCGTCGCATGGCCTGAGCCACGTCACGCAGGTAGCGTGCGTAGGCGGCCGGGTCCGCCGCACCGCCCCACTCGTCCGGACGGTTCGGCTCGTTGCCGATGGTCACAACAACCCGCTCAGCTCGCCAGACGATGGCGTCGAAGAAACGGCGGAATCGGTCGGCCTCTGAACGGTAACTCTTCTCACCCGGGTCGGGCTCGGGGGCGACCCACCACTGATGGGGCAGGTCCTTGTAGGTGGCCAGACGCACGATCGGGACGAGTCCCTCTCGAGCGACGCTGTCGAAGTAGGGTTGCCAGACCTCGGGCCGCAAGTCGTTCGAGCGGATCAGCTGGACGACGTAGCCGCCGTGCCCGGCAAGCTTGGCCGCCCACGCCAGGTGCTGATCCCAGACCTCTTCTGGCCAGCGGTTGCCGCCGTCGTCCAGGAGCAGGTGCACACCGCGCTTGTTGACCGCCACCGCTTCGAGTGGGGTGGGGGTCGGGCGCGGCGGCTCGGCGGGCGCTGGCGGGGCGGGCGCCGCGAGCGGGGTGGGCGGCGGCGGAGCTGCTGGCAGGGGGCTGGGGGTGGCCGGCGGCCGTTCGACTGGCAAGCACCCGCCCACCATCAACAGGCACGCGATCGAAAGGACAGCCCGCCAGACCGCCCCCGACCAGATGGCTCCGCGTCCCCGCCTCATCCTGCCGCGGGGAATGGTACCCCCTACCGCAAGCTTCTGATCAGGATTGCCAGCAGCAGGATGACCAGGACCGCCCAGAAGAAGATCAGCAACGGATGGACCGGGAGCCCGAACGGCGTCTCGGGCGCACCTGGTGTGGCGGTGGGAGCGATCGTCCCGATAATGGTGATCGTGCCTTCGGGCGGCGGGGTGGGGGTCCGACCTGGGGTAAGCTCCACTCGGCGACCAAAGTCGAGCATCCCACGCCCCTCGGGACCCAATGAGAAGCCGGCCGCCAGGCGCGGGGTCGAGGCGGCCAGCCAGGCCTGTTCCAACGTCCGAGCGTTGATCCGCCGCGCCGCCCCGGTCCCCTCGTCGGGGTAGGCCGGATCGTGATAGATGAAATCGTCGCCGTCCATACCGATGATGGTGATGAACCGCTCGCGGGCGGCGTTTGGTGGCGTGCCGCCGGGCAGGACCGCGCCCTGCGCGAGCGTGACGACAGGGTAGCCCCGCCGCAGCATCTCGCGGACCATCTCGATGGTCCACTCGTTGAAGCGGGCGCCTCGGAAGAGGTCGATCACGTTCAGGCCACCTCGCTCGGCGATGCGGGCCAGGGTCTCGACCCGCGGGCGGTTGCTGGGCGTGTAGTTGCTCTCGAGTCCGTTGAACAGGGCACGCAGGTCGGTCAGCGCCACGTCGATCCCGTAGCCACCCAGGACCATCGCCAGACCGGCCGGTGCTGAGTTCGTCTCGGCGTAGGGAGTCCCATCTTGCTGCGTGCGGAACGGGACATCCAGCAGGATGCTGTTACCGCGCGCGAAGCTGTTGGTACGTGGCTGGCCGCCGGTCACCAGCGCTACCAGGGCACGCTCGGCGGCCAGAACTTGCTCGGGCTGAGGCGGCACGCCTTCAGGAGGAACTTCAGGAGTCGGGGTCTCTTCCGCGCCAGGCGGAGGCGTTCCCTCTATGACGGGTGGAGCCGGAGCCGCCCGAGGAGCGCCAGGCGGTGCACCGGGAGCCCCGGGCGCCGGCGTTCCGGGCGCTGGGACCGGCGTGGGCAGCGATGGGGCGATGATGGTCAGCGGCCGGTTGACCTCTGACAAGGTGAGCGAGATGTTCAGCTCGAATGGGTCTGGGGTGGTGAGTGGGTCTGAGACCTGGTTGAGCATGAGGGCGGTGAAGCGCTGCGACCGAATGAGGCGGTCGTTCTTGCCGACCCAGGTCTCCATCTGCATCTGCTGCGCAACGGGCTGGTCACGACCCCCGGCCGCCCGGAACACGTCCCAGAGCGAGACTGTGTCGATGTCCGCGGTGTAGTAGGTTGCGACCTCACCATTCACGACCACCTCGCCGCCCTCGGCCGCGCGCCTGATGAACTGCGGCCGGAACGCCACCAGCGCCTGGAGGGGGGTCAGCACGCCCAGTTCGCGCCAGACGTCGAAATACGTCATCTCCTGCCAAACGTTGTCCGTTCGAGCGCTCCGCGTGAAGGCGCGGGGATAGACGTCGACGTCGGGCACCCGTCCGGGGGCGGTCGCAACCGGCGTCCCAACCGGGCTCGGGCCGGCCAGAAAACGCTGCAGCGTGGAGATCGAGTTGGGCGGTTTGACGATGATGAAGTCCTGGACGAAGTCATTCTTCAGCAGCCGCATCGAGAGCTGGTCGGGAAAGATCAGGACGCCCTCGGCCAGCATGTCGATGCGATCCTGCCCCCCGGTGAACGCCACTCCCTTCATCACAAAGCGCGCGGTATCGACGATGGCGAGTCGGCGGAGGGCGGGCGGTATCGCGGCCGGTGCGGCGACCACTCCCGCCGTGGCCTGGGCGGCCTGGGCAGCCTGGGTTGCCAGGGCCGCGATCCGCGCCACCGCGGTCGCCTGAGCCGGGCTGGTGAAGCCTCCCAGCCGCGCCACGGCCGTGGCGGTGGCGCCGGCGACCGATGTGGCGCTGGCCGCCGCGGTCGCGGTAGCCGAGCTCTTGAAAAAGACACCGAAGTCCTCCACGTCGTCGAAGTTTCGCGTGATGGTGATCTCGCGCCGCGTGGAGGTGGTGGCGATCGCGTCGCTCGGCAGCTTGAGCGTCAGGACGTACGTGCCGGGCGTCAGGTTTTCGCACTTGTACTTGCCGCCGCCGTCCGGCCCGCTGCAGTCCGGACTTTCGGTGCCGTCGACTCGATCGAGAGTGATGTTGATGCCCGATCGGTTGGTGCCCTTCTCGTCGCCGTCCTTGATACCGTTCATGTTCTTGTCTTCGAAGACGATGCCGACGACGAAGCGGCGATCGATGTTGGCCCGGGCCAGCCCGAAGTTCACCACGGCCCCGTCTGCGGCGGTCACAATCACCTGGCGCTGGCGGGGTGTGGTCGTCTCGAACCTGTCCGAGAAGTCGACAGATACAAGATAGGTGCCGGGTGGGACGGGGTCGAAGCGATACCGCCCGTTGCCGTCGATGACGGTCGTCTGGATGGGCAGCCCAGTTACGTCCACTCGCTCGAGCGAGACCGTGACCGTGTTCTGTGTCCCATCGACGCCGGACTCGTTGTCGTCGAAGATCCCGTTGCGATTCTTGGTGTCGTCGAAGACTGTCCCGGTGACGAAACGGGGGGTCGGCGTCGCAGTTGAGGTAGGCGTAGCCGTCTGGCCTGTCGCCGAGCTGGGCAGGAGCATGGCCACGACAAGCGCCAGCAGCAGTGCGGACCAGAGTTGGCTGGCCGTACCGCGGCCACGGTGCACGCGGTTCCGGCCCGATCGCATTCTGGCGCACCGTGCCAGCGCAGGGTCGCGTGCCTTCTCAGACCTGCGAACACACTGCACGGGCGCCACTATAAGCCGGGCTTACCGCCTGAATTGCGCCTCAGGCCCGCTTGGTACGTGAATGTAGCGCAATTGGAGCGGACCTGTTATTACGTCGAAGCGACGAGTCGGCCTACAGGCAGATACTCAACGTCCGGTCGACCTCTGGGTTCCAGACCAGCTCGGCCGCTTCGGCCCCGGGCGGCAGCGGGAAGACGAGCCGCGCCGGTGCCACACCCCTGGCCGGCACCTGGCCCGCCTGCCCCACCAGACTGTTGACCAGAGCTCCGCTGGCGAGCGCCAGCTCGAAATTCACCAGGTTGTAGTAGCGCGGCTTGTCGCTGACGTTGTCGAATCGGATGGCGACCTCGACAGTGCCCACCGCCTCTCTCACCCCGAGAACGGTGACACTCAGGTCGCCATCGGCGGCCGACGAGACGAGGCAGGCCGGCGGTCGTCCGGTCAGGACGATCCGGACCGGCTCCAATCCCCGCCGCGTCCACGGCGGGAGGGTGTCAGGCGGGGGCGGGCTTTGAGTTCTCACGACTTGACCTGGCGCAGCGGGCGAGGGGAGTCGAGCGTAGGCGGCGTCGTACTTGGCTGAGCTGATCGCGGCCAGGCCGAAGGCATTGTCCAACGTCACCACCGAACTGAGCCCACTCGCACGGCTAAAGATCACGGTGTCGTTCTTCACGATCCCAACCTCGAAGCTGACGAACTCGCCCTCGTACTTGACCAGGCTAGCCGTGAAGGCATCGTTCGGCGCGCCCGGGACCGGGCTGAAGCCGGACTCCTGGATCAAGCCCTGGCGGAGCGCATCGAGGTACTCGCTCGGATCGACCACCCCATCCGAGCGCACGATGACCTGCCTCACCAGGATCGGACCGGAGCCCAGGTTCCGGGCCGTGACTTCTCGGAACAGCTCGACAATGAACTGAACGCCCTGTTGGTTCGTCGCCAGCCGGGTGTACTTGGGTGGCTCGGATTCGACGAAGCCGGGCGGCAGATCGGCTGGTGTGATGGCTATTTGGGGCGGCGCCACGACTTGTTGCGCGATAGCCAGCGCCGGCCAGAGGCTCGCGCCGAGCGACGCCAGAGCACAGAGCACTCGAACGGCTATATGCATGTGAATTTCGCCTCGTCACCGCGTTTAACGGCGCTAGGTGTCGAAGGGTGCGATCTCCAGACATAACCGCATACCAAGTGCGTCACGCCCAGCTCAATGGGTGCGTAGCGACGCTTTCGGGCGATGGCGAGTCGTCCCGCGAGTGTAGCCCGCGGCCGGGTGTAAGATTCTGGCATGCGCTGGTTCCTCAATCGAAACTCGTTCCTGATCAGCGCAGCGATGGCGATGGGCGGGGCCTGGGCATTCGGCGCGAGGGCCGGCGGGCCGGCGGCGCCGATCGCAGTCGCGGGCGTCGGACTGGCCCTGGCAGCGGTCCAGCGCAAGCTGCGCGGCGGAGCGAGCAGCGTCTCGAGCTGGGGTGATGCCCACAGACAGATCGGACGCGGCGCACCCACGCTGCTGTTCATCTACTCGGATACTTGAGCCGCCTCGCTGGCGGCGCAGCCCATCGTGGATGGGCTCGAGACGGAGCTCGGCGAGCGGGCTCGCTTGATCCGACTGAATATCGCCGAAGAGGCCGGCCACCAGGCCCTACGAGAGTACGGCGTCAAGAAGGTTCCCACTCTCCTCCTGCTCGACGACCGCGGGACTGAGCGCTACCGCACCGAGGGTAGGCTGCCCCGCAAGGGTCAGATCAAGGAGCTACTGGCCGGCCCCCAGTAGGCAGTGGGCAGTAGGCAGAGGGCAGTGGGCCCCTCGCCCCCGACCCCCGACCGCCTAGTCCAGCAGGCTGGTCAGCCACGGCCACGGGCGGAGGCTCGGCTCGACGAAAGGGGGCTGAGGAGGCAGGACTTCGTACAGCCCCTGCTCGAGGGCTCGGGTTGCCTGTGCCTCGCCGGCTCGCCTGCTCCCCTCGGCGGGCGGGGCCATGGGCGGACCAATCCGCACCCGCAGCGTCTTTCCACGCCAGAGGTCTCGAGTTCCCGCCAGGCCAACCGGCAGGATGCGGCGATTAGCATTCATCGCCACCCAGGTCACTCCGCGCTTGATCTCGGCCAGCTGATCGGGCGGGTCATAGGTGTGGCCCCAGCCCTCGGGGAAGACGCCCAGCGAGGCGCCGGAGCGCAGAACCTGGACCGCGGTCTCGAGCGCCTCGCGGTTCAGCCGGCCCTCTGAAGAAACGGGAACCACGCCCCCTAAGGCGCCGAGAAGCAGCTTCTTCCACCAGGTGTTGAAGACCGCCTCGCGCGATCCCAGGAAGTAGATCCGCGGCCGCCCGGGCAAGACCAGCAGGACCAGGAAGGGATCAAGCCAATTGCGGTGCGGCGCCGCTGCAATAATCAGCGATTCGCCGGCGGGGACGTTCTCGAGCCCCTCGACCTCGATCTGGAATCCGAATATGTGACGAAGGATCACGTTCAGGCCGCGGCGACTCATCCCCCAGCGGAAGCCATCCTGCCGGAACCTCGGCTTGTCTGGCGTTGACATGGGCGGATTATACGTTTCATCACGGCGCCGGTCGCTCCCTGACGGTCGCGGTATAGCTTGAGGTCGGCAGATCCACGAACTCGGCCGCTCTGTCAACGTATAATCGGATCTGGGACGCGCCTCCCCACCGCGTCCGAGCGGACAGTTGTCCGTTCCTGCCGCAGGAGGATGCATGTTCCCCGCGTTGGTCTTGCCGCGCGCTCGATTTGGACTCGCGGCGCTCGCCGCCCTCGCGCTGGTCGTCGGCCTGTTGTCCCGGCCCTCCTCGGCCATCGCCGCGTCGGCGGAGCAGGCCTTCCAACCGTACTGGGTCCAGAATCACACCGAGACCGAGCTGTGGTCCGGGCCAGACGGCAAGGCGACCAGGTTCGGTCGCGCGCTGCAGTTCAGTTATTTCAAAGTCCTCCAGCGCCAGCAAAGCCCTCGACTGTACGTCTTCAACCCGCTGAGCGAGGGGACCGCCTGGATCGCCGCGGCCGCCGTCGGCCCGAGCGGCGAGCCGCCCGACTGGTACTTCGCGAAGAAGGGCAGTTCTGACTCGATTGGCAGGATCAACCTGCCGGGCCGAATCGTCGGCGGCGCCAACGTACGAAGCCGGCCGGCGGTGGGCGATGACGACTGGCTCGGTCGACTCGGACACAACAGCCCCATTCAAGTCCTGGACGAGGTCACGGGAGAGGACGGCGAGAGCTGGTACCGAATCGCCGATGGGCAGTTCGTCCATCATTCACTCGTCCGTGTGCCAAAGCCCTTCCCGCCCCACACGGGCAAGGTCATGGTTGCCGAGCTGACTCAGCCAGTCGTCGTCACCGCCTACGAGGACGGCAAGGCGGTCTATTCAGCCATGGCGGTGAAGGGCACGATCAGCTGGGGAACGCCGACCGGCTTCTTCACGATCGTGCGGCGAGTCGCGAACGAGACGATGGACTCGGCTACGCTGGGCATCCCCCGCGACGGGCCAGGTGGCTATCACCTGAAGGACGTTTTGTACACCCAGTACTTCACCGCCGACGGCGCGTCGATTCACTACAATTACTGGTCGGCAAACTTTGGCTACACCGGCAGCCATGGGTGTCTGGGGATGAGCCTGGACGACTCCCTGTGGTTCTGGGAATGGGCCAGCCTCGGGACACCGCTATTTATTCAGGAGTAGGGCAGCAGGTAGTGGGCAGTCGGCAGTGACCCTCGACGCGCCGCGTGCCGACGACGCCGAGCCGCGGGTGCTCTGGCGCCACGTCGGGGCGCTTCGGCGGCGGCTCTGGCTGGAGCGTGTGCTCGGGCTGGAGGCGCGGGCTCTGGCGATCGGCTTCGGCGTCGCGCTCGCGGTAGCTGTTGGCGCGTGGGCCACCCTCACCCCCCTTGTGCCAGCCCACTACGGCGGGCCGGTCGCTGCTGCCGTTGGCCTGGCGCTGCTATCCTCGTTGTTCCGCTATCCCTCGCCGATGGACGCCGCCAAGGCCGCCGATCGACGTCTCGGCTTGAGGGAACGGATTGGAACAGCCGTAGAGCTGGCCGGCCTGGGTGTCCAGGGGAGCCTGGCTCGCCGCCAGTTAGCAACGGCGGTCGACGCGGCCGGCTGGGCACGGCAGAACTGGCGTGCAGGGCCAAGCGCTGGGCGTGACCTGGCCGTAGCCGCCGGACTTGGGCTGTTGGCGGCGGCGGTGATCCTCGTGAGCAGCCTGGAGGACCGGCTGCCAGCCGCCATCCCGCGGCCATCGATCTGGTCATTGCTACCTGGCGACCCGTCTTCGGCTGAGCGGGCGGCCACGGATGACCCAGCCGGTGCATCGGGTCCAGCCACGTTGGCGCGAGCGGAGACGAGCGGGCGCACCGCGGCGGTTGTCCGCTCGCTGGAGGACCTACGCCGCGCCCGTCAGTCGGGGGCGATCGGGGCCGGGGAAGCGGCCGACCGCATGGCCCAGGCGGAATCCGAACTGAGCAGACAGACCCAGGACTCTCGGACCCAGCGTGAGGCGCTGGATCGGCTCGGCCGGGCTCTGGACCAGGTGGCGGCTGGGCGCCCGGCGGCCGAGCGAATCCAACGCGGGGAGTACGACCGGGCCGGCGAAGAGATCACGACGTTGGGGACGGAATCCGATCAGCTCTCGCCGCAGGCCAAGGCCCAGCTTGCCCAGGCCCTTCGCTCCGCGGCGGCGGAGTCGCAGGCCGCTCCCGACCTGGCAGCGCGCGAGCGTCGCGCTTCCGACGCCCTTCCCGGACGGGACTATGAAACCGCCCGCAGGGCGATGAAGGACCTGGGCGACGAGGTTGCCAGGCGCGGCCAGAACGTCATCCCCCAGCAGGAGCTGGCCCAGGCGTGGGACCGGCTCGACGAGGAGCGTCGGAGCCAGGGTCCGGGCGACAACCTGGCGGCCGCCCAGCGACAGGCGCGGTCCAATGGCTCACAGCAGGCTCCCCAGGCGCCGCGCGGCGCGCCTGGCAGCCAGAGCAGCGCGAGCGCCCCCGGCAGCGAGCCGGGCGACGCTGGCCCCGGCGACCCCGAGGCGTCGGGGCCCGGCGACGGCGAGGGCGCGGACCCCGTGGGGGCGGCAAGCTTGACCCCGGGCGCCCAGAGTGTTGGCGAGTTTCAGCCGGCCGGCCAGGCCAGGCGGCTGGACGTCCAGGGGCGGCCGGTCGAAGTCGACGTGCAGCCGGGCCAGCAACCCGGGCAGCGAGCCGGCGACCAGGATCCCAGAAACGAGCGCCCTTCAGACCAGCTCGGCGCGATCTCGGCGATCTCCGGTGAGGCGCCCGGCCGAGTCAGCGCAGCGGTGCCAGCCGAGAGCAACTTTGTGCCAAGCGAGCGCCGCCAGGTGGTGCGCGACTACTTCAGCTCTGGGGAGGGGCGGTGACCTCGAGCGCGATCAGCGTCGAAGGTCTCCAGGACACGGCCCGAGCTATCGAGCAAGAGATCGCGCGGGTGATCGTGGGCCAGGAGGCGGCCGTGCGCGGCGTGGTCATCGCGCTGCTGGCGGGAGGTCACGTGCTGCTCGAGGGCTTGCCGGGCCTGGGTAAGACGATGCTCGTTCGTACGCTGAGCGACGCGGTCCACCTGCACTACAGCCGCATTCAGTTCACCCCGGATCTGATGCCGGCCGACGTGTGCGGCACGAACATCCTGGCCGAGGATGCGGCCGGGAACCGCCACTTCAGCTTTCAGCCGGGTCCGATCTTCGCGAACCTTGTGCTCGCGGATGAGATCAACCGAGCGACGCCCAAGACTCAGTCGGCCCTGTTGGAGGCCATGCAGGAGCACACAGTCACGGTGGCCAACAACATCCACGGCGTGCCGGAACCGTTCTTCGTCCTGGCCACGCAGAACCCGATCGAGATGGAGGGCACCTACCCGCTCCCGGAGGCCGAGCTCGATCGCTTCTTCTTCAAGCTGCACGTCTCCTACCCGTCGCGAGCCCAGCTCGCCGAGATCGTCCGTCGGACCACGGGCACGCTGGCCGATCCGGTCCGTCGCGTAGCCGATGGGCCGACCATCCTGGAGATGCAGTCGTTGGTCCGTGAGGTGCCGGTCGCCAATCACGTGGCCGATTACGCCGTCCGTCTGGTGCTAGCTACGCATCCGGATACCGACGGCGCGCCCGATCAGACTCGCCGCTTCGTCCGATACGGGGCCAGCCCCCGCGCTGCCCAGGCGATCGTCCTGGCGGCCAAGATCTATGCCCTGTTCAGCGGCCGCTTCAACGTGGCTTTCGAGGACGTTCGCCGGGTGGCGCCGCCGGCTCTGCGCCACCGACTGATCCTGAACTTCGAGGCGGAGGCCAAAGCGATCTCGACTGACGCGGTCATCCAGGCCGTCTTGAAGGCGGTGCCGGAAGAGCCGTGAGCGTGCCGACGCTGGCCAGGCGACTCTTGCGTCGCGCCGCTCACGCCTACGCGACCGGCGGCGGGTTGGCCAGCGCCTCGCGCGAGGGGATGGCTCTGGATGAGGAGTTCCTGCGGCGGCTCGAGCGACTCTCGCTGCTGGCGCGGCGGCCGGCGGCCGGTGGGATCGGCGGCGAGCACCGCAGCGCGGCTCGGGCGCCCTCGACCGACTTCGCCGACTTCCGGCGCTATATGCCCGGGGACGATTTCCGTCGCATCGACTGGAACGCGTACGGTCGGCTGGGGCAGCTGTACGTCAAGCTGACCGAGGCTCGCGAGCAGCTCGTCGTCCACGTCTTGCTGGACGCGAGCAATTCGATGGACTGGGGCCTTCCCTCGAAGCTGGTATACGGGCGCCAGCTTGCCGCCGCGATAGCGTATCTGGCCCTGGCGCGCTTTGATCGCGTCTCGATCACGGCTCTGGGCGAGACGGCGCGGCAGTTCTCGCCCGTCAGGGGCCGGGCCCGCTTTCACGACCTGCTCGGCTTCCTCAATGCTACCGCGGCGGCCGGGCGGATGAGCCTGGATGGCTCGCTGGCCGATTACCGCACCGACAGCCACCGCGGCCAGGTGATGCTCATCTCCGACATGCTCGCGCCCGAGGGATATCAGGATGGACTGGATCGCCTGCTGCG
>Ga0137374_10007833_pt1 | contig 12685 bp, 15 predicted proteins | sample SagtaG_20_FD_104811 | JGI IMG/M metagenome (GOLD analysis project Ga0137374, IMG submission 104811) | Vadose zone soil microbial communities from Sagehorn Ranch, Mendocino, California, USA - Sage1_R_100_16 metaG | ecosystem: Environmental > Terrestrial > Soil > Vadose zone | place: USA...
CTTTCGGTGGACGCGCCAGCCGAGCGGCATGAACGTCCAGAGGCCCGCGCTGACCTGGCGGATGAAGCCGCCGCGGACGAGCAGGCGGTGCGAGACGGCGTCCGCCTCCGCGGGAGCCTCGCGCAGGGTCGGAAGCCAGAGCTGTGAGGCCCGGACGATCATCGTTGTCCGCGCAGGCTACTCCAGCGGGATGAGAGACGCCTCGGCCATCGCGAGCGCGGCCGGCTTGGCCATCTTCAGGCGCTTCGGGCGGTGCATCCCCGCCTCGATCCAGCGGTCGATCTCGTGGAAGAGCTCGTCGACGAGGATGTCGGACGAGACCTTCTTGAGCACCCGCCCGTGCGCGTACACGAACCCTGCGTCACGGCCTCCGGCGATCCCGAAGTCGGCGTCGCCGGCCTCGCCCGGGCCGTTCACGGCGCAGCCCATGACCGCGACCTCGAACGCTTGAGGGTACGTCTTCAGGCGCTCCTCGACGACCTCGGCCAGCGTCTGGACGCCGACGTTGTCGCGGCCGCAGGAAGGGCACGCGATCATGATCGGCCCTCGCTCGCGCAGTCCGAGCGCCTTCAGGATCTCGAACCCGACCTCGACCTCCTTCACCGGGTCGGCGGTCAGGGAGACGCGGATCGTGTCGCCGATGCCGTCCGCGAGCAGCGTCCCGAGGCCGATCGCGGACTTGATCGAGCCCGCGAAGGGCGTCCCCGCCTCGGTGACGCCGAGGTGGAGCGGATACGGGACCTTCTCCGCCAGCATCCGGTAGGCACGGATCATCGTCGGGACCGAGGTCGACTTCACGGAGATCTTGAAATCCGTGAATCCCAGCCGTTCGAGCAGCCGGACTTCCTCCAGCGCCGCCTCGAGGAGCGCCTGGGCCTGATCCTCGCGGGCCAGCTCGTGGAGGTGCTTGGGCAGCGAGCCGGAGTTCGCGCCGATCCGCATCGGGATCCGCGCTTGCTTGGCGGCGCGCACCACCTGCTCGACCTTGTCCGGCCCGCCGATGTTGCCCGGGTTGATGCGCACGGCCGCGACGTCCGCGTCGATCGCCTTGAGCGCGAGGCTCGCGTTGAAGTGGATGTCGGCGATCACGGGGATCGGCGAGAGCCGGACGATCCTCCGTAGCGCCTCGGCGTCCTCGGTCTTCGGGACGGCGCAGCGGACGATCTCGCAGCCGGCAGAGGCAAGCGCGGCGATCTGGGCGACGGTGGCCTCGACGTCACGCGTCGGGGTCGTCGTCATCGACTGGACGACGACGGGTGCTCCCCCTCCGATCCTGACGTTGCCGACGGTGATCTCGCGCTTACTCGCCACCGGCAGACAGGTTAGCGATCCGAGTGCCGCGCCCTAGTTCCCTAGATCGTTCGAGAGGCCCGTGAAGAACAGGAGCAGCACGAGCGCGATCCCCACCGCCGAGACTTTCTCGTAGACGTGACGCGGGACCGCCCGGCCGCGGACCCCCTCAATGATCGAGAACGTGATGTGGCCACCGTCGAGGGGCAGCAGCGGCAGGAGGTTGAGGAGCGCAAGTGAGAGGCTGATCAGCCCCAGCACGGAGAGATAGGTCTCGAAGCCTTGCTTCAGCGCCTCGGAAGAGCCCTGGACGATGCCGACGGGGCTCGAGATCTCTTCCTTCCCCTGGCCCCTGCTCAGTCGCAACAGGGACTTGCCGATCTCGGTCGTCACGTCCCACGTCACCTGGAACGACTTCCGGAACGCAGCAGGCGGCGACTCGCCGGGCCCCTCCACCCCCTCCAAGCGAATCCCGATGACGTACCTTCCGGCGGTCTTCACGGCGCGAACCGGCGGCAACGTGACCCGCCTGCCGTCGCGAACGACCGTGATCCGAAGCGGCCGGCCCTTCGACGCCACGATCCTGGCCGCGATGTCGTCCGGCCCGACCGGCTGGCCGTTGATCGCGACGATCTCGTCCCCGGGCCTCATTCCGGCCTTCGCTGCGGGCTTCGCGGTATCGAGGCTCGCGATCGTCCGCGTCGCCTGCGTGGTGCCGAGCATGAACAGGATCGCGAAGAGGACGATCGCGAACGCGAGATTCGTCCCCGGGCCCGCGGCGATCACCGCGACACGCTTCCACACGCCCGCCCGCCAGTACGCGTCAGGCGCGAGGCCGTCGTCGATGTCGCGCAGCACCCGCTCGGCTGCCGCGCGTGTCGACGGCGAGATGTCTGCTGCAGCGACGGCGGCCTCCAGCTCGGCAAGCGCCGCTCGCGCGCCCTCGAGATCGCCGGCCTCCAGCGGTCGCTCGACACGCGCGATCGGCCCCGTCAGCTCAGGCGCTTCCTTCCGGGCTCGCTCGAGGCCGACGTCCAGGTCGGGCCCCGCCGGACGGTGCATCCCCGGGATCTTCACGTAGCCGCCGAGCGGGATCGCGCCGATTCCGTATTCGATCCCGTTGCGCTTCACCTTCGCCACGGCCGGCGGAAAGCCGATGTAGAACTTGCGCGGCCGCATCTTGACGGCGAGCGCCGTGAAGAAGTGCCCCGCCTCGTGGACGAGGATGAGGAGCGCGAGGCCGAGAATCGAGACGAGGACGTTCATCGCGCGGGCGCCGCGGCGAGGCGGCGGGCCTCCGCATCCGACTCGACGAGCTCGTCGAGGTCGCGCGCCGGCAAGCCGTCGACGGCGGCGAGCACCTGCTCGACCGACGAGGCGATGTCCAGAAATCCGATCCGCCCGGCGAGGAACGCCTGCACGGCCACCTCGTTCGCGGCGTTGAACGCGCACGGGTAGGTGCCCCCTCGCTCACCCGCCTCCCGGGCGAGGCGAAGAAGCGGGAAGGCCTCGTCGTCGGCCGCGTGGAACTCGAGCGTCAGCCCCGATGCGAGGTCGAGCGGTGCGATCGGAGTCGCCGCGCGCTCCGGATAGGCGAGCGCAAACGAGATCGGAACGCGCATGTCGGGGTAGCCGAGGTGCGCGAACGCTGCCCCGTCGCGCAGTCGCACGAGCGCGTGGACGACCGAGGTCGGATGAACGACCACTTCGATACGGTCGTACTCGACGCCGAAGAGGAAATGCGCCTCGATCAGCTCGAGGCCCTTGTTCGCGAGCGTTGCGGAGTCGATCGTGATCTTCGACCCCATCCTCCAGGTCGGGTGCGCGAGCGCCTCCTCGACGCTCACCCCGGCCAGCTCCTCCCGCGTTCGCCCACGGAAGGGGCCGCCCGATGCGGTCAGGACGATCGACTCGACGGTCGCGCGCGCCCGGCCCTCGAGGCACTGAAACACGGTCGAGTGCTCGCTGTCGACGGGAAGCAGGAGGCCTCCTCCCCGCTCCCATGCAGCGAGGGCGAGCTCGCCGGCGGCGACCAGGCTCTCCTTGTTCGCCAGCGCGAGGGTCACGCCGCGCTCGAGCGCCCACAGCGTTGCGGGGAGGCCGGCGAAGCCGACGACGGCATTGAGGACGACGTCCGGCTCGGTCGCATCGAGTAGGGCCTCGACGCCGCCGCCCACCTGTGTGCGAGCGTCTGGATAGAGGTGGGCGAGCTCGTCGAGCGAGGATGAGCCGGATGCGAGGGCGCACACCTCGAGCTCGGGATTGGCGTCGCACACCTCGAGGGCCTGCCGCCCGATCGAGCCCGTCGCGCCGAGGACGGCGATCCGCTTCACCTTCGGAAGCCTAGATGCTCGAGCAGTGAATCCCGCGGGCCGGATGACGTCCCAGACGCTGCGCCGGATCAACGCGCTCGCCCGTCGCACGTAGGGCTGCTACGCACGACGAACGAGCGCCCGCCCGATTCCGGAGCGCTCGAGCGCTCCGGCTTGGTCTGGAACAGCCCCCGACTCCACGGTATTCACCACTCCAGCATCTAGCCGCGCGCTTTAGTCACGAAGTTGGCACAGACACGTATGCCCTTCCTCACTAGCATTGGCAGTAGGCGGGGCTGGGCGGAGCCCTAGGCGCAGATGGCCATGTTCTTTTTAGGCGGCGCCGAACGCGACGAGGGTGTAGTACGCGGCCACTGCGGCGAAGAGCAGCGCGTCGATCCGGTCGAGTATGCCGCCGTGGGCGCCGAGCACGCGGCCGGTGTCCTTGATCTGCATGTCGCGTTTGAGCGCCGACTCGAACAGGTCGCCGATCGGCCCCGCGAGCGCGATCACTCCCCCGAGCACGACGGCCTGCCAGATCGGCAGGAAGTCCCGTTCCTCGTAGAAGGTGACGAACGTGACGAAGACGCACGCGACCGTCCCCACGATGAAGCCCTCCCACGTCTTGCCGGGCGACGTGGCCGGAGCGAGCTTGTGGCGCCCCAGCAGCCGTCCGCCGAGATAAGCGAACGTGTCGTTCGCCCAGACGGCGAGCAGGACGGCGAACGTCGCGAGCACGGCGTGCTCGGCGATGTCGCGAATGAGCATCAGATGACCGAGACCGAGGGCGACCCAGCCGGCGCCCATCACCGTGGCGCTGATCGAGCTCGTCGCCGGGGCGCGGGTCGCCGCGAAGCCCTTGAGCAGGAACGCAAGCGCATAGGTGGAGAAAAACCCGGCCAGCATCCACTGGATGCCGCCGAGCTGCTCGCCGAGGAGCGCGAGCAGCGCGCCGACGTACCCCGCGGGGATGAGCGGCCTAAGCGGCCGGGCCAGCGAGTAGAACTCGTGCAGGGCGAGCAGCGCCGCGAATGCGGCCAGGGCGAACAGCCACCAACCGCCGCCCCAGACGACGCCGAGCACGATCGGCAGCCCCGCCGCAACGACGACGAGCCGCGAGATGAACGGGTTCACGGGTGCCCCGTCCAGTGATGCAGCCCGAGTTTCTGGGTCGCCAGCACCAAGCCAGGGGCCGCACTCGGCCGCGGCCCAGGCTGGATTGCCTGGGTCGTGGTCGAGGGTGGTTCATGGCGCCGCGTGATCGCGGGCCAGAAGCCGGGTTGCATCGCTGGATGGGGCACCACTAACGACCGCCGAACCGCCGCCGGCGCGTCGCGTACTCGGCGAGCGCGGAATGCAGCTCGCGGGCGCCGAAGTCCGGCCAGAGGGTCTCGACGAAGACGAGCTCGGCGTACGCGAGCTGCCAGAGGAGGAAGTTCGAGATGCGCACCTCGCCGGACGTGCGGATCAGCAGATCCGGGTCCGGGAGGTCGGCCTGGTAGAGGTACTGCGCGACCGTGTTCTCGTCGATCTCGCGCGGTGGGACGCCCGCTTCGACGATGCGCCGCGCTGCCTGGACGAGCTCGCCCCGTCCGCCGTAGTCGAAGGCGATCCAGAGGTTCAGACGTTCGCGGTCGCGCGTCTCCTCCTCGAGCGAGGCCATGCGCTCCTGGAGCTCCTCGGGTGCCCGGTCACGCCGCCCGATGAAGCGGGTCCGCACCCCCTGCGACGCGAGGTCGGGCAGCTCCCGCTCGATCGTCTCGCCGAAGATGTCCATCAGCGCGTCGACCTCGTCCTGTGGGCGCGACCAGTTCTCGGTCGAGAAGGCGTAGACGACGAGCGTCTCGACGCCGTACTCGATCGCCGCCTCGACGGTCCGCCGGAGCGCACGCGTCCCGGCCCGATGCCCGGCGGCGACGGGAAGGCCACGGCGCCGCGCCCAGCGCCCGTTCCCGTCCATGATGATCGCCACAGTTCGGGCGACCTCGGGCAGGTCCGCCTCAGGAGCTGACTTGAGCCCGCGAAGGGTCTTGATGCGCGTAATCAGACTCATGTGTCACTCGAAGCCTCTCCCCGGCCGAAAGTGCGAAGCACTTTCGGCCGTCACACTTCCATGATCTCGGCTTCCTTGCGCTTCAGCATCTCGTCGATCCGGTGCACGTGGTCGTCGGTGAGCTTCTGCGCCCGGTCCTCGGCCCGGCGCTCCTCGTCGTCGCCGACGTCCCCGTTCACGACGAGCTCCTTCAGGTGGTGCATGAGGTCACGGCGCACGTTCCGGACGGAGACGCGTCCCTCCTCGGCCATCTGGCGGGCGAGCTTGACGAGGTCCTTGCGACGCTCTTCGGTGAGCTGCGGGATCGGCAGGCGGATCAGCTTGCCGTCGTTCGAAGGCGTCAGGCCGAGGTCGGACTCCATGACCGCCTTCTCGATCGCTTTGATCGTCGAGGGGTCGAACGGCTGGACGGTGAGCATGCGTGGCTCGGGGACGTTGATCGAGGCGAGCTGCTTGAGCGGCGTCGCGGTGCCGTAGTAGTCCACCGTGATCCGATCGAGCAGCGCCGCCGCGGCCCGGCCGGTCCTGAGCGTGTTGAAGTGCTCGTGCGTCGCGTCGAGGGACTTGTCCATCCGCCGCGTGGCGTCTTGAATCAGCTCGTCGATCATTGGCTCGCTCCGTCGGTTGGCTTGGACTCGCGCCGTGCAGAGACGACTGCTTTCGAATCGCGCGGTGTAGAGATGACAGGTGTCGAGATGATCGTTCCCACGCGCTCGCCGGAGACGACCCGCGCGATGTTGCCGTTCTCGAGCGCGAAGACGTAGATGGGGAGACGGTTGTCCATGCAGAGGGACAGCGCCGTCGTGTCCATCACCTTCAACCCACGCTCGATCGCGTCGAGGTGGGTCAGCTCGGGCAGGAACTCCGCCTTCGCGTCGACGCGAGGATCGCCGTCGTAGACCCCGGCGACGCCGTGCTTGGCCATCAGGATCGCCTCGGCGCCGATCTCCAGGGCGCGGAGAGCCGCAGCTGTATCGGTCGTGAAGAACGGGTTGCCGGTGCCGGCGGCGAAGATGACGATCCGGTCCTTCTCGAGGTGCCGAATCGCGCGCCGCCGGATGTACGGCTCGGCGACCTCTCGTACGTGGAGGGCCGACAGGACCCGCGTCTGCGCTCCGCGCTTCTCGAGCGCGTCTTGGATCGCGAGCGAGTTGAGCACGGTCGCGAGCATGCCGGCGTAGTCCGCGGTCGCGCGGTCCATTCCCTCCGCCGCCGCCGCGAGGCCGCGGTAGATGTTCCCGGCGCCGACGACGATCGCGATCTGGACGCCCTGCTCGCGCACGCGACAGATCTCGTCCGCGATCTCCGCGATCGTGGGCGCATCCAGCCCGTAGTCGCGGTCGCCCATGAGCGCCTCGCCGGACAGCTTCAGCAGGACGCGCGCGAACGCGGGCTTCCCTGCGTCCGGCTCGCGGCCGGCCGCTGGCTCTTGTAGGACGCTCACCCCAGCTGGTACCGCTCGAACTCGAGCACCTCGGCCCCCTCACCGGCGAGGACCTCCCCGACCGTCTTGCCGGTGTCGTGGATCCACTCCTGCTCGGTGAGCACCCGAGCCCCGAAGAAGCGCTTGTTGAGCATGCCGTCGACGATCTTCTCACGCGCCTGCTCGGGCTTGGACTGCACCTCGTCGGAGTTGGCGAAGATCTCTCGCTCGGAGGCGACGAGGTCCTCCGGGACGTCCTCCCGCCCGATCCACTCCGGATTCGACGCCGCGATGTGCATCGCGAGCTTGCGCGCGAGGTCACCGGCGCCGCCGCGAACCTGGACGAGCACGCCGAGCTTGTTCGCCGGCGGATGCGCGTACGCGTCGATCACGGCGCCGTCGACCGCCTCGAAACGAGCGGCGCCCGCCACTGCGATGTTCTCGCCGAGCTTGCCGGAGAGCGCGAGCCTCTCCTCCTCGAGCTGTGCCTCCGCCCCGGGTCCTTCGGCCTCGACCACCTCGAGCACTTTCTTCGCGAACGCGAGGAACTCGTCGTTCCATGAGACCGGCTCGGTCTCACAGCCGATCGCCACGATCACGCCGAGCTTGCCGTCGCTCGAGACGCGGTAGTTGACCTTGCCCTCCGTCGTCGCGCGCCCGGAGCGCTTCGCCGCGCTCGCCATCCCCTTCTCGCGAAGCAGTCGCTTCGCGGCCTCGACGTCCCCGTTCGTGTCCTGGAGAGCGCGCTTGCACTCCATCATCGGCGCGCCGGTCTGGTCGCGAAGCTCCTTGACGAGCGCTGCGCTGATCTCGGTCACGAGGCTTCCTCCGGGGACTCGGCACCTGGGGAATCGGCACCCGTGGAATCGGCACCCGTGGAATCGGCACCCGTGGAATCGGCACCGGGGGAATCGGCACCGGGGGAGTTGGCACCGGCCGACTCCGGCTCGACTTCCGCAGCGGCCTCCTGATCGGCGGAAGCCTCGGGGGCCGGCTCGGCGACGGCCTCGGGCGGCGCCGGCGGCGCCTCCTCGGCGGGCGCAGGTGCGGCCTCTTGCGGAGGCGCGGGAGTCGCTGCCTTGCCGTTGCCCCCGCCGACGATCTCGGCCATGGTCACCTTCGACTTGCCGTTCTCGATCGCGCTCGCCATCGCCCGGATGATCAGGCCGCACGAGCGGATCGCGTCGTCGTTGCCGGGGACGACGTAGTCGGCCTCGTCGGGGTCGCAGTTCGTGTCCACGAGCGCGATCACCGGCAGGCCGAGCCGCTTCGCCTCGCGCACGGCCAGCTGCTCCTTGCGCAAGTCGACGATGAAGATCGCGTCCGGCTGCCGGCGCATGTCCGCGACGCCGCCGAGGTTCGCATCGAGCTTCTCGAGCTCGCCCATCATCGAGATGCGCTCCTTGGCGGGCAGGAGATCGAGCTGGCCTTCCTGCTTGAGCCGGCGGAGCTCGTGGAGGCGGTCGATTCGGTCGGAGATCGTGCGCCAGTTCGTGAGCAGGCCGCCGAGCCAGCGATTGTTGACGTACGGCATGCCGACGCGCGCGGCCTCCTCGGCGATCGCGTCCTGCGCCTGCTTCTTGGTGCCGACGAACAGGATCGTGCCGCCCCGCTCGGCGATGTTCCGCGCGAACGCGTACGCCTCGTCGAGCAGCTCCTGCGTCAGCTTCAGGTCGATGATGTAGATGCCGCCGCGCTCGGAGAAGATGAATCGCTTCATCTTCGGGTTCCAGCGGCGGGTCTGGTGGCCGAAGTGGACCCCGGCCTCCAGCAGATCTCGCATGGAGACGACTGGCATGAGAAACCTCTCTGGTTTGGATTGCGATTCAGCCGGTGGGACTTGGCCGAACCGGCGCGAAGGGCCGGCACCAACGTCCAAGCGGGTCCACCGGGGAGGTGGGACTGGGTCGCGCCCGATGGTACCAGCGTTCGCTGCGCGAACGGTCTAAGGAAGCCGGTCGAGGAACGTCGCCAGATCCGGCGGGAGCGGCGATTCGGCCTCGATTCGCTCGCCCGTCATCGGATGCGGGAAGGCGAGCGTCGCCGCGTGCAGGAACTGCCGGCCGAGCCCTGGCTCGAGCACGCCGTAGACCTGGTCGCCGACGACCGGGAGCCCGATCGCGGCGAGGTGCACGCGGATCTGGTGCATGCGGCCGGTCTCCAGGTGCACCCGGAGCAGCGTGTGGCGCTCGAGCTGCTCCTCGATCTCGAAGCGGGTGGCCGCGTCCCTCGGCCGCTCGGTGTCGAGGGAGATCCGGGTCGGATGACGGCGGTCGCGGCCGATCGGTGCCTCGATCCGCCCTGCGCGAGACCGTGGCCGCCCCCGCACCAGGGCGAGATACCCGCGCTCCAGCGCTCGTCGGCGGACGAGGGCCTGGAGCCGCCTGTACGCCTCCTCGGTGCGTGCGACGACCAGGAGGCCGGACGTGTCGCGGTCGAGTCGGTGCACGATCCCGGGTCGTTCGGGGTCGTCGCCGCCGCCCGACCGGCCCGAGAGGGCGTCGGCGAGCGTGCCCGAACGGTGGCCCGCCCCGGGATGGACGACGACCCCCGCCGGCTTGTCGACGACCAGCAGATGCTCGTCCTCGTAGACCGCCTGCACCTGCGGAGGCGCCTTCGGCTCGGGAGCGGCCGGCGGGTCCGGCAGGGCGATCACCTCCTCGCCCTGCAGCCGGAAGCTCTTCGGCCGGCGCTCGCCGTCGACGAGAACGCCCTCGGCGAGGAGCCGCTCGGCCGCCGAGCGGGTGCCGACATCGGGGAGCGCCGCGACGAACCGGTCGAGCCGATCTCCCGCGGCCTCGGCAGGAGCCCGGACCGTTCGCACGCGAGCTAGTCGACCTCGCGCCGCGTCCAGGCTTGGCGGTCGCTCGCGACGAGCGCGCAGAGGAGGATGGCGACGCCGACCACGATGAAGCTGTCAGCGAGGTTGAACGCCGGCCACCAGCCGACGTCGAGGAAGTCGGTCACGTGTCCGAGCCGGACCCGGTCGATCAGGTTCGAGACGCTGCCGCCGAGCAGGAGACCCAGGGCGGCGGGCAGGACCGGGTGTCGGGACCCGGAGCGCGCGAAGAACCAGACCATCCACGCGACCGCCACCGCCGTGAGCGCGGTCACGACCGCTGTCGACCTGGCGAACAGGCCGAAGGCGATCCCGCTGTTCTGGACGTGGTGGATCGCAAACGGGCCGAGGATCTTCACCTCGTCGCCGAGCACGAGCTGGCTCGAGACGACGGCTTTCGTCAGCTGATCGGCGGTCGCCGCCGCGAGCGAGACCGTCGCCAGGCCGGCCCACTGCCAGGCGCCGGCGGCGAGCGAGCGCTCGGCGACCGAGATCGGCGCGAGGCCGTCGGTCGCGGATCCAACTCGAACGTCGACGGGACGCTGCGCCGCGGGCGCAGCGCCGCTTACATCCGCTCTTCCCTGCGCTTGCAATCGATGCACAGCGTCGTATAGGGCATGGCGCGAAGCCGGTCGACCCCGATCTCGGCGCCGCAGCGAGCGCAGATCCCGAAGGTTCCCGCATCGAGCCGGCCGAGCGCCGCGTCGATAGCGGCGAGAACCTCCTCCGCGTCTTCCTCGAGCCCGAGATCGAGCTCGCGGTCGAACGTCGCCGAGGCAAGATCGGCGAGGTGGTTGTCGACCGTAACGAGCTCGCCGGTCTCCTCGTCGAGCGCTCCCGGATGCTGCTCGTGCAGGTGCTCGATGGCGCGCACGATCCGGTCGCGGCGATCCGTCAGGAGCGTGCGGAACTCGTCGGTGTCGATCGCTGCTGTCACTCAGCCGTCCTTTCCGGGTGCCGTGGCCGCTGTCAGGCGACGCACGATCTCGTCCTTTGCGAGGCCGTCGAGCTCGACGACCTTGTCCTTCGCGGCGTGGCCGGCGACGAGGGTCACCCCGCCGCGCGGCAAGCCGAGCGTGTCGGCGAGCAGCCGGCAGACCGCGTCGTTCGCACGTCCTCGTTCGGGCGCCGCCGCGACACGAACCTTCCAGCCTTCCCCGTGTCGGCCGACGATCTGCGAGCGCCCCGCCCCTGGCGAGACACGCAGGCGCAGGCGAGTCGACGCGGTACGCATAACTGCAAGTCTAGTCCCGGTTTCCGATTTCAGGCCGTACGGCGATGGCGCGACTCGTCCCGCGGTAGCGGTGTCACGTCGGCCCTCTCCTCGAGCCGTGGCCAGCCGGCCGGATACGCCTCGCCGCGGTGCGGCTCGTCCTCGCCCGCCTGTTCGTGCGCCGGCGGCTCCGTCGCCTCCGCCTCGCGCGTCAGGCCGAGGGCTGCCTCGAGCAGCGCTCGCAGCCGGCCGACCTCGGCGAGCAGGCGCTCGCGCTCGGCCTGGACGGCACGCGTCACCGACCGCGCCTCCGCATGCGCCTCGGCAAGGATCAGGCCGGCCTCCTGGGTCGCGCGCTCCCGCGTCTCCGCAGCGGCACGCTCCGCTGCCACGAGGGTGTTCTTGAGCAGCTCCTCGGTCTCGCGCAGCCGCGCCACCTCGGCCTCGAGCCGCTCGACCTGGTCGGAGAGCTCACCGCGCTCGCGCCAGACTCCCTCGAAGCTCTGGGCGATCCGCTCCAGCGCGTCGTCGACCTCGTCGCGCTTGTAGCCGAGGAGCGCGCGCGCCGGACGTAGGTGCCTGATCTCGACCGGTGTGGTCGTCATGGCAGTCCTCCTTTCAGTGCAGCCGGTCGAGCAGGCCGTTAACGACGAGCTGGACGAAGTAGAGCGCGAACACGGCCACGATCGGCGAGAGGTCCAGGGGTCCGAGCGGAGGCAGGATCCGGCGGAAGAGCCTGAGATAGGGCTCGCAGATGTCGTAGAGGAATCGCTGGAGTGGGCTGAGCGCGTACGGGAGCCGAATCCACGACGTCAGCACGTAGACGAAGATGCAGAGGATGTAGACGTCGATGAAGATCTCGACGAAGAGCTTCACCTGGTCGATGCTGTCGAGCAGCAGCCCAGGGATCACCGACGCGGCGCTCACGGCGCGGACTTCGGCTCGCAGGGGCGATTCCCTCTCACCGTTCGGGGCCGCGGGGCGCCCCGCTCAGGCCTGGTTGAAGAAGCCACCGCGCTCGAGGAGGCGAGCCCGCTCTTCGGCGGAGACCTCGACGTTCCGCGGGGTCAGCAGGAAGACCTTGTCGGCGACCCGCTGCATGCCGCCGTTGAGCGCATACGTGAGGCCGCTCGAGAAGTCGATCAGGCGCTTCGACAGCTCTGCGTCGGCGCCTTGCAGGTTGAGGATGACCGGGATCGACTCCTTGAACTTGTCCGCGATCTGCTGCGCGTCGTTGAAGCTGCGCGGCACGACCAGGTGCACGCGCACCGAGGCGGGTCCGGGCACAGCGGCGACTCTGGGCCGCAGCACGGCAGTTCGGTCCGAGCTCGTCGGTTCGGGGTCGGTCCAGTCGTCGAACTCGCGATCTCGCCGCCGCGGCGCCAGGCGGCGGACGTTCGGCCGGTCCGCGTAGCTGCGCTGGAGGTCCTCGTCCGTCACGTAGCCGTCCTCGTCCCAGTCCTCCTCCTCGGCGATGCCGAAGTAGACGAGGGTCTTGTTCCAGACGTCCGCGAAGCCCATTTCGCGCGAAATGTTACTGCGCATACAGGACTGA
>Ga0137374_10007837_pt1 | contig 12683 bp, 9 predicted proteins | sample SagtaG_20_FD_104811 | JGI IMG/M metagenome (GOLD analysis project Ga0137374, IMG submission 104811) | Vadose zone soil microbial communities from Sagehorn Ranch, Mendocino, California, USA - Sage1_R_100_16 metaG | ecosystem: Environmental > Terrestrial > Soil > Vadose zone | place: USA...
ATCCTGAAAGCGTTGCATCTCGCCGCTCTCGAATCCGGCGCTCGCCTGATTGGTGATGGTCCGATATTGAATTGCCTCTGACAGCCGCGAGACGGCATCGCGGCTGAGGCTGATTTGCTGGATCGGTGGAGTATTGATTTGACGGGAAGTAAAGTTCAGCGTTCGGACGGCAATGACAGCAAGAAGAATGCAAAAAACGCCCAGAAGAGCCAAAGAAGCCTTTTTCATCGTTGCTGACCGAATGAATCCGAGTGGTAGCAATTACCCCATGTAACTGCAAATGGATCGGTCGATCGAGAGGTTGATTTGACAAGATTGAGCCCGTCCGATAGTTTTTCGGCAACGAAATAGATTTCAAAAGCTTGGAGGCACAATGAGCGATTTTTACACCGCGTGGTTAGAACGGTCGAAAAGCAATCAAAAGATAGTCGACGAAGCGCCGCGCGTGGCGCGCGGAAAAGATCTTAAATGGGTGCGCACGCCGCAGGATCACAAGGCCGCCTTGATGATTGCTCCTGAAACAGGTTTTCCCACCGGAGGCAGCTGTCTCATGCGAGCCGACATCCCCGTCGGTTGGCATACGGGAAAGCACTTGCACGGCGAGGAAGCCATCTACGTCGAAAGCGGCGAAGGGTTCATGATCCTCGACGACAAACGCTACGATTTTTTTCCCGGCACGATTTTTCATATTCCCTATCGTTCGACGCACCAGCTGTTCAATTCCGGCAAAGCGCCCGTCGGTTACCTATCCGGCTTAGCCTGGCATCTGGAAGCCGACGTATACATGGGCAAGATCGAGCAGCTCGAGGAATGCGGGGAAAACGATGCTAAAGTATTGGCGGCGTTGCCAAAAGAGGAATCGCAGAACTGGCCCGAGGATGGACGGCGCATTTCGATGCATCAGAACCAGCAGGAAAAATCCGATGAATCAAAGCACGGCGCCACTTATTTTCTCATGGGTCGCAGCGGCAAACAGAATGGCTTCAAGGCAACCGGCGTGGCGATCAGTTCGATCTTCGTCGATCTAGCGCATACCAAGAGCCACAGCCACGCCCATCCGGAGGCGTATCTCTACGCGCTCGAAGGCGACGGATACTCCGAAATCGGCGGCCAGCGATATGACTGGAATCAAGGCGATGCGGTTCATGTGCCTCCAGGCATGATGCATCACCAGCATTTCAATCCCTACGACCGGGACATGAAAGAACTCCGTTTCGAGTTCGGCGTGCGCTACTGGCTCGTCGACCAGTGGAAAGGCTACACCACGGTCGATAAGCACCTGAAGGCGACGACGCATATGACCGATTAACAGTTGTTTGACGCCATTGGGTAAAAAAAGCGAGCTAACGATGATTGGCTCGCTTTTTTGATTCTGGCGCGTATCTCCTATTTGTTTTGATCCACCGGACAAATTTGATGGCAAGAAAAGCGAACGGTGTGGGGAAATGGTCCAAGCGTTTCTTGCAACCCGGATGGATATCTTTTATAGATTCACCTGATGGCAGACGTGCGTAGCATAAAGAGTGGGGAATCTAAAATGATGCTCGGCTTCATCGTGCGCCGGTGCGCGGCCGATATTGGCCACACGCCTACAGCGGTTGAGTTTGCCAAGTGGGCCAACGGCCAATATCAAAGTGGCAAGCGCTTTTGCCTGTTCGGCAAGGAGATCTCGCCGACAGTCGCGAAAATCATGTTCAGTCAGCCGGGTCGATTAGTTAGTGTCAGCCCGGAAGGCTTGGCAAGAATCTCGAAGCCCAACGGTCGCTAAATCAAAATTTTCACTTATCATTCTAATAGCCCAATCGCGCGTCTGATTTTTCGTTGCCGAGAAAAAATCGGATCACAAAGAATCCCGCCAGCATCAGAGTAGCTAGCCATAATAGAACAATCACCACGCCCGCCCACCAATTGCGTGGCAACTTGTCCCTCGTGGATGCCGCTTTCGCCCGACATTCTGTCAAGACCTCTGGCGGTATCATTCTAAGAGCAAGGTAAATTCCGAGGGGAAGTAGCAGCAGGTCATCGAGATAACCAATAATCGGAATTGGGTCTGGAATCAGATCGATTGGGCTCAGCGCGTACGCGACAATGCATACGACAAAGACTTTGGCATACCACGGCGTGCGCGGATCGCGGGCAGCGAGATACAGAGCGAAGACTTCCCGCTTCAGTGCGGCGGCTTTTACTTTCAACCTTTCAAATCTCACGTGATTAGTCTCGCCGAGAGGCCCGAGATTCGTCGTTGCTCCGTTGGATTTGGCTTGTTATGCTTGGCCACACTAGCATGAATTCCCGTCAGGTTTGCATCGCCGGAGGCTTCACCGTGAAGTTTAATTGGGGTTTTCTGGAGATATTCTCTTTTGGTTTTCTCCTTTTATTCACCACGGGAGCGGCCGCTCAAGGGAAAGCGGAAAAGGATAAGATTCGCATCGGCTATGCGGCGCGTGCGGTAACTCACTCTCTTCCGTTTTTGGCGCAGGAAGCCGGCTTTTTCCGCGACGAAGGACTACAAGTGGAAGTCGTTCGTACATCCGGTGCGGTATCACCGATGGCTTTACTTTCGGGCGATACGGATTTTGCGACCATGTCCGCGTTTCTAATGATTCCAGTCGTGGTGCGGACGCCGGACGTCGTTATGCTCGGCGGGTTGACGCGTTATGCCAGCATGACCCTGGTGAGCCATCCGGAAATCCGCAGCGCCAAAGAGTTGATTGGCGCGGTCATCGGTCTGCAAAGGCCGGGAGACGCATACGAGAAGAACGCGAGGTCAGCGCTGCAGCACCTCCGGTTGAATCCCGATAAAGACGTCAAATTTCTTTACTTGGGAAGCAACGATGCGATGTGGATTGCTCTGGAAGCGCGCAGGGTGACAGCGACCATGCTGTCGCCGCCCGCGACTCTATTTGCGCGCAAGGCGGGCATGAATTTCTTGGTGAATCTTGCGGACCTCAAGATTGAATATCAAGGCTCGACCTTTACCACGCGGCGATCGGTGGTGAAGAGCTATCCCAACCTGGTCTATCGGACCATGCGCGCGATAGTTCGAGGCATTCATCACTTTAAGACTCGCCGCGAAGAGACGTATCGGATCCTCGGCAAATTTCTCGGCACTAAGGATCGCGAGGCGCTGGAAGTGTCATGGAACTACGGCGCTGATATTCCATCCAAGCCTTATGCCGTCGATAGCGCGGTTCAAGCGGTGATTACGCATCTCGCCGAGGGCGATGCCAAATTCGCCAAATACAAGCCCGGCGATTTCATCGATTCCGGACCTTTGTCAGAAATCGATAAGAGCGGCTATATCGATAAGTTGTATGCGAGTCAGCGAAAATAAAAGTTTGGGCGTGTTAAAGCCATACGCACTGGAACGTCCCCTCACCCTTGCCCTCTCCCCCACGAAGACGTTGTGGAGAGGGGAAAGTGCTGGCTGCTTTGATCCGACGCATGTTGAATCCCGGCCCGCCAGGGGAGCGCTTTGAGACCATCGAGATGATTCGTGATCGAGACACGGGACAATTTCAGCTAGTCGCCGATTTTAATCCGCAAGGAGATCAGCCTCAGGCTATCGAAAAACTGGTCAAGGGCCTGGAAGCCAGCCGACGGCATCAGGTTCTCCTCGGCGTGACCGGTTCGGGCAAGACGTTCACGATGGCGAACGTTATTGCCAAGGTCAACAAGCCCGCGCTCGTGATCGCGCCCAACAAGACGTTGGCCGCACAACTGTATAACGAGTTTCGTGATTTGTTTCCGGAAAATGCCGTTCGTTACTTCGTCAGTTATTATGATTATTACCAACCGGAAGCTTACGTGCCGTCGACGGATACCTATATAGAGAAGGATGCGTCGATCAACGATGAGATCGACAAGCTGCGCCATTCGGCGACCAAGGCGCTGCTCGAACGGCGCGATACGCTCATCGTCGCCAGCGTGTCGTGCATTTACGGGCTCGGTTCGCCGGAAGCCTATTTTGAAATGATGGTCTACCTCGAAGAGGGTACGATCATTAATCGCGACCAAATGCTGCGCAAGCTGGTGGATATCCAATACCAGCGCAGCGACTATGATTTTCACCGCGGCACTTTTCGCGTGCGTGGTGACATCGTCGAAGTGTTTCCCGCCTACGAAGACCGTTCGGCTTTGCGGATCGAGTTCTTCGACGAGACTATCGAATCGATCAGCGAAATCGATCCGATCCGGGGAAAGATGCTTCGGCGGGTCGACAAGGCAACGATCTATCCGGCGAGTCATTACGTAACCGGCGAAGATCGCATGAAACAGGCGGTTCTCGGCATTCGGCAGGAGCTCAAAGAACGGCTCAAGGAGCTGCGCGACGAACGTAAACTGTTGGAAGCGCAGCGCCTTGAGCAAAGAACACTGTACGACTTGGAGCTTCTAGAGGAGATGGGTTTTTGTCCAGGCATTGAGAACTATTCACGCCACTTGACCGGACGACAGCCGGGCGAACCGCCCCCGACGCTGCTCAGTTATTTTCCGAGTGATTTTTTGCTCTTCATCGATGAGAGCCACGTCACGGTACCGCAGGTCGGCGGCATGTATCGCGGTGACCGTTCACGCAAGCAAACTTTAGTCGAATACGGTTTTCGTCTGCCCTCTGCGCTCGACAATCGGCCGCTCAATTTCGACGAGTTCGAATCGATGATGAATGAAACCGTTTACGTGTCGGCAACGCCGGCACACTACGAGCTAGGAAGGAGCGAAGGTAACGTCGTTGAGCAGCTCATTCGACCGACCGGATTGATGGACCCCGCCATCATCGTCCGGCCGGCGCGCAGCCAAGTGGATGATTTGCTGGACGAGATCCGCAAGCGTGTGGAGCGCAAGGAACGAGTGCTGGTTACCACATTGACCAAGCGAATGGCAGAGGACTTGACGGAGTATTATCAGGATTTGAACGTGAAAGTGCGCTACCTTCATTCCGACATCGAGACCATTGAACGAGTCGAGATCATTCGCCAATTACGCATGGGACAATTCGATGTGCTGGTCGGCATCAACCTACTGCGGGAAGGATTGGATTTGCCCGAGGTCTCGCTGGTGGCAATTCTCGACGCTGACAAGGAAGGTTTTCTACGTTCGGACAGATCGCTGATTCAGACCATCGGCAGGGCGGCTCGCAATGTTTACGGCACCGTTATTCTTTACGCCGATGCCATGACCGACTCGATGAAGCGGGCGATCGATGAAACCGAGCGGCGCCGCCGTTTGCAGGGGACCTTTAATCGAAAGCATGGGATCACGCCGCAATCGATAATCAAAGCCTTGGGTTCGCCGCTGGTGAAGATCTACGATGCGGACTACGTGGACATTCCCGTGGCAGCCGAAAAATCAGCCAAGTACGGCGCGGCTGAGTTGCCGCGGATGATTCGCAGGCTACAAAAGGAAATGAAGGAAGCTGCCCAGCAACTGGAGTTTGAAATCGCGGCGGAGTTGCGAGATCGGATTCACGCACTGCAGGCTCAAGAATTGGCGCTACGCGAACCGGCGTCGAAAGACAGCGCCGATGCGTGAGCGTTGACACGCGTGTCGAACTGTCGACAGCCAAAGATTCCCGAATAATCTAGTGTCGTGTAACTAAAATACGTTGCATAAGTCATCCGGTATTTGCCGTCATGCCGGTGAAAATCCAGAAGTCTTTGAAAATCTTGGATTCCGGGTCGCGCTAGTTGTTGCCAGCTTGCCCGGAATGACGATGGAATTAGGTTTCAACTTCTGGGTCAGGACACTAGCACGATTTCGCTGAAAAGGTGTTCCTTGGTAGGCTCATGGCGCGTCGCAATCGGGGCGTTTTGTCGTCGATCATGTGTTATCATTAATATTGCCGGTACACTCGATGGGTTTGATACAGGATAAATTAGCTAATTTGCCTTCCCGCCCGGGCGTCTATCTGATGCGGGACAGGGGCGGCAAGGTTATCTACGTCGGTAAGGCCAAGGATTTGCGCGGCCGCGTTCGCGGCTATTTCAATTGTCCGGACGAGCGATCGCAAATTCAGTTTTTGGTGCGGCGCGTCGAAGATATTGAAACGCTGGTCACCAGCAACGACAAAGAAGCGCTGATTCTCGAAAATAATCTGATCAAGCAATACAAGCCGCGCTACAACATCCGGCTCAAAGACGACAAGAGTTATCTGAGCATCAAAGTCACTACTCAACACCCCTGGCCGCGGATCCTCGCGACTCGGAAGATCGTCAAGGACGGCAATCGCTATTTCGGTCCTTTCTCTTCGGCGGTCGCCGCACGGGAAACCATCGATATTATCGAGAAACACTTTCAACTGCGCAACTGCACCGATCATAACTTTCGAAACCGCAGCCGACCATGCTTGCAGTACCAGATCAAACGTTGCATGGCTCCCTGCGTTCTCCCCGTGTCCGAGGAGGTCTATCGCGAGCAGGTTCGGCAGGCGATGCTGTTTATCGACGGCAAGCAGCAGCAACTCATTGATGAGCTAAAAAAACGCATGCAGGAGAAGTCGGACGCGTTGGAGTACGAGACAGCGGCGCGGATTCGGGATCAGATTCAAGCGATAGATAAGACCCTGGAGAAGCAACGGATGGTTGCTCACTGGGGCGCCGACCAGGATATATTCGGTCTTTACCGCGAAGGCGGCTTTATCGAAGTGCAGGTTTTGCTCGTGCGCCAGGGGAAATTGACGGATAATTTGTCCTACTCGTTGGAGGATCTCGAATTTCCCGATGAAGAAATCGGCGGCTCGCTGCTAACTCAATTCTATCAGGGCCACAGATTCATCCCCGACGAGATTCTTTTGCCGGTCTCTCTAGAGGATCGCGAGGCCCGCGAAGAGTATCTAGGCGAACGCAAAGACAAGAAAGTCGAGATTCTTTGCCCGCAGCGCGGCGACAGGCGCCATCTGCTCCAGATGGCCCAAGACAATGCCAAACAAAGCTTTTCCGAACGCCATGACCAGGAAAAAGCCCGAGAGAAAATGCTGCGCGAGTTGCAAGCCCAATTGCGCTTGAAGCGCTATCCGCAGCGCATCGAGTGTTTCGATATTTCGATGATTCACGGGGCCCATGCCGTGGGCTCGATGGTTAGTTTTATTGACGGCGAGCCGGACAAAAACCTCTATCGGCATTTTCGCATTCGCACGGTCGACGCTTCTTCCGGCGGCGACGATTTCGCCATGATGCTGGAAATGCTCAAGCGACGCTTCACCCGCGGGAAGGAAGAAGCGGATCTGCCGGATCTGATCGTCGTCGATGGCGGCAAGGGACAACTGGCGATGGCACTGACGGCGATGGCTGAAATTGGTATCGAAGGCGTCGAAGCGGTCGGGCTCGCAAAGATGCGCGTGCAAGCCGCGGCGCGGAGCAGCGAGATCGAACGATCCGAGGAACGGGTGTTTTTGCCGGGACAGAGCAATCCGGTTATCCTCAAACGCAACTCCAACGCGCTGTTTCTTTTACAGCGGGTGCGCGACGAAGCGCATCGTTTCGCCATTACGCACCATCGAAAGCTTCGTTCAAAACAAACGCTCTTTTCCGCTCTCGACCGCATTCCCGGCGTTGGCGGCGTGCGAAAGCGGGCGCTCCTGCGCGCCTTCGGCAGTGTCAAACGCATCGAGGAGGCGACGCTCGAGGAATTGCTCCAGGTGCCGTCGATGAATGAGAAAATTGCCCAGGACATTCTGCAAACTTTGCGCAGCGCGCCACAACAATAAACCAGCGCGGCAGGGCCGCAACCAAAGGAGAACCTTTCAGCACGAAGACACCAAGGACACGAAGGTTTTTTGTAGGGTGCGCTCAGCGCACCGCTTCGCTCCTATTTCGTAGCCCGGATGGAGCGCAGTGCAATCCGGGACCTTGGGACGCCAAATTTTGCGTGGACTGCAAACATCAGGCGTAGTAATACAAAAACTATGTCGGCGCAGGGGCGACAGCCGCATGAAGCTGCGACGAGTTTATATCCCTCGGCTTGGTTGATCGCCCCGACGCTTTGTCTCCTCCTCGGCCAGGCGGCCGCCACGGCGCCATGGTCGATTCCGCCGCACGCCGGCTTCGTTTCGTTAGTACCGTTTTCGCTGGTCGTCTCACGGCGCCGGCGCCGTTGGGCGATCCTGATTACTCTCGCCATGCTCGCGTTCACTGTGGGCTATGTGCGGCATCTGCAACTGCTCTTTCCGGAATTTCCCGAGAATCATTTACGTTTAGTCATGACAAGAGGAGACCGCCTCTATCTGGAAGGCACGCTGCGACACGAACCGGAGAGACTGACGAACCGCACCCGATGGCAAGTGCGCGCCGAGCGGATCTGGCATCCAACCGGCGCAGAGGAAATCACCGGCGATCTCCTTGTTGGCTTGCGCACCACGCGACGCGATTGGCGTTACGGCGACCGCGTGCGGTTTTGGGTGGTTCCTCTTGTGCCGCAGGACAGCGGCAATCCCGGTGGCTTCAACTACGCTACCTATTTGGCTCGGCGAGAAATTTACCTAACAGGCTTTCTTGATAACGACCAGGAAGTCGAGCTGCTGGCGCGAGAGCCTGGGCGATTGCGGGCATTCATCGAAGATTTGCGGCGAGAGATTCGGCGTTTCATCGAACGTAGCTTTTCTCAAGACCATGGGGCATTGATCAAAGCGCTGGTGGTCGGCGACATGGGCGCCATTAGTAAAGACATGCGCACGGCCTTCACCGCCGCCGGAGTCAATCATGTGCTGTCGATTTCGGGCTTGCATGTTGCCATGCTCGGGCTGGTCGTGTTCGTCTTGATTCGCTACGGCTGTTCCTTCAGCACATTTCTATTATTGCGCTGGAATTTGCTTAAGCTCGCCACTTTCTTTTCCTTCCTTGCGGTGCTGTTCTACACGGCGCTTGCCGGGGCGATGGTTCCCACCGTGCGCTCGGCGATTATGATCGGTGTGTATGAATTAGCCGTGTTGCTCGATCGCGAGGAAGAAGTGTTTGCCAGTCTCACATTGGCGGCCCTACTTATCGCATTAGTATGGCCCGGCGTCATCGCTGATATTTCCTTCCAGCTATCTTTTCTCGCGGTGCTGTTCATCATCTGGGGCATGCGCAAGGTTCACGATTGGCTTGCTGTGACTAAAAGCGACGAACTGCCGCAGGAGAAAAGTTGGATCCTGCATCGGCTCAGGCAAATGGCTATGCACCTGGCTGTGCCATTGTTGGCGACGCTCGGTACCGGACCGTTGATCGCCCACTATTTCGGCCATTTATCTCTGGTTGGATTTGTTGCCAATCCGTTAATCGTTCCGCTGGTGGGTTTCGTTGTTGTGCCGGTGGGCCTACTCCTCGGATTTAGTGCCGTCGCCGCACCGGAATTCGCTTCTCTGCTTACCGGACCGGCGGAGAAACTAACATCGCTGACTATATGGATGGTCGATGGCCTTGCACGCTTTCCGCTGGCCAACGTCGCCGTGCCGTCACCGAACATGATCGAGGTCGTGGGTCTTTACGGATTGCTCCTCTGCCTTTTCATTCTGCGCAACAGAGTGCGCGTAGTGATCGTCCTGATGGTCGCCGCTGTTTTGCTCGCGGCAGATAGCGCATATTGGTGGGACCAGCGACATCGCAGTAAGGAATTGCGCATCACCCATCTCAATGTCGGCCAGGGGGATGCGGCCGTGGTAGAGTTGCCGGGTTCAAAGGTCTTATTGATCGACGCCGGCGGCATGGCTAGCGGTGAATTCGATACCGGCGATGGCATCGTCGCGCCATTTCTTCGTTCGCGGAAGATCCTCAGAGTGGATTTCCTGCTAGTAAGTCACTCACGAATCGACCATTACGGCGGGATGCGGACGATTGTCAACGAATTCTCACCGCAAGAATTTTGGAGCGGACCCGGGAAAGGCCAAACGAGTCGCTTTGATGATTTGGAAGATGCGCTGGAGAAAGCAAGAATCACCCGTGTACCGATGAGTGACGGGGAACCGTGCCGCATCATCGACGAAGTCAAGCTTTGCGTCTTGTTTCCGCCGGCCGATAAATCGGACGATGCGTCGGTGGTAGTGCGGCTCGAGTACGGCAAGGTCCGATACTTATTCGCAAGCGATATCGATAAACGCGATGAAACGTTATTGGCGCAGAAACCCAATGAGCTGCGCAGTACGATTGTAAAGATTCCGCGTCACGGCAGCGCCACGGCAAGTACGGCCGAATTTATCGCCGCCGTTCAACCCAGACTGGCGGTGCTTTCGGCCGGAGCACGGAGCCGGTCCGAGCCCCAGCGGGAGGAAGTTGTCGGGCGTTATCGAGGCAGCGGCGCGCAAGTTCTCAGCACCTACGAAGACGGCGCCATCACTCTGGAGACCGACGGCGAAACCGTTCGCTACAAAACACACAAGAGCGGCAAACGCGGCGTGCTAACGCTTTGATAGCAATCTGACCGTAAAGAACGCAAAGAAAGAAATTCACCACGAGGCACGAAGATCGCCCCCTCCTTCATCCTCCCCGCGTGTGCGGGGAAGGAAAGAGGTGGGGGCGCGTGCTTTGCGTCACTGCGGTGAATTCTACTCAGTTAACCGAGCGCCTTAAGCTCCTCGATATAGTCTTTGAAGCCCGCTTCGATATCAAAATCCGGCCTCCAACCCAACACTTGTTTGGCTTTCTCGATAACCATTGGTTGCTTGGCCGATCGCGGCTTGGTCCCCGGAATGATCTCAACTTGGAGCTTCGGCAAGAGTTTCTCCGCCAGGCCGACTAAGTCGTCGAACTTGATGACGACGCCGGTGCCGATGTTTAAGGTAACCGGTTCCTTCAGCGACGTCGTGACCGCTTTGTCGAGAGCACGGCCGAGATCCTTGTAATAAACATATTCGAAGTCGCGGGCAGATTCCTGCGGAATCTTTGCAACTCCGCCTTTGATGCCGGTCTGCAGCATGTTCTGGATCATCTCCCCGCCGCCCGAGCCGCCTGCGAAGTGACCGACGCCGTAAACGTTCGCGAGCCGCAGGACGATTAGCTCGAAACCGAACATACGCTGGTAGGCCTCGACCATCAGCTCTTTGGCGACTTTGGAGTTGCCGTACGCTTCACCTGGCCCGCGACGAAAATCTTCATCGATCGGATTAGGTTCTCCCTTGCGCCGATCGTAGATGCCAAAGGTGCTGATCTGCACGAGCCGCTTTACACCGGTGAGCCTTACCGCCTCGGCAACATTAATCGTACCCATCACGTTAATTTGCAGCCCGGAGTAAATCGGATTGGCGACTTTGCCGCCGATAAGGCCGGCAGTGTGGATCACGGTATCGCACTTGTGTTTCTGAATAGTCTCGATCAGCGCCGGCAAGTCACGCACGTCCCGCTGCACGACGACGACATTGGCACTGCCGAGCTTGTGGGCGAGAAAATCCTTTCGCGGCGCGACATCATAAAACACGACAGTTTCACCCCGTTTGACCGCGTGCTGCGCGTAGGAGGTGCCTACTAGGCCCAAACCGGTGATTAATGTTGAAGCCATGACTATCGCTCCTTTCTCACTCTTCGGTCGAAGTTAGCTTCCCCTTACTCCAAGGCTGTGAGATTGTCCAGATTCCAAACGGAATCTTTGGCTGGAAAACTCTGACGGGTTGCATCGAGCGAGAGGCTCGGGTTATAGGCGTTGGTGGTTGATGACAAGGGTGATGTGATGGATGCATTGTTGGCTTTTGTTAGTCGGGTCGCCGAACATTTCAAATCCCAGCTCGGTCCGAACTTGGTTGAAGCTTACAAGCTCGGGAGCCTCGCTCACGGCGGCTTAAGCAATATTTACAGTGATATCGACCTTGGTTTGCTTCTGAATTGCAGCGAGCCGCTTGCGACAATCAGCGCGCTCATCGCTGAAGCAAAAACATTGGATGCCGAGTATGGTAAGAAGCTTTCCGTATTTTGGAGCAATCCCGAATTTAGTTGGGGCCGTTTGCCGGTGATCGACCGGCTCGACTTGCTTGATCATGGAGTTCCACTACTGCGCGGTATCAAGCCAACTTTTCGCCGTCCAAGCAAAGACGAGATTCATCACGAACAGCGCGAAAACATCGAGCGCAGTTGGAAGTCCAGATTGCCGGAGTTCAGCAGCCTTACGCGTCTTGAACCCAAAGATCGCAAGCCCTACATCCGCGCGATCCTCTACGCCGCGCGCCTGATCTACACCTGGGATAACCTCGCAGTTGACTCCAATGACCGCGCCGTCGAATATCTCCATGAAGTCAAACCATTCGGCCTCGACCTCAAGCCGATCGACATGGCTCTGGCCTGCCGCTACGAAAAATGCGCCGCGGAAGATGTGTTTGCTCTCCGCACCGATCTCAATCGCCAGTACAACAGCGCAGTCAGCTATATTTCGGCGAGGCTTTAGGCGGGCGCTGGGACCATTTTAGATTTTCTCGCCTCACGCTTACTAATTCGATTCACAATGGTATCACTGGTTCGGCGATGCCGCTCGCTTTTGGTAATTCCAGATACCGTCGCGCTGTGCGGCCTTTGAGGATGTCCTTGAAGTGCGGCTGCTCGTAAAGTGGTGTGCGATTCACCATCTCGTCCAGTAGGTCGTCCTTCAGATGCGTGTAGTGAGTCTGCGGGGTTCGAGTATTCAACTCTAGACAATACAAACGATCAAGGGGGAGGGTCGGTTGATAGTTTTTGATCGCTCGCGCAAAAAATCGTAGTCGACCCGGAAGCCGCGCTCGAATAATGCCGTGA
>Ga0137374_10007847_pt1 | contig 12675 bp, 10 predicted proteins | sample SagtaG_20_FD_104811 | JGI IMG/M metagenome (GOLD analysis project Ga0137374, IMG submission 104811) | Vadose zone soil microbial communities from Sagehorn Ranch, Mendocino, California, USA - Sage1_R_100_16 metaG | ecosystem: Environmental > Terrestrial > Soil > Vadose zone | place: USA...
AGTCTTGGCGGGCGGCATGTCGAGCCGCACCGGCGACGCGCTCAGACTGTTGGCCGGCTTCACGCGTTACCTCCAGAATAACTTCGGCTACGCGGCCGGCGACTTCCTCGAGGTCAGTTACTACTGCCAGGCCGTCGGCGCCGGCTGGCGACCCGCCCCGTACGAGCCTCGCCACTGCGAGGATTCGCTCGACCAGAGCGCCGCCCAGGTGGCCCACAGCCTGCGCTGGTACCGCTCGCTGTTGCCGGACGACACCGTCTACCATCTGGTCGGGTATAGCCTGGGCGGAGTCGCGTTGTTCGCCGCTGCGGCTAGCCTGGTCGAGGCCGAGCCAGACCGCTGGCGCGGTCGGCTGGCCACGCTGATCACCTTGAGCGCCCCGCTCTTCGGCTCCGACCTGGGGCCGGAGGGCGATCTTCTCGGCGCGCTCGGTCTCGGGGTCCTGTTCAGCGGCGCCCGGGCGGTCCGTGAGCTGGTCGCTCGGGGACGCAGCCCTGGCCATCGCACGCGCGTCGAGCGCGAAGCCGAGCGCCTGCGCGCCTTCGGGATCGAGCTGCTGACCCTGGCCGACGCCAGCGACGTCGTGGTGACTCCCGAGGACGCCGTCATCGCGCCGCCGGGCCAGCGCGCGCGCTTCGTGCTGCGCGGTCCGCCTGGACCGCGCGGCCAGGCCGACACCAACCCGTTCGGCCACGGCCCGCTGCTTGACAACACACTCGCCTGGGTGCAGATAGCGAAGCTGATCGGACCGCAGCTATACTCCAAGTAGGAGTAACGCTTTTGGGTCGGTCGGCCCGGCGCTCGTGCGAGCGCCGGTCACCCGCCGCCTCCTACCAGGCTGGACGTGATCGCGACGCCGGGGTGAATGGGAGGTAGCTCATGCAGGCCAACCACGTTGAAAGCGACGAACGCATAGGCTCAGACCCGCGAGCCGGCTGGCTCGGGCACGCGATCGTGTCTGGCTTCGCCGCCACGATCATCATGCTGTTCGTGTTCCTGGCAGCATACGGGCTGGCAAGCCTGGCCAGCACCGTCGCGCTGGCTAACAAGCCGGGCGCCGAGATCATGCGGCTGTGGCTGCACAACTTGACGAACAACGCGTTGATCGACGCCGCCAGGACGAACCTGTACAGCGCTACGGCGCTGTATCTGGCAGGAGGCCTGGCCTGGGCGGTGATCTACGCCTGCCTGGCCGAGCCGCGCCTGCCGGGCCCTGGCTGGCTGCGGGGAGGGCTGTTCTCGATCGTGCCGGCCATCCTCTCGGTGGTGGTGTTCCTGCCGCTGGTTGGGGCCGGCATGCTCGGCTCGGAGCTAGGCGCAGGGCCGCTGCCGGTGGTCGGCAACCTGCTGCTCCACGTGGTGTACGGGACGACACTCGGCCACCTGTACGGGCCGTTCGGCGACGTCGACGCTACCACGCTCGAACGAACGACTCCCGGGGTCGAGGTCGGCGGGGGGCCCGCATCGCAGCGGCTGGCGGCTAGCGGCCTGCTGGTCGGCCTGCTGCTCGGAGCCGGGCTGGGCATCGCGGGGGCCGTGGTGGCCAATCTCGGTCCGGATCAGACCCTGCTCGGCGAGCCGGCGGCCGCGCTGGTGCTCTCTACGGCCGTCCTGGGCGCAACGCTTGGGGGGCTCATCGGCTCGTTCCTCGACCTGTCGGCGCGCGCAACGTAGGGCCACAGCATGCCGTGGCCCTACCCGTTGGACCCCGGACTCGCGACCCGCGGGAGCGTGCTACAATGGCCAAAAACTCGCGAGGTGCGGTCTCATCATCCCCGACAATCCGAACTGGCACCGCCACAGGAACTGGTGCCCACTGTATCGCGAGCGGTGGGTCATCGGCGACGAGTCCGATGGCCAGGGCGGGGCGCTGCTCTATCAGATCATCTGCCTGCAGAACACGCCACCCCAGACCGAGGCGGAGCAGGCTCGCTGCATGCAGGCAAGAAGGGTCTGCTGGCGGCTCCAAGAGTCGAAAGTCGAGAGTCGAAAGTCGAAAGTCGGCTTTTGTGCTTGACAGTCTGGACTTTCGACCCTTGACTTTTGACTTTCGACTCGCTACGCGATGAAGCCGAGGCGGTCGTAGCTAGCGCCCAGCACGCTCTTCGAAGAGACCCCAAGCCAATCCTCGAGCACGGTGGCGTAGACTGAGCGGAAGTCGACGGCGTGGCGCAGGTCGCCTTCGTCGAGGTTCGACAGGCTCGGGTGGTCACCGTACAGACCACCCTTGACACCGTGGCCGAGCGCGAACATCGGCCCGGCCGCGCCGTGGTCGGTGCCGCCGCTGCCATTCTCGCGGACGCGGCGGCCGAACTCCGAGAAGCCCAGGACCACCACCTGCTCGCCTCGACCCATCTGCTCCAGGTCGCTGTAGAAGGCAGCCAGACCGTCCGAGACCTGGCTCATCAGGTTGGCGTGGGCCGGCTTCTCGTTGGCGTGGGTGTCGAACCCGCCCAGCGAGACGTAGAAGACGCGCGTCCCGAGGTCCGCCGCCAGCATCTGGGCTACCTGCTGGAGTGTCTTTCCAAACGGGCTGGTGGGGTACTGGGCAGCTGGCTGGTACCGTTCGGCCGAGCTGCCCAGGATCGCCACCCCGCGAGCCGCCGTGTCCCAGGTCTGAGCCACCAGCTCGAGAGCGGGCAGTCTGCGCGACGGCTTGGCGTAGATCTGGCCGAATGTCTTCAGAAGCGGCTCTCGGGCGGCTGGCAGACGCCGGTCGGCCAGGAACTGGAACGTGGCGGTGTCCTGGACCGCGGCCGTCGGCGCGTACTCGGTCAATATCGCCTTGGGGATGCTGTTGCCCAGGTTGACGCACTGGAACGGGCTCTCGTTGGCCTGATAGACCTGGGCCATGAAGGCGCCCAGCCAGCCCTGGTCGGCGCTGCCCTCCGGGCGCGCGGTGTGCCAGATCTCCATCGAGCGGAAGTGCGAGCGGCTGGGGTTCGGATAGCCAACCCCCTGGATGAGCGCCAGCCTGCCCTGGTCGTACAGGGCCTTGAACGCCTTCAGGTTGGGGTGGAGGCCCAGCTGGCCGTCGAGTGGCAACGCCTGGTCGGCCGGGATGGCGAGCTGTGGACGAAGCTGGTAGTAGAGCCCGTCGCCGTATGGGACGATCATGTTGAGGCCGTCGTCGCCCCCGCTGAGCTGGACGACCACCAGGGTGCGTTGCCCGGCCGTGGGCCGTCCGCCGCCCTTGGGCGCCGGCTTCGCCACGGCGGTCGGCGCCAGAGCTGGCTCCGCCCGCGGAGTCGGCTCCGTCGGCGGGCTCTCGCTCGGCGCGGGCGGCGCCGCGCAGGCGGCCAGGCCAACCGCCAGCGCTCCGGCTCCGCCCGACTTCAGAAACTCGCGCCGCGAGCGCCTCGCCATCTCATTCCCTCCCAGTCCAAAGTCCACAGGCCAAAGTCCAAACTGGTGCGGAGCCCGGGCTTGCGCCCCCGACTCGGGGGTTGGACTTTGGACTTTGGACCTTGGACTTTGGACTTCGGACTTCGGACTTCGGACTTCGGACCCGCATTAGCCGACCTGGTAATCCGTGCTGGCCAGCGCGAGGTGGATCGCACCCCGCAACCGCGCGTCGACTGCCAGCTGGACCTGTTGGGCGTTGGGCGGGCCCTGGACGAACGGAGGGTACGTCAGCGGCGACGCGACGAAGTCCACCAGCGCCTGCCGCGCGGACGGCTCGAGCTCCGGCCCGCCAAGCAAGTCGATGAGACGATCGACCACCTGTTGGGGGTCGCTCAGGCCGCCGCTGATCCCGAGCAACTCCGAGGCTCGCACGAGGCCGCCATCGTTCGGCTCGCCACGCGCCGTGGCCAACCGGGCCGCGAAGTTGAACCGCTCGAGCAGCGTTGATGGGTTCACCCAGGCCCGTCCACCGGCCCAGCCGGCTACGCTGGGTGGGTTCAGGATCTCCTGGCCCATGCCGCGCAGGGCCTGGATCAGGCTCCGCTCACGGGCCTGCGCTCCGAGCTTGCGGACCGAGCTGACCACGTATTCGACCGGCGACTTGATATGCTCGTAGCGCGAGCGCTCCGAGTAAAAGGCGTCCGACCGAAGGATCGCCTCGACGACCCGGCCGATCTCGTAGCCCTGCTCGAGATAGATCGAGACCAGCGGCCGCAGCGCCTCCGGCTCCGGATCGGAGTAGGCGAAGAAGGAGAACAGCCTCCGACAGATTCGGTCGGCCGTGGCGGGATGTCGGACCAGCACGTCGATGACGTCACCTCCGTCGAACGCGCTCGTCTGGCCCAGGAAGGTCTTGGGGCTGCCGTCGTGCTGGTTTGGATCGAAGTAGAACTCGCCACTACGCAGGTTCCAGCCGGTGAAGGCACGCGCCGCGGACTGAACGTCGGCCTCGCTATAGTTGCCGATCCCGAGCGTGTACAGCTCCAGCACTTCACGGCCGTAATTCTCGTTGGGAGCCACCCTTCGGTTGGTGTTGCCGTCCAGCCAGATCAACATGGCCGGGTCGCGTGAGACTGCCAGCAGCATGTCGCGATAGCTGCCAAACGCCTTGGCGCGCAGCAACTCGACGTGCCGATGCATCGCGAGCGGGTTCTGGACCTTGTAGTTGGCGACCGCGAAGTGGCCGTGCCAGAAGAGGGTCAGCTTCTCGAGCAGTGGGCGGCGGGTGCGCACCATCCGGTACAGCCACCAGGTCTGGACGTCCTCGATGTTCTGGAGGTCGAGCAGGTGGCCCTGGAGGCTGTCGAGCAGGCCGTCGAACTCCTCGCCGACCCCCTCGGGATGGAGCAGCTCCTGGAGCGTCGCCTCGAGCCCAAGCTGTAGGTAGCGCTCAAGTTCGTCGGGCCGCGCGTCGAAGCCGGCCCTCCGCAGCAGCAGCGCGATTCGTGTCCGCTCATCAGCATCGGCCATCCGCGTCACCTCCAGGCCGTGGACGTTTCGCCTTCAACGTTCCACGTTCAAAGTTCGGCGTCCACGGTTCAAGCCTTCGGCTGGCGGTACGTTGAACGTGGAACGTTGAACGTTGAACGCCGGGCACCGGTCGCAGTCGTGGCTGTCGCACCAGTGCCGGAACAGGTGGATCAGGCCCTGCTGGCGGCAGGCGGTTCTCGCGCTGGCTGCGCCGCCGGGACCACCCACCTGGCGGGCCATCTCGCGCGTCACGCGGTTGGGCGGCGTGGGCGGGTAGCGAAGGTACAGCGCCAGCGCTCGCTCCGAGAGGCCCTGGTCGTCACAGGCCTGGCCAAGGGCATGCAAGAACGGCAGCAGGACGTTGACCGCGACTTCACCAGCCCGTCCCAGGCCAACCAGCCAGGGGCGGGGGCCCGGCGCCGGGCGGCCGAAGTCGAAGTGCCGAGGCCAGAACGAGTCACCCGCTCGCACCCGCCACGGCTCGGCCAGCCGGCTCGGGCGCTCGAGGCGCTCGGCCTCGGCCAGGTCGTCCAGCAGCAAGTCGATCGGGTCACGGCGCAGCCATGAGGCAGCGACCTGGCTGAGGCCGGCCGCTCGGCGGGGCGGCAGGTTCTCCGGTCGGACCCGCCACCAGCGCCAGGCCGAGCGCGGCAGCGGCGGCGCCAGAGCGGGAACGAGGGCTGCCCACGCGACCTCCAGCTCGGCCGGCCAGCCCGCCTCTGGCGGGCCAGCCGACAGGCCGCGCTGCGAGGGCAGCAGCCCGCCCACGCCCAGTAGGGCGGCCTGGACCCGCGCCAGGCTGTGTCCGCGCAGCCCAGCCGCCAGGTCGCGGATGCCACCCAGCGGCAGCGCGTCGGCTAGACGCTCGAAGCCGCGCGTGTTGGCGGTGTAGCCCATCGCCCGTAGCGCCCCGCGGTACAGGACTTCGTCGGGCGGCAGACAGGCCAGCTCACCTTCGAACGCGGCCGACTTGGCCATGAACCGATTCAGGCCGGCCCGCTCGAGCAGCTCCTCGATCTGGCTCGCATCCGGGACGCAGGCCGGAGCCTCGCTCGCCTCGACCTCGGCCTGGCGGCGCTGCTCCAGCTCGGCTAGTGGGGCCGCCAGGTGCTTGACCAGCTCGAGCGTCGGAACGACCACCCCATCCTGGCGGCGGATCGGGCGCTGCAGGTCGTGCCAGAGCACGACCTGGCAGACGGTCTGGTTGTAGGCCGGATCGCGGTCGTGGGCGTGCCGACGCCAGTCCGAGCTGCGAACGTGCACCTTCACATCGCCGCGTAGCAGCTCACCATCCTGGCGAGCCAGGATCGCGCCCTGGAAGTCGGGCCCGCGCTCGCCCCAGACACGGCCACGAAAGACGACCTCGTAGCTGGCGCCGTCGTCGCCCGACAGCGGACCGCGCAGCGCCTGGCGAGCCCAGATCCAGGCCACGAGCCACTCGACCACCCGCTCGCGCGCCACGTTGCCCAGCCCCCAACCCGCTCCCTACCGGGCGGGCGGAGGCCTCCCGTCTCCCCCTGGGAGAGCGCCGCCGCGCTCGACGACTCGATATTCACCTTCGATGACCTGCCGCGAGCCTCCCGGGGAGCGACCTGGCCGGATCAGGCCCAGCGCCCGCAGCGCCCGGTGGGCGACCAGCGCCACTGCCCCGGCCGCCAGCAACACCAGCAGGGCCAGGCTGGCGGCGAACACGAATGCCAGCAGCAGCGCCAGCGCGACTACCCCGAGCGCGTACGCGCGCCAGCCCCGAAGCTCGATCGTCAGCATGCTGCCCTCACTCCGCCTGCCTCGCAAAGGGAGGCATTATCTCCGTCAGCGCGACCTCCTGTTCGGCCGGTCGACGCAGTAAATATACCCTTCACGGGTCCCCCACCGCCTCGCTCGAGTCGAGCGGCCAGGCCCCGAGCACCTTGAGGAACACGGTGTGCTGTTCAGCCGCCTCGAGCGCCCTCTGAACGTGCGGCTCGGCCGCGTGCCCGCGCAGCTCGACGAAGAAGATGTAGTCCCAGGCCCGCCGTCTGGACGGGCGGGACTGGATCGCACTCAGACTGATGCCGGCCTCCGCGAAGACCTGGACGACGTCGCGCAGGGCGCCGACTCGGTCCCGAATGCTGAACACGAGCGCGGTCTTGTCGCTGCCGGTCGGCCGCTCACTCATCCGCGGACCGACCACCCAGAAGCGAGTGTAGTTGTTCGAGGAGTCATGGATGTTGCTGACCAGGACGTCCAGGCCAAACACCTCGCCGGCCAGACGATTGGCGATGGCGGCCGCGCCGGCCTCTCGGGCGGCTCGCTCGGCCGCCAGGCCGGTGCTGGCGACGTGCACGACGTGGCGGTCTGGCAGATGCTGGGCTAGCCAGCGGCGGCACTGGGCCGCGGCCTGGGGATGTGAGTAGACCGTCCGCACCTCCTCGGTCGGGCAGCGAGCCAGAAGGCAGTGGGCGACCGCGATCGTCACCTCGTCGCACACCTTCAGCTCGGTCTCCACCAGTCGGTCCTGGCTCTCACCGACCGGGCCCTCGGTCGAGTTCTCGATCGGGATCACCCCGTAGTCGGCGTTGCCGCGCTCGACCTCGGCGATCACGTCCGGGTTGGTCGCGGCCGGAACGTACTCGGCGGCCGCGCCGAAGCGCTGCAGCGCGGCCTGATGGCCGAAGGTCGCCTTTGGGCCCAGGAAGGCGATGCGCGGCGGACGCTGGAGATCACGCGACGCCGACAGGATCTCGCCGTAGATCGCCCGCAGGTGCTGCGGCCGAATCCGCCCGCCGGCCAGACGCGTCACCCGCTCCAGGACATCGGCCTCGCGGGCGGGGGCGTAGACCGCGTCCCCATTCCCCAGCTTGGCTCGCCCGATCTGGCTCGACAGCTCCGACCGCTCGGCCAGCAGCTCGACGATCCGGGCGTCGAGCTCGTCGACGGCGCGCCGAAGCGCCTCCAGGGCCTCCGTAGTCTTCTCCTCGGCCACGCGCGCAAGATACCAGGGGCCAGGGATCAGGGGCCAGGAGATGGGAGATGGGAGAGGGGAGAGGGGAGAGGGGAGATGGGAGATGGGAGATTGGGAGAGGGGAGATGGGAGAGCGGAAAGGGGAGAGGGGAGATGGGAGATGGGACATGGAAGGTGGGGCGGCGTATCATGACATGGGGCCACGGAACGACGGAGGTTGGGGTTGGTCCAGGATCTGACGACGGTCCAGGCGCGGGTCGAGGAGCTGCGCCGGGCCATCAACTACCACAACTATCGCTACTACGTCCTCGACGATCCGGAGATCTCGGACGGCGAATACGACCTCCTGATGAACGAGCTGCGGGCGCTCGAGGAGGAGCATCCGGAGCTCCAGTCGCCCGACTCGCCCACCCAGCGCGTCGGGGCCGGGCCGGCCGAGCAGTTCCGCTCGGTCGAGCACGCCGCGCCGATGTTGAGCCTGGCCAACGCCTTCTCGTCCGAGGCGCTGCGAGCCTGGCACACCCGCGCCACCCGCCTGCTCGGGCGCGAGGCGACTGGTTTCGTGCTGGAGCCGAAGATCGACGGTTTGGCCGTCTCGCTCACCTACCGCGACGGCCGCCTGGCGGTCGGGGCCACCCGTGGCGACGGCATCCGCGGCGAGGACGTGACTGCGAACATCCGCACGATCAGGAGCGTGCCGCGGACGCTGCTCGACGAGCCGCCGGCCCTGATCGAGGTCCGCGGCGAGGTCTACCTCTCGCGAGCCGCCTTCGCCAGGATCAACGAGGAGCGCATGGCAGCCGGCCAGCCGCTGTTCGCCAACCCGCGCAATTGCGCGGCCGGCTCGCTGCGCCAGCTCGACCCGCGCATCACCGCCTCGCGCCCGCTGGACATCTTCGTCTACGCGCTCGGCCAGATCAGCGCGCGACCGCCCCGCAGCCACTGGGAGGCGCTCGAACGGTTCCGCCAGCTCGGGCTGCGCACGAATCCACGGAACCGCCGCTGCGAGAAGATCGACGAGGTCGCCGAGCTGTGCGAGGGCTGGGAGACGCACCGCGAGTCGCTCGACTACGAGATCGACGGGGTGGTGGTCAAGCTCGACGATCTCGACGTCCAGCAGGAGCTGGGCGTCGTGGGGCGTGAGCCGCGCTGGGCGATCGCTTTCAAGTTCCCGCCCACCCAGGCGACGACGAAGCTGCTCGACATCGGCGTCAACGTCGGACGGACCGGCAGCCTCAACCCATTCGCCATCCTCGAGCCGGTCCAGGTCAGCGGTGTAACGGTCAAGCTAGCCAGCCTGCACAACGAGGACGACATCCGCCGCAAGGACATCCGGGTCGGCGACACCGTGCTGGTCCAACGGGCTGGCGAGGTCATCCCCCAGGTCATCGGCCCGATCCTGAGCAAGCGGACCGGGCGGGAGGTGCCTTACAGGCTCCCGGACCGCTGCCCAGTCTGCGGCTCGGCAGTGGTTAGGCCGGAGGGCGAGGCGATGGCCCGCTGCACCGGCGGCGTGATCTGTCCGGCCCAGCGCTGGGAGCTGCTCAAGCACTTCGTCTCACGGGGGGCAATGGATGTCGACGGGCTCGGCGAGAAGCTGCTCACGGCGCTGATCCAGGCCGGCCTGGTCAAGGACTTCGCCGACCTGTACGCCCTCGACAAGGAGGACCTGGTCAAGTTGGAGCGGCTGGCGGACAAGAGCGCCCAGAACATCCTCGACGCCATCCAGGCGAGTAAGCAGCGCCCGCTCAGCAGGCTGATCGTGGCGCTCGGCATCCGCCACGTCGGCGATCAGGTGGCCGTGCTCCTGGCCGACCACTTCGGCAGCCTGGATGCGCTCATGAACGCATCCGCGGCCGACATCGAGGCGATCGAGGGAATCGGGCCCAAGATCGCCACCAGCATCGCCGACTACTTCGCCGAGCCCTCGAACCGGGCCGTCATCGAACGACTCCGGAAGGCCGGGCTGCGGTTCGAGCACGAGGCGGCCACCGTTCAAGAGGGACCGCTGTCCGGACTGACCTTCGTCGTAACCGGGCGCCTGGCTGGGGCGACGCGCTCCGAGCTCGAGGCCCGCATCCGGCGCCTGGGTGGGGGGGTCGCCGACAGCGTCACGAAGAAAACGAGCTACCTCATCGTCGGCGAGGACGCCGGCTCCAAACTCCAGCGTGCCCAGCAGCTCGGGACGCCGATCCTGAGCGAGGAGGAGTTCGAGGCGCTGATCAGCTGAAGCTCCTGCCCGAGTGCCGGTCAGCTGTCCGACCGAGGCGAGCTGCGCCTCGCGGCCCGATCGATCGTGGAGCTAGCCGCAGCACTCACGCCGTCTGCGGCCTGTATCGGGCGGATGACGGCCATTAAACCCGTAGCGGGCCAGGCGTTCACACAGTTCTACGGCGTTCCGACCGATAAGCCTCGGAGATACCGGGCGCAGATGATCGACGGGGTGCTCGCTGTGGACCTGTAGCAGGAAGCGATGGATGCTACGAGCAATCGCGAGCGAGCGCGGAGACTCAGCGAAACCCGTTGAACAACGAAGAGTGACTGGCAGATCGACTTACTGGTTGGGCGTCAGGGCGGGGCGCGCTCGAGGAGGTGCCTGCCGCCCGAGAAACTCCTTCAATTCAGCGCGCACGCCCGGCTCGTCGCGGAGCCCATCAAGCCACTCGCCGACGAGGATCCACGCCCGGTCAGACCATTGGGCCGCGTGGGGATCGCTTTCGTCGGCGATCCTCTGGACGCGCTCGGCCAGCCAGAGCTGGAATTCTGGAAGCGAAATGCGGCCTTCGACGAAGGCGATGACCCGTTCGAGGAGCCCCTGAGCAACCCTCATGACGAAGTCCCACCCTTCTCCTCAACCCAGTATAAGGGCCAAGCGGGTCTGCCCGTGGATAGTACGCGCCAAATTCAACGCAGCTCAATTCGTCGAGCATGCCGCGCGGAATGAACTTCAGGTCAGAGGCCCACGCTCCTGGCTAACACCGCCCGGCCAGAATCAGGTTCCGGGCACCGCGACCGAGAAGCTTGAGTATATGACGCCCCAGGGCCAGCGGCTCGCCATCGCCATCCAGTATCTACGGCCCGACGGGACCCTGGGTAGCTCGGACCGGCCGGAGCCGAAGTGGCTGGTCGAGGGCAGCGAGATCCTGACGCCGAGCCACCGCGACGACGAGAGCCGCCCGGACTGTCCGGCCTGGCGCCCACGTGGCGCTCGCCGCCACGTAGCAGACGCAGCGACGGTTAGGATTTCGGCCGAGCTCCGGCCTCCAGCTCTCGCCTGATCGCGTCCTTGCGGAGCTGCTCGACGGCCGCCTTGAGCGTGCCTATCCCGACCATCGCGCAGCGGACCCGACTGATCACCACGTCACGGCCCATCTCGTCGATCATGTCGTCGGCGTCGGCTTCCCGGATCGCCTCGAGCGGTTGGCCCTCGTACTTTTCGGACACCATCGAGGCCCCGGCCTGACTGATCGTGCACCCCTGGCCCTCGAACCGGATCTGCTCGGCGATCCCGTTCTTGACCTTCATGTACATGGTGACGACGTCGCCGCAGCCGGGGTTGCCGCCGCTCATCGTCACGTCGGGGTCATCGATCCGACCCTTGTTGCGCGGGTTCTGGTAATAGTCCAGCAGGTTCTCGATGTAAGCCTGGCGATCGAGCACAACTATCCCCTGCTCATAACTGTATCAGCCGGCGCCTTAGGTCAGAAAAACCCCTCCCCCAACCCCGCGAAGCGCATTTGTTCCCTCCCCGAGGCGGAGAGGGGGAGCCGTTTCCCCTCCCCGTCTCGGTCCGTCTCGGGGAGGGGGCGGGGGAGGGGTTTTCCCTAGACGTTCTTCTCGATCGGCGCCCGCACCAGGCTGCCCCACTCGGTCCACGAGCCGTCGTAGTTGCGGACGTTGGGGTACCCCAGCAGCCGTGTCAACACGAACCACGTATGCGACGAGCGCTCCCCGATCCGGCAGTAGGCGATGACCCTCTTGTCCGAGGTGATGCCCTTGCCGCCGTAGATCTCCTTGAGCTCGTCGGGCGACTTGAAGGTCCCGTTCTCGCGGACGGCGGTGCCCCAGGGGATGCTCTGAGCCCCGGGCACGTGGCCCGCCCGCTGGGCGCCCTCCTGCGGGTAGCCGATCATGTGGAGCACTTCGCCGCGATACTCTTGCGGCGAGCGGACGTCGACGAGCGCGAAATCGGACTTGCCAAGCGCAACCTCGACGTCCGGGCGGAAGGCCCGAATGCTGGCGTCGGGCTCCCTGGCTGTGTAGCTGGTCGGTTGGACCTGCGCCGCGTCACGGGTCAGCTCGCGGCCCTCGTCGATCCACTTCTGGCGGCCGCCGTTCATGACCCGCGCGTCGGCGTGCCCGTGATACTTGAAGAGCCAGAAGCTGTAGCAGGCGTACCAGTTGTTCTTGTCGCCGTAGAAGATGACCGTCGTGTCGTTGGCGATCCCCCAGCGCGACATCAGCTTCTCGAAGCTGGCCTTGTCGACGAAGTCGCGCTGGACCGGGTCCTGGACGTCCACCAGCCAGTCCAGCTTGACCGCCCCGGGGACATGCCCCTGCTCGTAGAGCAGCACGTCCTCGTCGGCTTCGATGATGCGCAGCTTCGGGTCCTTCAGATGCTGGGCTACCCAGTCGGTTTCGACCAACACTTCGGGATGCGCGTAGCCGTTGCTCGCCATCTGGCTTACCCCCTCTCGATTACGTGGACCACCGGGCCAGGCTAATCATAACAATCCCGATAGACATGATCAACAAACGAGTCACCACTCGGCGCTCGCCACTCGCGACCGGCGGTGCTAGAATCGACCAGGTCTCGTCCGAGCTGGCTTGCTCGGCACGTCAGGAGGAGGTATTTC
>Ga0137374_10007849_pt1 | contig 12674 bp, 9 predicted proteins | sample SagtaG_20_FD_104811 | JGI IMG/M metagenome (GOLD analysis project Ga0137374, IMG submission 104811) | Vadose zone soil microbial communities from Sagehorn Ranch, Mendocino, California, USA - Sage1_R_100_16 metaG | ecosystem: Environmental > Terrestrial > Soil > Vadose zone | place: USA...
CGGGCTCACGACTCCGGCGACGCTCGACTTGCGCTTGCTCTCGATCACGTTCGGGATGGTCTTCAAGGTCAATGTCGTCGGCGTCCTGGGCATCATCATCGCCGTCATCGCCTTCCGGAAGCTTTAGGCCGATGAAAAAGGGCCATCTGCGTCGTTGCCTCCTCGTCCACTCCCTCACCGTATGCTGCATACGGCTCGGTCGGGGACTCGTCGGCGCCTAGCATCTGGCCCTTTTTGATCGGCCTGTATCGATCCTTTGTAACTGCCTAGGATGGTGATTCTGGCGTCGGGGTCGCCGAGGCGGCGGGAGTTGTTGGGGAGAATCTGTCGGGAGTTTCGGGTGGTGGCGAGTGGGATCGAGGAGGTGTTGGAAGGAGAGCCGACGGCGGGGGCGGTGGCGGAGGTGGCGCTGGCGAAGGCGCGGGCGGTGGCGGGACGCGTCGGCGAGGGGATCGTCCTCGGCGCCGACACCGTGGTCGTGATCGACGGCGAAGCGCTCGGCAAGCCCGCCGGTCCCGACGCGGCGCGCGCGATGCTCCACCGGCTGCGCGGCCGGGCGCACGAGGTGATCACGGGAGTCGCTGTGGTCGATGCGGCCAGCGGGCGATCCGAGGTGATGGCGGTGCGCACGCGAGTGCTGATGGCGAACGTGCCCGACGCGGAGCTCGACGCGTACGTATCCAGCGGCGAGCCGCTCGACAAGGCGGGCGGCTACGGCATCCAGGGCGCGGGCGGCGCGCTGGTCGCGGGATTCGCCGGCTCCTACAGCAACGTCGTCGGGCTCCCTCTGCTGGCGACGGCGACGCTGCTGAACGCCTTCGGAGTTCCGGTCACCTGGCCGCGGCAGGATCCTGACGCCCGCCCGCCCGCTTGAGCGCGGGCGCGTACACGAGATCCTCCGGCCGCGGGATCCGCAGCGCCGGCGAGAACGGCATGTGCGCCCGCACGATCGCGATGCTCTCGCGGACCTGAGGCAGCGTGACCGCGCCCTCGGGCAGATAGAGCGCTCGCGCCGCCTCGAGCCGGCGGGCGAATTCATCGGGGATCCCGACGACGGCCCTGGGCAGACGGGCCGCCAGCGCATCGGCGGAGGACGTCGCGATGAGCCGCTCGGCGTCGCGGAGCGCGCGGCCGAGGGCAGCCAGGTCCCGGTCGGCGGGCTTGCGGTCGGCCCGCATGAACACGCCGGCGTTCACGGTCGCGACGCCGAGCGCACGCTCGACGGCTGCCGGCGTGCGGAGATCTGCGAGGATCACGGCGTGGCGCTCCGACACGAGTCGGCTCGCCGCGGGTTCCTCGACCGCCCCGGCCTGGATCTCGCCCTTCTCCAGCGCCGCCACCAGCCCGCGGTCTCCCAGGCTCACCATCTCGACCTGGGCGATACTGAGCCGCGAGCGCGCGAAGAGCGCCAGGAGCCACGTGTGGGCCGGATCCCCGGGCGCCGCGACGCCCACACGCAGCCCCGCGAGTTGCTCCACGGAGCGGACCGTGCCATCGAGGGAGGCCGAGAGGAGCAGCGCCACGGGAGGCGCCGCCGTGAGCGCGAAGGCGAGGCGCGGTGCCTGCGTCACCGTGCGCGTGCCGAAGCGCAGGATCGCCTCGAGCGAGGTCGCGGCGAGATCGACTTGCGCCTGCGCGAGCGCCTCGGCGGCGCCGACCTCGGCGCGCGTCGTCCTGAGCGTGACGGTCAAACCCTCGCGGGTGAAGTAGCCCTCGGCGTCGGCGACCCGCAGGGGCAGATACTCGGCCGAGGCCGGCGGCCCGCTGACCGCGATCGACAAGGTCTGCAACAGGAGGATCAGCCCGATCATGGGATTAACCGGCCGTCCGAGATCGCGAACGTATCGCCAAGATGGGCGACCGGTGGGGGGTGTCGGGCCGGGGAGCGCGAGGGGGCGTAGCCCCTTCGCTCAGATCCCGCGGTCGCTCCCCCCGACATTGAAAAATTGGCGACGAATTCCGGGGCCGCCGGGGGATCCCGTCAAGGGGCGACTGTTGCGGCTGTACGTGGCGCTCGCGCGGGGCTTCGGGCCGCAGCCCGGATGGCCGGGACGGACGGCGTACGAGATCGCGGTTGGCGCCGTGCTCACCCGGCACACGGCGTGGGCGAATGCCGCACGCGCGGTGACCGCGCTGCGCGCGCGGAGACTCCTCCGTCCCGATCGCGTCGCCGCCATGAGCGAGCCCGCCCTCGCCGCGATCATCCGCGCGGCGGGAACCTATCGGGTCAACGCGCGACGGTTGCAGGCCTTCAGCCGGTGGCTGCTGGCGCGCTTCGGCGGACGCGTGAGCGGCATGCGCCGGGTGGCGCTCCCGGCGCTCCGCCGGGACATGCTCGGGGTTCCGGGGCTCGGGCCCGAGACGGTGGATGCCATCCTGCTCTATGCCGCGGGGCGACCTGTCTTCGTGGCCGACGCCCATGCGCGCCGCGTGCTGGAGCGTCACGGGGTGCTCCCGCGCGACACGGGATACGAGCAGGCACGCGGCGTGATCGAGGCGCATCTGCCGTCTGACCCCGCGCTGTTCAACGAATTCCACGCGCTCCTGGTCGCCGTGGGCAAGGCGACTGCCGCACGGTCGCGCTTTCCAGCAGGAGCGCCACGATCCGCTCGGCCGCGTCGGGCACGGCCAGGGCGCGGGCCCGCTCGCCCATCTCCTTGAGCCGCGTCGGATCGGCGAGGAGCATGTCGACGCGCTCCCGCAGGGTCTCTGCCGTGAGCGTCGCCTGTGGCAGGATCGCGCATCCACCCGCGTGCTCTACGATCCGTGCATTGGCGGTCTGCTCGTCGCCGCGCGTGCCCGGCAGCGGGACGTAGAGCGCCGGGATCCCGAGCTGGCAGCACTCGTTGACCGTCCCCGCGCCGGCGCGGCCGACGAGCAGCGATGCCGTCGCGTAGATCGCCGCCAGCTCCGCTCCCACGTAGGGCAGGACGGTGTAACGCCGGGCGAGCGCCGGCGGCAGTGCCGCGCGCCGCGCCTGCAGCCACGCCCGATCGCCGGTCGTGGGGTGATCGCCGCACTGGTGGATCAGCTGGGCCTGCTGGAGCAGCGGGACGAGCGCCTCGCCGACCGCGCGGTTGATCCGCTGTGCGCCCTGGGCGCCTCCGGTCACGTAGATGAGCGGCAGGGTGGGATCGAGGCCGAACCGGGCGATGGCATCCGCGCGCGAGCCCGCGCGCAGCTCGGGTCGGAGCGGATTGCCGGTGAGGACGATCTTGCCGGCGGGGAAGCCCGTGCCGGAGCCCGGAAAGCTGAGCGCGATGCGCCGGGCGAAGCGAGCCGCGATGCGGTTGGCGAGCCCCGGGATCGCGGTCTGCTCGTGGACGACCACGGGAACGCCGCGCAATGCCGCGGCGAGCACCACGGGCAGGGCGACGAACCCGCCGGTCGCGAAGACGGCGTCCGGCCGCAGGCGACGCAGACGCAGGATGGCCTGCCCGAGGCCCGCGGGAACACCGAAGGCGAGATCCCAGACGTTTCGCCACGACCAGTAACGCCGGAGCTTTCCGGTGGTGATGGCGAAGTAGGCCATGCCACGCTCGGGAGCGAGCCGCGCCTCGATCCCGTCCCAGCTGCCGATCCACGCGCACGGAATGGCGCGCTCGCCGAGGACGACCGCGACCGCCAGTCCCGGGCTCGTGTGCCCACCGGTGCCGCCCCCCGTGATGACGATCATGAATTCTTGTCCCGGTGGCGCTCGAGGGCGAGACGGAGGAGCCGCTCGACCAGGCTGACGTAGTCGAGGCCCGAGGCCTCCCACATGCGGGCGTAGCCGCTCGTCGACGTGAAGCCGGGGATCGTGTTGATCTCGTTGACGAGGACGCGATCGCCCTCGAGGAAGAAGTCGACGCGGGCCATGCCCGCGCAATCGATCGCGCGGTAGGCCGCGACGGCCAGCTCGCGGATCCTCGCCGTGATCGCCGCCGGGATCGCCGCGGGCACGACGAGACGGGCCTGGCCCTCGGCGTACTTCGTCGCGTAGTCGTACCACGACGACTCGTAGATGATCTCGCCGGGCAGGGAGGTGAGCGGCTCGTCGTTGCCGAGCACGCTCACCTCGATCTCGCGCACGCGCAGGCCCCGCTCGACGACGAGCCGACGATCGTGGCGCGCCGCCTCGTCGACCGCGGCCGGCAGCGCCGTCGCCGTCGTGACCTTGCTGATCCCCACGCTCGAGCCGAGGTTCGCGGGCTTGACGAAGCACGGGAAACCGAGCGCGTCGGCGATGCGCCGGGTCACCGTCGCCGGATCGCTCCGCCACTCGCGGCGCTCGACCACGACGAAGTCCACGATCGGCAGGCCGTGGGCGCGGAAGATCGTCTTCATCGTGACCTTGTCCATCCCCACCGCGGACGCCAGCACGCCGGCGCCCGTGTACGGGATGTCGGCCAGCTCGAGCAGGCCCTGGATCGTCCCGTCCTCGCCATAGGGGCCGTGCAGCATGACGACCATCACGTCCACGGCGCGACGGACCTCGGCCGGAAGCCCCGCCGACGCTTCCCGGTGGGCGAGGGCGGCGTCGGCCGCGATGGCGCCGGTCGAAGGGCCGGGCTCGGCGCCTGGTGTGGCCTCGGCCGACACGGACGCACGGTCGGTGAGGGCCTTCTTGACCGCGTCGGTAGGATCCGCCGAGGGCAGGCCGAGGCGGGCCTCGGCGGCCAGCGCGCGGAGCGGATCGCCGCCGATGACCCATCGGCCGTCGCGGGCGATCCCGATGGGCACGACCGCGTGCCCACCACGCTCGAGCGCGGCGATGACCGAGGCCGCCGAGGCGAGCGAGACCTCGTGCTCTCCCGAGCGCCCGCCGAACAGCACGCCGACGCGCAAGCGCGTCATGGAGCGATTCTACGGGCTCGCCTGCGGATCCGTTCCGGCTTTCCGCTCGGCGCGCCATTGACGCCATTGCGCCAGGCGGCGGGCGATGTCGGCTTCCCGGCCCCGATCGGTCGGCCGGTAATACGCCCGGCCACGCAGGGCCGCGGGCAGGTGCTCCTGGTCGACGCGCGCGTCGGGCGCATCGTGGGCATACTGGTACCCGGCGCCATAGCCCAGATCCTTCATGAGCGGGGTCGGCGCGTTGCGGATGTGCAGCGGTACGGGCTCGGCGGGACGCTCGGTGACGTCCGCCTTCGCCTCGTTGTACGCGACGTAGACGGCGTTGGACTTGGGCGCCATCGCGAGGTAGAGCGTGGCCTGGGCGAGGGCCAGCTCGCCCTCCGGCGAGCCCAGGAAATCGTAGGCGTCCTTGGCGGCCAGCGTGAGCCGGAGGGCCTCGGGGTCGGCGTTGCCGACGTCCTCGGAGGCGAAGCGCACGAGACGGCGCGCGACGTAGAGCGGCTCCTCGCCGGACTCCAGCATCCGCGTCATCCAGTAGAGCGCGGCGTCCGGATCGGAGTCGCGCAGAGACTTGTGCAACGCCGAGATGAGGTTGTAGTGCTCCTCGCCGGACTTGTCGTACAGGAGCGCCCGACGCTGCGCGGCCTCCCGGACGGCGGTGTCGGTCACCCGGGGTCGCCCGCCCTCGGCGGCGGCCAGCGTCACGGCGAGGTCCAGGATGTTGAGCGCCGAGCGCGCGTCGCCGTTGGCGAGCGCCGCGATGCGGGCGAGGGCGGCGTCGTCCACGAGCGCGCGGCGGCGGCCGAGCCCGCGCTCGGGGTCGGCCATCGCCCTTTTCAAAATTTCGATCAGGGCCACCTCGTCGAGGGCGTGGAGGACGTACACGCGGCAACGGGAGAGCAGGGCGGAGTTCACCTCGAACGACGGGTTCTCGGTCGTCGCGCCCACGAGGATGATCGTGCCCTTCTCGACGTGGGGGAGGAAGGCGTCCTGCTGCGCCCGGTTGAAGCGGTGGATCTCGTCGACGAAGAGGATCGTCGGCCGTCCGTGCCGCCGCTGGCCGGCGTCCGCGTCCGCGATGACGGCCCGGATCTCCTTGACGCCGGACAGGACCGCGGAGAAGGCGACGAACGACGCGCCCGTCGTCTGGGCCATCAGCGAGGCGAGCGTCGTCTTGCCCGAGCCCGGAGGTCCCCACAGGATCATCGAGTGCAGCTCGCTGCGCTCGATCGCGGTCCGTAGCACGCGCCCCGGCCCCAGGAGATGATCCTGACCGACGATCTCGTCGAGCGTGCGCGGCCGCATGCGGTCCGCGAGCGGCGCCCCCGCCTCCGTCCGTCGCCCGGGCGGCGCGCCGCCGCCCGGCATCTCGAACAGCTCCACCCCCGTTTATCCTTCCGCCGCGGCCAGCCAGGTGGGGAGGACGGCGAGGTCGGTGAGGGTCGCGATCGGGTCGATCTTCCAGCGCGCGAGATCAGCGGGCATGGCGCGGTATGCGATGAACGGGACCCCGACCGCCGCGGCCGCGAGCCCGTCCACCCACGAGTCGCCGACCATGTAGACCGCGGGCTGACCCATGCGCGCGGCGCCGTTGGCGTGGGCGGCGATGACGCGCCAGCCGTCGGGATGCGGCTTCAGCTCGCGCATCTCGTCGCGGGTGACGACGACGTCGAAGTGGTCGGCCAACCCCAGACGCGCGAGGGCGGCGCGCGTCACCGCGCCCGCGTTGTTGGTCCAGAGCGCGGTGACGAATCCCAGGCGGCGCGCGCCCGCGACGGCGCTCCCCGCGCCGGGCTCGAGCGTGGCCTCGTCCATCGCGCGCTGCTCACGCTCGAGCGCCAGCGCCCACAGGGCCGCCTCCAGCGTGGGCGCCGTGTCCTTGCAGAACCGCAACAGCTCGCCCACGCGGTAGCGCTCGTCGCGCGGGGGCAGACAGACGCCGGCTCCCTCGAGATGTGCGCGCATGTCGGCCGCCATCGCCGCCAGGTCGAGCGGCGTGCGCACGAGCGTGTGATCGAGATCGAAGGCGCACAGACGCACAGTAGGCGTAGGATACCGTGCTACGATACTCGCGTCATCATGAAGCGCCGACTGAGCATCGTCTCGGCGTCTGCCGCGCTTCTGCTGGCCGTGTCCTCGGCGTCACCCACTCTCGCCCTCGATGAGTCCGAGCGACTCTGGCTGGTCGGCTCGGGCGCGTTCGCCGACGGCCTCTACCCCCTGGCGCGCCGCGTCCTCGAGCGTTTCGTGGCGGACCATCCCCGCGATCCTCACGTTCCCGACGCCGTGCTGCTGCTCGGCAAGGCCCGGCTCAACGTCGGCGACGCCGCCGCGGCCCTCGAATCGTTTCGTCTCGCGCAGTCGTTCATGCCGCCGCCCGGTCAGCGGCTCGAGGCCGAGCTCTGGGAGGGCGAAGCGCTCCTGCGGCTCAAGCGCTTCGCCGAGGCGCGTGGGGCGTACGATCAGATCCTCCGCACCGACGCCACCTCGCCGCTGGCCGCCGACGCGCTCTATGGATCGGGGCTCGCCGAGCTCGAGCTGAAGCGCCCGGAGGCGGCGGCGACCGCGTTCCGCGATCTCCTGCAGACGTGGCCGGAGCATCGGATGGCGCCGTCGGCGGCCTTCTCGCTGGCCACGGCGCTGGTCGAGCTCAAGCGGTTCTCCGAGGCCCTGCCCCTGCTGGAGACCTTCGCCGCGAAGTATCCGGGCCACAAGCACGTCCCGAGCGCTCAGTACCTCCTCGGCGTGACGCGCGTGCAGATGGGAGACCGGCGTGCCGGCGTCGCCGATCTGCGCGCGTTCGTCGAGAAATATCCGACGCACGATCTCGCGCAGAGCGCGCGCCGGCTCGCCGCCGACACGCTGGTGCGCTTCGGAGACCGCGAAGAGCTGCAGGAAACCTACAAGACGCTGATCGCGCAGACGCCCCCGACGCCGGAGGCCCTCTACGACGCGGCCAGCCTCGCCGGCCGCCTCGGCCGCACGAAGGACCAGGAGGCGGCGTGGCGCAAGGTGGTCGCGGAGTTCCCCGGCCACCCGCTCGGGCGCCGGGCGGCCCTCGACCTCTCGACCCTCGCCTTCAAGCGCAAGGACTGGAAGGAGAGCGCCTCGCTCGCCCGCGCCGCCGGGGAGAGCGAGGAGGACGCGGTGAAGGCGGAGGGCTGGCTGCAAGCGGGCGAAGCCGAGCTGAAGCTCAAGCGGTTTCCGGCCGCGGCGAAAGCCTTCGAGGCCGCCGTCGCCGTCAAGAGCGCCGAGGCCGCCGTCCGCTATCGGGCATTCGCCGGCCTCGGCCTGGCACGCGAGGAGCAGAAAGAGTGGAAGGCGGCGCTCACCGCGTACGAGGCGGCGTCCCGCACGCCCGACGCCGCGCTGCGCGACTGGGCGCATCAGCGCGTGGCGGCGATGAAGAGCCGTCTCAGCAACGCCCCGCCGAAGCCCAAGGCCGGCTCGGGGTCGTGATGTCCCTGGCGCGCGTCGCGTTCCTGCCCGCGATGTGGTTGCTCCTCGTCGCCGCCACGCCGCTGCCCCTCACGCCGCCGCCCCCGGACCTCACGGCGCTCGTGCCCTTCGTCTCGGCGCCGCTCGACAAGCCGCCGCTCAAGCTGCCGCCGCTGGCCGTGCCGGCGCCGCCACTGCAAGTTCCCGTCGTTCCGCCGGCCGCCGTGGTTCTGCCCGCCGACAAGCCCGCGGCGCCCATCCCTCCGGCCCGCGCGCTGCCGTGCGTGGGCGCGTGGACCGGGGCCGCGGGGGAGGCGCTCGAGTGCGGGCGGGCCCGATATCAGCGCGGCGACCTCACGGAGGCCGCCCAGGCCCTGGAGCAGTCGGTCAGGAACAGCAAAGATCGCGAGATCACCGCGGAGGCCCGGTACTGGCTGGCGGAGAGCCTGTTCCGCCTCGGGCGCATGGAGCAGGCCGACGCCCAGTTCCGCCAGGTCGTCAGCGAGCGAGCGCCCGCGCTCACGCCGTTCGCCCTGCACTCGAGCGGCTGGACGGCGCTGGTCCTCGGCGATGCCGGGCGCGCGCGGGACGTGTTCTCGCAGATCCTTGGCGCGTCCCATCCCATGGCGGTCGATGCGTGGGCCCGGCACGGCCTCGGCCTGGCGCTGTCGGCGCTCGGCCGGCATGGCGATGCGCAGCGGACGTGGGCCGATCTGATCGCCCGTCGCCCTCCCGCAGCACTCGAGCGCGACGTGCTCTTCTGGAACGGCGACGCGCTCGGCCGTACCGGCGACCCCGCCAAGGCCGAGGCCGAGCTGTCGCGATTCACGCACGGAGGCGTCCATCCCCTGCTCGCCGCCGGCCTCGTCCGTCTCGGGTGGTGGAGCCTCGCCGCCGGACATCCTCGGGAGAGCGTCGCCGCGCTCCGGGCGTATCCGGGTCCCCGTCCGGTCGAGACGAAGCCCGAGAGCGGAAGATCCCCGGCCGTGCGCCTGGCCAGCACACAGGAGGCGGCCGACCGCGACTGGGTCGACGCCACGCTTGCGCTGGCGTTGCTGGCCTCCGACGACTGGGACGGTGGGCGGACCGCGGCCCAGTCGCTGGAGACGCGTCGTTCCCCGCTGGCCCTGCCCGTCCAGCTCCGCGTGGTCGCCGGCGCACTGGCGCGCCGCGCGCACGCGGTGGCCGACGCCGCCATCGGCGAGCTCATGCGCGGCACGCTGACGCCGCCGGTCCGGGCCTGGCTCCTCACCATGAAGGGCGACGTGGCCCGAGGCCAGGGCAAGGGTGACGACGCGCGCACCCAGTACGATCTCGCCCGGGGCATCGACCCGGAGAGCGAGACGGGCCGCTACGCGAGCGTGCGTCTGGCGCAGACCAATCTCGAGATGCGTGAGTTCACCCAGGCCCTGGCCGACCTGGCACCGCTGCTGACCACGCCCGGAGATGCGTCGTCGCGCTCCGTGGTCGTGCTGCTCCAGGGTGAAGCCGCATATCGCGCCGGCGATTATCGGACGGCCGCGGCCGCCTTCGAGCGAGCGCTCGCGGAGCTCGCGGATCGCCCCGAGGCCCGCGAGGCACAGCTCGGTCTCGCCTGGACGGATCTGCGGCAGGGGCGCACGGAGCCGGCGGGCCGCCGGTTCGCCGAGGTCGCGCGGCTCTCGCCCGAGGACGAGGGCGCCGTCGACGCGCTGGTGCTCGGCTCGGAGATGGCCCTGACGTCAGGCGATCTCGGGACGGCGCGTGAGCTGCTCGATCGTGTGCTGGCGCGCTACCCGAAGGCTCCGCGCTCGGAGTTCGCCCGGCTGAATCGTGCCATCCTCATGCTACGAACCGGGGAGGCCGCGGCAGCCGTGCCGTCGCTCCGCGATTGGGTGTCACGGGCACCGTTTCCGCCGTTGCTCGGTCGCGCGCGCGCGGCTCTCGCGGTCGCGCTGCTCGCGGCCGGCCGACGTGATGACGCGCAGAAGGAGTTCGCCGCCGTCCAGCGCGAAGGCGATGCGGCGTTCGCGAGCCTGGGGCGCGGGACGCTCGGCTTGATCGACGGCAAGCTCGCGGATGCGACCCGGGATTTCACCGAGGCCCGCACCGACGGTACGCCCGTCGTCGCGGCCGCCGCGGAGTATGGCCTCGGAGTCGTCGCCTTCCATCGCGGCGACGCCGCCGCCTTCAGGACGGCGGCGCTGGCCGTCGTCACGCAAGCGCCACGCGGCCCCTTGACCCCTCCGCTGCTCTATGCGCTGGCCGGCCTCGCGGCCGACGCCAAGGACTGGACCGCGGCGCTGGCGACGGCCAAGCGACTGGTGACGGAGTTTCCCGAGAACGAGCGGGCCGACGACGCGCTCGAGCGCGTGGGCGCCGCCGCCGCGGCCGAGCGTGTGTGGCCCGTCAGCTACGAAGCGTATGCCCTGCTCCGCCAGCACTATCCGCGTAGCCCCTTCATCGAAGATTCCCGGCTGGCGTTCGCGGAGGCTCAGGTGGAGACCGGCCGCGCCGCCGAAAGCAGGGCCGTCCTCGAGCAGCTCGTGACGCTGCCGCCGTCGGACCCGCGTGTCGCCCGTGCGCGTGTCGTCCTCGGCCGGGCGCGCGAGCTGATGGGCGATCGCGCCGGCGCTCTGGAGGCCTACACCGCGGCAGCGGCCACGGTGCCGCCGTCCGGGTGGAGCGTCCAGACCCTCGTCGGCTACGCCCGGCTGCTCACCCAGGCGCAGCGCTATGACGATGCGCGCGCGGTGCTCCAGCCCTTCCTCAAGACGGCGTCCGCGTCGGTCGCCCCGGACGGCGCGCTGGCACTCGGCGAGACGCTCGAGGCGCAAGGCGATGACACGGCCGTCGAGTACTACATGACCGCGGCCTACCTGGCGCCGGACTCGACGGCCGGACGCCAGGCGCTGCTGGCGGCCGGCCGCGCGTTTGCCATGCAAAAGCAGCCCGACGCGGCCACCATCGTCTACCGCAAGCTCCTCGCCCAGTCCAACGTTCCCGCCGACCTCGTCGGCGCCGCCCGCCGCGGCCTCGCCGAGCTCGGTCGCTAATGGGGTATCGAGGAGTGCCGCGGCTTTGCCGGGGCGCGTGGCAGTGCGAGGTGAGGCGTCCGACGGCCGAGCCGAGCGGTGAAATGATCGAAATGGCAGTGCGAGGTGAGGCCGTCCGACGGCCGAGCCGAGCGGTGAAATGATCGAAATGGCTGGGGGCTTGGGGGCCATGTCGGGGCCCCCATGTTGAACGGTTACGGCGGTCGTCTGCTGTTCGTCGATCTCGGTCATGGGAGCTCACGCATCGAGCGGCTCGACGAGCGGACGGCGCGGGCCCTTCTGGGCGGCAACGGGCTGGCGGTCCGCCTGCTGCACGACACCGTCCCCGTGGGCATCGACCCCTTCGATCCCGCCAACGCCGTCGTCTTCGCGGTGGGGCCGGTCACCGACACGACGATTCCCGGCAACAGCCGCGCGTGCGTCGCGACCAAGTCGCCGCTGACCGGGCTCTTCTTCGACTCGACCTTCGGGGGACGCTTTCCCGCCACCCTCAAGCGAACCGGTTTCGACGCCGTGCTCATCTCGGGGCGTGCCGCCGCGCCGTCGTACCTCGTCGTCACCGAGGACGGCGCCCGGGTCACGCCGGCCCCCGATCTGTGGGGGCGGACGACCCGCGAGGCGGTCGACGCGCTCGTCGCCGCGGAAGGAGCGGATGCCGACGCCATTGCCATCGGTCCCGCCGGCGAGCGCCGCGTCCGCTTCGCCGCCATGACGCACTACTGGAAGAACCGCGAGGGTGTGTCGGGCCGTGGCGGCATCGGCGCGGTGCTCGGTGCCAAGAACCTCAAGGCGGTGGTGGTCAAGGGCGGACGCAAGACCCAGATCGCCGACCCGGTGGCGCTGAAGGCGCTCGTCGAGCAGACGCGCGAGCCCCTCAAGACGGGCACGCAGGCGCTGTCGACCTTCGGCACGCCGTTTCTGGTCGGCCCGATCAACGCGCTCGGCGGTCTCGGCGCCTACAACCTGCGTCAGGAGACCTTCGCGGAGGCGCGCGCGGTCGGCGGCGAGGCGATGAAGGCCGTCTACCACGACCGCGACACGACCTGTCTCAAGTGTCCCGTCGCCTGTGGCAAGCAGTACGCGATCGCCGAGGGCGAGTTCGGCGGCACGCGCGCCAAGATGCCCGAGTACGAGACGATCTTCGCGCTGGGGCCGATGCTCGGAATCTCGAACGCCGAAGCGCTGATCCTCGCCAACGATCTCTGTGACGCCCTCGGCATGGACACGATCTCGATGGGTGTGACGCTGGCGTTCGTCGCCGAGGCCCTCGACCGCGGCTGGCTCGGCGCGGCCGACGTCGGCGTGCCGTTCGGATGGGGCGACTGGCGCGGCATGCTCACCCTCGTGGAGCAGACCGGCCGCCGC
>Ga0137374_10007855_pt1 | contig 12668 bp, 10 predicted proteins | sample SagtaG_20_FD_104811 | JGI IMG/M metagenome (GOLD analysis project Ga0137374, IMG submission 104811) | Vadose zone soil microbial communities from Sagehorn Ranch, Mendocino, California, USA - Sage1_R_100_16 metaG | ecosystem: Environmental > Terrestrial > Soil > Vadose zone | place: USA...
AGGGGCGGGGACGGCCTCGTCCCCGCTTTATCTTCACCTGCGACCGACTGGACAGGTCGGGAGATTCCTGAAAAACTTGCGCGGTGAAGCAGTCGATTGTGGCCCTGGACATGGAAGGCGTGCTCACGCCGGAAATCTGGATTGCGGTTTCAGAAATGACCGGCATCCCCGAACTGCGCCGCACCACGCGCGACGAGCCGGACTATGACAAACTCATGAAATACCGGCTCAACATTCTCGATCAGCACGGCTTGAAATTGTCGGACCTCCAGCGCGTCATCGGCGCGCTGCGTCCGCTCGACGGCGCGTTGGATTTTCTGCGCGAACTGCGCGCGACAAGCCAGGTCGTCATCCTTTCCGACACCTTCGAAGAATTTGCCCGGCCGCTGCTCCGACAGTTGGAATGGCCGACGCTGCTCTGCCACAGGCTCGAAGTCGTCAACGACCGCATCGTCAATTACCGGTTGCGCATCGCCGACCAGAAGAAGAAGGCCGTCGCCGCGCTGAGAAATATGAACTACTACGTCATCGCCGCCGGCGACTCTTACAACGACACCGCGATGCTCAAGGAGGCCGACGTCGGCATCCTGTTCCGCGCGCCGGGCCATGTCCGGAAGGAGTTTCCGCAATTCAAAGCGGTCGAGGCCTATCCGGATTTGCTCAAGCTCATCAAGGAAGCGTTTTAAATCCGAAATCCGAAGCCCAAAATCCGAAAGCAGCCCGAAACTCAAAGTTCGAACCACCGGGAAACGCTGCCGCCCTTTCGATCTTCGGATTTTGTCATTCCTTCGGGTTTCGGCATTCGGCATTCGGATTTTTCAATCCTCCGCCTTGGAGTCGCGGCCGGTCAAATCGCGCAGCGCCTGCGCCACGTTCTTCCCCTGGTACAACATCGCGTAAACCTCGTCGATGACGGGCGTGCTCACCTCGAGCTTGCGCGCCAGTTGCCAGGCCGAGCGCGCCGTCGGATAGCCCTCCGCCACGTTGATCATCCTGGCCAGAATGTCCGCGACCTTTTCGCCGCGCCCGAGCCGTTCCCCAAAACCGCGATTGCGACTGAGCCGCGAGAAACAGGTCACCGTCAAATCACCCAGACCACTCAGGCCCGAAAACGTGTCCGCTTGCGCGCCGCAGGCCACACCGAGCCGGCGAATCTCCACGATCGCGCGAGTAATCAGCGCCGCCTTGGAATTATCGCCAAAGCCCAACCCATCCGAAACGCCGGCCGCAATCGCAATCACGTTTTTCAACCCGCCGCCCAGCTCGACGCCGAGCAAATCCGTGCTGGTGTAAACGCGGAAGGCCGGGCGATGAAACAGTTCCTGCACTTTGGGCGCGGTCTGGATGTCGGCGCTCGCAGCCACAATGGCCGTCGGAATTCCCCGCGCAACTTCCAGCGCCAGCGACGGACCCGACAGCGCGGCGATGCGCGCCCGGGGCGCGGTCTCGCGCAAAATGCCGCACATCGTCAATCCGGTGTCGTGTTCGATGCCCTTCGTCACACTGACGATGATGCCGGTGCAGTTGGACAAACATCGGGTCACGGCGCGAAACGCCTTCGAGGGCACGGCCACGACGATGAATTCGCCGTCATGCACGGCTTTGGTCGGGTCGGTCTCCAGCCGCCAATCCCCCGGCAGTTCGATTCCCGGCAGATAACGCTCATTGCGGCCGGTCCGCCGCAACTCGTCGAGATGGCACGGGTCGTGCCCCCATAGCACGACGCTCTGATGGCTCTCCTGCAGCAGCTTTGCCAACGCCGTCCCCCAGGCGCCCGCGCCGAGCACCGTGACCTTCATCGGCACATCTCCTGCCTGGATTTCATGATTGTTTCCTGGCCGAGCCGATGCGGTTTTCCGTGCCCTTCAACAATCGCCGAATGTTGCCCTTGTGTTTGTAAATCGCGAGCAAACCAAGCGCGGTCGTGGCGATGGACAACAGCAAGCTGTTGGCGGACAGCCAGACCGCCGCCGGCAGCGTGGTCGCCGCCGCGATGGAAGCCAGCGAAACGTAACGCGTCAGGGCAAATACAACAATCCACACGCCCAGCGCGATCCCGGCGGCCAGGGGCGCGAGCGCGAAATAGGCCCCCGCGCTGGTCGCGATGCCTTTGCCGCCTTTGAATCCGAGCCAGCAGGTATAGTTGTGGCCCAGCACCACGGCCAATCCAGCCACCAGCCGCAGGTACACCTCCTCCTCCGCACGCACTGCGAAAATTGCGATGGCCAGATCGGCAAACCAGGCGCACGCGGTGAATCCTTTCAGACCATCGAACACGAGCACAAAAATCCCAGCCGGTTTGCCCAGAATGCGGAAGACATTTGTCGCCCCAATATTTCCGCTGCCGACCGTGCGGATGTCCACGCCCATGGCCCGCGCGACCAGGTAACCAGTAGGAATCGAGCCCAGCAAATAGGCGCCAATCACTACCGCGATGTAAGGGACGATTTGCACGGGGGGAAATGTAGGTGCTCCGACTTCCGGGTTCCAAGCGGAAAGTTGAATCAGTTGTCAGTTGTCAGTGGTCAGTGGCCAGTGGCAAACTTGCGCTGTGGTATCCACCGGCAACCAACAACCGACAACCAACAGCCCGCCCGTCAAAGTCGCGGTCCTCGGCGTGGGTTCCCTGGGCAAGGAACACGCCCGGATCTACGCGGATCTGGCCGCAGCCGGCCTGGCCCGGTTTGTCGGAGTTTACGATCTGGCCGGCGAAACGGCGCGCAAGATCGCCGAGCGCTATCGGGTGCGGGCTTTCTCCTCGGTCGCCGAAGCCGCTGCGGCAAGCGAGGCGTTGAGCATCGTGACGCCGACGACGACCCATTACGAACTGGCCAAATCGCTGTTCTCGCAAGGCAAACACCTGCTGCTGGAAAAACCGATGACCGACCATACCGCCCAGGCGGCCGAACTGGTCGAGCTTTCCCGGCAACATCGTTGCGTGTTGCAGGTCGGCCACGTCGAACGGTTCAATCCGGTTTTCAAATATCTCCAATCCGTGGCCACGGAACCGCGTTTCATCGAAACCCATCGGCTCTCCCCCTACCCCGCCCGCAGCACGGACATCGGCGTGGTGCTCGACTTGATGATTCACGACCTCGACGTAGTGCTGGCGTTCGTGAAGTCGCCCCTCGCCAGCGTGGATGCCGTCGGCATTCCGGTGCTCAGCAAATCGGAGGACATCGCCAACGCGCGGCTGCGCTTCGCCAACGGTTGCGTCGCGAACCTCACCGCCAGCCGTGTCAGTCCGGAAAAGATGCGCAAAATCCGCGTTTTCAGCGCCGGCCCCATCACCAGCTACATCTCGCTCGATTACCGGGCGCAGGAAGGATTCATCTATCGCATCGCCCGCGACGACGAGGAGGAATCGTCGCTGCTCAAAAAGCTTTTGAAGGCCAAAGACTCGGCCATCGTGAGTGAGTTCGGCGGCAAACGAATCGTGCGAAAACCGGTCCCGATCCAGAAAGAAGAGCCGTTGAAGCTGGAGCTGCGACATTTCATCGAGTCGGTGCGCGCCCACCAGACCCCGCTGGTCAGCGGCGAATCGGCCAAGCGCGCGCTCGATGTGGCGTTTGAGATTACACGACAGATTCAAGCAGCGAGATAACGGCCGTTCTTCCTTGCATGAGCGACCAGAAACTGACCCGACGGCCCATCAAAGCGCGCGAGTCCAGGTGGGCCGCTTCCATTGCGCGCTGGCTGGTTCGGGTCGGACTGCGCCCGAATCAAATCTCCGTTCTCAGTGTTGTTTTTGCCGGCCTGGCGGGAGGATGTCTGGCGCTGACCGGCGCCAGCCCGGCCCTTTGGAAAATCATTTTGTTCGTCGCCGCTGCCGCCTGCATCCAACTCCGTCTGTTGTGCAACCTCTTTGATGGCATGGTGGCGGTGGAAGGTGGCCTGAAGTCGAAGTCCGGCGAGATTTACAACGAATTGCCGGACCGGATATCGGACGCGCTGGTGTTGGTCGGGGCCGGATACGCCTTTCCCGCGCAGGAATGGACCCCCCAGTTAGGTTGGGCGGCGGCGGTCCTGGCACTCATCACGGCTTACGTGCGAACCTTGGGTGCCTCCGCGGGGGCCTCGCAACATTTTATCGGGCCGATGGCGAAACAACAACGCATGTTCATCACGACCCTGGCGAGCCTGGCCACAGCCGTTGGTTTGCTCTGCGGAAAGCCGATCGCTTTCTTTTCCGCTGCGCTCGGGATTGTGGTCGCCGGTTGTCTGGTGACGATAGCCCGGCGGACCCGCCGGATTATCCGGGAACTGGAATCAGCGACATCCGGCGGAGCCGGAGGTTCCCCGAGGTGACCATGATGACGGAGGTCATCGTCGTTCTGGCGAAACTCATCAGCGGCGCCAACGTCCGCTGGGTCGGATGTCTGCCGGACGCGCGACAGCGGATTTATTTCGCGAACCACACCAGCAACCTCGACACCGTGGTCTTATGGGCCGCCCTGCCGCCGGACGCTCGCGCGCAAACGCGCCCGGTCGCAGCGCGGGACTACTGGACCGCCGGCAAGCTGCGGCCTTATCTCGCCAAAAAGATTTTCCGCGCCGTTCTGATCGAGCGGAAAAAGGTCACCGCCCGCGACAATCCCGTCGAACAGATGCTGGCAGCGCTGGAGGAAAAAAGTTCGCTCATCATTTTCCCCGAGGGCGGCCGCCAGTCCGGACCGGAGATGGCGCCGTTCAAAAGCGGGCTCTATCATCTGGCAAAGAAGCGGGCGGATGTGGAATTCATTCCCGTGCTGATCGACAACTTGAACCGGATTTTGCCAAAGGGCGAAGTGTTGCCGGTGCCGGTATTGAGCTGCATCAGTTTTGGCGCGCCGATCCGAGTGGAAGAGAAGGAAACCAAAGCGGCCTTTCTGGAACGGGCGCGGGAAGCCGTCAATCGATTGCGACAAACGTGAAATTCAAACTCGACCAACAGACGGTCTGGCTGGTGGGCGGCGTGATCGGGTTTCTGGCCCTTGCCACCGGGATCGGCGGGTGGCTGGCTGCCCGCGCGCCGAGCGAAGCCGCTCAAACCACGATCAAAAACCTGAACGCCCGCATCCGCGCCTGGTGGGTGATGCTGTTTGTTTTCGGATTGGCCTTGCTGACCGGCGGCATTGGGTCGGTCATCCTGTTCGGACTCACTTCGTTTCTGGCGTTGCGCGAGTTTGTCACGCTCACGCCGACCAAATTGAGCGATCATCGTTCCCTGTTCTGGGCATTTTTCATCATCACGCCGTTGCAATATTACCTGGTGGCCATCCGGTGGTATGGTTTGTTCGTCGTTCTTATCCCGGTTTACGCCTTTCTGTTCATTCCGATTCGCAGCGTGGTCGGCGGTGATTGCGACCGTTTTCTGGAACGAACCGCCAAAATCCAATGGGCGTTGATGGTCTGTGTCTATTGCGTGAGTCACGCTCCTGCAATCCTCAGCCTGGAAATTCCCGGTTACGAAGGGCAAGGCGCGAAACTGCTCTTCTACTTTGTTCTGGTGGTGCAAATGAGCGACGTGCTGCAATACGTCTGGGGAAAGCTGCTGGGCAAACACAAAATCGCCCCGCACGTCAGCCCGAACAAGACCTGGGAAGGATTCATCGGGGGCATCCTTTCCGCCACACTGTTGGGCACTGGCCTCTGGTGGGCGACGCCCTTCTCTCCCTGGCAGGCGTCCGGAATGTCACTGGCCATTACACTGATGGGTTTCGGCGGCGGGTTGGTCATGTCGGCGATCAAACGCGACCGCGGCGTAAAAGATTACGGTAACCTGATCGAAGGACACGGCGGGGTGATGGACCGGATTGATTCAATCTGTTTTGCCGCGCCGGTTTTTTTCCATCTAACGCGCTTTTACTTCACTTGAACCATTACCGGGGAAATGAGACGCCTCTCTTTTATGTTCATCGCCGGTGAAGCCAGCGGGGATCTGCTGGCCGCCGAACTGGTCATGGCGTTGAAACAATCGCCGGAGGTCCGCGCGATGCCTTTTCCGCCCGAGTTTTTCGGCGCCGGCGGGCCCAGAATGGCCGCCGCGGGCGCGCAATTGGCGGTTGACCTGACGCAGTATTCCGTCATCGGATTGTCCGACGCCCTCAAAGAGTATTCCCGGTTCAGGCGCATCTTCGACCGGCTCTTTCAACTCGCGCTCGAACGCGAGCCGGACGTCATCGTCTGCGTTGACTTTTCCGGGTTCAATCGCCGCTTCGCTCGGGCGATCAAAAAGCATGTCCGGTCGCGACGCGGCGCGTTTCTCAATTGGAAGCCGAAAACTGTCCAATACGTTTCGCCCCAGGTCTGGGCGTCCCGACCGCTACGCGCCGCGCAACTTGAGCGGGACGTGGATTTGTTGTTGAGCATCTTTCCGTTCGAGAAGGAATGGTACGCCAGGCACGCGCCCGGATTGCGAGTGGAGTTTGTCGGGCACCCCATCATCGATCGATACGCGAGCCGTCGCGATGAGCTTCGGGCCAAATGGGCCAGCGTCACGCCGGTGCTGTTGCTGTTGCCCGGCAGCCGCGATTCCGAATTAAGACGCCATCTGCCGGTGATGCTGGCTGTCGCCCAAACGATGCAAAACCAGTGGCCGGTCTTCCTGCGAATGGTTTTGCCCACCGAACGGTTGGCAGAATTGGCCAAACCGAAAACAACGTCCCTCCCCCGCCTGCACGTTCAGATTGGGAATCTGGCTGAATCATTGGCGGCAGCCACCGTGGCCATCGCCTCCACCGGCACCGTGACGATGGAATGCGCTTACTTCGGGGTGCCGACGGTGGCCATCTACAAGGCCGCCTGGAGCGATTATTTGATCGCGCGCCAGATTGTCCGGGTAAAACACCTCGCCATGCCCAACTTGCTCGCAGGCGAGGAAATTTATCCGGAGTTCATCCAGCACAAGGCCACACCGGACAACATCGCCCGCGCGACCCAGGAATTGTTGAGCCATCCGCAACGTTGCGATGCCGTGAAAGCCAGGCTCGCGCAGGTAATCCAATCGCTGGGTGAACCCGGTTCCAGCCGGCGCGCAGCGAGAGCGATTCTGCAGTTGCTCCCCCTCTGACCGCGCGCATCCGCCAGTTTCCGCCGAAGCATTTCGCATGGTGCCGGATTACCGGCGGCGCGCACCGAGGCTCAGAACCGCTGACCCGGTTGAAGACAGTCGAATCCGCATCCGGACCTCGCGACAAAAAAATGGTCCGGTCGGATCATTTTATTGTCGCGGCCTTTCGGCGGACCTGCGGCGCAGATTCAAACGGCGCTGGCTGAGAGGGACGTGCGCGGCGCACGGGACCGAATGAGGCCGCGAATCGTGAACAAGGCGGCTGGAAATGTGAACAAAAGTTCACCGGGCCGCCATCCGGCCGTAACGCAGGCGAAATATTTTTGCCAATCGGGAATGAAAAAGATTCTCATCCTGACGGCGGGCTTTGGCGACGGCCACAATACGGCCGCGCGGAACATTCGCGATGCGCTCGAGGAGATATCCGACGATGTCAAAGTGGAAGTGCTCGATCTCTTCGCGGCGAGCTATGGCGCGTTCAACGCGCTGGCCAGAAAGGCCTACCTCGGCATGGTGCAATACGCCCCGCGGTTATGGGGCGGCGTTTATTCGCTGATGGAAAATCCGCTGGTGGAACGAAACCTCGGCAGTTTCGCGCGGCTGGCGAACGCGCTCGAGGACATCGTGCATGAAACACAGCCCGATTGCCTGGTGTCCACCTACCCGGTTTACGGCCACGTCATCCGCGAACTGTATCGCGACCACGCGGAGCGACCGTTCCGGCTGGTCACGGCCGTCACCGATTCCATCAGCGTGAATTCCGCGTGGTATCGCGCGCCCAGCGATTACTTTTGCGTGCCGAACGAAGCAACGGCCGAGGTGCTGCGCCGGAACGGCGTGCCCGAACCACGAATCAAAGCACTGGGTTTTCCCACGAACCTTGTGTTCGCCCAGCTGACGCCGGCCTCCCTGACTCCCCCCGTGCGCGGTGTCCAGCGGAGAATTCTCTACATCATCAACACCGGAAAAAAACACGCGGGCAGGGCCATCGATCGTCTGCTGGAACTGCCCGACACGCACCTCACCATCACGGTGGGCCGCGACCCCGAGTTGAAGGCCAAACTCATCGAGCGGACCGAAAAAATGGCCGGTCGCGTGAATATCCTCGGCTGGACGAACCAGATGCCGCAGTTGATGTTGTCGAACCATCTCGTCATCGGCAAAGCCGGCGGCGCGACCGTGCAGGAGGCCATCGCCGCCCGTTGCCCGATGATCGTCAACCAGGTCATTCCCGGCCAGGAAGAGGGAAACGCGCAACTGATCAGGAAACTGGGCCTGGGCGCGATCGCGAAAAAGGACCGGCACGTTGCCGATTTGATCGAGGAGGCCTTTGCCCGGCGGGCCGCCTTGTGGATGGAATGGCGGTGCAACCTCGAACGCATCAGCAAACCGGACGCTTCGGTGCGCATCGCGGAGTTGATCCTGTCCGAATGCGACCGGACGGAACCGAAAAAAATCGCGCTGTTCCAGCCGGGCGCCCGGCCCGTCCCGCAGCGCGCGCCGGCCGCCCACCGCGCCGAGCCGAGGATGTTGCTCTGCGATTTTCACATTCACACCAACTATTCGGACGGAAAATTGACCGTGCCCGAGTTGATTGATTTTTACGGACATCATGGTTTCGATTGCATCTGCATTACCGACCACCTGGCCGATCCCCGGAGGTTGATCGGCAAACTGTCGGAGCTTGCCAACTTCACGCTGGGACAGAATCAGGTCGAAGAATATTTCGAGGTGATCGAACGGGAACGCCGCCGCGCGTGGCGCAAATACGGCATGCTGGTCATGACCGGCCTCGAGTTCAACAAGGACGGCTATACCAGAAAGTCGTCGGCGCACCTGCTGGGCATCGACCTGAAAGGGCCGATCGATCCGTCCCTGGACCTGGCGAAGATCATCACCCACATCCACTCGCAGGACGGCCTCGCCGTGGCGTCACATCCGCACATCATGAAAAGCGAATGGGGCAAGAACACGCTTTATCTTTGGGAGAATCAGGACAAATTCGCGCCGCTGATCGACGCATGGGAAATCGCCAATCGCAACAATATCTTCACGCCGATCGGACTGAAGAACCTGTCGTTCATCGCCAACAGCGATTTTCACAAGCCGAAACACATCTATTCCTGGAAAACCCTCCTGCACTGCCCCAAGGAACCGGAAGCGATCAAGGACTGCATTCGCCGCAATCACGACGTGGCCATCACGCTCTACCGCGACCTGGCCGGCGTTCCCGCGGCCCGGCGCGGCTTCGTCGCCGCATCGCAGACCGGCCCGCCGGCACAGTCTTCAGCGGCACTTCCCCGGATCGTCAATTCATAGCCGACAGCAATTGCCTTTGGAAAACCATTTATTTCGCAAAGAGGGCGTCCAGGTCCAGCGCTATCCCGGGTACAGCGGCGCTAGTGAGTCGGCCACCAGGACCGTGGACGGCACGTTCGGCATACTGGTTCCCGGCGGGTGTGTGGTGGACTTCGATCTGCTTGTCCGGCGCCAGCACTAACCAGCACTCCTTCACGCCCGCGTTGGCGTAGGCGCGGAGCTTGGAGCGGTCGTAGTCCTGGCTGGTCACGCAAATCTCGATAACGAGTTCGGCCGTGCGGGGGTGCTCCTGCCAATAATCTTCCTCGCGTCCCCGGACCACGGCGAGGTCGGGTTCCGGTTCCGAGTCCTGACAGGTGATCGGTTGTACTGGCCGGCAAAGATATCCGGCAGGAACCAGGGTCTGGAGCAACCGGAGGAGCCGCATCGCGAGGAAGCTGTGCAGAGGGGATTTGGACATTTTGTGGAAGATTTGACCGTAGAGCAGTTCGGTCTGCTTCGGAATCAAGCCCATTTCGCCCAGCGCATGATAAGCCTTTATCGAGAGCGGCCAGACTTGCGGGTTGCGGACGATTGCTTTCGATGCTCCGACTTCCGTCATGGCACAAACCTAGTCCATCGTAGGAGGCTCACTCAAGGATGATTTTGTTTCGGCTTGATTTCTCCCCCGCGGCAGACGCGGAATCGCCGCAAAAAAGACTTTGGCATATTGAATTTTTACGATCAATTTTAGTCAATCCTGCGCATGGAAAAGAAGCGCCCAGCCGGGTTGAGATGTTTGCTTGCCGCCGCCATTTTCGGGGGCACCGTGAGTGCGGTCGCTGTGGAACCGGACCGCGGCGGCGGCGAGTTTTTCGAGAAAAAAATACGGCCTCTATTTGCCGAGCACTGTTACAAGTGCCACAGCAAGGATGCCGAGAAAATCAAGGGCGGGCTGCTGCTCGACACGCGCGAAGGATTGCTCAAGGGCGGCGACACCGGCCCGGCGATCATCGCCGGCGATCCGGAAAAAAGCCTCTTGATCAAGGCGGTCCGGTACACGGACGACGACCTGCAGATGCCGCCCCGCAAAAGCGGTGGCCGGCTTTCGGACGAGCAGATCGGCGATCTGGAAGCGTGGGTGAAATTGGGCGCGCCGGATCCGCGAACCGGCGTCGCAGCCGCGCCTCAGGGACCACCGCTTTCCGATCCGATCAAAGTGCGCAATCACTGGGCGTTCAAACCCATCCGGCATCCCGCTCCGCCCGCGGTCAAAAACCGGCGCTGGGTGAAAAACCCCATTGATGCGTTCGTGGAGGCGAAACTGGAAGCGAAGGGAATGATCCCCTCGCGGCCGGCGGACAAACGGACGTTGATCCGCCGCGCGACGTACGATTTGACCGGCCTGCCGCCCACGCCGCAGGAAGTCGAGGATTTCCTCGCGGACACCACGCCCGAAGCGTTCGCGAAAGTGGTGGATCGCCTGCTGGGATCGCCGCGTTACGGCGAGCGTTGGGGCCGCCACTGGCTGGACGTCGCCCGCTACGCCGACACCAAGGGCTATGTTTTCGAGGAGGAACGGCGCTATGCCTACGCCTACACCTATCGCGACTATGTGATCCGCGCGTTCAACGAGGATTTGCCATTCAACCGGTTCATCCTCGAGCAACTCGCCGCCGACCAGCTCGACCTCGGCGACGACAAGCGGCCGCTGGCCGCAATGGGTTTTCTGACGCTGGGCCGCCGTTTCCTGAACAATCAACCGGACATCATCGACGACCGCATCGACGTGGTGACGCGCGGCCTGCTGGGTCTGACCGTCACCTGCGCCCGTTGCCACGACCACAAATACGACCCCATACCGACTACGGACTACTATTCGCTTTACGGCGTGTTCGCCAGTTGCAACGAGCCGGCGGACAAACCGCTGCTCGGCACCGCACCGTTGCCGGGGCAATACAACGAATACCGGGCCGAGCGAAAGAAACGCGAAGACGAGCTGAACCATTTCCGCCAGACCAAGGAAGACGAGGCGCTGTCGCAACTGCGCCTGCGAACCGGCGATTATCTGCTGACCGCATTTGAAGCGCAGCAATTGGAAGACTCCTCGAAAGCGGAAGCGCTCGCGCGAGAACGGAAACTCGACCCCGGCGTGGTGCGTCGCTGGGTTGCCAAGCTCGGCGAGTGGAGCAAACAGCCGCATCCGCTCTTCGCGCCGTGGTTTGCCTTCGCGGCATTGCCGGAAAAGGAATTCGCCGCGCAGGCCGGGGAATTGGCGTCGAAGTTCGCCGCGCCCCGGGAGGCGGAAGTCAATCCGCTCGTCAGCGAAGCCTTCGCCGGCCCGCCGCCCGCCTCGATGAAGGACGTGGCGGAACGCTACGGCAAGCTCTTCGCCGACGCGGAAAAACGCTGGCAGGAGATTCGCACGGAGCGAAAAGAGAAATCGGAAGGCGACCCGCCGGCGGCGTTGCCCGACGCGAACCAGGAGGCATTGCGCCAGGTCCTCTATGCCACGGACTCTCCCGCCCATTTGCCGTCAGACGAAGTCAAGCGGTTGTTCGACGTCCCGACCGCCCAGAAGTTGCGCGCCCTGCAGCGGCAGTTGGAAGAACTCGACGCGACGCATCCAGGCGCGCCGCCCAAGGCGATGGTCCTGCAAGACAACGCCAGCCCTTACAACCCGCACGTGTTCGTGCGGGGCAATCCGAACAATCCCGGCCCCGAAGTGCCGCGGGAGTTTTTGTCCATCGTCGCCGGCGCGGGCCGGAGGCCGTTCCAGAAGGGCAGCGGCCGGCTGGAACTGGCCCAGGCCATCGCCAGCCGCGACAACCCGCTCACCGCGCGGGTGACGGTGAATCGCGTCTGGCTGCATCATTTCGGCGCGGGGCTGGTCCGCACGCCCAGTGATTTTGGTTTGCGTTCCGATCCGCCGACCCATCCCGAGTTGCTCGATTACCTCGCGTCTTATTTCATGGACGAGGGCTGGTCGCTCAAGAAATTGCACCGGCTCATCCTGCTCTCGAGCACGTATCAACAGAGCAGCGAGGGCGAAGGGCGCTACGCGCAGACGGACCCGGACAACCGGCTTCTCTGGAAAATGAATCGTCAGCGGCTCGACCTCGAGGAAATGCGCGATTCCCTGCTCGCGATCTCGGGCAAACTGGACCTCAGCGAGGGCGGTCACGCCGTGGACATTGTCAGCGAACCCTTTTCCCGGCGGCGAACGGTTTACGGATTTGTCGAACGGCAAAATCTGCCAAATCTGTTTCGCAACTTCGTCTTCGCCAGTCCGGGCACGACCAGTCCACAGCGCTTTGCC
>Ga0137374_10007858_pt1 | contig 12662 bp, 7 predicted proteins | sample SagtaG_20_FD_104811 | JGI IMG/M metagenome (GOLD analysis project Ga0137374, IMG submission 104811) | Vadose zone soil microbial communities from Sagehorn Ranch, Mendocino, California, USA - Sage1_R_100_16 metaG | ecosystem: Environmental > Terrestrial > Soil > Vadose zone | place: USA...
GCCGGTTGCGATCAATGCCGGCAAACCGGCTATCAGGGTCGCGCAGCAATCTACGAGATTTGCCTTGTCACTGAACCTTTGAGAAAGCTCATCATGCGGAAGTCCGACGGCGGCGAGCTCAAGCAGTGTGCCATCGCCGAAGGCATGGAAACGCTGCGGCAGGACGGCTGGCGGCGTGTCGCGCAAGGCCAAACGACAATCGAAGAGGTGGTGCGCGTTACGCAAACCGACGAAGTGATGGCCGAAACGACTGAAGAAGCCGAGCCAGTGATGGCCGCCGAATCGGCCGATCTGCGATAGGATCGACAATCTCTTTACCGCGGCGGTCATTCGGAACCCGGAGTCCGACGGTTTTCGCGATTTTCTTTTTGGACGCGAGCGGGATTATGCGGACCGCGCTGCTGATGGACCGGAGGAAAACCAGAAGGCGGGCGATCCAACTGCGGACATTACGGCGACAGAACGCGTTTCGTTTGCCATGAAAGAAGGAAGAGTCGTCCGAAACGGACCAGCGACTCCATCGGCTTCTGCGATCTCGGCGACGGATGATTCCACTTTGCCAGCCGACTAGTCGGGGTCGCGAAAGATATCGGCTTGCCACGAAACTTCTTGCTGCCTAAAGAGGAGCTTCCATGCGCAAAAATCTGCTCGGTTTTGTATTCGCAGCCGCAATTGCTTGCACCTGTGCGCCTGTGTTTGGCGCACCCAAAGTCTCAAGCCTCGCCGGTGCGCTAATCGAAGAGGGTTACACTCCGTTAACGTTGAAGAGGGCGGGTAACGAATTTTATGTCTCGTGCAAGCTCAATGGACGCCCCGCCAGTCTGATCGTCGATACAGGAGCAGCCCGCACTCTTATTGGGTCGGGACTACTGAAGTCGCTCGGTCTGCCTCTTACGAAAGGAGAAGAGAATGTCTATGGTATGATGGGGTGGGCCGGGAAAAATATTAAGGCTGGTGAAATTAAAGATTTTCAGGTGGGCCCCTACCAGGCGGGCGCACATTCCGTGAGCGCGTGGGATTTTTCGTACTTTGGTGGCGCCGGTAGAGGTTCGAGCATGGATGGGCTTTTGGGAATTGATTTTCTCCACCGCCACCAAGCGGTCATCGACTGCTTCCGAATGCATCTTTTTCTCAAACCTCCCTCGGCGCCGTCTGCTTCGGCAACGCTGAGCGCCGGACTAAGGGCAGGGGGTTGCACGGAGATTCCGATGACGCCTATAAGTCACCGTGGATTGACCGTTCCGGCTCGGATAAACGGACGCTCCGGCTACTTCGTCGTAGACACCGGCGCTGCGCATACCCTGCTTAGCCAGAATGCGATTGCCGGCCTTAATATGCGACTCGCCTCGCCGACCAGCTTTGGAAAACTTGGAGCGCCAGACGTTGGCAAGCATATGATAGTCCTCCAGATGGCTTATTTTGCGACGATGGAGATAGGTAGCTTTAGCGTCCCTCCGCAATGGGTGGGCGTGGCGGACTTGCCACACTCGAAGAGCGGCGAAACGGAGAATGTGTTTTTTGGTTATCTAGGACATGATCTGCTGGCGTGTTATGTCGGAATCATCGATTGCGCTGCGCTAAGACTTTTTCTGCGATTTGATCCGGTCATTGATGCTGCGCGCAGGCGAAGCGGAGGCTGACCGGCGATCCGGTTGACAGCCGGGTCGATCCCGCTAGTTTATGCGCTCCTCGTTGCTCCAATAGCTGCGCGGAACATAAATCAGGAGAGCTTCACGGCTCGTTGGAACTGAAAACGCCATGCCAAAAAATCGCAGTAAACCCATTCGACTTCGCTCAGGGCAGGCTCTGAGAATGACCGATTATGCAACATAATCGGTCCAAAAGATATCGCGCCGCCGTCGAGCAGGTAGACCGGACGAAGACTTACAATCTGCCCGATGCCGTCTCGACGCTAAAAAAAATGCCCGCGACTAAATTCGATCAGACAGTGACGGTTTCGTTTCGGCTGGGTGTTGATCCAAAGCAATCCGACCAGATGGTGCGCGGGACCTGTCCGCTGCCCCATGGAAGCGGCAAACAGGTGCGCGTGCTCGTTTTCGCAGAAGGTGAGGCAGCGAAGGCAGCCAAAGAAGCAGGCGCAGAATTCGTCGGCATGAAAGACTTAATTCAGAAATGCCAGGAGGGTTTTCAGGATTTTGACGTCGCTATCGCCACGCCGGCAGCAATGGCAGAAGTTCGAAAGCTTGGGAAAGTGCTGGGCCCGCGCGGACTGATGCCCAATCCCAGGACCGGGACGGTGACCGACGACACGGCAAAGGCTGTCCAGGAAGTGAAAGCCGGCCGCGTTGAATTCAAGCTCGACAAGAACGGCAATGTCGCAGTGCCGGTTGGAAAATTTTCGTTTCAAGAACAGGCACTGGTTGAAAATGGAAACGCAGTGATCGAAGCGGTTGTCCGGGCGCGCCCGGCGACGGCGAAAGGACGTTACCTTGAAGGCGTGACAATTAGTGCGACGATGTCTCCGGGAGTCCGCGTCGATCCAGCGCCGTATTTGAGTGTCTGAGCCCAAAATCGACAATAGACAATAATTAGACTAGATCGCCAATATGCGACCAGAAAAAGCCAGCATCGTCTCAGATCTTGCCGAGAGATTGAAACACTCGCCCTTAGTGCTTGTGACCGATTACCAGCATATGAAAGTTGGCGATTTTGGCGAATTGCGGAATCGGCTTGCGCCAACGGGTGCGGAAGTGCACGTGGTGAAAAATAATTTTCTCAAGCGTGCCATGACCGACTCTGGTTTTCCGGATGTCAGCGACAAGCTGGTCGGCCAGACCGCAGTCGTTACCGGGGAAAAAGATGTGGCGCCAGTCGCGAAAATCTTTAAGAGATTTGCCACCGAATTTAAGATCGCAGCGCTCAAAATTGGCTTTGTCGATCGCGCCCTTCTTTCTACGGCGGAATTGGAAACATTGGCGGACCTGCCGCCACGCGAAGTTTTGCAGGCGCAACTGCTTGGGCTGCTCTTGTCTCCGGCAACGCGTCTTGTTCGTCTGTTGAACGAACCAGGCTCGGCATTGGCGCGCTTGTTGAAAGCGAAAGCAGAAAAGGAGGGTGCGCCAGCAGAAGCGGCAGCGTAAGAAATTTCGCCTTGTCTTTGCAGGGCGAGTAACAAAACGAAAACTGACCGAGCCGATGGCTATCGGCTTGAATTCTCCGAAAGCTTTCGGAGGCGGCAATTGGAGGAAAAATAAAATGGCAGATACAGATAAATTGGTGGAGCAACTTAGCGGATTGTCCGTGCTGGAGATTGCTGGATTGGTCAAGCAACTCGAAGAAAAATGGGGAGTGAGCGCAGCCCCGGCAGCAGTCGGGGTCGCGGCTGGCCCTGTGGCAGGAGGAGCGCCGGTATCGGCACCAGCTGAAGAAAAGAGCACATTCGATATCATCTTAAAGGAAATGGGCTCGAACAAGATCGCTGTGATTAAAGAAGTTCGGGGCGCTGTGCCTGGTCTGGGCTTGGCGGATGCCAAAGCGCTTGTGGAAGGAGCCCCCAAGACCATTAAAGAAGGCGTGACAAAGGAAGAAGCGGCCGAAATCAAGAAGAAGATCGAGGCCGCAGGCGCGAAGGTTGAAATTAAATAGGCTGCGCATTTGCGCAGACGTTTTGCGTGTTTGTGGTAGCGGCCTGCACCGATGGGGCACATGAGAGCAAGAGGACACATGCGTCTCATCGGAGCTGCGTAATCGACCTCCTCGCACGCGCTACATTTTACTTGCGCGGCGGACGTTTTCATATAACGTGAAATTTTGTTAAGGATAGGCAAAAGGTATTTTTAACCCGGCGCTCGACGGCAAAAAACAGAAGTGGCAGCAGAATGGTGGCGAATTTGACAGGCCGCTGTTTTGGTGTCATTTTTGCGCCCCTCGCTCGTCGCTAACCCCCTAAAATCTCACTCGCGTCGGACGCGATTTGGTGCGGCCGACTGCGAGGGTCAACTCTTGGTCTAGTGATTATGTCGGAACGCATTTACTTCGGAAGCATCAAGGAAGGCATCGAACCCCCGAATCTGATTGAGGTTCAGCTCAATTCATACGTCGATTTTCTTCAGAAAGACGTTCCGTTTTCGAAGCGGAAGAATCAGGGGCTCCAGGCTGTCTTCAGGGAGGTCTTTCCGATCGAGAGCTACGATGAAAAAGCAGTGCTCGATTTCAGTCGCTACGAAATTGGCGAGCCGAAATTGCCCGCGCTGGAGGCGCAGCGCGAAGGCCAGACTTACAGCGCGCCGCTGCATGTCACATTCCAATTGCGCGAGGAAAAAGGGACCAAGGAGGAGAAGGTTTACATGGGCGAAATCCCGCTCATGACGCCACAAGGCACATTCGTCATCAATGGCGCCGAGCGCGTGGTGGTGAGCCAGTTACACCGCTCGCCAGGAATCGCTTTTGAATCTACTGTTCACGTCAACGGCAAGGTGCTCTACAGCTTCCGCATCATTCCGGATCGCGGTTCGTGGATCGAGGTTCAGTTCGATACGGCAGATCTTCTTTACATTTACCTCGATCGACGCAAGCGGCGCCGCAAGTTTCTCGCCACAACATTCCTGCGCGCGCTCGGTTACGGTTCTGACGAAGAAGTCATCAAGCTTTTTTACAACATTGAGAATCTCAAGCTGAGCGAAAAGCTCGACGAAGAGCAGCTGGCCACCAAAGTTCTTACGGCAGAGATCCGTGATGGCGAGGCGACGGTGGCGCGCGCGTTCGAGCCTCTCACCCTGGCGACCGTTCGTCAGATCATGGCGCTGAATATTCACGAGGTGAAAGTGATCGACATTTCGAACGATGACACAGTCGTCAAGGCGCTGAGGAAAGATCCGGCGCACGACCAGGAAGAAGCGCTCAAAGATATTTACCGGCGTTTGCGCCCGGGCGATCCCCCCACCGTTGCAAATGCGCGCGCTTTGCTCAAAAGGCTCTTCTTCGATCCAAAGAAATACGATCTGGGACGCGTCGGCCGCTACAAAATCAATCAGAAACTGGGAATCAACGTCGATTCCAGTGAGCGTATTTTGACGGATAAAGACTTTATCGCGGCCATCAAATATTTGATCAATTTGCGCCGGGGTGAGGGGACTCTAGACGATATCGATCACCTGGGCAGCCGCCGCGTGCGCACGGTCGGCGAATTGCTAGCTAACCAGTGCCGCATTGGTCTTGCTCGCACCGAACGTCTGGTCAAAGAGCGTATGACGCTGTTCGACATCAATGTGGACGGGATGACGCCGCAAAAACTGATCAATCCGAAGGCGCTCAGCGCAGTCATCCGCGATTTCTTTGGTCGCTCGCAGCTTTCCCAATTCATGGATCAAACCAATCCGCTGGCAGAGTTGACGCACAAAAGGCGTTTGTCGGCGCTTGGGCCTGGAGGCTTGAGCCGTGAACGCGCTGGGTTCGAGGTGCGCGACGTTCATCCGTCGCATTACGGACGCATTTGCCCGATTGAGACCCCTGAAGGTCCAAACATCGGCCTGATCAGCTCAATGAGCACCTTCGCGCGCATCAATGAATTCGGTTTTATCGAAACCCCATATCGCAAAGTGGAGAATGGCCGGGTGAAGGATCAGGTTGACTATCTCACGGGCGATCGCGAAGAGAACTTCCTCGTCGCGCAGGCCAATGCGCCAATTGACGGACGAGGACGTTTTACTGGAGAAAAAGTATCGGTGCGGTATCGGGGCGACTTTCTCGAAGTCGATCCCTCGAAGGTGCATTACATGGACGTGTCGCCCAAGCAACTGGTGTCGGTGGCAGCGGGTCTGATTCCATTTCTCGAACACGACGACGCAAACCGGGCGCTGATGGGTTCAAACATGCAGCGCCAGGGCGTGCCGCTCATTGTTTCCGAGGCGCCGCTTGTTGGCACTGGCCTGGAGGAGAAAGTAGCGCGAGATTCCCATGCCGTTGTCATCGCGACCGAGAGCGGCAAAGTTGCTTCGGTCACGGCTGATCAGATCGTTGTCACCAAGGACGGGCATCTGCCCGAAAGCAAAAAGAAACTAAAGACGGATCCCGAAGCGGGAATTCATGTTTACGAGTTGCGCAAATTTATGCGCTCAAACGCCGGCACTTGCGTGAACCAGAAACCGATCGTGGGCAAAGGCCAGCACGTAAAACGCGGTCAGGCCATCGCCGACGGTCCGAACACCGATCGTGGCGAACTAGCGCTGGGCCGCAATGTGCTCGTCGCGTTCATGCCTTGGAACGGGTACAACTTTGAAGATGCCATTATGATCTCGGAGAAAGTGGTAAAGGAGGACATCTATACCTCCATTCACATCGATGAATTCGAGATCGGCGCCCGTGACACCAAGCTTGGACCAGAAGAAATCACGCGCGACATTCCCAATGTCAGCGAAGAAGCCCTGCGCAATCTGGGGCCCGATGGCGTCGTGCGGGTCGGTGCGGAAGTGAAGCCGGGCGACATCCTGGTGGGCAAAATCACGCCGAAGAGCGAGACCGAATTGGCGCCGGAAGAACGATTGCTCCGGGCTATTTTTGGCGAAAAGGCCGCCGACGTGAAGGACACTTCGCTTACTGTTCCTTCGGGCACCTACGGAATCGTGATGGACGTAAAAGTCTCGTCCCGCCGAGAAGTCTCGCGCGAAAAACTCACGCCGGCAGAAACCAAACGACAGCTCAAAACGATCGGTGAAGAAAACAAGCGCAAGAGAGAGGAGTTGACCGAACAACTGACCGATGCGCTTTCGAATATCCTGCTGGGCGAAAAAATCCCTCTCGACGTCGTAAACGCCGAGACCGGCGAAATCATCATTCCAGCCAATCGCAAGATTACCAAAACATTATTGCGAAAGCTCGCGATGGTGCACGATCACATCGAGATTGATCCGAGCCCAATCCGCAACAAAATCCGCGAGATTATTGGTTCATACGAACACAAGTTCGCGGAACTGGAGCTCGAACGCGAGCGTGCCGTAGACCGGGTAGAGAGCGGCGATGATATCGATCCAGGGATCATCAAGCAGGTTAAGGTTTATATTTCAAGTAAGCGCAAGCTGAGTGTCGGTGACAAGATGGCCGGTCGCCACGGGAACAAAGGCGTCGTTGCGCGCATCGTTCCTGAGGAAGACATGCCCTTCCTGGCAGATGGAACGCCGGTCGAGATCGTACTCAATCCACTGGGTGTACCGAGCCGCATGAACGTCGGCCAGGTCTTGGAAACCCATCTGGGAGTTGCCGCGAAGGCGCTCGGATTTAGAGTGGCGACGCCGGTCTTCGACGGAATCAAGGAAAAACAGATTCGCGAATACTTGCAGGAAGCGAAGAAGAAGGATGGTTTCTCCTGGGTGCAGGCAAACGGGAAAGCGCGGCTTTTCGATGGACGGACCGGCGATCCTTTCGATCAGGAAGTGGTGGTCGGTCATATTTACATGATGAAGCTCGGCCACTTGGTGGCGGACAAAATTCACGCGCGCGCCGTGGGACCGTACTCGCTCGTCACGCAACAGCCGCTCGGGGGCAAGGCGCAATACGGCGGACAACGCTTCGGCGAAATGGAAGTGTGGGCTTTGGAGGCATACGGAGCCGCCTACACCTTGCAGGAACTCCTTACGGTTAAATCGGACGACGTGCAGGGCCGGACCCGCATCTATGAATCGATCGTCAAAGGCGACAACTCACTCGAAGCGGGTACTCCTGAATCTTTCAACGTGCTCATCAAGGAAATGCAGAGCCTCGGTCTCGATGTAAAGGTCGGTGGCCAGGCGCCCAGCAGTTTTCTGGAGAACGTCGCCTAATTTGAGATCGGCAAATTACTTGGATAAATTATGAACGAACATTCCTGGCGTGAGTTAGTGGGCGAGGAACGCCCCGTGGGTTTTGATCAGGTCGCGATCGGTGTCGCGTCCAGCGACACGATGCGCTCGTGGAGCAAGGGGGAGGTCAAAAATCCGGAAACAATCAATTACCGCACTTTTAAACCGGAGAAGGGCGGCCTCTTCTGTGAACGAATTTTTGGTCCGACACGAGATTGGGAATGTTCCTGCGGAAAGTATAAGCGCATCAAACACAAGGGCGTCATCTGCGACCGGTGCGGCGTTGAGGTGACGTTGGCACGTGTCCGGCGCGAACGGATGGGTCATATCGAATTGGCCGTGCCAGTTTCACACATCTGGTTCTATAAATGCATGCCATCACGCATCGGGCTAATGCTCGACATGAGCGCGCGCCAGCTTGAGAGGGTCATTTATTACGAGGACTACATTGTCATCGATCCTGGCAAAACGCCGCTGCAGAAAGCACAACTGCTTAACGAAGTCGAATACCGTGAAGCGCAGGAGCAGTATGGCGAAGATTTTGTCGCCGGCATGGGCGCGGAAGCAGTCAAAAAGCTTCTCGCCGAGATCGACCTTAACAAACTTAACAAAGAGCTCGAAAAGGCGATGGGCGCCACCAAGAGCAAACAGATTCGTAAGAAGCTGGCGAAACGGCTGAAGCTGGTTCAAGGCTTCCAGAATTCACACGCGCGCCCCGAATGGATGATCCTCGATGTGCTGCCGGTGATCCCACCGGATTTGCGTCCGCTCGTTCCGCTTGAAGGTGGACGTTTTGCGACTTCGGACCTGAATGATCTGTATCGTCGCGTTATCAATCGCAACAACCGGCTCAAAAATCTGCTTCTGCTCAAGACCCCGGATGTCATCATTCGCAACGAAAAGCGAATGTTGCAGGAAGCCGTGGACGCGCTGTTCGACAATGGACGGCATGGTCGCGCGGTCACCGGCGCGGGAAATCGGCCGCTCAAGTCGCTGAGCGACATGCTCAAGGGCAAAGGCGGGCGTTTCCGTCAGAACCTGCTCGGTAAGCGCGTCGATTACTCAGGCCGCTCGGTAATTGTCATCGGGCCAGAGCTGAAACTCCATCAATGCGGTCTGCCCAAGAAGATGGCGCTCGTTCTATTCGAGCCGTTCATCATCCGCCGGCTGAAAGACCTTGGTTACGTCCATACCGTGCGGAGCGCGAAAAAGATGATCGAACGGCAGACGCCGGAAGTTTGGGATATTCTCGATGAGGTAACGAAAGGGCATCCGGTATTGCTCAATCGCGCGCCGACTCTGCATCGATTGTCGATTCAGGCTTTTGAGCCGCAATTGATCGAAGGCGAAGCGATTCGCATCCATCCCCTGGTTTGCACCGCTTACAATGCCGACTTTGACGGCGACCAGATGGCCGTGCACGTGCCGCTTTCGGTGGAGGCACAAATGGAAGCGCGCATGCTGATGTTGGCCCCGAACAACATTTTCTCGCCATCGAGTGGCAAGCCGATTACGACGCCTTCCCAGGACATCACACTCGGCTGTTATTACCTCACGCAAAATCCGCGGCGGGCCGCCGGCAGTGACGCTGACGGGCGTCTTCCGCTATTTTCCGATCCGGCTGAGGTTGAGTTCGCCATGGCCGAAGGCATTCGGACGCACGATCGCATCAGGATTAAAAATCCCGACTTTGGCAAGCAAACGATCTATGGAAATGCGGAGACTAAGACGATCGAGACCACCGCGGGCCGTGTCATCTTCAACCAAATTTGGCCAAAGCAGCTCGGATTTTTCAACAAACCAGCGGGCAAAAAGCAACTGAGCGATATTATTTGGCGCTGTTATCAGATCGCGGGACCGGCTGAAACAGTCGCGACCTTGGACAAATTGAAGGAGCTCGGCTTTGCCGAAGCAACCAAAGCCGGCATCTCGATTGGAATTTCGGATATGATTATTCCGAAAGAGAAACAAACGGAGCTCGAAAACGCTTACAGGCAAATCCGGCAGGTTGAGCAGCAATATCGCAAAGGCATCATCACCGATGGCGAGCGTTACAATAAGATCATCGACATCTGGACGCACGCCGGAGACGAAATTTCCAGCGTGATGTTCCGCACCCTCGAACACAACGAGGGGCGCAAGGAACTGAATCCTGTTTACTTGATGGTCGATTCAGGCGCACGCGGCAACCGTCAGCAGGTGCGGCAGCTCGCTGGTATGCGCGGTTTGATGGCCAAACCGAGCGGCGAAATTATCGAGCGCCCGATCACGTCAAACTTCCGCGAGGGGCTGACCGTGCTCGAGTATTTCATTTCCACGCACGGGGCGCGCAAGGGTCTCGCGGACACGGCGCTCAAAACCGCGGACTCGGGTTATCTTACCCGCAAACTGGTGGACGCAGCGCAGGACGTCATCATCAACGAAGAAGATTGCGGCACAGTAAATGGAATTGTGGTGCGCTCGATTTATGAGGGCGATGAAGAGGTCGTCGATCTCGGCCAGCGCATTATTGGTCGCGTCAGTTGTGAGACGATCGCGGACCCTGTCGAGAAGAAGAAGAAAATCGTCAAGGCAAACCAGCTCATCGATGAGAAGATCGCGGCCGAGCTTCAGCGAATCGGCGTAGAAAGTTTGAAGATTCGCTCGGTGCTTACATGCGAGTGTGGTCGCGGCGTTTGCGCGATGTGCTATGGCCGCAATCTTGCCACGGGCCAATTCGTGAAGCTGGGCGAAGCAGTCGGCATTATCGCAGCGCAATCGATCGGCGAGCCGGGAACACAGTTGACAATGCGAACATTCCACATCGGCGGCACGGCCAGTCAGACTTTCAAGCAACCTATCATCAAGGCGAAGAACGATGGCACTGTTCAGTTCAACGACCTGCGAACGGTGCAGGCGCTCGACGGCAGTTGGATTGTTCTGAATAAGAACGGCTCGATCAGCGTGCACAACGCGGAAGGCCGCGAACTGGAGCGTCACAACGTGGTGATTGGCTCAATGATCTCTAAAGCTGACGAAAGCGGAGTTAAAAAAGGTGAGACTTTCGTACAATGGGACCCGTACAACGTTCCGATTCTCACCGACAAAGGCGGCAAGATCGAATTCCGCGACATGATCGCCGGTGTCACGATCAAGCGTGACGTCGATGAAGCAACCGGTCTCATGGGCACCGTGATTATCGAGCACAAGGAGGATTTGCATCCGCAGATTATCATCGTGGGTGAGAAGAAGGAACTGCTCGCGAGTTACTCGATCCCAGCTGGCGCCCACGTCATTGTCGAAGAAGGCCAGAAGGTGCGCGCAGGCGCGCTCCTGGCAAAAACGCCGCGTAAAGTCGCAAAAACCAAGGACATCACCGGCGGCCTGCCGCGTGTGGCCGAATTATTCGAAGCCCGCCGGCCGAAGGACGCAGCTGAGATTGCCAAGATTGACGGCGTCGTCGAGATGGGCGGAACTGTCCGCGGGAAACGACGCCTGATTCTAAAAGACCCTGATACCGGGGTCGAGGAAGAGCATCTGATTCCGCTCACTAAACACATCATCGTGTTCAAGGGCGATTTCGTGAAGAAAGGCCAGCAACTTACGGAAGGCCCCGTGGTTCCTCACGAAATCCTCGAAGTCTGCGGACCGCAGGATTTGCAGGAGCATTTAGTGAACGAAGTGCAGGAGGTATACCGGCTGCAAGGCGTGGAGATCAACGACAAGCACATCGAAATCATCGTGCGCCAGATGTTGCGTAAAGTGAAAATTACCGATCCCGGCGACACTTCGTTGCTCTGGGGCGATCAAGTGGACAAACTCGATTTCGAACAGGAAAACAACAAGGTCGTCGAGAAGGGCGGCAAGTCGGCGGAAGCCGTTCCCGTGTTACTCGGTATCACTAAGGCTTCACTGGAAACTGACAGCTTTATTTCTGCCGCGTCGTTCCAGGACACAACCCGCGTGCTCACGGAAGCAGCTACGCTGGGTAAAGTCGATAAACTACGTGGCTTTAAGGAAAACGTGATCATGGGGCACTTAATTCCTGCTGGCACCGGGTTCCCAAAGCATCGTGAGATCAAGCTGGTCGAAAAAGGCGAGCCGATCGGCGCACCCGTGATGGAAGAAGCCGAACCGCAGCCGGCAATCGGGTAACTTTGCAGCGATGGAGTGATGGAGTAGCGGAGTAATGTTGGCGAGCATGAGTCATCACTCCAGCCCTCCATTACTCCACCACTCCCGCGGCTGATGTCGATCGTAACCAAGACGGGCGACACAGGCGAAACGTCGCTGATGTATGGCCGGCGCCTGCCAAAATCCGACCCACGTGTGGACGCTTACGGCTGTATCGATGAGCTGACCGCCGCACTGGGTCTCGCCCGATCGTTTTCAACGGACAAATTCCTTTCGGATGAAATCTTCGCCACACAAAAAGATTTGATCATTGTCATGGGCGAGCTGGCAACAGCGCCGGAAGATCGGGAGCGTTACATGAAAGATGGTTTTCACGTCACCACGACCGCGATGGTGGATCGGATCACGGCGGTAATTGTCGAGCTTGAGAAGGATAAATCGCTTTATCCGAAAGATTGGGTCATCCCTGGGGGAACAGGCACTTCAGCCGCTCTCGATTTTGCCCGGGCAACCTGCCGTCGGGCCGAACGGCATATCGCTCAATTCACGGCCGATGATAAAGATATTAATCCGGAGATTTTGCGGTATCTGAATCGCCTCTCAGATCTCCTCTGGGTTCTGGCGCGATACGCAGAGCGGACGTCGCGAGCGAAATGACGACTAAGTGGAAATTGAATTTGCGATCTGCGAGGTGTCGTAGCATATTCGCCACTCGCCGCGCCGCCCGGTCGGCGTGATTTTTTTATGGCTGAGACA
>Ga0137374_10007860_pt1 | contig 12661 bp, 11 predicted proteins | sample SagtaG_20_FD_104811 | JGI IMG/M metagenome (GOLD analysis project Ga0137374, IMG submission 104811) | Vadose zone soil microbial communities from Sagehorn Ranch, Mendocino, California, USA - Sage1_R_100_16 metaG | ecosystem: Environmental > Terrestrial > Soil > Vadose zone | place: USA...
AGTTCGAAACACCGCGATCTACTGAGCCAAACCGACCAGTGTCCCGGTTTTCAGACAGTCTCTAGTGGGTCACTTGACACCGGGCTCGCCAAAGTGAGTCATAATCCGGTAAACCTCCGGGGCAGTCTCAAGGAACTGCCCCAGGAGGGCAGTTGTGAGTCGAACCAAGAAGGATCCGCTTCGACCGCTCACGAGCTCAGAACGCCGGTCACTGGAGCAATTGGCGCGCAGCCACAGTGCTCCAGCGTTATCGGTGGCGCGCGCGCGCGTTGCTCGCGGTCAGCGATGGCAGCTCGTATACGGACGCCGCCGAACTCGTCGGGCGTGCCCTGGTCGACTCCGTCGCCGCGTGGGTAGCGCGGTTCAACCAGGTCGGCCTGCCGGCGGTGGAACGGCAAGCAGGAGGGTCGACCACCGATCCAATACGGCCCAGAGGAGCGCGACCGAATTCTGGCGGAGTTTCGACGTCCGCCAGATCGCGAGCGCGATGGGACGGCGACCTGGTCATTGAATACCTTGCGACGTGCTGACATTGGGCAGGCCATCGGGTGCGCGCCGCAGCGCCCGCTAACGGGGTGGCCACTGCTCATCCGGCGCTGGTCTCGTGAAGCCGGCCAGGCCCGACCCGCTGCACCACCTCGCGTGAGCGCCTTCGCTGCTCGGCCTGCGACGACCTGAAGCAGCGACAATTGATCCAATTGGAATGCACCCGGACGGTCAGTCCTGAGGTGAAAGCACGCCGAGCACGGCACCCTGATACACCATTGGCGCAGTAATGGTGGACTCGGGCAGCCCGGGCGTGTCGGTGGCGTACTGGATGCGCACCGGGGGCCTTTGCCCGTGGTGAGTCGCTAGGCGCCACAAGCAAACGCCCTCCGGCACTCCGCCGAGCTCCCTAAACGGAGGTCGCACTGCCGACTGAAGACGCCTTGGGCGCAAAGTCGTGCGATGCCGAAATGTGTCGCCAGCAACCGCCTGAGTTCGCTTAGCCCGGCGATTGCGTGCCCTTTCGAGTACCCCCTTGGGCTAGCCTTGGCGTCGAAAGGGAACCGTCCTCAGGCGGTGTGTCCGGCGAGAATCGAACACCAAGAAAAGATAGCGCCACTCAGTGACAATCGGCGTCCCGACACCAACGGTCGCTGAAACCATAACCACGCTCAGCACTGACCTCCAGACCGGCGAACCCCTCCAACGAAACGGACCACGCTGCGGAGTCCCTCAGACACCCGAGCCGCGTAGGTCAGGATCTGCTCTGCACTGGTCAGCACGCCCGCCCGCGGACCTCGCCGAGCCGACGCTTGAACGCGGACTACTGCATTCTCAAGCAGGCGCTATGGTGTCGCCCCGACCCAACTGCCCCGACCGGTCACCAGGTCATAGCCGGGCAGCGTGCTGGCGCCGTTATTGCCGGAGGTAATGTCACGATACGTGATGCTCCCGCCGTAAACGTAGCTCGCGTTCACCACTGCGCCAGCCACCGCTGACCGGGCCGCCCACATAGGCGCGCTGGCGCTCGTGCCACCAACCCGCCACCAACCAGTCTGGCCAGCGTACGGCGTTCCATCGTAGACCGAGACACCTGAGACGGGATCAGCCTCAAGTGACACATCGGGCGTCGCACGCTTGCCGCGGCACTTCACCTGTGCATAGCCGCTGAAGCTCGTCTGCGCGGCCGTTGCCTTCTCGTAGCGACTGCATCCGCCGCCACTGCCGCTCCAGCCGGTTTCTGTGAGCGTGCCATCAGGGTTGAACACCAGCGTAAGCGTGGTGGTGTCGAAAGGCAGATGCGTCCCGCCGACGGAAATGACGTTCGCGGATGCGGAAGGGTAGGTGGCGGGCAGCCCGGGATCGCCGGACGAGGCAAAGAAGCTCACCCCGGCCTGCGCAAAACGCGAATCGTAGAAGGTCTCGGTGGCGAATTCACCAGCTCCCCAACTCATCGACACGTACTGTGCGTGAGTCTTGGCGTAGTCAACCGCCGCGAGGAGGTTTGAATAGTTATTGTTGTCGGCCTCGACCAGCAGGATTCGTGCCGCAGGCGCAATAGCATGCGCCCATTGCACATCCAGCGCAATCTCGAGCGCCCATCCCTCGTCGACCGTTGATGCGCCGCCAACATTGCCGCGCTGATCCACCTGGACGAAGCAGCCAGTGGCGATAGTGCAGGACGGCAGACCGTACTGCTGGCTGAAGACGTTCAGATCACTTTCGGCAGTTGGGCTGTGGTAGGCGTCCACAATGGCGATGCTCCGGCCGAACCCGGCGGAAGAATTCTTTGAGAAGGAATACGCGGCCTTGATCTGATCAGGGGACATGCCATACGGGGTAGCAGCTGCGAAGGGCCGCACTCCGTCAGTTGTCACCACAGAATGGCAGCGACCAATCGCCGGCGGTCCGCCGGGCGGGCACACCCGCGCCGCTGATGGCAACGGTGGAAGCGGTGGCGGTGTCTGAGGTGTTGCGTTTGCGGTGGAGAAATCGAGCCGGAATTCGAGGGAGACGAATGCCGCCGGATCGCGCAACGGAGGCCCGTGTGTAGCAAGCGTTTCGGCGCGCAACACAGTAGCATTGGCGACGCCGAGTACGCAACGACGCACAGCGCTCGGCGCGGCCATCGAGTGTTCAGCGAAGCGCGGCTGCTCGAGGAACGCGCGTCCTGACTCGCAGATTCGACACGTCGGGGCTGTGTCCGCGGGCGTGGGTTGAAACTTCATCGCGTGGCCCAAGGTGTTCAAGCCTGGTCGTGCGCTGGCGTCAGTCGGAAAAGTTGTCGGACAACTGATACCGTTGTGGCGTGCGCCGCCTCCGGGCCGATACGCGGCCGCTCTACGCGCGAGCCCGTGAGGCCATCCGTGACCTGCTCGTTGAACAGGGCTATGAGCTCGGGCGGCGTATTCCGGCCGAGCAGGCGCTCGCCCAGCGGCTGGGGACCTCCCGCAGCACCGTCCGCGAAGCCCTAAAGGCGCTCGAACACGAAGGACTCCTCGTGAGTCGCCGCGGCTCGGGCAGCTACGTCACCGATGGCGTATCGTTCGGCTGGGCCGGCCTCGAGACACTCCGCAGCACGACGTCGCTCCTGCGCGACCAGGGCCTCCGACCGGCCGTACACCACCTGCGCATTAGCGCGGCGCCGGCTGATGCGACGAGCGCCGCCCGTCTTGGCCTGCAAAAGGGTCAATCGATCCTCATCGTTGAACGTGTGCGGACGGCCGATGGCGAGCCGCTGTGCCACGTGCGCGACGAGCTGGCCGGCCCGCCCACAATGTTGGCGCCTACCAGGCTGCTCAGCCCGAGTCGTTGCTCGAATTTCTGCGCGCGGAATACGGCATCAACGTCGACCACAGTCTGTGTGAGCTGACGGCGGCCAATGCCAATCCCGCTCTGGCACGCGCGCTGGCAGTTCCGCGCGGGCGGGCGCTGATCCGCATGGACCAGGTGCATTTCGATGCCCACCGACAACCCGTTTTCTTGTCGCGCAGCCACTGGCGGACCGACCGGTTCTCGGTTCGCGTCGTGCGCCGGGCGGTAGAAAGGAGACTCAGCAGCAGATGACCTGGACGTCCGCCGCTACTCGGCCCGAACAAAGTGGGCTGCAGTACCACATTCGCTGCAAACCGGGCGATGTCGCCAGATACGTGCTGCTACCCGGCGATCCGGCGCGCGTCGGCGCGATCGTTCGAAGCTGGGCGGAGGGGCGGGAAATCGCCAACGAACGGGAGCATGTCACTGCGACCGGCGTGCTGCGCGATGGCGGATCGATCTCGGCCTGCTCGACGGGCGCTGGCGGCGGCTCGACGTCGAGCGCGCTCGAAGAGCTGATCGCCATCGGCGCCGACACATTCATCCGCGTCGGCACGTGCGGCGCGATCCAGCGCCACATCGAGTGTGGTGACGTCATCATCCACACGGGCGCCGTGCGGCTCGACGGCACGAGTCCGCAATATGTGCGACTTGAATACCCGGCTACGGCCCACTACCAGGCCGTCTTGGCGCTGATCCAGGCCGCCGAGCGGCTAGGTGTGCGCTACCACCTGGGCGTAAGCGCCTCGACGGCCTCCTTTTACACCGGTCAGGGCCGGCCCGGGTTCAACGGCTACACGCAGAGCTTCTCGGAGACGTTGCTCGACGACCTGCGCAAAGCTGGCGTCCTGAACTTCGAGATGGAGGCGGCGACTATCTTCACGATGCTCGGACTGTACGGTCTGCGCGGCGGTAGCGTGTGCGCGGTGGTCGCTAATCGACTAACAGACACAATGGTCAAGGAAGGAGTGCAGACGGCGATCGACGTGGCCAATGAAGCCGTTCGCATTCTGCAGGCATGGGACGCGCAGACGGCTACCGCGGGCCGTTCTGTCTGGTTTCCAGAGGTGGGGAAAGGATGAATCGTATGCAGAAGGAGATCTCGCGACGAGCGCTGCTGCGCAGTGGCAGCTTCTTGGGCCTGATAGCGCTAGCGGGCGGATTGGCGGCCGCCTGTAGTGGCGGTGCCACCTCGACCACGTCGACCGCGCCAACCTCGGCAGCCAAACCGACGACCGCCGCGGCAGCGCCGGCGTCGACGCAGGCCGCGCCCGCAAAAACGGAGCAGGTCAGCTTGCGTCTGGGCTGGCTGGCAAACTCGCAGTACGCCGGCGACTTCGTCGCACTGGATAAGGGCTACTTCAAAGACCGTGGAATCGACCTGCGGATCGATCCGGGTGGACCGAACATTGATCCGGTCTCGCTGACAGCCAGTGGCTCGAACACCATTGGCAACGTATCGTCGATTGCCGCCATGTTTCTGGCACGTTCGCAGGGATTGCCGGTCAAGGCATTCGCAACAGCTCTGCAGCGGCATCCATTCGCGTTCATCTCCACCAAAGACAAGAACATCAACTCGCCCAAGGATTTTGTAGGCAAGAAGATCGGCATCCAGGCGACCGCCCGACCGCTGATCGATGCGGTCATTGCCAAGTACAACCTGCCGCGTGACGACGTCCAGATCGTGGTCATCGGCTCGGATACCACGCCGCTCAAGACCGGGCAGGTAGATGTGATCACAGCCTGGGTCATCGACGCGCCGCAGATGGCAGCTATCGGGGTAGACGCCGCCCCGCTGCTGTTGTGGGATATGGGCATCCACCTGTACGCATTCACGTACTTCACCACGGACGAGGTCCTGAAGAACAAGCCGGAGGTGATGACGAGCTTCCTGTCGGCTAGCGCCAAAGGGTGGGCATACGCCGCCGACCACCAGGAAGAGGCTACGGATATCACCCTCAAATACGGTCAAGACCTCAAACGAGACCTCGAGCTGCAGACATGGAAGCTCGAGGCACCCTTCATGTGGTCGGATACCACCAAGGAGAAGGGCTGGGGCTGGATGGACACTCAAGTGTGGGACGAAGCGATCAAAACCTATGCCGACCTGGGTCTGCTCAAGAACCCGATTACCTCGGCCGACGCGATGACCCAGGACATCTTGAATCGCGTTGGTGACCGACCCAAGCAGTAGTCCGCGCGCCATGGGTGCCGCCGGCGCTATCGAAGTCGACGGAGTGTCGATGCATTTCGCCACTCCGTCCGGGTCGATCCAGGCCCTGGACAACGTGAGTCTGTCGGTCCGACCGCGTGAGTTCGTCGCGCTACTCGGTCCTTCCGGGTGCGGCAAGTCGACATTGCTGCGCTTGGTGTCCGACGTGCTCACACCAACCGCTGGCAGCATTCGCGTGGCGAACACCACACCTGAGCTTGCACGCAAGAGCAGGGCGTTTGGCTTCGTGTTCCAGGATCCCACGTTGCTTGCGTGGCGGTCGGCGATCAGCAACGTACTGCTGCCGCTCGAGATCAGCGGAGGGTCGCGCGACGACGCGGCGCGGGCGCGGGGCCTGCTTGAACTGGTCGGATTGAAAGACTTCGAAGCTTCGTATCCGTGGCAGCTTTCGGGGGGTATGCGCCAGCGGGTATCGATCGCACGCTCCCTGATCACCGAGCCGCAGCTGCTGCTCATGGACGAGCCGTTCGGCGCGCTTGACGAGATCACCCGCGAGCGCATGAACGCCGAATTGCTGCGCATCTGGCAGGCCACGCGCACGACCATCCTGTTCGTCACCCACAGTTCGCCCGAAGCGGTGTTCCTGTCCGACCGCGTGGTCGTTCTGACCGCTCGGCCGGGGCGCGTCAAACTCGACTTGCCAATCGACCTTGCCCGGCCGCGGGATCCGGCCATGAAGGAAACCGTTGAATTCGCGCGCTACACGGCCGCGTTGCGCCGGGCGCTGTCGACCGAGGAGACAGACCTCCTGTGAGCACCGCCGCGGTCGCATTGCCGGGATCTGCCGCGCGCCGCCGCGGGGCGCGTGCACGCCGCGTGCTCGTGCCCGTGCTTGGCATGCTGGCTGTGCTCGGCTACTGGGAGCTACACATCCGGCTCTTCCGAGTGCCTGAGTTCCTGATTCCGGCGCCTTCGCGCGTCGTACAGGCGATGTTCGAAGAATGGCCAGCGCTGCAGCGCAATACCGGCGCGACCCTGATCGAGTCATTGGGTGGTTTCGTGCTCGGCAACGGCATCGCCATCTTGCTGGCCGTCCTGTTCGTGCACAACAAGCCGACAGAACGGGCGCTCTACCCGATCGCCGTGGCGATCAGGACGGTGCCGATCATCGCCATTGCGCCGATCCTGGTACTGCTGTTCGGAAACGGCTACACGCCCAAAATCATCATCGCCGCGCTGATCTCCTTCTTCCCGACGCTGGTCAATATGGTGCGTGGACTGGAGGCGGTCGAGCCGAGCGCGCTTGAATTGATGCGTGTGCTGTCGGCGTCGCCGGCGCAAGTGTTCTGGAAGTTGCGCGTGCCGTCGTCGCTGCCGTTCCTGTTCTCGGCGCTCAAAATCGCGGCAACGTCGTGCGTGATTGGCGCCATCGTGTCCGAGTGGATCGGCGCGGACACTGGCCTGGGCTACCTGATCACGATTGCCACTTTCGAGTTCCGCACTGGACTTCTCTATTCGGCGATGGTGGTCGGCTCGCTCATGGCCCTGGCGCAGTTCGGCGCCGTCGTGTTGGCTGAACGGCTGATCGTGCGCTGGAAACCGCCGACGACGAGCACGACGTGAGCGACCTTTCGATCGTTGCCGCCGACCGCCTGCTCACACTTGATCCATTCGGGAAGGTCCATGCGCCGGGCGCACTGGCCATGCGCGACGGACGGATCGTCGCAGTTGGGCCGCTCTCCGCTATGCCTCCCGGAAAGGTTCAGACGTTCGACGGTCATGTGCTGCTGCCGGGCCTGATCAACACCCACACGCACACACCGATGTGGCTCTTCCGCGGCTTGACTGAAGACGTGCCACGCGGCGAGTGGCTCGGCGGCCGCATGCGGCCACTCGAGCGACAGGTCACACCCGAGGATCTCAAGACGGCGGCCCTGGCTGGCTGCGTCGAACTGCTGATGAACGGCGTCACGACTATTGCGGATCGCTACGCGCACATGGCGACGATCGTCGAGGGGGTTGCCGCTAGCGGGCTGCGCGCAATCGTGGCTAACTCGCTCTACGACGACGGTGCGCAGGAAGCACTTGCCACGACGGAGCGCCTGATCGAGCATGTCTCGGGGACGCCGCGCGTGACCGTGGGCATAGGGCCGCATGCCACCGACACGTGCGGACCCGAGGTGCTCCGCCGCGTGCGCGCCCTCGCCGACCGCACGGGCGCGCGTGTCTTCATCCACCTCGCGCAATCTCAAGCGGAGGTCAGCGCGCGCGACGATTGCGCTGCTTACCTGGACGATCTTGGCCTGCTCGGCCCAGACGTGGTGGTGGCTCACTGCACCTACCTCACGCCTGACCAGGCCGAGCGGGTCGGACGTCGCGGCACCGCCGTGGCGCACTGCCCGAGCAGCAATGCCAAGCTCGAGGCTCGTATTGCGCCGATCGGGTCGCTCCGCGCCAGCGGCGCGGTAGTTGGACTCGGTACCGACGCCGCTTCCTGCAACAATGGCATGGACCTGTTCGAAGAGATGAAGCTGGCCAGCCTGCTGAACAAGGTCGCCGCGGACGATCCAGCGATGCTGACCACGACCGAGGTCCTGCGCATGGCCACGATCGACGGCGCGCGTGCTCTGGGTCTGGACCGGCAGATTGGCTCGCTCGAAGTCGGCAAACGCGCCGACCTGATCGCGGTTCGAACGTCGAGTGCACGCGTCCAACCGTGGCACGACGACGCGGCCAACCTGGTGTACGCTGCGCGCGGCTCGGACGTCTCCGCCGTCTGGATCGACGGTGAGCAACTGTTGCGCGAGGGGAAGCCAACGCGCCTCGATGCGGGCACAGCGCTGAGCAAGGCGGTCGAAGCTGCGGCCAGGTTGACTCGTGCCGTCGCCTGATCCCTCCGTAACATACAGCGGACCCAGCGCGGCGATCGCCACAATCAGCGGCAGCCCACTATGGGGGCTCGGTGATCGCTTCCCCACCTTCGCCGAGGAGCGCGGCAGCACCCTGCTCGGAATGCACCGCCCACCAACGCCCTACGGTCCGGGCCCGCGGCTCGAACATTATCAATCCCCGACCGGCCGACACTTCCTGCGCATCCCGAGCTACGGCATGGTCGCCGGCGAAGACTGGATTCTTCGCGAGGCGGAGCACAAGGTGTTCTGGCTCTTGTGGCAGGCCGGTGTGCGCGTGTTGATTGTCGGCGGCACCAGCGGGACGTGTGACTGGCGCGATGGCGACGACGCGGTCCAGCCCGGCGACATGGTTCTGCCGTGGTCGTTCATGAGCCTGGATGCGCCGCCGGCTGGTCTGCCCGGCACGGTGCTCGAGAGCACCCTCGCCGAGCGCGTGCCGCTCATGGATGAGCCGTTCTGCCCCTCCCTAGCGCGCGCCTGGGCGGATGAGCTCGCTCGCCTGCCATCATCGCCGTTCCGGCGCGTCCATGGTCACGAGGCGCGCGTCATTCTGAATCGCTGGCACTATGGCGCCTTCGAGTCCGCGGGCCAGGCCATGCTGCTACGCTATTTTGGCCAGTCCGTCGGCAGCCCGATCATCACCGGCGACTGCGTCAGTCCACCGCTTGCGCGCGTGTGCGGCATGCACATGTTGTACTACCACGTTCCATCCAACTGGGCAGAGGGCCTGCGGCCGCAGCACCTGACGTCAACACTCGACAAGCTGTATGTCGAAACATTGCCGAAGGTCATCGGCGAGCTGGAGCTGCGTCTGCTCGCCCGCCTGGACGAGCCGGCCGACTGCCAATGTCGTGCGCTGCTGCGCTCGAGACCGGCCGAGTACCGTCTAGCATTGAGTCCACGGGCATGAGCTTCGGCGTGATTCGCGAAGCAGCGCGTGAGACTCCGGTTAGCGCGCGTACGGATGTCCTGGTGGTCGGTGGAGGTCCAGCCGGCATATGCGCCGCGATTGCCGCTGCGCGTAACGGAGCGCGGGTCATCCTCGCCGAGCGCTACGGGCACCTGTGCGGTCTGGCCTCCGGCGGCGAGGTCATTGTGCTTGACGACATGGCCGACCTCCACGAGAAGACCGTGGGCGGACTGTGCGACGAGATCGTCGAGCGCCTCGACCGGCTGGGCGGGGCCGTCTACCCGCCGCTCGAAGACCAGTTCGTGTCGTCGGAGGCGGCGTGGGCGCGCTGGGGCCGCTGGGGACTCCAGGACAACTACGCCCGCACGCGCCCCAAGACCGTTACCTATGCCGTCTCATTCGACCCGGAGGCGCTCAAGTTCGTCGCATTGGAACTGCTTGACTCGGCCGGAGTCGAACTGCGGTTACATACGACGTTCGTCGACGCGCTGGTCGAGGATAGCGCGCTCCGCGGCGGCATCTTCGAAACAAAGTCGGGTCGCGAGGCGATTCTGGCCAGCGCGATCATCGATGCGTCGGGTGACGGCGACGTGTTTGCCTGCGCTGGAGCACCGTTCGAGTTGGGCACCTACATCATGACAGTCGTCCACCGCTTCGCAAATGTCGACGTCGAGCGGGCGATTGACTGGGAGCGTGCGCAGCCTGAAGAGGCGGAGCGACTCAACCGTGAGATCAAGGCCATCTACGGCAGCGCGTGGGACTACTGGTGGTTGCGCACGACGATCGACGGTGTGGTGTGGTGCAACTGCCCACACATCCCAAACCTTAACGCGTTGCGCGTAGAGGATCAGACCTATGTCGAGCACGAGGCGCGACGGCGCATTTTCCGCGCGCTGGAATTTGCCCGCGCCAACCTACCCGGGTTTGAGCGTGCCCAACTCGTCGACACCGCGCCGCAACTCGGCGTGCGCCAGACGCGCCTGCTCCAGGGCGAGTATGTGCTTACCAAACAGGACGTGCTGAGCGGCCGCTGGTTCGAGGATCGCATCGGCCGCGGCCGCGACTACTACTACCCGTACCGTTCACTGCTGCCGCGCGGTGTCGACAACCTGCTGGTCGCTGGCCGCTGCTTCTCGGCTACTTCCGAAGCGCAAAAGATGAGCCGCGAAATCCCGCCGATGATGGTCGTCGGTCAGGCCGCGGGGACCGCGACATCGAAGCGATCGCCAGGGTCGAGCTGCTCGTGGATCGGAGCGGGTGCTGGTGGGGATGGCCGGGGACCGCGGTGCTGGCGAGCCAATTTGAGTGCGCTCGCAGTGGTGAGCTCCTTGCGGCGTGAGCGCGTCGCGCGGATATGCGCCTCTAAGACCGGCTCGGGCATCGCCGCAAGCTGCTGCCATTGATTGGATTGGCGATAAGTGATGCGCAGCTCGGCCAGGCGCTTGGGTTGGAGTTGGGAAAGACCCCTGACAGTCGGTGAGGGGTTTTCGGCTGTGGTAGGAGACCCTGCTGATGGCGCCTGCGCCGACGGACGACCTCCGGGGTGCTTTTCCATCTCAGCCAGGAGCTCACCAGCGCGGCGTTCGGCGCGAAGCCTGACTTCGGCGGCGTTGTTCTGGGCATCGAGTCCCAACTGAGCCTGGCGGGCATAGACCCGAGCAGGCTCAGCCAGGTCGACCACCACCTTCACTTCGTCGAGGCTGCGTGCTGCGGCGAGCAGGCGGGAGGCGAGCTCCAGTCGAGCGAGTCACCACTCGCCCGACTCTGGAAGAGCCAGCGACGTCATGCCGCGCGGTTCCCGCGACGAGACGATGACGTGCGGGCTCAAACCTGCTGGTTGGCCGAAAGCAAACGTGGCCGTAGCGGAGGCAGTTCCTCGGGTCCGTTGCCATCCCCGACCAGCTCGTTCCAGCGCATCAGGAAGGCGGCTCCAGACTGGGCGATGGCAATTGGCAATGGATCGTGCTGATGACGTGGTGCATGGGTGGCAATGACCTCCGTTACAGGTGGCTCCGATTGGTCCGATCCCCGGCCCCCAAGCAGGCAGCCGGGGTGGATGACCACACCTCAACTGCGGGCTGGTAGTTCGCGCGACGCCAACGCCTATCGCTGGCTCCGTGCGAAATCGCGACGTTGGACAACCGCGACTCCGACTGCCGCGTCGCTCCCAACCGATTGGCAAGCACCATCACCAGCCGCCGGCGGAGGGATTGCAGAGCGGCCGTCTCGAGCTCAGCTGGTGGATGTTGCCAGTCGATCTCCGAGACAACAACGACGTCCGCAGGATCCAGGTAGACATGCTTGGCGCCCTTGAAAGCGGGCAGCTCGCCACGCCTGACACAGGGCGCGCAGGATGTACTCGGAGATGCCGACCGTACGCGCAACACGCTGGATCGGCCAGCCCCTGGCGATGCCGACCCGCAGGCCGAGCTTGCGGGCCCGCGATCGAACCGCTGCCGCGCCGCGACCGAGCGCTGCTGCGATCGCGATGGTCGGTCGCACGCCCAGCTGGGTCACCACGTAGCGATCGTGCTCGGCGGTCCACGGCGCCCAATGCGCGTCGGGGAGTTCAACGCCCGCTGCATTCCAGGCGGCGCGAAAGTTCGGGAAATGGCGCAGCACTGCGTACGCGGTCGGGACGCGGCGCTGCCCACGTCCGATGCGTTGGATCTGGATTTGGATCAAGCTGGCCCAGTAGCGGCTGGTCGTCGGCGCCTGGCCAGTCGCGTGGTGGAAAGCCACCAGGCCGTCCAGCACGCGCTCGCGTGTCCACCAGGTCCGCGTGGAATCCGGCCGGCTGGCGCGGTGCACATCGGGCAGGCGCCAGGTTCGGAGTGCGCGCCTTGGCCCGATCGGCCGCGATGGACGAGCACCAGGTGGTCGGGTCGCACACAGACGGGCCTTCGGCAGCGCCGCCAGAGTCGTCGGCCCGGTGGCAGCGGTCCGACGAACAACTCCCAGGCGACGCGAGCCGCCGTCAGCCGTTGGACTTTGCCGCCCTGACGCACAGGCAGGATGCCGGCGCCGTTGGACGTGTGACATCCCGTCCATAGCCAGCACGACTCGGTACGCTGGACGTGTCGCCAGAAGCGCTCGTCGAGCGGCACGTGACGACGCGGACAACGCGCAGCGCACGAGCGACCGCAGGTACGCCGCGGCGGGCCACGACGTGTGGCTGGCACGACGAAATGCCGGCCACACGTCTGGCACATGGGGTCAGGATCAAGCTGCACAGCGCGGCTCCTGGCGAAGCACGGCGTGCAACAGGTGCAGGTTCGGACACTCAGCGCAGATCGTCGGCGCCGACGCGAGCCCACAGGCGCAACACTCGCGCTGGGCGAGCGCGGCTAGCTGGCCGAAGGTAAT
>Ga0137374_10007863_pt1 | contig 12660 bp, 17 predicted proteins | sample SagtaG_20_FD_104811 | JGI IMG/M metagenome (GOLD analysis project Ga0137374, IMG submission 104811) | Vadose zone soil microbial communities from Sagehorn Ranch, Mendocino, California, USA - Sage1_R_100_16 metaG | ecosystem: Environmental > Terrestrial > Soil > Vadose zone | place: USA...
CGCCGTTTGCGAAAGACTGGCAGCGGAGGAAGCGGAGTCCCTGGTAACTGAAATGCGCAATTTTCCCGACATCACGCTCGTGCCCCACGATGACGATCCGCGCATCATGCTGCGCCTGGAACAAGTTGAGCACATTCTCAAGTTTGTATAACAAGGCTCTTCTTTTTCTCGTCTACGGGGAAAAGAAATTTTGTCGTCCCTATTTCTTGCGGATAGATTGGCACCAGTTATGCTCATGGCTTCCATTAGAGGATGATATACAAGCGCGAAAATTAACATTGCCTCCCTACCATCCGCCGAAAGGAGAAGGACATGTACAAGCACATTTTGATTCCTACGGACGGCTCTGGGCTCTCGGAAAAGGCCATCAAGCAAGGGCTCGCGTTGGCGAAGTCGATCGGGGCAAAGGTCACTGCGATCACTGTCTCCCAGACGTTTCATACCTTCTCAGCTGACCCGGTGATAATCACTGACACCCCGAAGCAGTACCAGACACACTGCGATGCAAGAGCGGAAAGGTATCTCAGCATAGCGAAAAATGCTGCCAAGGATGCCAGCGTTCCGTACGAAGGCGTGCACGTCATGCACGATCATCCCTATGAGGCAATCGTCGGCGCTGCGAAGGACAAAGGCTGCGACCTCATCTGCATGGCCTCGCACGGTCGCAAGGGCATGTCTGCCATCGTCCTCGGCAGCGAAACTGTGAAGGTCCTTACGCACAGCAAGATTCCAACTCTAGTTTGCCGCTGATACCCTTGACCGGCCGAGTTCTCTCGTCGTGTTGGAGCGGATGCTGCAAATAGAAAAACCAAGTATCCGGCCTGGACCCGGCTGGAGTGCGACCGCCGGTTCAGTCACCGCTGGTCGCGTCGGTTTTACAGCACGACGACCGAGTCGTCGCTCCCGTAAGCGTTGGGCACATGCTTGTCGGTGACACCAGTCGTTCTACGCTGACCCTCCACAAGGTACCGGAAGGAGATCGGTCTATTCCTGAATATGCTGGAGATAAAAGACCAAGCTGAGGATTCGCCCGGCGGCTTGAGTCTGCGCGGTCTTGCCATCGCCGCCCGCCTGATTGCGGAAGCGGTCGCCCCAAACCGGCATGTCGCGCGTGCCATGGCCGCGGATTTCGGTTTGCCCGTCGATTTTCCGGTAGACCTCCCAAAAGGGAAATTTGCCGCCGCTGCTTAGAGTGAGTCGTCTGAGGTTTGCGGGCGGGACGTTCAAAAATTTTCCCATGATTCCCTGGCCACGCCCGTCAACGCCGTGGCAGACTGCACAAGAGTTTTGATATTCAAGCTCGCCGCCGGCGATGACCTCCATTTCCTGAGCGTGAACCCGTACGCTGAATACCCAAACGATTACGCCAATCAAGAGAACACCGCTGAGAAACCGCGCTTGGTTCATAATTTCTCCTACACAGGACTCGTATGACGTCGAACTAGAACAAATTCATCCGGTCGTTGCCTTCAGCCAAAGATTTAACGAGCAATCGATGTACCAATCGGCAAACTGAGCCGGGCAGCCTTCTTCGATGGGCGCTTTACCGGGCGCAGTTTAAATTGTTCAAGTCGAAAGTTCAGGTGCGCACCAAATTATTTGCACGGATGAAAGTTGAGGCACTCTGTATTCGCACGCCTGCGAAAAAACGTGGTTTAAGTCCAGGAAATCCGTAAATTCGCGGCGGCATCTGAATTGCTCGTTTGTGATATGGAGAATGTTCCCGACGATAAGCGACACAGAAACTTTCGATGAGACCAGAAGAATCTATTTCGTGCATGGCAAAAATACACAAACTACGATTGACAGATCTTTACCTGAATAAACAATCATGACTGAATGACAACAACTTGAAGGAGAATGAATTATGGGAACCAAAGGAATCGAAATCGTCGGCATGGATGTACAGTAGCTTTTAGACCTGCTCAATAAGGCATTCGCGGATGAGTGGTTCGCGTATTACCAATACTGGCTTGGCGCCAAGGTGGTGAAAGGGCCGATGAAAGAGGCGGTGATCACCGAGTTGCTGCAACACGCCGGAGATGAGTTGCGCCATGCTGGCATGGTTGCGGCGCGCATCATTCAGCTCGGCGGCACACCCGTGACGGAGCCGAAGAAGTGGTACGAGGTAACGAGCTGCGGCTACGATGCGCCCAACGATCCGTTTGTGGGAACGATACTAAAGCAAAATATCCAGGGTGAAAAGATGCGCTATTGGTTTCTACAAGCGCTTGCTCGACGCTACTCAAGGGAAAGATCCCGTCACCTACAACACTGTATTGCAAATTCTCTAGGACGAAGTCGCGCACGAGGAAGATCTTCAGTCGCTTTCCGAAGATCTCGAATTGATGTTGAAGAAATAGCGAGTTTGCAAAGAGTTTCGGTGCGCAATGGTCCCGGAGGTGCTCAGTATGGAAAGTAAAAGGATCGAGACGTTTGATGACTGGAAGGATACGTTTCAAGCCTGGCAAAAGGATATCAACTACGACACAAAGCTATTTGCTTCCGTCCTTCAGGGCTACGAATTCTCAGAGATGTTTTCCGATCCAAAGCAAGGGGAGATTGGGTTTGGTGAATTCGGCGGCGCCCGAAAATGGCAGAATACGAGCGACATACCGCGGCCTGAAGTCAAGGATCTTCTGCTAAGACTTATAGCAATACAGGGGGATACGGAATTCGCCTCGGTCGAACTGCAGCGCAAACTGCTCGATTCGGCCCCGACGGAAAGAGATTTACGCAGCATCGTGAGGATCAATGCCGAGGAGATGCGCCACGGCTGGCAGATGAGCTATCTCTTGGTGCGCTACTTCGGCGATGAAGGGAAAGCGGAGGCGCGAAAACTTCTGGAACGCCGCGCGGATAAAAAGGAAAGGCTCCTGGGAGCCTTTAACGAGCCGGTGGAAGACTGGATCGATTTTTTCACCTTTACCGCCTTCGTCGATCGGGACGGGATGTATCAGCTCAAGATGCTCAGCCACTCGGGGTTTGGACCTCTGAGCGGCAGTATGGGTCCCATGTTGAACGAGGAGTCCTTTCATCTTCTCACCGGTCTTAGCGGTTTGCAAAGAATTCTCCGAGCCGGGAAAGTTCCAGTTGAGATCATACAGAAGGTTCTGAACCGCTGGTTGCCGGTCTGTTTCGATCTCTTCGGCCATGAGCGTTCCAGAGGCGCCAGCAAGGCTTATCAGTGGGGCTTGAAGGGACGGTTTAATGAGGAACAAGCAGGTCCGCTGAAAGACCCGGAAGCCGTCAATGAGGCCGCGCGCGAGCTTTACTATAAAGAAGTGGAGGGACTCGTCGGGCTTTTGAACAAGGAGATTGGTGACGGCAAGGCCAGACTTTATGTGCCGAACATTAAATTCAGGCGGGGCATCGGTGAATACAAAGATAAGCGTTTTAGCGTGCGAGGTGCACCTCTGGATGGGAAGGCTTACGTGGACCATCTGCAGGAAGTGCTTCCCACCGGAAAAGATAGAGAAGAACTACGGAAGATCACCAAAGAAGCGGACTGGATCGCTGCTTAGGAGAAAGATGCCGAAAGGACACCCTACAATCCGTTTGATCTGACCAAGGTTTGGCCACACAAGGACTACGCGCTGATCGAGGTGGGCATCATGGAGCTAAACCGCAACCCCGAGAACTATTTTGCCGAAGTCGAACAGTCGGCGTTCGAGCCCTCGAATATTGTTCCCGGCATCAGCTTCTCGCCGGACAAGATGCTGCAGTTTCGAATATTTGCCTATGCGGATGCGCACCGCGATCGGTTGGCTGGCGCTAACTACACCGAGCTTCCGGTCAACAAGCCGCGCTGCCCGGTGCATTCCCCCTACGCCCGCGACGGTGTCATGAGATTTGACGGCAATTACGGCAGTGCCGTGAACGACGAGCCCAACAGCTTCGGCGGGCCGGTGGAAGATCCGAGCGTCAAGGAGCCGCCGCTCAAGATCAGCGGCGATGCCGACCGCTACGATCACCGCGTCGGCAATGACGACTACACTCAGGCGGGGAATCTGTTTCGTTTAATGAAGCCGGATCAGAAGACTCAGTTGATTCAGAACATCGTGAACGCGATGCAATCAGTGCCCAGGAGATCCAGGAGCGACAAATTTACCACTTCTACAAGGCCGATCCCGCCTTCGGCGAAGGCGTCGCCAAAGGTCTAGGTTTGCCCGTGCCGAAGGCTGCGTTACGTAGTTGATGGCGCAGGGACATGCGGGCTGCAGCATGTTCCCTGGGACCCCTGGACTTACGACAATCCCACACTGGCTTCCAACAAATCTGGATAAAGGTCGCAACATCATCAATCTTCGAATTTGAACCGGATAGCCAAAAGAAACAGAATGCCGACGACAAGCGCCAGTAACGACACGTGTTTTTGACGCGATAGCACTGACCGCGGACCAGGTGCGAATTGAATGCGCCGTGGTTTTTGCATCCATGACAATTCGAAGTGGCGATTTTTCCGGGGAATAAGAAACGCTATGCGATCCGAATCCGCCATTTTGGAAATCACAGTATTAATTGAATGGTCCCGCGAACGTCTAAACTTCGAAATTCTGGTCATCAGCGACAGCCTAGGATTGAAAGTGGAACATGTTTTGCGAATTTAGATATTCTAATAATTTCGATATCAAACATCGGACTGGGATTTTGTTTACCGCGTGAAATGCACGAGAAAAGGAGACGGTTTTCATGAAATCGAAACAGAGCAGTCGAAATCAAACAAGTTACTGGCAACTCATCTTTAGCCAAAGCAAGGTTAACGGCGCGCCCTATAGTGATGATGAGCTGCCGGTATGCAACTGGAGCTGGCCAACTGGTACGTACTTGCAACGCCGACGAGCAGTTAAGGAGTCATTGACAGCATTCGGTCCGACCGCTTCGGAGTTGAGCGCGCGCGACGATGCAAGATTTTAGGGCCAATACTGCGTGGGCGAGACAGGAACTGAGGTCCGCCACTAAATTCGAGAACGATTCGCGAACAGTGTATTGTTGTAGGGATAACAAATCGTAGAGAAAGAGGTTTCTATGAGCGAGGTATCAGCAAGAAAGTTAGCCGCAGATTTTAAGATCGTGATGGATGACGTAGAAGGGTTAATCAAAGCGACGGCCAGTCAGACTGGCGAACGCATTGGAGACCTGCGTCAGCGTCTGGAAAAAAGATAGTAGATGGCAGAAGGGCGTTAGCTGAAAAAACATGGTTCCAGACAGCCGAAGAGGCGAAAGCGCGGACGGAATCATGTTTGCGCGAGAATCCCTGGGCTGGATTGGTGGCCGCCACCGGAATCGGCGTGCTCCTCGGCTTGCTCCTGCGTCGCGACTGAAGAACTTATGGATGTGACGGTTATCGTCTTATAGACAACAGGTCTGGAAGGGCGACCACCGAAAAGTAACTGGCGAGCCCTCGAGATGTTTATTTGGTCTTTGGATGTCTATGTAAAACCAGTCTTGCCGAGTTTCCTGTCGACCCGAATGGGACAAATCCCTGTCGCTGTGCCGGTCCCGGCGCCCGCGTTTCTTGAGGATTCGCTTTGTTAACAATCAACGCGCGTCGCTCGAATTGCGTTCCGTTCAAAGCTTCAATGGCCCTGCGCGCCTCCTCTTCGGAGCTCATCTCGACAAAGCCATAACCTCTCGAACCGCCGCTGCTCTTGTCGGCAATAACCTTGGCAGACTTAACCGAGCCATGTCGTTCAAACAATTCTTGCAGCTCCGTATCCGTTACCGAGTAGGCCAGATTGCCAACGAAAAGCTTCGTTTCCATATCATTCTCCTAAATAGAATTTTTGATTGTTGCTGGACCTCGCTCCATGTCAAGTTTCCCCGTCTTCCACTGCGTCAAGCCCTTTCGGATGTATGCCGGATTAAACCCAAGGGTTTCACAGACATTGTTAAATGAAAACACCCAATCCTCAGCCCTGGCGAATACCCACTCCTCGGTCTCATGGAAAAGCATCTTGCCTTTTCTGTTTCTCGTTAGAGCGTATTTGTCTAGGCACCTCAAAGCATCTTGAAGGACCACCAGCATGAGCTGTCTCTCTGGTTCAGCAAACTCTCTTAGATGAAGAGTATGAAGATACTGACGCACATCAATGGAGTCCTGCCTAGACAGAAATTGAGTTGCCTCTTCATGAAGTGCGGTCTTATCAGGCACTAGTGAATCCGCCTGATGGTTGCCACGTTTCTTTCTGAGGAAAATTGTACGGCTCTTCCCTCCGAAACGACGGGTTCCGGCGTCACAAAGTCCGGTGCGCCCAATTGGCGCAGCGTTTTTGACAGGCGATTGCTTGTTCCCCAATCTTTCCACGTGACACCCCGGACCGGCAGGACTCGAAAGTTTTGACGGTTCTCATGAGAAAGGTTCTCTAGAACGCGTTTGGAAAAATTGATCGAAGGCAACTTTTGATAAACTCGGTCGATCACTCGCTGCTCGTCGGGCGTTCCGATCGCATCTTGCATGGGCTCGAATGAGCGATAAAGATCGGGCGTCGCGCGCTCTATCGCCTGTAACAATGTTTTGCATGTGACGACTAAAACCAGCGTGTTCCACAAGGCTCCATTCCTCACAATCATCTTCGCTGCGTCCGCCGGTGGTTTTTCTACAAACATCTCAACTGTTCTGCCCCCGTCGGGATCTGGATCCTCGATTCTACCGCCGTAGAGGATGTACCCGTATTCCGGATCCGGCTCGTTCGGCTCCGTTCCCAAAAGAACGATGCGCGCGCCGTCCGATTCCACGATTCTGAACGCGCGCTTGACGTGCTGCATAAACAGATCTTCTTCAAGGATAAAATGATCGGAGGGAAAAACTGTAACGACTGCGGCAGGATCGCGCTTGTGAAGATGCATTAGCGGAAGGAGTATCCCGGCTCCGGTATCCTTGTTCTCCGGCTGAATGATGATGCACTCTTGCGGTCTCGAAGCAACCTGGCGGCGAACCTCGTCAAACTGAAGGTGTTCCTTCGCGATAACGACGAGGAGTTTCTGCGCCGGGATCAGCTTTTCGGCGCGGTGTAAGGTGTGCTCCAGCATAGAGCGTTTACCGACGAAGTTCAGGTATTGCTTCGGCAGATAGTCGGCACGTCTGCGGTAAACCAAGTCGCGTAGTCGCGTGCCATTCCCGCCTGATAAAATAATTCCCCAGCGATGAGCAGTGCTAGTTGTGTCGTTTGGTTTTACGTTCGTCATGATGATTCCTTCAATTGATTCCTTTTGGCCGATGCAAGAAACCCTCGAACAGCTGCTAACCTTTTAGTTAGCAGATCGAGCCGTGGAGAAAAGTCACCAGAAGAACGATTATTTTGTCCGTTCTAGGACTACAAAAGGCTGGTTACGCGCAGGTTACCCGGGGAGGAAAGGGCTCAAAAGCAGGACGGAGTCTAGTCGACGAGCTTGGTCTGCAAAGCGTAGCGGATAAGTTCTGCATTGGTTTTCATATTCATCTTCTCAAGCACGCGGGCACGGTAGGTGCTGACAGTTCTAACGCTTAGAAAAAGTTCCTTAGCGATCTCCTTAATCGCTTTTCCTGCGGCGATCATGCGCATGACCTGATACTCACGGTCCGATAGAGTCTCGTGCAAAGGCGTTGCTGTCTCGGATGCTAGCTGGAGAACCGCCTTCTCTGCCAGGGACTCGCTGACATACTTTCCACCTTGCACGACTTTTCTCAGGGCGGTAAGCAAAACCTCCGGGGCTTTGTCTTTCGTTAGGTACCCCGCCGCTCCTGCTCTTAGCAACCTAAAAGCCAGCTGGTCTTCAGGATGAGCGCTCAATACGAGAACAGGAAGCTTAGGCCGCTCGCGCCGCAATTCCTGCAAAACCTCCAGGCCTCCCTTTCCCGGCATGGTGATGTCGAGTACGACGACATCCCAACGTTGTTTTTTGGCAAGCTGGAGCGCTTTATGCCCGTTGTCCGCTTCTCCCACAAAATCCACATCGCTTTCCTTCGCCAGGGTTTCTTTCAACCCCGCGCGAAAAATTGGATGATCGTCGGCGATGAGAACTCTCATTGGAAAGGCGTCTCGTGGTATTTAATCGGGACCCTCACAGTCACTAGCGTGCCTCCCCCGGGCAGGGCGGCAACATTTGTCGCTCCGCCAAAGGACAGAGCTCGCTCTCGCATGCCTATCAACCCAATCGAGTTATGAGCGTGGATCACCTTCTCGTCGATGCCTTTCCCATTATCGCGCACCGCCAGAATCAAGATTCCAGCTTCACTCCTCAGATCGACGACCACTTTGGTTGCGTTGGCATGGCGCAAGACATTGGTCAGAGCCTCTTGCAAGATGCGGAAAACAGCGGTGGATCGCTCGGGGTCTAAGGGGATTTCTTCGGTCGGTAGATGGGTCTCGCAGGCGATCCCTGAGCGGTCCTGAAATTCGCCTGTTTGCCATTCAATGGCTGCAACCAAACCGAATTTATCCAGGACAACCGGTCGCAGTTCCGTAACGATGGTGTAGACGCGAGCCAGAGTGCGGTCGATTAGACCGGACATGGAGTTCAATTTTTCCCGAAATAAATTTTGACTCTTAGCCGCGCGATTGGGGAGAAGAGACACATCCATCTTGAGCGCTGTGAGAGATCCGCTTAACTCATCATGAATCTCACGCGCCAAGATGGTTCTTTCTTCCTCGCCGGCCGCTTGCAGGCGAGCCGCCAGAGCGCGCAGCTCCTCCCGCGATCTGCGCAGAGCTTCTTCGGCCTGTTTTTGTGCCGTCATGTCCCGGAAGACCACAACCAACCCGACGATCTTGCCATCCGACGTGATGGGCGAAGAGCTATAGACGACGGGAAGGAAGGTTCCGTCATTTCGAATAAATACGTCCTCGTGATTCGATAAGACCGTCCCCTTCTGCAAGACTTGTAACCCGGCGCACTCGTCGGCGGGGAAAGAACGGCCGTCGGGATGTCGGTAATGGATCACGTCGTGCATCTTGCGGCCCAGCAACTCGGCACTCGACCAACCGAAGAGCCGCTCCGCAGCCGGGTTGATGTACGTCGCCAGACCTCGCGTGTCAAGGGTGTAAAGCCCCTCGCCCATGTTGGCCATGACCGCCTGATTGAACTTCGACGTCTGGCTTTGCTGCGCCGCGCTCTCGCGTAGCGTTTCCGCGGCCCGCGCGCGCTCAGCAGCTTCTTTGAGCAGGGCTTCATTGACCCTTGTCAACTCGGCAGTGCGCTCCTGAAGCCGTACATTCAACTCCTTTTCAATCCGTTTGAGCTTGGTGATTTCGTCCCGGAGGGATTCATTGACTTTCTCCAACTCGGCCGTGCGGGACTGAATCTGCCGTTTAATGATTCTCTGTGTCCTGCGTAATTCTGCGATTTTTGGGGTAATGGGATTCTTGTTCATGGTCGCCTCGATGCGCGGTCAACGCGCGAACACCGAATATAAGGAAAAACTTCCCGTTCGGACACTACCAATCTCTTATCTTTCCTTGCGATTTCAAGTAATCGAGCCGTCCGGCCAAGACCTCTACCAGACTATCGCCCGCGATAGTCTCCGGCATCACGGGAGATTTCCCCTCCAACTCCGCAATTTTTTCATTCAGGTTCCTGAGGCTCCCACGAAGATGCTGGTACTCCTCGATGTACACCGACAGCGTGATCAGCTGCTGATCTATTCCATCTAGACTTTCGGCGAGAGCCTCTTTTTGTTGCTGGAATGCGTTCTCGAGGCATTCGAGTTGAGCGCGTCGAATCTGCTCATCCAACAAGTTTATTTTCTCATCGAGATTTTTTTTAATATCGACGAGCGCTTGAAACACGGCGTCGTAAGCTAGTTCTGTTTTCATTAGATGCTTGTGATGGAACTACAGTAGTTAATTCGGCAGATATGGCATTTTCGCCGCGATGCACGCGGGGCCCCTATGGCGGGAATGCGTTCGTTGCTGCGTGAATCGCTGTCTCTCGCATCTTTGTGTTACGGATTCTCATTATTGCAAACCGTTTATCATAGCCACAACCACTAGCGCCAGAGTCGCCGGCACATAGAGTCACAGTTTGCTGGCATCGTTCTTGTGAAGTCTAATTGACTTTCAAAGCGTGCTCGACGCCGAGCACTCATTGCTGACGTTTCAAGACCAGCTCGTAGAGCCGAGGTCAAGTGACCTCGAACCTCATCAGCTTGTACAAAGCCCTGGGCGGGGGCTGGACGCCTATGACGGGAATGCCACCATAACCAAGCTGGTCAAAGAATTCATCCATGCCTTTGCGCGCAGCATAAATTGGCCGTTTGTGGAGCGAGCGGTCACACCAGAAAACGCTTCAGCGAATCTCTGAGCTAAGCCGATAGATCAAATTTGACCCAAGGCACGGGACGAAGCAGGTAAAACTTATGCCTGCCATGGAAAGACAACCCAAAGCTCCTTAGAGCACCTCAAAGTTTCTCCATTCTTCCCGAATCAGTAGAAAAAGGCACCGCAGAGGGGTCTGCTGTCCAGCCAGGATGAGATCTTCGTTTCTCGGGCTTATACGGAGGCCGTCTTTCAGAGGAACAGTTACTAAACCAGCAAATCTTTTCTACTTAGCCCCCGTCAGTGTCTCAAGGATGTGGCGCAGTCCATCTGAATGCAAGGCGAGCATTATTCGGTCGCCGTACCATGCGTCGAGCCGAGGCGATGTGAAAAGACTCCCGACCCCTTTAATGTCCTATTCGAAGGCGCCGTTGAATTGCATCCCCGGATGAAATGGGTTTATCGTTCTCTCGCATGACCCAGGAACAGAGACATTAGGAGAGGAACGGAAAGCTTAATGAAGAATCAATCAGAGAGGCTTGTTCTCCTCTATTCCCGGGACCAGATCGCCCAACGTGTCAAGGAGTTAGCTGCGGTGATCAGTGCTGACTATGCAGGCGGTGATTTGGTTCTCATTGGTATTCTGCGGGGTGCCTTCGTCTTTCTCGCAGACCTAATTCGACAGCTAACTGTTCCGGTCGCAATCGACTTTGTCGGCGCCGCGAGCTACGGCTCTCGAACGCAAACCTCAGGGCAGGTGGCCATCACCAAAGAGCTTCAGGCTCCAGTCTCAGGGCGGGACGTTCTGCTGGTCGAGGATATCGAGGACACCGGGGTCACTCTCCAGGCAATTCAGAAAAAGCTCAAGCAGCTAGGGCCTCGTTCCATCAAAGTTTGCACCCTCATCGATAGACTACGTAGGTTTCGAGATCGATAAGGGTTTTATCGTGGGTTACGGTATCGATTACGCCGAGCAGTATCGCTACCTGCCGGATATTTACCGCATAGAAGGCCTAGAAGAGCGTGATGAGTGAGCGGAATACGCAATCATCGCCATGATTCCCGAAACGCCGGTCGCCTTAGGGGTATTATTCGTGTTCGTTTTCTGACAGGTAGTCGTCCAATTCGTCCAAGAAGATTTGCTTCTCATCTAGCCTGAGAAAGGCGGCCTGGAACGAATTCCTTACCAGGCGGTAAATGTCATTGCGGTCTAGTCTCAATGCTTTTTCTACGGCGAGGAAATTTTCCGTTAGATAGCCTCCAAAGTAAGCTGGGTCGTCAGAGTTTATGGTCACACACAATCCACGATCGAGTAACTGTTTTAGATTGTGCTGCTCCGCAGCCGATGACAACCGCGAAGTGCCCTCTTGTGCGACAAATAAGAAACAAACATCATTGACAAGGGGAGAAACGATTCGTGTCTCAGACGATTCTGGTCTTAGATCATTTGCAATCTCGCGGAATTGTTCGGGGGCGGCTTCGAGGTCGACGATTTCCTGAGCGAGAACGTATGGATCAGGGAGGTTGTCGGACTCTTCGAGGGTTTCGTCTCTTTTCTCTTTGCGGATCAGGTGTGTAGCACTTTTGCTTCGATGCTGGACTTGACCACCAACATCTTTACTTCAGGCGGGAAAGTTAGGAAAGAAAGGCGGGGCCGCGATTCAGCAACCGAGTCACGCTCCGGTTTGCCTTCACTGTTCATGACAGGGAACCGCCAGAACCGGACACTGGGCCTTGCGCAGAACCTTTTCTGTAACGCTTCCTACCATCATACGGGCAAGCCCGCTACGACCGTGGGTAGACATTATGACGATGTCGACGGCGTTATCCTTTGCCCACTCAACGATCAGATCATGAGGTTCGCCCATCTCGACAATTTCCTTGATCACCACATCCCTCATCGACGGCGACAGATGACGCGTTATGAAGTCGTGGAGAAGCTCCCTGTGGCTCTCGCGCAAATGACTTAGTTGCTCTTCGACCTTGGACGCGGTTGAGCTTTTTTCCAAGAGGCGCGCATGCGCAACAAATTCTTCAGTTCGTACGACATGACAAACGACCACTTGGGCTGCCAGGACTTTGGCTAAGTTTACCGCATAAACGAGGCCTTTGGCGGAAAGGGCTGACAAGTCAGTCGGCACGAGAATCGTTTTTATCACGTCCATCTCAACCTCCAGCGTGGCGATACATTGGAAAGTCGCACCACAAATACGTTCGTATCCATCGCCGGCGATGCTACTTATTACGAAGATTAAAGACAAGGGATAAATCACACCAGTCGATTGTTGGGTCTCACAACCCAGACGAAAGACCGAACCTAACGCCATCTTCTCTACACCCAAATCTCGGGCGTCTAGTCATCGGAAATCGAATCGGCCAAGCAGCTTCTTCGCTTGGGTCACCCTTTAAGGATAGTCCAGAAACA
>Ga0137374_10007864_pt1 | contig 12657 bp, 8 predicted proteins | sample SagtaG_20_FD_104811 | JGI IMG/M metagenome (GOLD analysis project Ga0137374, IMG submission 104811) | Vadose zone soil microbial communities from Sagehorn Ranch, Mendocino, California, USA - Sage1_R_100_16 metaG | ecosystem: Environmental > Terrestrial > Soil > Vadose zone | place: USA...
CGAGCTCGACGGACTCGACCCCACCACGCAGCCGACGGAAGTCCGCAAGCGGTTCGGCGTCGTGTTTCAGGATCCGAGCCTCGACAGCGACCTGACGGCGTGGGAGAACATGGACATCCACGGGGTGCTGTACCACGTGCCGCGGCACACGCGGCGGGAGCGGTCGGAACTGCTGTTGCGGATGTTCGAGCTCTGGGAGCGGCGCAATGATTTGGTGAAGACGTTCTCCGGCGGCATGAAGCGCCGCCTCGAGATCGCCCGGGGGCTGCTGCACACGCCGAAGGTCTTGTTTCTCGACGAGCCGACCCTCGGCCTCGATCCCCAGAGCCGCAATCAGATGTGGACCCACGTGCAGAGCCTCAGGACGGCCGAGGGCGTGACGGTGTTCCTCACCACCCACTACATGGACGAAGCGGATCGCGTGGCCGACCGCATCGCCGTGATCGATCACGGACGTCTCGTCGCCACGGGCTCGGCGGCGGAGCTCAAGCGGCAAACGGGCACCGATTCGCTCGAAGCGGCGTTCCTCGCGCTCACCGGTACGACGATTCGCGACGAGAGTGCCACGACCGCCGACCAGATGCGGCAGGTATCCCGGGTGTGGAGGCGATAGTCCCATGAGCGTCGTGTATATCCTCTGGCTGCGGGAGGTGAAGAAGTACCTGCGGTCGCGCGTCCAGATCGTCGCGTCCCTCGGCTCTCCCCTGATGTATCTGGCCGTGCTGGGGTTCGGCCTCGGCCCCGTATTTCAACGCGCCGGCGAGGGCAAGTATCTCCAGTTCATGGCGCCCGGTGTGATCGGCATGACCGTGCTGTTCACCGCCATGTTCTCCGGAATCGCCATGCTGTGGGACCGCCAGTTCGGGTTCCTGAAGGAGACCCTCGTCGCGCCGGTGCCGCGTCTGCTGATCATGATCGGGCGCACGCTCGGCGGTGCCACCGTGGCGGTACTGCAGGGCGCGCTGATTTTCGCGGTGACGCTCATCGTCGGCTTCCGCCCCGTGAGTCTCCTCGCGGTGCCGCTGGCGTTTCTGGTGATCGCGCTGATCGCCGTGATCTTCTCGGCGCTGGCGACGGCGATCGGGTCGAGCATCAAGGAGATGCAGGGCTTCCAGATGGTGATGAACTTTCTCGTGATGCCGCTCTTCTTTCTCTCTGGCGCGATTTATCCCCTCGAGGGACTTCCCCGGGTGCTGGCGGCGCTCACGCGCGTCGATCCGCTCACCTACGGCGTCGATGGGGTGCGCGGCCTGCTGATCGGCAGGACGCACTTTGGCGTCGCGCTCGACATCGCGGTGCTGCTGAGTGTCGGCGTCCTGTTCGTGGCCTTCGGGGCGTGGCGGTTTTCGAAGATCGAGGCTTAACGTGCTGCTTATCGCTCTGTTGGTCCTGGCTCAACAACGCGCGATCGTCTACACCACCGCCGACAGCACGGCGTATCGGCTGACGCCCACCGACACCGTGGCGTTCAAGCCGTTGGAGCCGACCTCGGAAGGCAAGGTGTACATCTTCGTCGATCCCCGGAAAACGTTCCAGCCGTTCATCGGCATCGGCGGAGCCCTGACCGATGCCGCGGCCGAGACCTTCGCAAAACTGCCCGCGGCCCGGCAGGACGAATTGATCACGGCGTATTACAGCGCCGACCGCGGAATCGGGTACACGCTGGGCCGGACCAACATCCACAGCTGTGACTTTTCGAGCGAGAGCTACACCTACGTCACGGAAGGCGACAAGGACCTGACGTCCTTCTCCATCGCGCACGACCTGCGCTACCGGATCCCGCTGATCAAGCGCGCGATGGCCGCGAGCGGCAACCGGCTCAAACTCTTTGCCAGTCCCTGGAGCCCGCCGGCGTACATGAAGGACAACAACGACATGCTGCACGGCGGCCACCTGCGGCCCGACTATTACCGCACGTGGGCCCTCTACTACACGAAGTTCATCAAGAGCTACCGGCAGGCGGGCGTGCCGGTCTGGGGCCTCACGATTCAGAACGAGCCGATGGCGACCCAGAGGTGGGAGTCCTGCATCTATCAGGCAACGGACGAGCGCGACTTCCTCAAGAACTATCTCGGCCCGGTGATGGCCGAGCAGGGACTGCGCGACGTCAACATCATGGTGTGGGACCATAACCGCGATCTCATCATGCAGCGGGCGCAGACGATCTTCGACGATCCAGCCGCCGCGAAGTACGTCTGGGGGATCGCGTTTCACTGGTACGAGGACTGGTCGGGTGGCACGCAGATGTACGACAATGTCGCGCTGGTGCACCAGCTCTACCCGAACAAGCACATCCTGTTCACCGAGGGCACCCCGGCGAATTTCGACTCAACGGCGTATGGCCGATGGAGCCTCGGCGAAGCATACGGGCGGTCGATGATCCACGATTTCAACTCGGGGACCGAGGGGTGGACCGATTGGAACATCCTGCTCGATGAGCGGGGCGGCCCCAACCACGTCGGGAATTTCTGCTTTGCCCCGATTCATGCCGACACCCGCACCGGCAAGCTCATCTACACCAACGCGTACTACTATATCGGTCATTTCTCGAAGTTCATTCGTCCCGGCGCCAGAAGGATTCTCGCGTCACCGAGTCGCAGCATGTTGCTCACGACCGCCTTCGTCAACGCCGACGGCACGGTCGTGGTGGTCGTCATGAACCCGACGTCCAAAAGCGGAGACTACAACCTCGCCGTCGGCTCTGCGTCGGTGCAGATCAACGCGCGGCCACACTCGATCCAGACCGTGGTGTTCTAGGGGCTGCCGGAGCTGCGCGGTAACTCCAAGACTCAGGAGCGACGTCGTGACTTAACGAGCCGCCAGAACTGGCGGTCTCCGATCACCTTCACGACGTGTCCCCGCGCCGCCAGGCGCCCGATTTCCATCAGTTTCACGCCGCCCGCCGCACCGGCGATTTGCAGGACGTTGGCACGGCCCCGAATCAGCACGTCCGTCGAGCGACCGGGCCTCGACTGCACGATCGCGCCCGCCTTGCGCGCGGCGGCGATCGCTTCGCTGCGGGGCCGGCTCAGGAAGCCCGTGAACGAGAGCCGCTTGCCTGCGAGACTCTGCACGCGACCGAACTGCGGCTCCGTGCGCGGATGGCGCAGCGCCGCGATCAACTCCCCCGCGGCCTCGTAGCGTTTGCCGCGCACGCCCAGGCAGCGGTGAATGACCTCCTTCAGATGATCACTGCAGGGGAGCTTGCGGACATCCCGGCTGCGAATCGGACTCGAGATGTCGCCCCGCAGCAGCATGACGGCAATCAGGCCGACCTGGTAGATGTCGTCGCGCTGCTGCCAGCGCCGCACCCTGCCCCATGCGATCTCGTTGGGCGCGTTGAACAGGTTGAAGGCGTCGGCCGTGACGCCCCGATGGCTGAGCTGGTGGGTCGCAATCCCAAAGTCGCCGAGCTTCAGCTGCTCGTGCTCGCACACGAAGACGTTGAACGGCGTGAGGTCCCGATGCAGCGCCTGTCCCCGGTGCAGCACGTCGAGGACCGCCAGGATTCCGGCAATCTCGCGACGGACGAAGCGCTCCGGCTGGGGCCCCTTGCGCTCGAGCCACGCGCCGAGATCGCCATGTTCCGCGTACTCCATGACGAGGCAGTAGCGCGTGCGCGTCCCGTCGGCGATGACGAAGCGGTCGAGGATCCGCAGGGCGCGTGTCTCGCGGTACAGGAGCTCGGCGAAGTACGACTCGCGCAGCCACGGGGAGAGGCGCTCGGTGATCTTGACGCACACCTGCGCCGGGAGTCCGCCCCGCGGGGTCGGCGTGGCGAGGTACACCTCCCCGAAGCCGCCTTTGCCGATCAGCCGCTGCAGCTCGTACGTGCGGTTTGTTTCGGAGCTGTAGGCGCTGGACAGCGCCCCACCCGATAGCGCCGGGGGAGGGAGATGGCCGCGGCGCTGCACGGTGTACTTGGCGCGATGCCTCGTCGATGCGCGATGGTGTGTGGGCATGAGGTTACTTGATCGTCGCCCCCACGAGGCCCGCCAGCGCTGCCAGGGTCGTTTGCGCGGCGTTCAGGCCGAGCCGGAAGTCTTTGTCGCTGTAGGTGGCGTACAGGTCGGTCGGCTGGTGCCAGTTCGGGTCCCAGCCCGCTCCGATGTGGGCGCCGCGCTCGTTCTCGCGCAGGCTGATCGCCGCCACCAGGTCCTGGAACGGCGCCGAGTCGGTGTTGGTCATGTGCGAGCCGACGGACGCCGGGTAATCGATCGCGTACTTCTCGTTCGCCGCCTGGAACGTCCAGGCGAGCTGCTGGGCCTGCGCCGCGAATTTGGCGCTGCCCTGAAACTCGATGTTCACGTCCGCTTCCGGGCGCTGCTCCGGGCTCAACGTGCCGTCGGTGCGGGGCATGCCGTGGTCGAACAGCATCATGTCGTGTTGGATCATGCCGAGCCATTTGGGCTCCTCCGCCGAGCCTTGCAGCGCCTGACGTTGTTCGACGTAGGCGCGGGACCCGTTGAGACCGGTCTCCTCGTTGTTCCAGAGAATGAAGCGGATGGACCGGTCGGTGCGGACCTCGGGCGCCGAGAAGATGCGGGCGAGCTCCATGACGAGGGCGGTGCCCGAGCCGTCGTCGTTCGCCGCCTCCCCCCACCCGATTCCATCCATGTGGGCACCCACGATGTACATCTCGCCGGGGTGCGTCGCCCCGATCTTGGTGCAGTACACCTCTTCGCGACCGCCCGGGGTCGAGGGTGGCGCATTGAGCGCTCGCAACCGGGCGTCCGGCTGCTTGAGGGAATCGTTGTTGACACCCGTCCGGGCGCGCACGCCGCGGTAGCGGCCGCCGCCCGCGGCGCGCGTCGTGTCGCGTGCCGGCCTCACCCCCTGTCCCCCTCTCCCTTCGGGAGAGGGGGGACCCGGAGGCTGGTAGTCGTACTTGAGACGCTGCACGTCACTGCAGCCGTAGCTCCGGAGCTGGGCCTCGATCCAGCTTACCGCGGCGCGGTTTCGGTCCGTGCCCTGACGCCGGTCGCCGAAACGCGTGAGTTCCTTGATGGTCGCCTTGTACTGCTCGAGGTCGAGGCGCCCTACCAGCTGGGAGATGGGATCTGGTGCCTGCGCCGGCGCGACCGTCGGGATGGCGACGGCGGCGAGCAGCATGACGAGGGGCCGGCGCATGCGTTACCTCTCCTCCTGCGGCGTTTCCAGCGGATGCTTGCTCCGCTCGTAAAACTCATTCTGCAATCGCAGGCTCTCCTGGTCCGCTTTGACGGCGCGGATCGCCTGCGCGATCCCGTTGATCCACGTCCTGGCCTCGAACTCGCCGAGCTCACGCGACGCGGCGGCGCCTTCGCCCGCATAGTGGTTCGGGAAGCGCGCATACCACCAGATACCGGTGTAGAGGCCGGCCGGCAGCTGCAAGCGCGCCCGATCGGCACCCGATTCCTGCGGCGCGCGATCCAGGTGCACGAGGTCGGGCCGGGCGATCAGGCTCACGGACGTTTCGCTTTCGCCGGCATGCATGTCCGTCGCCGGGTTCGATTTGTGCTTCGGCTCGCCCGGCGCGCTGCGCATGATGCCCAGCGTGTACACGACGTAGTCGTGCGGCGTGTCGAGCTGCGTCTGCGCGAAGTACGGCAGCAGGCTGTTGTTGCCGCCGTGACCGTTCACGATGATGATCTTCTTGCAGCCATTGCGCGCCATCTCGTCGGTCGTCTCCTGCAGCAACTCGAGCTGCAGTCGCCGGCTGTAAGCCACCGTGCCTGGCTGATGCTTCGCTTCAAAGATCTGCCCGAAATAGTATTCGGGAAACACGACGGCATATTCTTGCTGCGCGGCATTGATCGCGGCGTACCGCACGTTGAGCAGGTCATTGCCCAGCGGGAGGTGCGGCCCATGTTTCTCCATAATGCCGAACGGGAGCAGGCAGGTGCCTTGCGCACGAGCGATGGCATCGCGGAATTCGGCCGCCGTCAACTCCTCCCAATGCACCGAGAGCTTGCTTTGTGCCGGCGACTGCGCCCACACGATCGAGGCGCCGAGTACGTTGAGGGCTAGCAGCAATGATTTGTACACCTGTCCTCCAGGGTGTCGATTCGGGGTCGTCCCGCTCATCGTAATGTTGTGGAAATCCGCGTTATGAGCGGCTCCTGGCAGCGCTGCGGCCGGCAGGGGCGTCGCGGGCGGGGGCGGGGCCCTGAACCTACGCGTGCCCCGCCCAGGCGCGCTCGCCCGGCGTGTACGGCACGCACGGCTCGAACGAGCCCGGGGCCTCCACGTAGCGCAACGCCTGGGTGCAACCGATCTCCGATGTGAAATAGCCGAATAGCGTCAGTTCTTTCATCAAGCGGAAGAAGTGCGGCGGGGTCTCGTTCCCCCGTCGCGCGTCCATGTAGGCCTTCTGCTCGCGGTCGAGCTGCTCGAGCAAGGCTAGACGCTGCGCCGGCGTCAACGTCATGAACGAGGCCGCGTTCAGCTTCTGCATGCCGTCCCGGAAGACCCCCTGGTTGCGCTCCGAATAGGTGTCCGTGACCATCAGCGCCATGAAGGCGCCGGTCTGCGCGGCCTTCGCGCCCGGGGTCTTCGTCTCGGGCAGAATCGTGTCCGCGACTTCATCGAGCAGGGCGACATCCTGCGCCGTGAACGTGCCCACGCCCTGGCGCGTCACCGCCGCCCGGCGGGGGGACAGCACCCGCTCGCTCGCCTCGAGGAGGCCGGTCCCACTCACCAGCGCGACGCCGCCCAGCAGCGCCGTCACGCGGCGGATCGCTTCCCGCCGGTCGATCGCCTGCGCTTGTCTCGATTCCGACATAGTCCTCTCCGCGGCGTGAATTAGATGTTGCGGCGCTTTAGCTCGGCCACGGCGAAATCCGCCGCCCGCGCGGTGAGCGCCATGTAGGTAAGCGACGGGTTCGGGCATGCGGTCGATACCATGCAGGAGCCGTCCGTCACAAAGACGTTGGGTGCGTCCCACACCTGATTGTGCGCGTTCAGGACCGACGTCTTCGGATCGCGTCCCATTCGTGCCGTGCCCATCTCGTGAATGCCCATCCCCGGGAAGTACTCGTTGTCGTAGGTCCGGACCTGCTTGACCCCGGCTGCCTCGAGCGTCTCGGCCATGTCATTCATCATGTCCTTGCGCATCAAGCGCTCGTTCTCCCCGGTGGCACAGTCGATCGCGAGGACGGGCAGCCCCCATTTGTCCTTCTTGGAGGGGTCAATCGACACGCGGTTCGCGTGGTTGGGGAGCATTTCCCCGAACGCAGTGGCGCCGATGGTCCACCCGCCCGGCAGCGCCGCCGCGTCCTTGAACGCGCCGCCCACGCCCAACTCCGCCACCGCGCGCGACCACCCCTGGCGACTAGCGCCGCCCTGATAGCCGAAGCCGCGCAAATACTCCCGCTTGTCACCAAACAGATTGCGGTAGCGGGGGATGTAGAAGCCGGTGGGTCGCCGCCCGGAGTAGTACTTGCCGTCCAGGCCGGGCTCCTCGAGCGTGCCCGACGCGCCGACGCGGAAGGGGTGATCCATCAGGTTGTGCCCCAGCTCTCCGGAGCTCGAGCCCAGGCCGCCGGGCCACACATTGGTCGCGGAGCGCAGCAACAGCCAGGCTGAATTCAGCGTGGAGGCACAGAGAAAAATGACGCGCGCCGTGTAGTCCGTCGTCTGCTCCGTGATCGCATCGAGCACGCGGACGCCCGTTGCGCGCTTCTTGTTGCGGTCATACAAAACCTCAGTGACGATCGCGAACGGCTTGAGGGTCAGGCGTCCCGTGGCCACCGCCGCCGGCAGCGTGGACGACTGCGTGCTGAAGTACCCGCCGTAGGGGCAGCCGAGCCAGCAGGCGTTGCGGTACATGCAGGGCGCGCGTCCGGGGAGCGGCTGGGTGAGATTCGCCGTGCGGCCCGGGATGATGCGCCGCCGCCCATCGAAGTGGCCGCGGAGCCGCTGGGCGACCAGGTCCTCGCCGCAGTTGAGCGGCATGGCCGGTTGAAATTGTCCGTCGGGGAGCTGCGCCATCCCCTCCCGCGACCCGGAGATACCGGCGTGCCGTTCGACGTAATCGTACCAGGGGGCGATGTCCGCGTAGCGAATCGGCCAGTCGACGGCGATGCCTTCCTTGGTGTTGGCCTCGAAGTCGAAATCGCTCCAGCGGTAGCTCTGCCGGCCCCACATGAGCGAGCGGCCGCCCACGTGATAGCCGCGGAACCAGTCGAACCGTTTGATTTCGGTGTAGGGGGACTCCTGGTCCGAGGCCCACCAGTCGAGGTTCGTTTCGTTGAGGGGGTAGTCTCGCTTCAGGACGGGGTACGCGAGCTCCATCGCGCGGGTGCGGCGGCCGCGGTGCGGGTACTCCCACGGACCCTTGGTCGCGTTGACGTAGTCCTTGATGTGCTCGATGTTCTTGCCGCGCTCGAGCAGCAGGACCGTCAGTCCCTTCTCGGTCAGCTCTTTCGCGGCCCATCCACCGGAGATTCCGGATCCGACGACGATGGCGTCATAGCTCGGTGCAGGCACGTTTCCGTCCTCCCAGGACTAGGCGTTTATCCCCGGGCTATCATATGGCGTGTAAGGCAAAACGGCGAGTCGGTGCGGTCCGGCGTTTCTAGTCGGGACGGGGGGTGACCGGAGATGAGCGTCGATATCCCGCCTGCTCGTTCGTCGTCAGGGGGGAGCGCTTCGCGAACGACGTCCTCGTAGGGCATCGACTTCAGACCGAACCGCGTTTTCGCTTCCGCAATTCCTCTTCTTGCAGCTCCCGCCGGAGGATCTTGAGCGCCGCGCTCTTGGGCAGCTCCGTCCGGAACTCCACCTCCCGGGGCACCTTGTAGGCGGCCAGGCTCGCGCGGGAGTGCGCGATGATCTCTTCGGCGGTGGCGCTCATTCCAGGGCGGAGGACGACGAACGACTTCACCGTTTCCCCGCGCTTCGGATCGGGGACGCCGATCGTCGCGGCCTCGAGCACCGCGGGGTGGCTCATCAGCACGCGATCCACTTCGTCGGGATACACCTTGTACCCGCTCGCGTCGATCATCTCCTTCTTGCGGCCGACGATCTTGAAGTAACCGCCGGCGTCCATGACCGCGAGATCGCCCGTGTACAGCCATCCGTCGCGAAGGACGTTCGCCGTCTCGTCCGGCTTGTTCCAATACCCGCGCATCACTTGCGGTCCCCGAATGAGCAGCTCGCCTGCCTCCCCGGCGGGGAGGTCGCGCGCTCCCGACTCGATGTCCACGATGCGGCAGTCGGTCCCGACGACCGGCAGCCCGATGGTGCCGACCTTCCGCAAGCCCTGGAGTGGGTTGATGTGCGTGATCGGCGACGTCTCGGTCAGCCCGAAGCCCTCGCAGATCTTACCGCCGGTCAGGGATTCGAAACGCTGCTGCACGTCCACCGATAGCGGCGCCGAACCGGACACGCAGACCTTGACGCTCGACAGATTGCGTCGCGCGACACCCGGGAACTGATTGATCGCATTGAACAGCGCCGGGACGAGGGGCGCGATCGTCACGCGGCGCTTCTCGATTTCCTTGACGATCATCGGGACGTCGCGCGGGTTGGGAAGGAGGACCATCGTGCCGGCGATATAGACCGGCAGATTCATGCACACCGTCATCCCGAACACGTGAAAGATGGGGAGGGCGCTGAGCATGACCTCCTGCCCGATCCCCAGCGAGGGCAGCCAGTCGCGCGCCTGTTGCACGTTGTACGAGAGGTTGCGGTGCGTGAGTATCGCGCCTTTGGAGACGCCGGTCGTGCCGCCCGTGTACTGGAGCACCGCGATGTCGTCCATGCCGATGGACACGGGCGGCGGGCGGGGCTCGGTCCGCGCGATCAGGTCTTTGAAGAAGTAGATCCCCGGTCCTGGCGATACCGTGGCGATCGCGGGATGGGGCTTCTGTCGCTTCAGCTTGATGGGCGCGAGCAGGTTGAGCGGGAACCGCAGGTACTCGGGGATCTTGGCGACCACGTAGGCCGTGATCGGCAGCTCGGAGCGGTGGTCCTTGATCTTCTGGTCGAAGGTGAAGTCCGTCACTATCGCGACCGTGCAGCCCGCGTCCTTCCACTGGTGCACCATCTCTTGCGTCGTGTACAGCGGGTTCGTGAAGACGGCCTGCGCGCCGAGGCGCACGGTGGCGTAGTAGGCGATGACGGTCTGCGGGAGGTTGGGCAGCTGAATGGCGACGCGCCCGTCCTTTGCGACGCCCAGCCCGGCCAGCGCGGTCGCCAGGCGATCCACCTGATCCTTGAGCTCGCGGTAGGTGAGCCGGCCGTTCAGGAACACGACGGCCGTCGTGTCGGGATGAGCCGCGGCCGCGCGCTCGAGGAACTGCGCCACCGTGACATCTTCGAACCTCGGCTCGCGGGGAACACCGGGATCGTAGTGTTGGAGCCAGGGCCGATCGTGCATGCCGCTCCAACATACGCGGGCATGCACGTCGCGTAAGGCTGGCAACGAACAGAGGGTTTTAGTCTCTCGCCAGTCTCGCGCCCGGGTCGTATTGTTCGCGTGCGAGGCCTCTCCACATGACGGACCACGCAGAGCGCGTGCGGGCGTCCCTTGCGGGCCGTTACACGATCGAGCGCGAGCTTGGTCGCGGCGGGATGGCCACGGTCTATCTCGCTCGCGATCTCAAGCACGACCGCCTGGTCGCGGTCAAGGTGCTCCGCCCCGAGCTTGCGGCCGTCCTCGGCGCCGAGCGGTTCCTGCGAGAGATCCGTCTCACGGCACAACTCCAGCACCCGCACATCCTGACGCTCATCGATTCAGGCGAAGCTGACGGATTCCTCTTCTATGTGATGCCGTATGTCGAGGGCGAGAGTCTGCGCCAGCACCTGGAGCGGGAGGCCCAGCTCCCCCTCGACGAGGCGTTGCGGATCACGCGTGTCATCGCTTCCGCTCTCGACTTCGCCCACGCACGCGGCGTCATCCATCGCGATATCAAGCCCGAGAATGTCATGCTCCACCAGGGCGAGCCCATGGTGGCGGACTTCGGGATCGCACTCGCGGTGAGCACGGCGGGACAGGAGCGGCTCACCGGGACGGGCATCTCTCTTGGGACCCCCGCCTACATGAGTCCCGAGCAAGCGAGCGGCGAACGCACGCTCGATGGCCGAAGCGACCAGTACAGCCTGGCGTGCGTGCTGTATGAGATGCTGGCGGGGGAGCCGCCCTACACCGGCCCAACAGCGCAGGCCATCTTCGCGAAACGCTTGACCGAGCCGATACCGCACCTTGGCACGGTCCGCCCCGTTTCACCAGCAATGGAAGCCGCCGTCACCAAAGCGCTCGCGAAAACGCCGGCCGACCGGTTCGCCACGGCAGGAGCTTTCGGCGCAGCGCTCACGGCCGGCTCGACTCGGCCGACGCACGCCCGCTGGCGGTCTGCAGGGGTTGCACTGGCGGTCCTGATCATCATCGGTGGCGCGGCAGCGTGGTTCTATGCGTCCCAGGCTTCCAGACTCGGTCAGGACCACCCCAACGTCGTGCCCTTCACGAGCTCGCCCGGTCAGAAGTCCGATCCGGTCTTCTCGCCGGGCGGCAATGAGATCGCATACACCTGGAAGGGCGAGAACGACGACAATTCCGACATTTACGTCAAACTGATTGGCGCGGGCAGTCCGCTCCGACTTACCAGCACTCCCGGTGAGGAATACTGCCCCGCGTGGTCTCCCGACGGCCGTTACATCGCCTTCATACGTGGGGAACGCTCGGGTGACAGAGCCGCCTATTACCTCATCCCGGCGTTGGGTGGAGCCGAACGCAAGATCGCGGAGGCATACCGCCAACGTGAGCTCTATGAGCAATGCATCGACTGGTCCCCCGACGGCAAGGACCTGCTCGTGGCGGATAGAATGGCGCCTGAGGACGCCCGCTCCAGCATCCTGCTCCTATCGGTTGAGGACGGACACAGGAGGGTATTGGTCTCCCAACCCGATTTGTACGTCGCCAATCCCATTGGCTCCCCCGACGGAACAGCGGTCGCCTATGTGCAGGGAGCCGGTTTTGTGGCCGGCGACATTTACGTTGTGGCGGTGAGCGGTGGTCCGCCCCGTCGGGTCACGTCCGATGGGCGATCCCTCAATGGTCTCGCCTGGACGGCGGACGGCAAGGAGATTGTGTTCGCCTCAAATCGTGGCGGTCTGTGGAGGCTCTGGCGTGTCTCCTCGTCCGGCGGGACACCCGAACTGGTGAACGGTGTGGGTGAGGGCGCAGGCGCGCCGACCATCTCGCCGAGGGGGAACCGACTAGCCTATGTTCAAGCCCGCCACGATGCGAACCTCTGGCGAACGGCAGGACCTGCTTCGAAAGGCCGCCGTCCCGCTCCGGTGAAGGTCATCGGCTCATCACGCCAGGACGTTGAAGGCGTCTTTTCTCCCGATGGCAAACAGATCGCCTTCGGGTCCGATCGCTCCGGCAGTGTCGAGATTTGGACTTGCAATAGCGACGGCACCAATCAAGCGCAACTGACATCCTTGCAGGCCGCCGATGCCGGCACGCCAAGCTGGTCTCCTGACGGCAAGACCATCGCGTTCGACGCCCGCCTCGAAGGCCACGGTGACATCTTCGTCATCAGTGCCGATGGAGGCAGCCCCCGCCGCCTCACCACCGAGCCCGTTGAAAACAACGTCCCGACGTGGTCGCGAGATGGCAAATGGATTTATTTCTCTTCTAACCGGACAGGGAGTTGGCAGATTTGGAGA
>Ga0137374_10007877_pt1 | contig 12647 bp, 16 predicted proteins | sample SagtaG_20_FD_104811 | JGI IMG/M metagenome (GOLD analysis project Ga0137374, IMG submission 104811) | Vadose zone soil microbial communities from Sagehorn Ranch, Mendocino, California, USA - Sage1_R_100_16 metaG | ecosystem: Environmental > Terrestrial > Soil > Vadose zone | place: USA...
AATTCGTCAATTGTCACTTTTGTAGTACAGAAGATTATTACTGGAATCTTCAAAGCTGAGAGTTGACCGAGCTCGCGAATATGCCTTGTGCCGATACTATGTGGATTTTCTTCTTGTTACTTAGTTTGATATTACTCTTACCTTCTGCATTAAAAAAGAATTTTTTTCATATCATACCCAAATAAAAATCAATTCATGAATTTATGTATAACAGTCATTAGAATCATTTTGTAAATGAATAATCAGTATTGTGTTGAAAAAATTAATGGAAGTTTAAATTGCGATGCATATAACAATGGGTAGTCTCCTATGTTAGATCCTAATGCAAAGCGTCTACTATGGTACCTTTTTGCCGGTTCCAAGGGTGCTAGGACGAGGATTAGGATCATTGACATATTAAGAGAACGACCATCTAACATCAATCAGCTCTCTGGCTCCCTTGGTTTAGACTATAAAGGTATACAACACCATATATTGGTGTTGGAAAAAAATAATCTCATAACAAAGGCGGGCGAGAAGTATGGCGTCGTATACTTTATTTCCGATTATTTACAATATAATTTGGAAGCCTACGAAGAGGTAAAATCCAAGATTACCAAATGAACAATTGTTTATAATTTGGATCTAATTTGGATAAAGGAATAAAAGCAATTAGAAATTAAGGGATATATTCATGAACATATTGATGGAAGTAAGCGCTGCACTCGGCCTGACAAATGTGGTCCTTTTAATTATCTTACTAGCCATATATTTGAGAATTTACAGAAGTAGTAAAGCGGTATTTACGCAAGGACTAATGTTTTTCGCGGGTATGCTTGCATTACATAATGCGATTGCTGTATATGCTTACGTTGTAATGGAGCCCCTATACGATGAAGCGTTACTTCCATACTTTGTTGCCATACATGTAGCAGAACTGGTAGGAATTGCTGTTCTTCTCAAAATTACTATTTAGGAAACCACAGGAAATTTCTTTATGGTCAATTTTTATATCACCTTCATTGTAATTTCAGGACGTTCGCCCCTATCGGTGTGATGGTCTACGACCTGGCCGGCATGAGTAAAAGAATAAATAAGATTTTGGGGTTGAGAAATGGGTTGTTACTAGCCGGGGTATCATACTGAATTCTTCCTTCGATCTACATGTGCGAAGTCTTAGGTTCTTATCTTGGAGCTCTTTAGCCTTTTATGAATTGTCCACTGAAAAGTTGGAAGAGTTAATCTTTTGAGCATGATCATTAGTAGTTGTAAATCTTAACCATGATTTGCCGCAGGTAACAATTTACTTATCTGGTGAATCGAGGGCGAACAGGCAGACTTTTATGTTCTAATAACGTAAATATAGACGTGGTTTTAATCTCCCAATGAGATGGCAAAGGTTCAGCACTATAAAAAACTCAACACCAATTTAGATAACTTATACGGGAGTATAAAGGACTTAATACAGGCACAAAAGGAGTTACGAATTGTTTCTGAATATAAAGGCTTTCTCAATAGTGTGCCTTTAAGAAGTATTGTCGCAGTCAATACCTCTCCAAAGGTATGGGCAGGATCTCTCAGAGATTCATGTCTCGATAACGGGAACTCCGGATGATTATGCAGTAGAAGTAGCCTCTGGAGCATGGTTCAGCAGTCTTATTTGGCCTGGTGCTGTAGGGCTTGTTGTTGGAGGACCAGTGGGCCTTGCTGCAGGTGTAGCTGTCGGTGGGATAATGGCCTATGAATTTGAGAAACATCTATGGACAAAAGTATTGGAAGTGGTAAAGAAGGAAAGTACAGCTCAACCTACCGTAGATTCTATCGAGCATTATCATGACTAATTGTTTATTTTTTGCAGGATTGATGCGTTTTTTGTTTGGAATTAATTTCAACTTGGCTTTTCGATATAGGAAGGAAAGAGGGGACATCAATGACCGATAGCAATATGAGTATTCCTTTCAATAATTTACTCACAATCGCTGGTATTTTGATCATTGGGTTGCTGCTTTTGTCGTCATTTTCAATAATAAGCAATTATCTAGACGTCTTTTCTGGAGGGAAAGATAGGATTCTGCTTACTCTATTAAATTCTAGTTTTGTACCGCTAACGAAGGTTCACGGAAATCAAGTAACTGTTTCTGTTAGGTATCAAGTTAATGATGAGTCGCTGGAGGACGAAAAGATAAATGGAATTATGAAGCTCTTTTCTTCAAATGGAAGTTTAATACATTCGTCTTCTTTCCCAGATGGTTTCATATCTAAGAAAAAAGGTGACACCGAAGACTTTAAGACCACGATTAGGGACCCGACAATTCAAAATCTTATAGCAAACGTGTCGTTTACCGACTTGAAGAAGACCGAAACGCTCTCAAATGTCATTTCAACAAACCTTCAACTTAAACAATTAACAACCTCCAACTCTTCTGAAGGATCAAATTCTGAGGGCGTTCAAAAATAGCCTTGTATTAGTTTCCTAGACCTACCATTGGAAAAGCAAAGCCTCGGTACGGGAAGCGATATTAAATTACAATTTTATTGACAACTGTTAGTGATAAATAGGGATAGACATCTATAGATTTTATGGCCAATATTTTGTCCGACCAAACTTGGGTAAATATAACTGCTCTTGTAATAATGTCGTTAATAGTACCTTTTCTCTCCCCCGGTTCTATAAAGCCGGGACAGGAAGAGCAAGGTCTATTGTTCCAAAAAACAAATCTTGTGGATGCATTTGCTTTGGGTGAAGCATTGATACGGTGTACCGATGGTAAATTAGTAAATTCTCAAGATCAGTGTCCTGGGACAGACCTATGTCCTCCTCCTCAAAATAATACAGTGTCTAACTGCATTCCGCGTGGGCCTACAAATGGAACCTCCGCAAATGCGACGACTACCTTTCCCAGTGAAGAAAATACAATGAATAATGAAACTACAAATAACCCAAATCATTGTTTGAATAATCGGTTCACTCTGCACACTCCCCAGTGCACCGATTAATCATCTTCGTGCGATTAAAATCATGGAAAATAAAAGAACATTGACGTGAGACCTATGTGAAATGGCCTGTTCGAAGGAGTTCAAAAATATCTGCGATTACATCAATTCGATAGCCTATTATGGACAATTAGACCCATAATTTTTTATGATAAATGGATTTTCCGTCTTCCAGTAGGATTGCCAATAGTGCAAAAGTCATAAGGGTTTAATCTTAATTTCGTTTCACTCACCTTTGCGGAATTCAATACCACAGAATATGCACCAAAGTTTCATAATTCGGCCTCTGCGTGCACTTGCCGCATAGCCGATGCGAGCTAAACCTTTCTTACAGTACTGACACTTCATAGTTATCTTATTCCTATGCCATCCCCCTAGAGTATTTAATAGCTATGTAAAAATTAGTGGATGTCAAGCACAATTCTAACTACTAACGCTACATTATTTTTCCTAAGAATATCTCCCTTTGAACGGTGGTTGCCAGTAGTAAATCAATCAATTTATTTAATTCAAGCTCGTACGAGGGAATATCGTGTTTCAAATCTTTAGTGAACTTGAAACAGGAGTGACAAAGACCAACGAACTTTTGAAAGCTAACTCTTGATTATAGGCCTAACTTTGGAGTAGCAGAATTATGAACGTTAATAGCATCAACCATTGACTGAACTTTTCAAAAAAAGAAAAAAGAGGACTGATGTCCTGTTCTATTGCATTTGATTTTTGTTTGTTCTAGCTACCGCTGTTGTCGTTGACACAGCTTCCGGATGTTTCGCATGCTGATGCGCCGTCAGCGCCAATGCCGCCAAATACGTCATTGCCAGCACCGCCATTGCCGCCTATCGAGTCTCCACCTGCTCTACCTGGAGCTCCTGCGCCACCGTTACCATTACCTGCGTTGCTAGTAGCACATGCCGGAGCGAATGGACTATTCTGTTCGCATGAATTGCCGCCGTCAACAGGGCCGCTTAGACCGAAGTTACTGCCACCTGCTGCGCTGCAGCACCGCCGCCGTTACCACCAGCACTTACGCCTGCGTCACCGCCATTGCCGCCATTGCCGCCTTCAGCTTCTACTTCAGCCTTCTTGCTGCTACCGATCATAACTGGGAGTTTTTTGAAATTGCTATTCCCAACATTCCTTGAGTAATCCCGGTGCCTACAGGAATGTTTAGCAGCGGATTGGTGGATATAGTTCCGTTCGTTACCCTGATAACTGTTCCACCTTTCTGCGAAAGAAGAAAGTCATCTAGACCTAGAAATGCTATAGTTGTTGGCATGCTAAGATTTGAAACTACTGGTACCACCTTAAGACTGGAGTCATTAACTATTGGAACTGTAACGGCAGAGGTTGTCTGTCCCTGATTAGTGACGGTAAATGTCTTATTTTGTGATGGAGGAGTACCTTTTAGTGCTTGATTTGGGCCTGTTATCTGAATAGTACCCGTCATTCACGGATGAAACGTACAATGGTATGGTATCTTTCCATTCCCTGTTACAAGAGCTGATCCAATTGATCCTGAAGATATCAAACCAGTATCAAAAATCTTTCCAGAATTTGTTGCTGTAGAGCTAAGTCCGGAAGTAGCGGTATGAGGTGCAATATCGTTATTAGTCCAAGTAACTTTGGAACCACTACTAACTCCAGCAGGATTAGGTTGATAGTAAACTTTGACCTGTTGAGCCGCACAACCTTCAGATATTGCAATAGACCGAATTGGGCTTCCAATGTTACCAGAACTAAGATTAGTTAGTCTTGCAGCAGTACTTATACCAGCAGTTTGAGACACTGTGTTTGTAACAGAACTACTTTGAGAGTTTTGTCCTTGCTGCTGTGCTATGCTCGTGACATAAATTGAGATGAAAGCGGATAAAGCCAAAATAATTCCTATTCCAAACATCGCCTTAGACAATATGATGTTCAAGCTAAATTTCGCACCGGGCACAAAAGGATTTGTCAATTTTAAGAGCAGATTGGAAATTGAAATCCGTTACGACTAGCAAATGATGAGCAAATTTTAATTCCGCTTGTTTATAATATTTGCCTTCGTTATCAAGAAGACATAAAATGGGTAGGATGTCAAGTTATAACTCAATGTCGTTGGCTCTCAAAACTTCGCAAAACGCTCCAAACACACTGAGAACTAGTGAACTGGAAAACTGCGTCCAGATAGAATGAGGAGCGAAGCCCTAACTTTTCATTTAATTGACCTATTCAGACACGCTAGTACGTGTCAATGCACCTTATTCGCTAAATTCTTTGTGCCCACAATAAAAGCAGAGATAGTACGACATACTGTTTCCAGTTTCATAAACAGAAGACATAGGGTGGTTGCAATAACAGCATGAACGGTAAGGTATAGGATCGCCTATTGAGAATGGTTCTCGAGTAGAAATACATTTGCTTACTATTTCAATGACCCGTTCCACTTCATTTGTCAGTGATTTATGATTGTATTTGCTAGCCATTAATTTGATACCCCCTTTATCTACAGGAACCTTTCGCTCGCTTAAGTGTTTTTAGGTACCCATTTTCAATTTCTTTCCCGATACATGACACAGTTACGCTTAAAAGAAATTTCCGGTTTAAATTTTTTCATGACATAGTAGATAGCAGGATGTCATTAATATTAAAGATAAGATTGATCACGCCTCCCTTCTTCGAAATTCCACTTCGCTGTAATCCTTGAAATACAAAAAAATAATGGAATACCGGCCACGGAAATTAGGAATGTTCCACTCCGAAGGCTATTTTTACTCCAACCCGGTACTCGGTAATCTTGCCAGTGCTTGGATCAACCTTAGCAGTTATATCATTTACTTCCAGGCCGGCAATCCCGTGGATGGTCTTCCTGGCCTCGTCCAATGCTGCTTGTGCTGCCTCGCTCCAACCTTTATCTGAGCCTCCAATGATTTCTACTACTTTTGCTATATGAGTCATTAATTCATGAAGAACTGCATTGCTATTAAGTTGGCTCCTCCTACTTAACAAAGATTTAAACACGACCTACATGTAAAAATCCATCCAGTAGGCCATCTGAAGCAATTCTTAATTGAGATATGGTAGTACCAAAGTCGCGAGAAACGCAATGATGGAAAAATTATGGATTATTAGCTCGAATTAAATTCCACCAAACTTTACTAACACCTTGTGAAAGTGTAGTAGCTAATCGATTTGGAGTTCTGAAGATAAGTGTCGAATATGAAAAGGGAATGTAAAACGATAATGCACGTTGAGTCGCTATTTTAATTTTTACTTCAATGGTTATTTTCGACTTCTTGCCAATGTTGGAAACAGTGAATACAGAATTCTTAAGATTTTTAATGTCATTAACGCAATATATATTGGAAATGATGGCCATTATTGATTATAATATACAATAAAAATTGTGATAGAATATGAATGTCTATGTTCATATCCTTTCGCCAAGTACTGCAACATCTCATTAGAATGCCAATCCGTTTGTAGTACAAGAGTAGCTCGGATCGTACAGTTTAGTATGTATTTACCCAATGAACTTATTTTGGTAATCAATTTTTTTGTATTTGTAGTGGCAAATTCAGTTATTCTGTGGATAGTTCCTAGTCTTACAATAGTCTCTGGACATATTGTCGAGTTCAGAGATCCTTTTCTAGCAAGGAGCATAGGAATTAATTGGCCCAATCTCCAAAGTCTGTAAAGTGTATGATCATTTAGTCCAAAGAGTTTTTAATTTATCCGCAGAAGTTTTGGCATCGTTACTGCTTGTAAATACTTCCAGAGTAATCGTCCTATCATAACGGATTTCTTTTAATGCCTTGACCACCTTTTCGTGGTCGATTAAACCTGCCCCAATTGGCAGGTGTTCATCTTTATTACCATGATTATCGTGCCAGTGAATATGAATTATCTTTTCCCTGAAGGTGGATATGTATTCTATAACCGATTCCATGCCCCCAGAAGTAAAGGCATGGGGAATATCTAGATGAACTAATAAGGAGGGAACATTATCGACAACATACTTGACTTCGTTTACTTTGTGAATCGCATTTGAAATGGGTGCATTTTCTAGCATTACCTGCACATCAAGCTTCTCAGCATACTTCATAATTTCTCTAAGGCTCTTGATCATGTTTTCCAAAAGGATTCTTCTCTTTTCACCATAGAACATACCATTGAGATTAGCATGAAAATTTATGAGGTCTATGCCTATCTCTTTTGCTGTTCTAATTTCTCGGGTAGCCTCAAGAATCCACGCATCACGGATATAGCCGAAATCTGAACACAAATCTATCCAATATGCTGTATGAGCTATAGGTTTTTGCCTGAATTTTTCAATGAGATTTATTATTTCATTCTTCTTCTTGTTAATTATTTGTGGGTTGCCTTCTGGTCCTTCGATGGCTATCTCAACATAATCAAAGCCTAGTTCATAAATTTTGGCTATCTCACTTTGAATCTCGTTTGAAGGATTAGTAAGTAATCCGTAAGAAGGCATATGATGAGTCAGCTCCTACCCTATTTTATTCAACATCACTTTAAATTTTATTCTTCAACAACGCTCTTGATAGTTCTAATTCTGCGACTCGCGGTGTTCCAAAGAGCCTTGCTTCGTCTTCCCCTCTTAATTCTAAAGCGGATTCGTTGTCTCATCTTCCCAAGAAAATTAAAGATCTCGCTAGAAGGCTCATCATTGTCAGTAGGGGTGTAATGCTGAATGTCCCTACTAATCTTTGCAATAGTATCGAAGTTATGTATTCATCTTTTTCTGTATTCGCAATCACTTTTAGGCACAACCATAGGTAGGTATGGCAGAGCCTGTAATAGCCTTTGATTCTTCTGAACAAAGGAATAACACTATATTTGCTAAATCCTGTGGCTGCACCCATTTGCTAAAGTTTGCCTTTGGCATTGTCCTTCTATTTACTTCGGTGTCAATAATACTTGGCATCATACAGTTTACGTTAATATTGAATTCCTTTACTTCCTCGGACAGCGACTCTACAAACCTTAACAATCCTGCTTTTGACGCAGCATATGCAGAATCATATCCGGCGGACTTCAACCCAGATCTGGAGGAAACATGGACTATCTTTCCAGCTTTTGAAGATATCATTTGAGGAATTACATGTTTACTTATCAGAAAGGCAGATTTAAGGTTCATAGTCATCATCCAGTCCCATTCTTTTTCGTCAAGTTCGGCTACACCCTTACCTCCCAAATAGCCACCGACTACATTAACTAAAATATGTATTTCATTATATTTTCTTAGTATATTGGAGACCAAAATCTTTACTTGGTCTTCTTTGCTTAGGTCTGCTCTTATTAGTTCAACACGAGATTTCATTTCTTCTTCGAGACCATCTATTTTCATATTGTTGACATACGACGAGATTACTTTGGCATTGGAAGCAATGAACGCCTTAGTTACGGCGCTACCAAGTGCTCCAGTTCCACCTGTTACTAAAACAACTCTATTTGAAAAATCATGCTTTGAAGTGGCATAATTTTGTTTCATACTAAATTATGTGTAAAGACCAAAGCAGTAGAAAAGTGTTATTTTCCTTTTTTGGCCTGACTTAGATAAGCAGGCTTAGATTTGAAGTTTTTAGCCTGGGTTAACGGGTTTAGATCTGCGGTCAAGAGACTTCCGCCATGTTACTAGGTTTTTAAGCTTTAAATCTTCCAAAGAATCATAAAGGCTTGACAATATCTGGGTGGGGTAAGTATTGGTCTATCTTGAAGTCAAGTGGTAGCCTAACCTAATTGAAGTAGAAAAAATATTTTAAATAATTTGGCGGTATATTTTTTCATACGCTGGAAATAGATTTCATTTTGACTCATTTTCAGGAGCCTATATTCCCTAGGACTATCTCGACTCGTGAGAGTAAAGGAAGGCAGTTTGAAATTTTTAATAAGAAAGAAATGATCAGAGCATATGAAGAATCCAATTTCGTAGATTGCAGGGTCAATGCTTATCCTTCCTACACGGAATACAAAGGAATTCAGAGGTACCCTCCAAATTTCATATTTGCTGATTTGGATCTTTCGTCGTCAAAGGACAGGCAGGCACTTGATAGGGCAGTAGATGCCACTTTAAGGACTCTGAGATTCAGGATTAATGGAAGTCCAACGGTTTTATGGACAGGAAATGGCTACCACATCTACCAACCAATAGAGGCCGTAATTTTTGAACAATTCGTCCAGTTTGAGGGGTTTGAAAAGCCCTCAGCCAGGTTTCTTAGATTTGCGGAGCAGTATTTGACAAATGAAAAATCAGACCCATCGCATAACCCGTCCTTCAAGTCATGCATGATTCGCATACCCGGATCAATTAATTCAAAATGTCACAAGGGTAGCAATGAAGTCAAAATAATTCAAAAGTGGGATGACTACAGACCTCCTATTAGCCTTCTCCTTTCAGCATTTTACGAATACTTAGTAAGTGAGAAGGAAAAAGAAACAAAGTTCCAGAACAGAGTTAAAAGAGCATATGGTATTCAAAGCGGTCAGATAAGCACTTTAGCATGGGTAGAAACGCTTCTAAAAACACCTATTGATGATTATAGGAAGAATACCATAGGTCTTATTCTGTCACCCTACTTAGTAAATATTAAAAAACTGTCGTACGGTGATGCTTTTCAAGTTATAAAAAACTGGCTGAGCAAATGCAACGAGCTACGTTATTTAGATACCAATTTTGATTATAAAATAAAATATTCTCTTAATACTGCAATAAGGAAACGCCAGTTGCCGATGAAATTCGAGACTTTGAAGACAAAAAATATTGAACTCTATAGGCTCATACGCGATAGTATGCAGATCAGTACTGAATCAACCACTAACAAACACAAAGAATAATGGTGTGCAGGAGTACAAGTGCCGGTGAAATCTTTTAGCATAGAGTCAATATACATTATATCTTCTCTAATCAGTACTAATACCAAAGTTCTTACAGTCGGGATACTGGGGCATCAAACCATCTCTATCGCCCTAAGTTGAATAAGTACTCCACTGGTATACCTTCTGGCGGTATTACAATGTTAGGAGGAAGGAACATAATTTCATCTGATCCTCCTATGACATACGTTTGGATACTAGACACTCAGAAATTCAAAAGGTGCCTACACGAGGAACACCTATCATACTGGAAAAGCATTTTACACTTTCCCGCTTTACATTCGTAGAGTACTCCACATGTGAGACATTGGTGTCGGCAAGAATTCTTCAAATTTTTGTCTAGTCTTAATCCGATTTGACTGTCCCTATATTTCAAACTGATTAGGAATTTTAGTAATAAAGTTCTTAATAATGTAGTTGTTAGTTCTTATTTACCTCTAATGGAAAAACTTTAGGAAATCCATGACCAGGTATAATAATTTATGTTGAGTAGGACTGCATTTTTCTTTCGTTAATGTCTTGTGCACATAGCGTGATTTCGTGATTTGGTCCAAGTATTATGCTCGAATCTGAGATATTCCTACCCCAATGTAAACGCACAAACAAAATATAGGTGCCCTAGAACTCAATATTAAACATACTTAATGTCAATACTTTTAGTGGGATCAAAGTTAAGATGAAGACTATGCGGGAAAAGTCTAGAAAATGGTTCTGCTGCTGTAAATATGTCAAATAGAAGCACTAGTTCATGAGAACGAGAATGTATTTATCGATCGCCTGACGCATATACACGTATAATTCTTTTTCTAATCCTTTGTTGCGATTAATGGCTGCCATGTCCACTGATATACCTTGAGTCAAGAATCAGCTTGGGCTGTTCTTAAGGGCATCTTATTGATTCCGGAATGGATAATCTGCGTATGTACTTTTTAGTTACTCAAGTGTGGAGAAATTTTCTCTGCCAGTACTCTTACAAGCTCACTTCTATTGGTTACGACAATTTCCGTAAAACCGACTATGACATACTTCCGGACTTTCCTTACTGCCTCCTCTACACTAGATATTAGAAGGCACATCTTGTTTCAAGTACCATCGCCAATAGCTCCAGGATCATGTACTTTACGTCGAAAATATTCTATTGCGAAGGAAAAGAGGAGACGGTTAATCATTCATTCATGAATTAATTTTGATATCGGGTGATTTGCAGAATAAATGGGGCTTTTTCCGTTTAACACATTTAGCAAATTTTTGGCCGCTACTTCAGCCATTTTAGTTCTGGTTAAAAGTGAAGCACTGCCAATATGAGGCAATAGTAATACATTCTTCATTTTAAGTAGAGGGTTCGCTGGTGAGGGTGGCTCTTTCTCGAAAACATCGAGTCCTGCGCCTGCAATCCATTTTTTTCTCAATGCTTCAATTAGATCTTGCTCACGAATTAGCGAGCCACGAGCCGTATTAATCAAAAAGGCAGTATTCTTCATGCTTCTGAAGATTGGTTTATCAATCATGTGATAACTTTCACTGTTCAAAGAAGAATGAAGAGAGAGAAAATCGCTATTCTGTATAATTTCATCCATACTAACAGGCTTGGCTCCAAGCTGATTCTCTATCGGAATATTCCGACCATGCACTTTCCGATATAAGATGTCCATATTGAAACCTTTGGCTCTTCTCGCTACGGCCGAACCAATCTTACCTAACCCGACGATCCCCAAAGTTTTATTATGGACATCTGATCCCAGCAGAAGGTTTGGGTCCCAACCATATTTCCACCGATTATGAATTACCAGCTCGTGTCCTTGAGCAATCAGTCGAGATACTCCAATAATTAATGCAAACGCAAGATCTGCTACTGTTTCTGTAAGAATATCTCCTGTAGTAGTTACATTAATTCCTTTTTTTGTTGCATACTCTACGTCTATATGATCAACTCCTGTACTGTATGAACTGATAACTCTGAGTGAAGGTCCTGCTGCATCGATAACGTCGGCATCTATTTTGTCAGATAACGTACATAGTATTGCATCTGTATTTCGCACCTCATTCACAATTTCATTCTTAGTGGGGGGTTTTATTTTACTATTTACTGAAACGTTGCAATGTTTTGATATCTTGGCTATTGCTGGATTTAGAATCTTTCTAGTTATGTACACATTCCATCTCTTCAATGCAATTATCTTTCCTAAATGTGCTCTTAAAGATGTTTTTCTCACTTCGACGTAGAATATAATTCAATTTAACCAAAAAATTTTGGAATAGGCTGCTTGTGACTCATTGATCCGATATATTCTAGTTTAATTCATATGCATGATTTGGTTTTCAATTCAAAATTAGCGTTCGTATTTGATATACCTCCGGAAACAAGTTGGATCATACCTGGAAATGTATCGTCAGTATCGTTAGTCAGTTTGAGGGCTTCTTTTGCGAGTGAAGTTGAATAGCTGTTAATAATACTCCTCATATAATGGCAATTATCCTAACCACTAAACCATGGAATAATCGAATGGAGGGAAGGGATTGGTAGCAAAACCCTCCATTCGTCTCTTGTCATGCCTACGGACTAGACAGTAACCCTTAAGCGATCAAAATTAGTATTAACGTTTACTTAACAAAGTTAATTTAAAGTGATTGCACTCAGTATTACCTTCCTAATAAATTCTCTGCACCAAAATGAAATGATATACTCTGCTCCTTTAGTAACATAGATATTCGCAAAAACAACCTCCTTCAGGATTAATTTTTATCTGCTGGTCATTTCGTAAGTTGCTGATTGACTCAGTCCAAGTTGATACTGGAAG
>Ga0137374_10007880_pt1 | contig 12645 bp, 10 predicted proteins | sample SagtaG_20_FD_104811 | JGI IMG/M metagenome (GOLD analysis project Ga0137374, IMG submission 104811) | Vadose zone soil microbial communities from Sagehorn Ranch, Mendocino, California, USA - Sage1_R_100_16 metaG | ecosystem: Environmental > Terrestrial > Soil > Vadose zone | place: USA...
CGCTCCAGTCATTAAGCCTGCTGAACTCCGAGTTCGCCGTGAAACGCGGCGAAGATCTCGCGAAGCGCCTCGAAGGCGAATGCGGATGCGACGCCGCCGCCAGAATTCGCCGCGGTTTCGTGCTCACTTCCGGGCGCGAACCCGACCCGGTCGAACGCAACGTGGCGGCGCGCTTCCTGGCCGATCAACGCCTCGCCTACTCCGGCAAGCCCGATGCCGAGCAGCGCGCGTGGGCCGACTTCTGCCAGGCCCTCTTCGGCCTGAACTCGTTCCTCTATCTCGAATGAACCGCGCCTTCGATCCTCTTTCACGCCGCGCTTTCCTGGGTCGCTCCGCGGGCGGGTTGGGCGCGGTGGCTCTTGCCCATCTGCTCGGGCCGGCGCGCGCGCTGGCTTCCAATCCGCCAAAGCCGGCTCAAAACAGACCTCGCGCGAAGGCCGTCATCAGCCTCTTCCAGCACGGGGGCCCGAGCCAGATGGATCTCTTCGACTGCAAACCCGCGCTAAATAAGTGGAGCGGCAAGCCATATCCTGGAGGCGATCTGGAGATCCACTTCGACAAGCAGGCAGGCAATGTCCTTGCAGCGCCTTACGAATTCCGTCCGCGCGGCCAATGCGGCATGGAGCTATCCGAACTGCTGCCGCACACCGGCGCCATCGCCGACGACCTCACGCTCATCCGCTCGATGACGACCGGCTCGGTGGACCACGAATCCGCCCTGCGCATTATTCACACCGGACGCTTCCTCGCCGGGCTGCCCACGCTCGGTTCGTGGGTGCTCTACGGCCTGGGCTCCGAGAATGAAAATCTTCCTGCCTACGTCGTGCTTTCCGATCCCGGCGGCCAGCCGGTCGATGGCGAGCGCAACTGGTCCTCGGGCTTTCTCCCGGCGATCTATCAAGGCACGCCGTTTCGCAGCGGGAATTCGCCGGTGTTCAATCTCCAGACCCCCGCCCACATTCCGCCCCAGGCCCGCGCGAACCAACTCGCGCTGCTCAAGGAACTCAATCGCCGTCACGCCGCGCGCTTTCCTGAGAACACGGAGCTCACGGCGCGCATTGCCAACTTCGAGACCGCCGCGCGCATGCAAACCGCCGTCCCCGAGGCACTCGAACTCTCCGGCGAGTCCGACGCAACGAAGAAGCTCTACGGCCTCGACAGGCCCGAGACGGAGGAATACGGCCGCCGCTGCCTGCTCGCACGACGGCTCGTGGAACGGGGCGTGCGCTTCGTGCAACTGTTCCTCAACGGCCAACCGTGGGACACGCACGAAAAAAACGCCGAGCGCCTGAAGGGGCTGTGCGCGAAGACCGATCAACCGAGTGCCGCGCTCGTGCGCGATCTGAAGGCCCGCGGCCTGCTCGACTCGACCATTGTTCTCTGGACCGGCGAGTTCGGGCGGCTCCCGATTTCGCAGGGCAAGGACGGACGCGACCACAATCGCCATGCCTTCTCGCTCTGGGTCGCGGGCGGCGGCTTCAAGGCCGGCTGCGTTCACGGCGCGACGGATGAGTTCGGCTACCGTGCAATGGAGGATGTCGTGAGTGTTCACGACTTCCACGCGACTGTTCTTCACGCGCTCGGCCTCGAGCATCGCGCGCTGAATTTCCCGCACGAAGGCCGCGCCGCGAGCCTGACCGACGTGGAAGTCACCAATGCCAAAATCGTGCCGGCATTGCTGGCGTGAGCCGCCGCGCCGCCGCTCCGGCGCGCCGTGCTGGTGCGGTATTGACCCGGCGCGCACGACTCCGAACAGTCAGCGCACCGAACCTTCAAACGCATGAACAAGATTGATCTGATCGGAAAAACCGCCGTGGTCACGGGCGCCGCGCGCGGCATCGGCTGTGCGATTGTCGAACGGCTTCTCGGTTCCGGCGCGGCCTGCAGCTTGTGGGATTGCGACACCGAGGCGCTCGCCAGAACGGCCAAAACCCTTTCTGCGAAAGGCCGCATCCACACTGCGACGGTCGATGTCACAGAGGCCAATTCCGTCCAATCCGCGGCTCAGGCCACGCTGGAAGCGTTCGGCAGCGTGGACATTCTCGTCAATAACGCCGGCATCGCGGGCGCATCGAAGCCAACATGGGAACTCGCGCCCGCCGAGTGGCAGCAGGTTTTGCAAATCGATCTGTTCGGCGTTTACCTCTGCTGCCACGCGCTGGTGCCGGCGATGCGCGAGCGCAGCTACGGACGCATCGTGAACATCGCATCCATCGCCGGCAAGGAAGGCAACCCGAACGCCTCTCATTACAGCGCGGCGAAGGCGGGCGTCATCGCGCTGACAAAATCGCTGGGCAAGGAACTGGCGAAGTCCGGTGTGATTGTGAACTGTATCACACCTGCGGTTATCGAAACCGACATCCTCAAACAGATCACCCGGCAACACATCGACTACATGCGCTCGAAGATTCCAATGGACCGCTTTGGCAGCAAAGAGGAAGCCGCCGCGCTCGTCGCCTGGCTCTGCTCGGAAGAATGTTCTTTCAGCACCGGCGCCGTATTCGATCTATCCGGCGGACGCGCGACTTACTGAATTATCCTCGATTCCAGCCGGCATTCTCACCAGTCGCCTACGCTGCCATCCCTCTGAAAGACGCGCTGCGACTTCTCCTGTTGGAACGGGTGCTTTTTTACGGCTTTCTCGTTGATGCTGATGCCGAGGCCGGGGCGTGTATTTAGCCGCACAAGACGGCCCTTCGGCTCGACAGTAAATCCTTCCTCCACCACGTCCTGCCGCCAGGGCACGTCGTTGTGGACGGTCTCGCAGATGATGTAGCCTGGCTGCGAGAAGCCGAATTCCAGCGAGGCCGCCGTGCTGACCGGCCCTTGCGGATTGTGCGGCGCAAGGGCGATGTGGTGCGCGTCCGCCAGCCCGGCGATACGCCGCGCTGCGGTGAAGCCGCCGCAATGCGTGAGGTCGAGCTGGCAAATTTCGCAGGCGCGCGCGTCAAACAGCGCGCGAAATGCTTCGAGGTGTGTCACCCGCTCGCCGGTCGCGACGGGGGTGATGAGCGCGGCATTAATCTTTGCGAGACCTTCAACGCATTCGGGCCAGCACGGCTCTTCAAAGAAGTAGAGCCCGTAAGGGTCGAGCGCTTTGCCGAATTTCAATCCCATCGCCGGTGAAGGGCGTGCGTGGCAATCCACCATCATGTCGATGCCGTCGCCCACCGCCTCGCGCATTGCGGCGACGCATGCCTCCGCGGCTTTCACCGGTTTCAAGCCTTCGATGGGCATCGTGCTAGGCACGGCCATGCTCTTGAACGCGGTGAAGCCGTCCGCGACCGCGGCTCGCGCGAGATCCGCGAAGCGCTTCGCGTTGTCCACGGGCGTCTCGTAAAAGTCTTCCATCCGTCCCCCGCCCAGGTGGCAGTAAGTGCGGATGTAATCGCGCACCGGCCCGCCGAAAACCTTCGCCAGCGGCAGCCCGGCGACTTTGCCCACGATGTCCCACAGGGCGAGGTCGATGCCAGAGATGGCTGTGGCGCGAACGATGCCGTGCCCGTGCCAGAAGTGCTGGCGGTACATCATCTGCCAGAGATGCTCCGGCCGCGTCGGATCTTTGCCGATGAGCAGCCCTGCGATGTCTTCGATGGCGCCCACCACGCCGCGCGTGTGCCATTCGAGCGTGGCCTCGCCCCAGCCTACGAGGCCGGGCTGATCGGTGATGACTTTCACGAACACCCAGTTCCGCATCCGCGCGTGGCAGATGAGCGTTTGGATTCGTTTGATTCTCATGCGCCTCATGTAGCAGCCGATGTAAGCAGGCTCAAACCTCTTTCCTTGCTCGGACAAATAGAGCTTTGAGCCGCGAGAGTCTGTAGCCGCCGACGTGAGGAGGCGGAGAACGCGGAAGAGCAGTCCATCCGCCTCCTCACGTCGGCGGCTACGATCGGCGGTGAGAAATGCAGGGCAGCCCGCGGCGGCGTTATCATTCGCTCAGTTTGCTGATTTCAACCGTCGAAGCGAATCGCATGGCTGAACCCTCCTACAAACCCTTGTCGGCTTCCGCGATTCGGGTCCTGATCGACTGGATGAGCTGCTCCAGGCTGCCTGCTGCCACGACCGCAATGGATTCCTGATAAATTCCTGTGTCGTAAATCTCCTTCGTTGGAAGATACGACGCGCCCCAATCCGCCGCCACCGAAGCCACGAAGATCGGTGTGCCGGGGAAACAGCGCCGCAATTCGGTTTGCAGCAAACTGTAACTCTCTCCCTGCACGCCGAGCCAGAAACCATCGCCCATGCGCCACAGAACGACCTGCAATGGGAACGCATCACCGCGCGGCAATTGCGAGAGCCGATGCAGCAGACGTCGCTTGCGCTCGGCCATTGCCCGACCATCGGCGGCGCGCCGGGTATCGCCGACGGCTCGCGCGGCATCCTCGTCAGCCTGGCACTGCTTCAACTCGGTTTTGACCTGTTCGGCCGTTGACCGGCCGGGGCGATACCGGAGCCTTTCGCGCCAGCGCCAAATTTGCCAAAGTCCCTTGCGTTCCGCCTCATTCGCCGGCAGTGGCTCGTGCGCCCACGCACCGAGCGTGGCGCCGCTCACGACTGGCCCGGTGTAGCGAAAACGTGTGCCCGCCGATGGCAGAGCGGTAAGCGTCGAGAGTGCGGCGAAGCCGAGTTGGCGCCCGTTGCGGTCCGCCACGGCGGCGTCACCGACATAGCCCTCGCGCGGCCCGAGTTCGCCGCTCGCGCCTTGCAGGAAGAGGCACGGCGCGCCCGTGGCCTGCTCGACCACTTCGCGCAACGCGCCCACATAGTCCGGGCTGATGAGCGTGTTGTCCCACGCGAGAGTCGTCGGATGGCACGCGTAGTTCACCACGGTGGCCATCAATCGGCCGCTCTCGTCCGTGACGCGCGCGACGAGCACCGTGTCGTCCGCAGGCGCGCCGGGGTTGAAGCCGCAGACGAATTGCTTCTGCTCCTCATCAAAGAAATCGCGGTGCGCCGCAAGATTGCAACGTCCCTGACCATACACGATGCCGACCGGGACGAGTCGGTCGCAACATTCCCTCACCAGTTCTGCTGCGCGCTCGGCGATGGAGCGCAGATAACTCGGAATCAAGTCACCGCCCGGCAGCGTCGCGCGTTCGAGTCCCATCAACCCCGCGCCATGCGTGTGCGAGAAGACAACGAGGAGGGTTTCTTTCGGCTGGCCGCTGGCTTGCGCGACGTGCGTGACAAGTTGCTCGTGCTCCACGGCGCCGAGCACGCAATGATCGAGGGCGACAAGAATCTGCCGCGTCTCCGGCGAACGCCCCCTCACCCCATCCCTCTCCCCCTCGGAGGGGGAGAGCGTGCCCAAAGGGCGGGTGAGGGGGTCGGCCGAGTCGAAGCGAAACGCAGCAGAATCTCCCTCGTGGATCGGCGCGAACACCGCCACCGTGCCGCGCAGCGGTCGATGCACGCCGGTCGCGCGCTCGTGCTTCGCCGCGCCCCACATGCGGTGGTAAATCCCAACGGGCGGAGTGATGTCAGCCCACGCGAGCGCGAAGCGACAGCGGCTCTGAGGCGTATTTAATTCAGTGATGGAAGACTGGGGCATGACTGCGATTTAAGTTCTCACGGCACAAGGCTTGTTCAACGATTGTTCCCTCCGGTTTGAGAAGCAACCAGAACAGCGCGCCAATCACATAGAGCCCGCCAAACACCACGAGCACCGCGTCCCAATTCCCGAAGCGCGCCAGCAACCAGGGCACCGCGATTGGAAAGGCCCATGCCCCGAAGTTGCCCATCATGTTCATGGTGGCGTTGACGGTTGCCACGTGCGACCCGCCCATGTCAATCGTCATGGCGTAGGCGCACGGCGACGCGAGCGACGCGAAAAACGATCCCGCGCTAATCACCAGCACCGCTGTCAGGGCGTCCTCCAGCACCAACGCCCAGAATATCAAACCGGCGCACGCGAACTGGCTGAGCATGCTCAGCCATCGGCGGGCGACGTTGCGGCTGGCGGTTCGTTTGAGCAGCCAGTCGGACAATGCGCCACCCACCATCCCGGCGGCCACGACTGCGATGAGCGGCAGCATGTTGAGGAAGCCGGAATGGGCGATGCCCACGCCGCGTGTTTCCTGCAAATAAGTGGCGAACCAGCTCGTGAAAAAGATGTAGCCCGCCGCGCGGAACAACTGTTGTCCGCAAAGCCACCACATCGCAGGACTGGAAAAAAGGGGGAGCCATGGCGTGGGCAGCACAGCCGTGGTTCCTCGGGTTGGAGGCTGCGCTCGCTCGGCCCTGGCCGTATGATCCGCCTGGATTACTTCAAGCTCCGCTTCGTTCACTGCTCGGTGCTCGCCTGGCTCATCGCGGAACCACCACCAAAAACACAGTGCCCAGACAATCCCGGGCACGGAAAAGAGCAGGAACGTGAGCCGCCAATTCCACCCAGCCGCGAGGCGAGGTTCGAATGCTTCGAGCAACACGCCCGTGAGCCAGGCGCAGAGCGCGCCGCCAAGCGACATGAAACTGCCGAGCGCGCCCACGGCGAAGGCGCGTCCCGTCAGCGGAAACCACTTCGCGATCGTGACCGTGGTTGTCGGAAACAGCCCGGCCTGCGCAACGCCTTGCACGATGCGCGCCGCGAGAAACCCACCGAGACCGCTCACCAACGCCGTCGCGGCCGTGGCGATGGACCACACGGTCGCGAGGAGCGGAAGGGCGCGCCGGGAACCGGTGCGTTGTCCGAACTGCGCCGCTGGAATCGACAGGAGCGCATAGCTGAAAAAGAAGCCGCTCATCAACCAGCCGGACTGTTGTTTCGTCAGCCCAAGGTCTCGGCGCACGGTGCTTTCGGCTACCGCGATGGCGTTGCGGCTCAAATAGGCCAGCGCAGCCGCAGCGCAAAGCCAGGCGAGAACGAGGAAGCGCGCCTTTGTCGGGCGGGGATTCGCAGGAGCAGAAGTTAGTTCGCCCATGCTCGTGGTACGAATGACGAATGACGAATGACGAATGACGAAAGAGCCATTAACCGTTCGAACAACCTATCCACCTGGGGCTTCAGATTTCTTTCGTCATTCGTCATTCGTCATTCGTCATTTCGATTTTCGCCGCTTCCATCAACTGTTCGAACAGCCGATCCACCTCGCGCCCTGTTTGCTCATCGAGCCGGAATCCGACCGGGCCGCGGATAATGGTGTTCTTGAAAATGCCCTGGCGCAAAAGCAGATGTTTTTCGACGGCGAGGAAGGCATCGAGGCTGGTTTGAATGGAGATGAGTGCGGCGAGTGGTTCGTGGATCCGCTTTGCCTTCGCGGCATCGCCGGCCTCCAACGCGCGCCAGAGTCCCACCAGCGCGCGAATCAGGTCCGCACCTGGCATGGTGCCAACCACGCCGTGTGGGTGTGATTCCATGAGCGCGATGCCGCCGGTGCCCTCGAAGACGCGCGCGCGCCGGCCCGTGGCATTGAGCAACTCGACCAGGCGCGGAACGATGGGGCTGGCCTCCGGCTTGAACATCACGCGCTCCGGGCCGAACTCGTCGAGCAACTGCGCTTGCATCGCAATGCTCATCGGCCGGCCGACATAACCGCTTGCGTCCTGCACGATGACCGGGATGCCGATGGCCTGGATGATGCGCGAGTAGTAACCCGCCAACTCTGCTTCATTGAGGATAACAGACACCGGCGGGATGGCCATCACCGCATCCGCTCCGACCGACTCGGCGTGCTTTGCGTAATCCTCCGCCACCTTGGACGCTTCCGCGCCGACACTGATGACCACCATGCCGCGGGAGCTTCCGAACTTGCAGGCGGCCTCGGCCAATGCCTCCCGCTCCGCGCTGGACAGACGCAACACTTCCGACACCATCGCCATCACGATGCCGTCCGCGCCGCAGTCGTAGAGCCAGGCGACCTCTTTTTCCAGCGTGGCCAGGTCAATGGACTCGTCCGCGTGATACGGCGTCTGAAAAACCGGCAAAACGCCGCGTAATTTGCGTCGCGATGAATTCATGGGCTGGCGCGTGTTTAACAGCATTGGGCGCGATGGCAAGGCGCACGGGAGTGGTTTCTCATTAGCACGCGGCTTCAGCCGGGTGAGGAGGGATGCGAAGGAGGTGAAAACCGTTTGAACGGTTTTCGCGCCGCCCGCCACAAAAAGCCGTTGAAACGGCTGTTCTCGTGGCCCGCTCCGATCACCGGGCTGAAGCCCGATGCTAATGAGAGTGCAAGAATTCGTGATGCCGCCGATCAGGCTCAATGCCCTGCCTCTCCGGGCATTTGGAAAATTGTCACTCCGTTCCTGACAGCGGCTGCGTCGCGCCCCCGAGGCTGATGAGATGTCGCTCGGTGTGAATGAACATCCGGCCCAACGCCACGGCTGGCGTGGAATGACAAAGTTCGTTGAGCGGATAACGGTGGAGCACATTGAAGCGGCGGCTGGCTTCGAGTACCACCAGTTCGCCCGCCGTTGAAACGCAGAACAATCGACCATCCACCCATACAGGTGACCCAAAGTAGTTCCCGCCGACGCGTTCCTGATAGTGAATGGAGCCGGTCGGCGCGTCGAGGCAGGTGACGATCCCACCGTCGCTCCAGAGCCAGACCAAGCCGTTCGCCGCAATGCCCGTGGGGACGTAGGGCGCGGACTTCTTAATCTGGTACGCCAATTTCGGATTCCGGCCTGCGCCCGCGTTGCCCGCATTAATCGCGGTGACAAAACTGCCGCCGCCGCCACTTCCACATGAGCCGAGGATGATATTCCCGGCGATGATGGGTGAGCTGACCGTGCGTTTGTCGAAGGCCTGATCGTAGTCCCAGAGCACTTTGCCGGTGTCCGGCTCGATGGCATAAAGGCCGTGCCCCTGGCTGCCAAAGATCAGCGCGGGCTTTCCGTTCTTCGGCTCATAGACGCAAGGCGTCGAGTAAGAAACCACGGTGCTGCGGCGGGGTGTTTCCCAGAGTGTCTTTCCGTGCGCCGCGTCCACGGCCACAACAAAACTTTTGCCGCTGCGCGTGCTCTCTCTCACGAACTTCTCGTCATCCTGTTCGTTGCCGAGAATAACTTTGTTCCCGAAAACAATCGGTGAGACGCCGCAACCGTGCTGGCTGACGAACGACCCGAAGTCGCGCTGCCAGGCGACCTTGCCGTCGTGATTGAGGGCAGCGAGCTTGAAATGCTCCGGTTCATTCCAGACGACAAAAACGCGCTCGGCATCCACGGCAGGCGTGGAGGCGGCGAAGCTGTTGAACTGGTGGCGAGCGAAGGGCGTGAGTGGAAAATCCCGTCGCCAAAGGAGTCGCCCGTCCTTCGCGCTCAAACAGAGCACGAAGAGGCCCCCGGATTTATCGCCGGTGGTGGTAAGGAAAATCCGTTCGCCCCACAGCACGGACGAGGAATGGCCGGTGCCGGGCAGTTCAACCTTCCAGTTGATGTTTGAGTCGCTGATTCTGGAGGGAATGGTTTTGGCGTAGCTGATGCCGGTGCCGTTCGGGCCGCGAAAGCGGGTCCACTCCTGCGCGGCGCCACGAAGCGCGCAAACGGCCAGGCCAATGGTGATCGTGGTAATCGCCTGCAAAGTTTTCATGCGTGTTACCTGTCAGTGACGCTCAAAGACAGCGCCGCCTTCACTCGGGGCGCATCCGCACTGCCTCCGGATCGCGAACGATGAACTCCCTCTCCTCCCTCGGAGGGAGGAGAGGGCCGGGGAGAGGAGGGACTTTCGGTTCGGAAAGCTGCTCTCCGTCAACACGAGCGCCCCCCCTCCCCGACCCTCTCACCCGCTCGGAGCGGGGGAGAGGGAGTCCGCTAGCAGCCCGTTCAAAAACTCCAGGTCGGGTTGTAGCGGCGGTCTGTGACCGCCGAAATCGGGCCAGAATGCGCGGTTTCTTCGGCGCTCATAGAGCGCCGCTACAGTTTTTGAAGTGGCTGCCAGGGGCAGTGCCCGGATACGTCCCTTCACTCGCCGCTGCAACCTGCGGCTTGACGGGCAGCAGCCCGTTGCGTAGTGGTCCGAGCACATTGTACCCGCAACCCCATTCCGTGACGCGAGTGGCCCTACTCGCCTGGCTTCTGGCGGCAGCCCTCTCGTTCATGCACGCCGCTGCGGCAGCGGACCTTGAACCGATTCCCGAAAAGCTCGTCGTGCTGACGTTCGATGATTCAGTCGCATCTCATTACTCCGTGGTCCGCCCGTTGCTCAAACAGTACGGCTTTGGTGCGACGTTCTTCATCACGGAGGGGTTCTCATTCCGAACGAACAAGAAGGACTACATGACCTGGGAGCAGATCGAGGGCCTGCATCGGGACGGCTTCGAGATCGGCAATCACACCCGCGACCATATGTCCGTCACGCCCGCCAGCGTGAGCCGCCTCCGGGAACAGATCGAGGCCATCAACGCCCAGTGCGCGGCGCACAACATACCGCGCCCGACTTCGTTCGCCTATCCGGGCAATGGCATTGCAACCAACGCGCTGCCGGTGCTGGCGGAATTGGGCATCCGCTTTGCCCGCCGTGGCGGCGCGCCGGAGTATCCTTACGAACATGGGCGCGGCTTCGCCTACGAACCGGGCCGCGATCATCCGCTGCTGATTCCCTCCGCGGGTGACGCGCGGCCGGATTGGACGCTCGACGACTTCAAGCGCGCGGTGGCCCAGGCGCGCAACGGGCGCATCGCCGTGCTGCAATTTCACGGCGTGCCGGACAACGAGCATCCCTGGGTTCACACGCCTCCGGCGCTGTTCGAACAGTATTTGAAACATCTGCGCGACGAAGGGTGCCGCGTCATCGCCCTGCGGGATCTGGCACGTTACGTGGACGCCAGCGCGCGACCAGCCGGCCCAATGACGATCATCGAGCAGCGGAAAGCGCAGCGGGGGGATTGAGCCTCGCCGGCGGAAGGAAACGATCTATGGTCAGACTCCTTGTACTCTATGGGCAGCCGAAAGATACGGCTGCGTTCGACAAATACTACCGCGAAGTCCACATCCCCATTGCCAGGCGGATGCATGGACTCAAAAAATGGACGGTGGGAAAGGTCACCGGCACGCCAGACGACGAGCCGTCGCCTTACTACTACCTTGTGGATCTCTATATGGAGAGTCGTGAGGATTTCGATGAGTTGCTCCGCTCGCCCGAAGGCCAGGCGGCCGTTGCCGACGTGCCGAACTACGCGACCGGAGGAGCAACGTTTCTCTACACTGAGCTTGAGGAACTGATTTGACCGCCCTTGAAGGAATGTGACTCGTGGCCGAACGGTAACCTTTCGCCGCGGCACCCATTGACCAGCTGCCGGCGCAGCGCAGGGTCACGCCCTCCGAATCGTCCCGTCACGATCTCGCAAGCGGCCCCATTGCAAGTCCGCGGGCGGGTCATCGCGGATGGGATATTTCGCCGCGAGCGTTTCGTTCATGTCGATGCCGAGCCCCGGCTTTTCATTGCACCACAACATGCCGTCGCGCAATTCGGGCGCCCCGGGAAACACCTCGCGCAGGGCGTCACTGAACACGCTGGCCTCCTGGATGCCGAAGTTCCATGTCGCCAAATCCAGATGCACGTGCGCCGCGTGGCCCACTGGCGAAGTGTCGCCCGGCCCGTGCCAGGCGGTGCGCACGCGGAAGAAATCGCAGAGCGCGGCGATCTTTCGCGCTGCGCTGATGCCGCCGACCTGCGAGAGATGGCAGCGGATGAAGTCGATCAGCCGTCCGCTCACGAGGTCGAGCCATTCGTTCGGGTTGTTGAACAATTCGCCCATCGCGATGGGCGTGGCACACTGCTGGCGCAGGATTTTGAAATAGCCCACGTCCTCCGGTGCAAATGGGTCCTCGAGGAAGAACAACCGGTACGGCTCCAGTTCCTTCGCCAGGCCGATGGCATCGATGGGCGCAAGCCGCTCGTGCATGTCGTGGAGCAGTTCGATTTCGTCGCCGAGCTGTTCGCGGAGATATTTGAAGAGCTTTGGCACCGAGCGCCGATACTTTGCCGGCTCGAACAACTCGCCGCGGAAATGCCCTTCGCCGGTCAGCTTGGGTTCGACCACGTTCGTTACCGAGTCGGACGTGGCCCTTGTGCCGTAAGTGGCCTGGCCTTCCACGCCGACCTGCGCGCGGATGTAGCGCACCCCCTGGGCCATGAACTGCTTTGCGCGTTCGGCGACGTCCTCCATCGTTTTGCCCGAAGCGTGACGATAGACAGGCACGGCGATGCGGCACTTGCCACCCAACAACTGATAGAGCGGCATCCCGACGCGCTTGCCCTTGATGTCCCAGAGCGCCGCGTCCACTCCGCTCAACGCATTCATGAGCACCGGGCCGTTGCGCCAGTACGAGCTTTGGTACATGGCCTGCCAAAGATCTTCGATGTTGTCTGGATCTTTGCCGGCGAGGAATGGCGCAAGGTATTCGTTCACCGCCGTGACCACCGTGCGGATGCGCTGGGTGAACGTCGCACAACCTAGTCCATAAAGGCCGGGCTCACTCGTCTCGACCTTCACGACGCAGAGCCGAATTCGCGCCGGCGCAGTGAGGATGGCTTTGACCTTCGTAATCTTGAGCGGAGAAAGTTTCGGTGTGGGTACCGTGTTCGGCGCCGGTGCTTCGGCGCTGAAGGCGCGTCCGCCACAGGCCAGACCCGCCAGCGCGCCGCCTTGAGTGAGTTGTTGGAAGAAATTTCGTCGGTTCATGGACCAAGCTCAGCGACCG
>Ga0137374_10007884_pt1 | contig 12643 bp, 10 predicted proteins | sample SagtaG_20_FD_104811 | JGI IMG/M metagenome (GOLD analysis project Ga0137374, IMG submission 104811) | Vadose zone soil microbial communities from Sagehorn Ranch, Mendocino, California, USA - Sage1_R_100_16 metaG | ecosystem: Environmental > Terrestrial > Soil > Vadose zone | place: USA...
ACCCGACGGTCACGCCGAGCCCGGTCAGCACGTACATGACAGCCAGGATCGCGAGGTCGGCAGCCGACACGGCGCTGTTCCACAGAAGCACGATCGCAGCGAGGAAGGCCGCGAAGGGAAGTACGACGGCGGCGACGTTGACGCGCTTCTCAAACTTGGTCATTGACCCAAGTATTCCTGCATCGAGCTGACACACTTACGCCGCCAAAGTGGAACTTGCGGTTATGTTGTTATCACCTGAATGACAAATACACCTCACACAGAGCCCTGGCGCGCCCTTCCCGCCGAGATCGCGGATGTGCTCGAGCCCGAGCTCGACGCGACCACGGACGAGATCCTCGCAACGATCGCGCGTGAGGTGCCGGACTACGCGCGTCCGCTCGAGGGATCGTTCGGACACGGAGTCCGGACCGGCGTGACCGAGGCGCTGCGACAGTTCGTCGAGCTGATCCGAAGCCCATCCGGGGCGCGCGGCCCTGGGCGCGAGGTCTACGTCGCGCTCGGCGCCGGTGAGCTGCGCGAGGGCCGCACGCTCGACGCGCTGCAGTCTGCGTACCGGCTGGGCGCGCGCGTCGCTTGGCGCCGACTGTCCGCCGCCGCGAGGCGCGCGGGCGTCGAGCCCGACGTGCTCAGCCTGCTCGCCGAGTCGATCTTCGCCTACATCGAGACGCTGTCGGCCGACTCGGTCGAAGGCTACGCCGAAGCCCGCTCGCGGCTCGAGGGCGAGCGCCGCCACCGTCGCCACGAGTTGGTGACCTTGCTCGTCCGCGACCCGCCGGCGGACCAGGCCGACCTGCGAGCCGCCGCCGAGGCGGTGGCGTGGCGGCTGCCACGCACCGCCGCGGCGCTCGCTTGCGAGGAGGAGCAGCTCGAGCGTTTGGCAACGCGGCTGCCGCCCGACGCGCTTGCCGCTCCGCTGGACGGCGTTGGCTGCGCCATCGTCCCCGACCCCGATGGGCCGGGCCGACCTGGCCAGATCGAGAGCGCCGTCGAAAGCGCCGGGCTGCGCCCGCACGCGGTCCTGGGCTCAGCCGGGCCGGTCCTCTCGCTCGGCGCCTCCTGGTCGCTGGCTCGCGCCACCCTGCGGGCCGTCGAGGCGGGTGCGATCGATACACCCGGCCTGGTGCGCGCCGACGATGTGCTCACCAAGCTGCTGCTCTTCGAAAACGCCGGCCTCGCGGAGCGAATCGCGACGCGATGGCTCGCTCCGCTCGCCGCAGTTACGCCCAAGGCCCGCCGGCGCATGGAAGAGACGACGCTCGCGTATGTGCAACAGCAGGGGAACGCCGCAGCGATGGCGCGAGCGCTCGGGGTGCATCCGCAGACGGCCCGCTACCGCCTCCGCGGCCTGCGTGAGCTACTCGGAGACGCGATCGACGACCCGGACGCTCGGTTCGAGATCGAGCTTGCGCTACGGGCGCGGCTGCAGGCCGCCGCTACGTGATCCCGGCCGGCGGGCGGATCTCGCGTTTGAGGACCTTGCCCGTCGAGCCCTTCGGCAGCTGCTCGACGAACCAGATCCGGCGCGGATACTTGTAGGCGGCCACACGCTCCTTGACGAAGCTCTGCACGTCCTCGGCTGTCGCGCTGGCTCCCGGCTTCAACGCCACGGCGGCGCCCACCTCCTCGCCCAGGCTGTCGTGTGGGATGCCGACGACCGCGACCTCGCGGATCGCGGGGTGCTCGTACAGGACCTCTTCGATCTCGCGCGGGTAGATGTTGAATCCGCCGCGGATGATCAGCTCCTTCTTGCGGTCGACGATGAAGAAGTAGCCGTCCTCGTCTCGCTTCGCGAGATCGCCGGTGTGCAGCCAGCCGTCCTCGTCAATGGCTTCCGCGGTGGCTTCGGCGCGGTTCCAATAGCCGCTCATCACCACCGGCCCGCGAATCAGGATCTCCCCGACGTCGCCCTGCGCCACGTCCTGTCCCTCCTCATCGGCCAGGCGCATCTCGACACCGTCCACCGGAAGGCCGATCGAGCCGGGCTTGCGCTCGATGTCCGGCCGGTTGAAGGAAGCGATCGCACAGGTCTCCGACAGGCCGTAGCCCTCCAGGATCTTGCAGTCGAAGGTCCGCTCGAACGCCTTGAGTACCTCGACCGGCATAGCGGCACCGCCGGAGACACATAGGTCCAGGCTCGACGTGTCAAACGTGGACGCGTCCGGGTGGTGCAGCATCGCCGCATACATCGTCGGCACGCCGAGGAAGGTCGTGACCCGGTCGCGCTGGATCATGTCAAGAGCCTTGCCCGGATCGAAGCGGGGCAGCAGCGTCAGCGCGGCGCCGACCCTTGTTGCGCTGGTCAGACCGCTGGTCAGGCCGAATACGTGGAAGAGCGGAAGCGCGCCGAAGGTCACTCCGTCGGGCTGAGCGTCGACCAGCTCGACCGCTATCCGGGTCGCCGAGCGCAGGTTGCCGTGGGTCAGCTGAGCCCCCTTCGGCGTGCCTGTCGTGCCCGACGTGTACAGGATGATTGCCGTGTCGCTGTCGGCCCGGTCGGCGACCCCGGCGACGGGGTCGGCGCCGCCCAACAGTCCCTCGAACTCGCCTGGCTCGACGAGGATGCACTCGGCGCCGGCTCGCTCGCTGCCCTCGCGCGCGGCGTCGCCCATCTGGTGCCAGCCGAACATGACTTTTGCGCCGGCATCCTCCATCTGGAATCCGACCTCGCGACCCTTGAGGAGCGGATTCATCGGCACGGTCACGGCCCCCAGACGTTGCGCCCCGAAGAACACGAACGGGAAATAGGGGACGTTGGGCAACATGACGCCCAGCCTGTCGCCCGCCTCGACGCCCTTGGCCGCCAGCAGGCCCGCAACGCGAGCGCTTGCCTCGTCGACCACCGAATAGGGGAGTTCGAGGTCATCGAGCTTGACCGCGGTCCGGCCGGGGTGCTCGGCCACGGTCTCCGTGAGCATTTCCGCCAGGTTCGCCATGTCAGTGCTTCCTCTCTGTGTCCAGCGCCAACACCTCGTCGAGCCCCTCCTGCAGGCAGGTCATCAGCAGGTCCGGCTCGCTGACGGCCGCGGCGTCCATGTTCACGCCGATGCAGCACGTGCCGGCGTAGGACAGCAGCGTGACCATCAGCGCGCAGCCGGGCACCGGCCCGAACGGCAGCATTCGCTCGATTTTCGCGCCCGCGATGTAGGCGTCCCAGGGCAGGCCCGCCACGTTGCTCGCCTGCAGGTCGAGGTTCGCGGTCTGGCCTGCGTACCACCTGGCGACGACGGCGGTCGGCAGGCGATTCAGCAGCGGCGCGGCGAATCCGAGCGCGTCGATCGCCGGCTCGTCGCGGACGTCGAGCACGAACTCGTGGATCGCCTGGATGCGCTCGGCCGGGTCTTCGACGCCGGTCGGCGCGGCGAACCGCACGCCCGCGAATCGGTTGCCGCCCATCGGGTGGTCGCCGCTCCGCAGGCTGATCGGCATCGCCATCGGGAGCGAGTCGACCGGCGACCCGAGCTCGTCGTGGTAGCGGCGCAGACCACCCAGCAGCGCCGCGATGTAGGCGTCGTTCAGCGATCCGCCGGCGGCCTTGCCGGCACGCTTCAGGTCATCGAGGGGAACCTCGAGGGCGTCGAAGTGCCACGACAGGCTGCGCGACTTCAGGAGCGGCGAGGGGTCGGCCGGCGGCGGCGCGAGCACCCGCTCCAGCGAGCCGGCGAAGTGCGCCGCCGCCCTGACCCCGCTCCATGGACGCAGTGCAAGCCGACTCCCGACGCCAAGCGTGTCGCGGACGCCGCGCACCGCGGCGGCCGGAGCGTGCGCGACCTGCTCGGCCAGCACGCCGATGGCGCCGACGTCCTCGCCCGGACGCGCCGGCGGAGCCGTCTTCTCAGGCGAGGGTGCGCGCTTGCGGCTGTGCAGCAGGCCGACCAGCTGGATGCCGCCCTGCCCGTCGGTCATCGAGTGGTGCACCTTCAGGAGGTAGGCGGCCCGGCCTCCCTCCAGCCCTTCGAAGAGCACGGCGCGCCAGGGCGCCCTCGCTCGGTCGAACGGCGTCATCGCCTCCGCCTGGGCCATGTCGAGCAGCTGGCGGCGCGTCCCCGGCGCGGGGAGCGCCACCCTGTGGAGGTGGTAGTCGAGGTCGAAGTCGGCGTCGTCGAGCCAGGTCGGCACGCCGATCCCGAGTGCCGGCTCTTGGACGCGCTGGCGGAAGCGCGGGATCAGTCGGCTCGCCCAGTCGTGGGCGGCGCGCAACCGGTCCCAGTCGGGGACCTGGTCCAGCACGTCGACGATCGTCATCGGGGAGCGCAGCCGCGGGTCGGCCTCGATCCGCCACATGAGCGCCTCGAACGCGCTCATCTCGCGGTGTGAGGACCACTGCGCGGCGAGCGCCCAGGCCTCCTCGTTGGTCTCGGGCAGGGTGGCGCTCATCGGAGCAGCACGCCTTCGAACTCGATCGTGGGCACGCGCTCGAGCAGGTTCTGGAATGCCTCCTGCGGCGTGCGCCCATGGTTGACGACCGCGTCGACCTCCGCGGCGATGGGCATCTCGACGTCGTACTCCTCGGCGAGCCGGACGATCGAGCGCGATGCCTTGATGCCCTCGGCCACCTGCTGCATCGACTCGGTGATCTCGCGGACGCTGCGGCCGGCGGCAAGCTGCTCGCCGACGGTGCGGTTGCGGCTCAGCGGGCTCGTGCAGGTGGCGAGCAGATCGCCGATCCCCGCCAGGCCGGCGAACGTCATCGGGTGGCCACCCATCGCCACCCCGAGCCGCGTCATCTCGGCGATCGCCCGGCACATCACGAGCGCGCGCGTGTTATCTCCGCTGCCGAGCCCGGCCGCGATCCCGGCCGCTATCGCGAACACGTTCTTGAGCGCGCCTGCGATCTCCGCGCCGACGACGTCGGTGCTCCGGTAGATCTTGAACACGTCACGCGAGAGCACCTCTTGGAGCGTCCGGGCGACCTGCTCGTCGGGCATGGCGACCACCGCCGCCGCGCTCTGCCCGGCCAGCACCTCCTTCGCCAGGTTGGGGCCGGTGAGCACGCCTGCCGGGTGGTCCGGCGTCACCTCCGCGACGACCTCGGTCATGCGCAGGCGCGTCTCGGGCTCGAGGCCCTTGCTGAGGCTGATCACGGGCCTCCCAGGGCGCATGTGCGGGGCCATCTCGGCCAGCGTCGCCCGGAAGCCGTGCGACGGGATACCCATGATCAGGATGTCAGCCGCGCTAACCGCCTCCGCGAGATCCGCGGTCGCGCGCAGCGCCGGGGCGAGCGGGGCGTCGCCGAGGTAACGCGAGTTGGTGTGGGCGGTCGCGACCTCCTCGGCGGTCTCCGCGCGCCGCGCCCACAGGACCGTCGGCGTGTGCGAGGCGGCCAGCGACGCGACGGTCGTCCCCCACGATCCCGCGCCGATCACCGCAACTTCCGGCGTCATGCGTGTACGACCTCCTTCTCGGCGCTCGCGATGGTTGGTCCGGCCAGTTCACCGAACGTGTCGGTGTACCCCTGCCGGATCTCCTCGATGTGCCGGTCGAGGTCGGCGGCCCGCCACCCTTCCGTCGGCACGGGCGGTAGAACCACGACATCGACCGTCCCGGCGCGGACGAGCGACGAGCCGCGCCACATGAGCTCGCCGGCGTTCCGGATGACGATTGGGACGATCGGCACGCCGGCCTGCATAGCGATGTGGAACGCCCCTTTCTTGAACCGCGCGAGGCGTGGCGTCGGGGTGCGCGTGCCCTCCGGAGCGATTGCCAGCGAGAGGCCGCCGCGGAGCTTCTCGACTACCGGAGCGAGCGCCGACCGCGCCTTCTTCGAGTTGCTCCGGTCGATGTAGGCGACGTCCATCAGGAGACCGACCGGGGCGAAGCGCGGGTCACGCGCGGCCTCCTTCTTCGCAACCGCCGTGAGGTCACGGCGCAGCAGGCTGCCGACGATCAGCGCGTCCAGCGAGCTCTGGTGATTGAAGATGAACACCGCGGGCCGGGCCGACCACAGGTTCTCCTCGCCGCCGACGTTCAGCCTCACCCCGGCGAGCGCGAGCGCCGCCTCGGTCCCCGTGCCGATCGCGAGGTTCGCACCGGAGCGGCGGCTGCGCGTGAGCAGGCCGAGGCCCACCCCGGCGGCGACGGCCCCGCTCAGCCCGGCGAGCGCGGCGCCGGTGCGGATCACCGGCAGCGCCCCGGCGCGGCCGCGGCCCCTGAAGCGGTAGGTCTCCCAGCCGCGCTCGCGCGCGAGCTGGGTGAGCCCGCCGTCCGGGTTGAGCGGACGCGGCCGCCCGACCGCCTCGAGGTAGGCGAGGTCCTCCTTGCCGTTTCCGTAGGCGTAGCTCTGATCGAGGTCGATGCCCCTGTCCTCGGCGAACCTTTGCACCGCGTCGGCCTTGCCGGTGCCCCACAGCACCGGGCCGGCCAACTGTCCGGTCAACAGTCCGTTGACCACCTCTACCTCGGTGCAGAGCAGGTTGTCGATGCCGAGCTCGCGCGCGAGCGGCGCGACCTGGAACGGCGTCGCCGACGACGCGACCGCGATCGTGTGTCCGGCGCGGCGATGCGCGAGGATGAGCCCGCCTGCCTGCGGGTAGGCCATGCCCGCGATCTGCTGGACGAACAGGCGCTCACCCAGCGCCTCGATCTCGTCCGCGGCGCGGCCGGCCCACGCCGCGACCGCGATCTCCATGAAGCGTGTGACGTCGGCGCCGCGGAGGCTCATGTCGAAGCCCGCCAGCAGCGTGCGGGCCAGCTCGGCCGGCCCCACCTGGAACTTCCGCAGCCGCTCGCCGTACCACGCATTGGCGGAGTAGCCCGCGATCAGCGTGCCGTCGAAGTCGAAGAAGGCGCCGACCTCGGGCCCCTGCGGGCCCGACTCGACGTCCTCGATCAGGCGCGCGAGATCGTCCACTCACGTCTCCTGGCCCGGGATCAGCCGGCTCGCCATGCGCTGGATCACGCCTATCCGCCGGTCGACGTCGCCGACCTCGTCCGCGAAGGCCCGGCGCGACTCCCGATCCGTCAGGCCGCGATTGGACACGAGCCGCAGTGCGCCGCCGAACAGCTCGGCCGAGATCGACTCGGCGGCCGCGATCCGGCCGCGGACGAGCTTCTGCCGCCCGACCGCGATGCACTCCGCGATCAGCGCCTTCGCGTCGATCGGCTCGGACGGATCGCCTTCGGCGAGCTGCTCGGCCACCACCAGGTAGGCCTCGACGAATGGACGCAGGACGCGCGGGGCGAGCAGCATCGGCTGGGCCATGAGCACCGCCTCGATGTCCTCCGCCGGGATGGCGCGGCTCTCCCAGCCCGGCTCCATCAGCGTCGCCTCCGCGCGCATCTCCTCCGCGTACTCGCGCTTGCGGGCGAAGAAGAACTCGAACTTGAGCAGGTCCCGGAGGCGCAGCGCTTCCTGCCAGACCGCTTCCTCCGGGTCGGGGGCCGCGACCTCAGCGGCCTGCAGCAGCGCGAGCTCGACGATCGCCCGGTTGAGGAAGAAGTGGATGCTCGCGTTGCGGTAGAACGCCGCCTCCTGGTGCTTCTCCGGGTTGATCGCGTAGACCGACTCGGAGCCGCCCGGATACTCCCTCACGACCCCCTCGCGGATAAGAGCGGCGAGCGCGTCGCGGAACGGATCCAGCTCGCCGACCCTGACGTCGCCGGTGGTGGGCAGCCCGCGCCGGCCGATGTAGTCGATGATCGGCCGGCCGATCGCCCTGCCCTCGTCCATCGTAAGGCCGCGGCCCTCGGCGCCGAGCATCGAGAACGCGACGATCGACACCGGCGTGATCGGCGTGACGCTGTTGATGCGATGGCAGACCTCGAACGCGACCTTCGGCACGGAATCGTCGTCGGCGAGCGTCCGGCCGAGCGCGAGCGGCTCGCCGAAGCTCACGTGGGCGCGCCCGAGTCGCCGGCCCTGTGAGCGGGCGTAGGCGACCAGCCACCTGAAGCTCTCGGGCGTCTTCGGAGTCCCGCGATCCTCGGCCGCCATCTTGCCGATCTCCGGCAGCTGGTCGTACACGATCGACACCGGGACGAGGTGCACCTCGCGATCCGGGCTCGACTTGAACGCGTCGACCACGTAGGCGAGCAGGCCGTAGCGCGGTGGCCGCAGCTTGCCCGTGCGAGAACGGCCGCCCTCGATGTACCACTCGAGGTTGAATCGCTTGCGCAGCAGATAGGCGATGTACTCGCGGAGCACCGCCTTGTGCACGGGCGCGTCGCGGAAGCTGCGCTTGATGAAGATCAGCCCCGACCGCCGCGCGATCGGGCCGATCGGCCAGACCGCTACGTTGACTCCGCCCAGGGTGTGATTGGGCGGGAAGCCGTGCCGAGCCAGCGCGTGCCGCAGGACCATCGGGTCCAGGTAGGAACGGTGGCTCGGCAGGAACGCGAGCGCGTGCTCCCGATCGAGCTCGCGCACCGGGTCGATCCCGCTCTCGTCGACGTCGAGCTCGTAGGCGCGCGCCATCCAGCCCGTGAACTGATCCCATACGTCGATGGCGAGCCGGCCGTGACTCGCGACCATCTCGTCGAGCGCCTCGGTGGCGAGTTTCATCACCTTGGCCACCGGTTCGTCCAGGGTGCGCGCCAGCTCTTCGACCGCCGCCCGGAAGCGCGCCGACTGGCTTATCTCCTCTGCCACGAGCCGCGGGACCTTGTAGCGCCGGCCCGTGAACGTACGCTCCTCGCGCTCGAGCGCAAGTCGCCCCTGACGGGCGACGAACGAGCCGAACGCCGCGTCCGAGGGACTCGTGCCGGTGACGCCCGCGAATCGCTCCCGCAGCTCGCTGAGTCGCGCCGGGGCGCCGACGACCAGCCGCGAGCGAGCCGGGTCGGTGCTCAGGATCCGTCGCTGCCTCCTGACGCTCGGCCGGCGCGGATTGGCGAACGTCAGCACGTCGACCAAGGATCCGCGGCGCACCCCGCCGCGCTGCGGCGGCAGCCAGGCGAGGGTGACGGGAGTGATCAGCGGATCGCCGGCGCGGCCTGTCAACCGCGAGGCGAGATCCCGGTCCCCCGCATCGACGGTCTCGCCGTGCCTCCCGGTCTCGCCGAGCCGGCGGTCGACCTCGGCGCGCTCGACCGGCGTGGTGGCGAAGACCAGGTGAAGCGGTCGCGCTTGGTCGCCCTCCGCGTTCCCGGTCACGCGCGGCCGCTTGCGACCGGAGGGAACCGTCCCGGCCCTGTTCTCCGCAGCCTGGTCAGCGTCGCGGGCCATGTGTGCGACCGCGCCCGACGATAACGCCCGCGCGGCGCGGAAGGCAATGACGTCGCCACCCCCTCGCCGTGATGCTGCGTGCACCCGGTCGCCCGGTGGGTACTCATGGGAGTGCATGGCCGTGTACGTCGATGACAGCAGCATCCGCTGGCGCGGCCGCGAGTGGTCCCATCTCATCGCGGACACGACCGAGGAGCTCCACGCGTTCGCGGCGCGTCTCGGCCTCAGACGGACCTGGTGCCATCGGAACCCGGCGCGTCCGTGGAAGGACCATTACGACATTCCTGAGGCAAAGCGCCAAGTGGCCATAGGCCTGGGGGCGAGGCCGATCACCTGCCGAGAGGCGGCGGAGATGCTTCGCGCCAGGCGCCTGGCGATTAGAGAGGCTGCGAGCGCCCGCGACGCGCCCTGGTCCCGCTGATCCCCCCGGGCGGGGGGTATGGACGGAGCATCCCTTCAACCGCTCGCCTGTCCGGGAAAGATGGGTCGGGTCACGCCCGTGAGGATGAACCCGACGAAGGGAGGGACAGATGCGTACCGCCGCCCTGTTCCCCGGCCAAGGCAGCCACGCGGAACATCTGACTGAAACGCTGGCGCGGCTCCGCCCGGACCTGCTCGCGCTGGCCCACGCCGAACTCGGCGACGACGCCCTCGAGCGCGCCGCCGAGAGCACCGCCTACGCGCAGCCTGCGACCTACTGCGCGAGCCTCGCCGGCTGGTCGCTCCTCGGGCCGGAGCGCGTGGACGTGCTCGTCGGCCACTCGCTCGGCGAGCTCAGCGCGCTGGCCGCGGCGGGCGCTATCGACGAGGCAGCTGGGCTCCGGCTCGTCGCGTTGCGCGGGCGGCTGATGGAGCGCGCGGCCGAGGAAGCCGCCGGCGAGGGCGGCATGCTCGCGCTGAGCGTGAGCCGCGACGTGGGCGCCGCGCTGGCGCGCGGCTTCGGCGTGACCGTGGCGAACGACAACTCGCCCGACCAGGTCGTGCTCTCGGGCGAGCGGGACTGGCTCGAGGTGCTCGCCGAGGAGGCCGGCGCGGCCGGCGTGCGCACGAAGCTGCTGCCGATCCCGGGCGCCTTCCACTCCCCCGCGATGGCCTCCGCCCGCGAGGAGTTCACGGACGCGCTCCGGCGGACCCCCGTAAGCGAGCCCCGCATCCCGGTCTTTTCCTGCATGAGCGCGGCACCGATGGATGATCCGCGCCGCCGCCTGACCCAGGGCCTCACGAACCCGGTCCGGTGGCGCGAGACTCTCGTTGCGCTGCGCCGCCGCGGCGTGGAGCGCTTCATCGAAGTCGGACCTGGGAAGGTGCTCACCGGGCTCGTCAAGCGCACGCTTGACGGCGTCCAAGCTACAACCGCCGAGCGACTGGCCCTGTGACACCTGGCGTAAGCGCGAAGCGCCCCTCGTCGTCCCGACGCCAGACGGACGTGCCGAGCTCCCCGCAGGCTCGCTCGAGTCGCCGGGCGATCCACTCAGCATCAGCGCCGGACGCGAGCTCGGTCCGACAGAAGCCGAGGCGGAGGCCGATCAGCTCGACCTCGGGCTCTGCATGGGGCCGCCACTGGGCGAGCACTCCTAGGTCGTTCCGAAGCTCGCCGTCAATCGCGTAGTCGTCGAGCGCCCCGCCCAGGTCGTAGAGGACCGGCCCGGACGGCGTGAGCGCCACGCCGTGGAAGACATGCGCCGAATGGCCGGCCACCGCGTCGGCGCCCGCGGCGAGCAGCTCCCGACCGCGCTTGCGCTGCCAGGGCGCGGGCCTCGAGGTCATGTTCGGACCCCAATGCGGGAAGACGAGGACGAGCTCCGCCTGCGAACGCAGGCGCCGCAGCTCCGTCGTTACCCACTCCGGCAGTCCGCGGCGCAGGTCCGCGTGCGCCATCCCGGCCCGGGCTTTTCCAGCGCCGTACTCCGGCGGGTGGTCGGACAGCGCCAGCACGCCGAGTCGCGATCGGCCGGCCGGGACGACCACGCCGCGATGGGCGCCCTCGATGTCGACGTCCGCGCCCACCGGAACGATGCCCCCGGCACGCAGATGCACCAGGGTGTCCGCGAGCGCCTCGACACCAAAGTCGAGCACGTGATTGTTCGCCAGGCTCGCGACGCTCGTCCCGATCGCCTGGAGCGCCCCCGCTCCGCTCGGCGGGGCGCGGAAGAAGAACGGCTTCCGTGGGATGAGAGTTGTCGGTGCTCCGCGTGCCGACACGCAGCACTCGAGGTTCACGACCAGCACGTCGCAGGCCGCGCAGGCTTCACGCACGCCTGGCGACCAGACCTCGGCCGCGGGCGTCGCGCCGAGCCTCTCGGCGACCGTGCGGCCGAGCATCACATCGCCGAGTAGGCAGATCGTCGGCGTTACGGGCACCCGGCGCGGTGCGATCGGCGACTCACGTCTCGCAGATGTCGGCGACGCGCGCCTCGCCCGCCCGGACGAAGGCCTGTGGATCGACCAGGATCGCGTGCTCGTGGTCGCCCCCGGAGCACAGGACGCGGTCCTGCTGCATCAGGCGCTCGTCCACCAGCTCGAGGGCGTCGAACATCGAGCCGAATGGCGGCACTGCTCCGACCTCGAATTCGTCGAACTTCTCTGCCATCTCCTGCTCGGTCACGAGTCGCACCTCCCGAGATCCGAGCACCTTCTTGATCTTGTGCATGTCAAGGCGCTCGGAAGCCGGTATCACGGCCAGGCGCACCGCGCCCTGGTCGCGCAACACGACGGTCTTCGCGACATGGGCGGGCGGCATGCCTGCGGCGCGGGCCTCCGCGGCCGCGCTGTGCGTCGGCTCATGCTCCACCACCTCGTACGCGACACCCTCGCGCTCGAGGAACGCGGTCACCGCGGCAAGGCCGGCCTGGACGCCCATCACACCCTCCCCTCGTATGCTGATCTCGATGCTACCCCCCGCCCGCAGGAGCGTGCTAGGCGATGCACTCGTCGCGAGAGCTGCGGAGCTCGTCGTTCGAGATCACAGTCGATGGCGGAGAGGTGCGGCTCGTCGACCTCTTTGACGGCTTCGGCGAGCACGACCGCCTCGGCGTCGTTATCCGCCGGCCCTGCGGCGGAGTTGGCGCCAGCGCGCTGATCACCGCCGCGATCACCGCCTTCTACGATCTTCATCGCGCCCGAGGCCCGGACTTCTTCGTCTATCCCGACTACTTCCTCTTCCACGTCGGCCGGCCGCTCGGCGATCATGCGCGCCTCGACATCTGGCCGAGCCGCAAGGAGGTCGTGGTGCCGGAGAACGCCGAGCAGGTCCTCGAGGCGATCAACGACCGCGCGATCACGCGGCTCGTCGTCGAGGACGGCGAGCCAGGCGAGCCGGCGTTCGAGCCGGAGGCGGTTGCGAGCGCCCGCGCACGCATCGCAACGTGCCTGGTGTACTCCGCGTCCGGCCGCGTTCGGGACGCCGACGTGCGCATACGGAGCAACCCGGTGAGCGAGGGCTACGTGGATGCGGTTCTGGATCCGGAAGCGCGCCTCGCA